>Ga0180438_10000354_pt1 | contig 90815 bp, 126 predicted proteins | sample SS_ome_12_FD_132455 | JGI IMG/M metagenome (GOLD analysis project Ga0180438, IMG submission 132455) | Hypersaline lake sediment archaeal communities from the Salton Sea, California, USA - SS_3_D_2 metaG | ecosystem: Environmental > Aquatic > Non-marine Saline and Alkaline > Hypersaline >... | reverse complement strand
GAGAAGGGGACGTGATGGCACGTATCTCGAAGTCCACTTCCATGGCAATATTTACCGTTGGTAACGGGCTTGGACTGGTGAACGCGAAATCAAGAATAAGATTTCTCGGGTTTGGAGGAGATGTTTGATTATCATATATATAACCACGTATCGACCCGCCAAGGCTAACGGCGTAGAATCGTAACGTGGTGCCATTCTCGTTGGGGTTTGACCACTGCCCGGTTGTTATCGCTGCTCCCGGCGTGTATCCCTCGAAATCCTCGTCTATGATAGGGGTTCCATCGATCTTCCAGTATTCAATGGTAGCCCCGTACTTGCCGGGGTCCATGATGAGACCAGAAGGACACTGTATAACTGCCTCGTGTTTCAACCTGTATGGCATCCACTTGAATGACTGCTCGTCCACGTGCTCGAATCCCTGCACCCAGTGATTCACCGCTATGCCAGTTACCGGGTTTGCGCATGACGGATAGCTGGAATTGTTGAGGCCGGGCGCCTCACTCACCTGTACCATGTTCCTCGTGACACACACGGAACCATCGGATTGGGCACAATAACTACCATCCCATGATCCATCGATGGCATCCACCATGAATCCGCAATACGCCCCGGAAGTAGATGCAATGACACAGGACGGGTATGCTATTAAGACACCGGTACCAACGTTTCTTGAATGTTCGTGAACTCCATCAATGTACACGTCTATCTGCCCGGTGGAAATGGTTGCCTCCGCATGTACATGATACCACCGCAGGATTTCCAATCCGGACATCACCGTGCTATTGACACCATTTACATTCAAGAGAAACCTCATCTGGCCATTAAGATACGTGGCCAGTACCCCGAAAATCAATGTTGGAGATTGTAGATGGACACTAACCGATTGATAGTTCGTAGGACTTATATCATCAAGCATGCAAATATAGTAATCGTACTGGTAAAAGTCGGAAAGCGTTACCGATCTACTGGCAAACACGTATTGCCCGGTATCATCACGATTCTTTGCCCACGCGCACTTGTTGTGTCCCAAGAAAGAATTTGCTACTTCAAGTTCTCCAGTTAAGATGGTCCACCCGGACGGTGGGTTTCCCTCAACACCATTATAGAAACTTTCCCATGCCTTGTAATGACCGCTGCACGCGGAGATGAAATCGCGCAGCTCGTTGAACCCGCTGTTCATGAATTCCGCACCTCCCCACACACTATTGTACGGGTCGTAGATACCCGTGTACGTGAGGGGATCAACACCATCGTCGATGATTTCAATCGTGTCCTCGAACATCGAGATCCAAGAGAAGTACGCGTTGACACCTGCTGGTGGAGTACTCTTTACTATACCAGCCCAGTTCTCGAACTCATCTGTAGTCTGCCAAATCGCCTTGGTGCCTATATTGTATGCATCGAGTGCCACGATATATGTCGGCTCGTCAAGATCCTCGTACTTGATTATTTCGATTGCATCCTCGTCACAGTGTGCGAAATGTGCGAAATATCGCACGATCTCGCTTTCCATTGGTATCAGTGTCCATCTACGCGCCCAGATGCGTTTGGCAAACTGCTCGTCTTCCTCGTTCTCGTTTCGAGAGATCTTCACGTCACGCCCCTTGACATCGAGCAGGTATCCTGACGAATTTGGCCCAGAGAACCTGAACCCGTCACACTCTGGACAAATAACACCTTCTTCCACGAAACCAGTACCATTACATGTTCCACAGAATGCTAATGATGCGAATGTCCCCCTCTTGAGACGCACGAAGTTGCTGTAAATCCTGTTCCAGCCTAGGCCGAAGAGGATGCGAGGCGAGGGGGACGCGAGAGCAAAGAACGAAAATATCTCCGATCCATACCCACCTGTCTGGACAACCTCTACCAATTCATATGCGTTGTTATCTGGTAATAATATAGGGGTCTCCGCTTCCGTGAATGCAGGTATTTCTATATCCACTGTCTTCTGCGACGCGTACTCGTACACCGGGAAACTGTAATTATATCCTTCTATACTTTGTAATTCCCAGTTTGCCAAACTTGCGGTCTTGTACGTGACAGTTATCGTAATGTCCTGATTATTCACCCTAACCATGGGCACGATGATTATCTGGCATGGATTGATGAGCGTTTCGTTCTCGTGCAACACGATACCACTCTCGGTAAACACCTTCTCCCTAAGCTCTCCAAGTATTGGTACCCATGCTCCACGTATGGAATCACTATATCGCTTGCCCCATGCCGAGGTAAACATCCGTATATCATGCCTTTCCATCTATATCCACACTCCCTGTGTGAAATTAACACCGGGTCCATAATTACCAGTATCCAACTCGCTTATTTCAAGATCCCCAACAAGTATATCGTTTTCTTGGGCATTGGTGATGGGCGTATCGCCATTTCGTTGGATGGTAACATTTCGTATCTTTTCCACGCCATTCACCGCCATCATTTCTGCTTCTATGCGGGAGAATATCACGTTCTCTCCCGGCAACCTCGTGTTAAGGTAATCGGCGATTCTTAGCCTCATGGAATCTTGCACGGTTGGCCAATCCGCGGTGGATGATATAAACACTGTCCCAGTGATATTTACGTAAACCTTCGTGGCTTCCATGATGTTGGCTTGGATGCAGATTGGAGACCATGCCTTCTCCTCGAAGTTGATTATCTTGTTTCGGATTTCCTGCTCCCAGTCCAAGAGACTGTATCCCGGATTGATGGCAACCACGAGGTTGTAACCTGCACCGCCCCACCGCGTCTTGAAAGCAATGTCAGCAAGTCCACTATTTTGTAAAGTACCATCTGAATACATCTGTCCATTACTATACTCGTCGCCGCTATTCTGGTACTTTAAGCTCCAGTGATTGGAGGCATCGGACCCGCTATCTATTTCTATCGTGAAAAGGTACGTCTTGGTGAAATCAAGCCCACCAAATTCACACGGGACTTTTACCTCCTGCCATTCATCAGGGCTATCTTGATCCACGTCTTCCACGGTGAACACGCGGTTGGACATTTCCTTGATTGATACCGTGGTAGAGTAATCGGTTATCCAGTAGTAGAATTTCATCCTTAATGGAGGGGGGCTACCAGTCTTCTTCACGTATAGCGATATTTCCTTGATACTAATCCTGTTGCCGGTTGGCTTGAACGTTTGCCCAAGAATGACGTCACCAGCGTCGTAGAAATTCCATGTCTCGAATGTCGTCCACGTGGCGGATTCTTGCCAGTCGGTATTTGGATATGCCACGTCCACGCCAGTTACTTGATATGTCTTTGCCGAGCGAACGGGTTCCAGCGATTCCGTGTTGCTGGAAATGCGCGCGTATCCAAACTGCACGTTGCTCGACTTGATTATTCTTCTCCTGTACGAGCTATCGGTTTCTATGTCCGTCCCGCCGATGGAACTCTCGTCGTTTGTAACGGATGATACGCCAGCAATTGCATCGGAGTTTATCGTTATTTGGCCTATACTTACCCTGTTCTCCGTGCCTCCATTCGCGGCAATCGTGTTGATCGTCGTGGAAATATCTTCCGCGGTATAGAGACCGATGAAATAAATCGTTCCCTCTGCCGGTTCATCACCACCGGGAGACCAGTCTATAGTGTCATTCTCGAATGTCCAGTCGGTTGTTTCCACGTATTCTATATCATTTCTCGATGGGCTGGTGTTTATCCATTGTATGGATGTCACGTTTGAATATGGATATGGTATGGCATCTACACCATTTGCAGATCCCTTTCTAATTGAAATTATGGTTGGCAATCTTGCAGATTCTATGGTAATGTATTCTATACCAAGTTCACTTGCGAACACGGAGCCTGCAGGTATCCCGGTATCTGCCGCTGAACCGGTTACCCTTATTCTCAGGGTTGCCTTGGTAGATTCCTTCCTGAATATTCCCTTCTCGGCGCCCCACGAATCCAGTGCGAACCCTCGTGCGGTGGAGATGTTGATATTTGTCATGGCATCGCCAATATTCGTGTCTATTTCGACTACTTTTGGCGCCCATGCCTTGTATATCTGCCATACCCATGTTCCTCTACTCGTGGATATTCTCTGGTCTATCCTGTGTAACAGGTTGAATCCATCCTCGAGTACCTTGTCCAATGGTTTTATGTTGTATCCTATTTCGGTTACACCGTATTCAATTTCAGAACTCATATGGTATATCAGCTCCCATTATCACTTGATCTTGATTTATAGTCCTTATTAATATTTCCACGTTCCATGCACCTTCCCCTTCCTCGTCAATGTTTTCCGCCATGCCAGTTATTTCAACATAATCTAGGAATGGAATGGTGCTTGGATTTAGTGTTTCAAGAATTGCTTGTGGTATAAGTATCTCGGCCGCAAGGTTCCATGGATTATTTAGCACGTCGAGAAGAGGAAATCCCCATTCCACGTCGAACGGGTCCTCTCCCTTGATACTTTCCAGTGCAACCCTGCATTCCTGCACGACGAGTTTTAGGCTCTCTATATCGATAAGATTGCCATCCTTGTCCACGTATATATCCCCAGTTCTAGGGTCACGCCTGACCGCTTTCCCGAAGTCCAGTCTCTCCTGCGACATTGTCCTTTTCCTTTTTCCTTACTTCCAGTTCACTTATCAATCTATCACGGAACTCTATGGTGCTTATCTGTGCCTTCATGAGGCCGATGGAAAGCTTGGCCGACACTATGTCGAATAGCAGTTTCACCCTGAGCATTACCAGCGTATAGAGGAAAAACGCCCCGCTCAACACAATGATCCACACGATCTTCAACGTGGTGCTTAGCGACATGAACATGCTAGGACCATCTTTCTCTATCGTGATCAACCAGTACACGAATATAATAAGTCCCACGTACACGTGGAACCAGAATATCCATCCAATCATGCTTATAGTTTTTTCCGTTCGTTTCATTTTATACACTTTTTAATTTTTCTTGTCCTGCGTTTGTAATTGTTATGGTGACAACACACAATGTTCCGGGAGTGCCACTTACTATGAATAATCCTTGCGCAGATGCGTTGTTTGTCTCCCTGACGAGAGTATCTCCTTGCACGGTCAGGGCAGTACTAGTTGGTAAAATCTCTCCTTCGACTAATGCAGGTGGAGGAGATGGTACTGGAGGAACGCCTGATGGTGGCCCACCTTGATCGGTAAACGAGAATTCTATCAATTTTACCACTCTATTATCATCCACCGTAAGAATATCTTTATATGTATCGATGTACGATATTTCTGGTTCAGCATCCGGAACTGGCACCCAAACTTCGGATACCTCGTATCCTTCCACGACTATTTCAAGTGACATCTACCGTGCTCCCGTTCATTGTTATGGTTCTTGTACCATCTGTAATCACCACGCCACTCGAATCCAGCGTGATGTTCTTACCATCAACATCTATTGTTATTTTTCCATCTATAATGGTTATCTCGTTATCTTCTTGTACATGCAAGTTTATTATTACTGGATCATTAGACATTACAAATATAGGCGTGGACAAATCTGGATAATCCGGTCTTGGTTTTATAGTAGGCTCCTCTACTTCATCTGCATTCAATGTGATGTTTGGAGACCTTATAAACCAATGACTATTCTCCTCGTCGAAATACAGGTATCCCTTGTGCATTCGCAGGTAAAAGTCCTTCGGGTTGCATACCGGTATAACATCATCCTCATCCCCGTACTTGCCTTCCTTGTGCCTCCAAATCATGTTCATCGCTATTGGTATGTGTGGCAATCCAAATGGTGAAATGGTGATGTGCCTTCCCTCGTCTTCCTTTGGAAACTTTATACCAACCCCATCTCCTGCAAATGGCGTGGACATTACCACCCTGTCTGTCCAGAATTCCCTGTAAAATTCTATTTTTCTAGGGTCCTGCGTCGCGTTTACAGCACGAATATAATACCCGTCATTATCATGGAACTTGTAGAAATCCCCCGGATCACCGGCATTATCTCCAAGTGCATCCTTGCTTCTACTAAGTTCAATATCCATCATTTTCACGTGGTCGGAAATGTTTTTCTCCATCTCCGACACTTTAATATCTTCTATGAGATCCATTACATCATTATCACACACGTCTATGGACTGCAATAGCCACACCTGACTCTCGCTCTCACCATCCGACTTGAGGTAATAAATGGACTTTACCACTTTCCAGATCATCCCGTCATTCATCCTCAACCCGTTTCCACACATCAAGAACGGATCACCGGGTACTATCGCACTTGCCACCCTCACTTCTCCTCCATCCACACGTTCCCCTCCAATAGAATAAAACTTCACGTTACCGGGGAACTGTTCGATGACCTCTGTTATGCCAGTCACGTCATCATGCGCAAGTGGTGCATGCTCCCCTATACAAATGGCATTATTGTAAATATCAAAATACCATTCAAGCGAGTTCTCTGTCACCATGCTCTCCATCACCTCATTGAGTGGCCTGTTGGATGAGAATACATGGGAATACTCCATTCCATTCTTAAAAATGGTATTTCCATCGTATCGTATACTTGGCATCGAGTCCACAAACTCGTACTGCAACCACGTATTTTCTATCATGGCGGCTATTGCATCCACTATCGTGGAATTTTTTGGCATTACTATAGACAGTTCCGGTCTTGCCAAGCTCGTGTAATAATATGCAGGTATTTCCGCGCTCACCTTGAGGCACCATCCATTCTCACCATTCTCGTATCCTATAGCCTTCACGATCAACAGGAGCGTTTCCGCGAGTATGCTGAGATCATGCACGAGTATCTGTATCGGGTCTCCTATTTTCATGGTGGACGCTGTTTCCACGGTGAAATTCGGGTCCGTGAGGTACATGCGTATATCCGCGTAGCTAGGTTCCACACCATACCTCGTGTGGATTTCTAGCTCGTTATCCTGCCATTCTATATCCCTCACACCGTTCGGCTCGTTGTCCATGTAATTAACTATACGTATCTTAAACGCCGGGTCCTTGTTTGGATCGCGGTTGATTGCCGATTGCGAGTTCGATATTATACCTTTTAGCAAATTGACACCAGACATTTTATATCCCGTATGTTGGATGGATAAAGAATCCTTTTATAATCGTGGTTACTCCATTCTCCACGATCTCTGAAATGTACATGTAAACCTCGTCAGATTTTGGCTTTTTCACGTAGTTCACTTCCACCAATTCATCATCATCATTGGTTATCGTGGCAGTATCCCAAACTGCTTTATCACTGGATCCCAAGAAAAACACCAATCCCGGTGAGATTTCCATGTGGTAGTTGCCAGTTATCATCTTTATGGATATTGGATTGGCAAACGGGTCAGTTCTCCTAGTAACCTCTATATGGAAATCAAATGGGAAATTAAACACGAGTTGGCCACTACCAACAATCGACCCGTTGAACTCCCTTACAGTGGCTCCCAAGAGACAACAGTTTTCAAAATCACCTTGCTTTTTCTGGGGCACGGTAACGAGGTAATCATCTATGGTTGGAGTAGTTGCGACTGTAATGGTTTGTTCTATACCGAGGCTTTCAAGAAATTGGTACGCGCTTATGGTGGTTTCCATGTCTTGCTGTTCTCCAATGGTCACGTCTACTTTTAACTTTGAAGGATCTCCCACGAAACTTGGATCTGGAGCATATGCTCGTGATTGCCCCGCTCCTTCCGGGAACGATGCATCGGTGATGTACGTTCTGGAACCTTCACCGGTTCCTGTAAACGATGTACCGGATTCGTATTTTCTTCTCTTGGTTCCTTTTTCCATGAACGTGTTATCGGAAACATATTCCCTTCTATCGTTCCCCATGGATTTTGATATAGTAACGCCTATTAATTGTATCTTGGATGCTAGCGGGTCATTGGTGGCAAGCCCCGGATGCTTGTAAGTATCACTCACTACCCAACCGGATCGCCACAGGAAATTGACGAACCATTCCTGCCATGCCAAGCCCCTTCTCACGCCACCTATTTTCATTTTCGTGTAGCCTTGCTGGTACGGGTTCACGAACAGGTAGGTTTTTTGCGTCGTGTTCCACCATTTCTTCGACGCGATTCTTTGTTTTATTTGTAATGATTGTCCTTTCTTGCTTCCAGTTTTAGCATTGCTGAGATCGTTGTACGCTTGTCTTGCTCCCTGCACGTCCCTCGCTGCCATTGACTTGAGCCGGTCGAGTATAGTTTTCTTGTTTATAATTCCTTCCATGCCTTTCATTACTTCGGTTACTTTCATGTACAGTTTTCTTGGAGGGTCCAAGTACTTTCGGAGGAGAAGTTGCACCTCGTACTCTTCTTTACCATGGGCGACACTCTTGCTGGTGCGCATGGTTTCTATGAACATTCTTGTCCATACCTTGTGCTTGGTGATCACGTTGAACGTCTTGTGCCTCCACAGGATCTCGTAGTTTTGGATTTTTTCCTGTTTTAGTGGAGGTATCTGGGATTTCTTTTCCACGTATGTATCATTCACGAGATCCACATCCTGTATGGCATTTAAATCACCAATTGTTGATATTTCCCCTCCCGTTACTGTATTGTATGGAGATCTAAATATCTGACCAAAAAACCCACCGGGCTGTGTAAATGGTCTTGCCAGTGGGCCAGCATTGAGGATTTCTGATTGAGGTATGCCTCTTATGGATGGGCGAGGTTCCCCCTCGATGTAATAATACTCCAAGATGCTTAACCATATGAGGGCATACCTTCCGCATAATCTCAATGTTATTATGAGGCTCTCGTGTTCACCAGCTTGGAAAGATAACAGGTGGCCACCAAAACTCCTGAACCTGAGTTGCTTGTTTGACACGGCAGAATCCACGTCCTGCACGCCGTAAAGTGGTAGCCATCCGATCAATACATCTGGCACGATGCTTGAGCCAGCAAGGTTTCCAGCCACTTCCATGCCCATGAATTCTGCCATCTGCGTGCCAAGATTGAACCACATCTTCTTGATGTTGTCCTGCCCACTCGTGTTCAAAAATCGTTTTACTTGGGTGAATGTTGATCCACCTCCAGCCAATCCTGCACCCGTTATTGCCATTATCTACCTCTCCTTTTCGATCTCGTTCTCCTGATTTTCGTGGTGCTTGTTGGTTCCGTGTCGGCTGTCCTTTTCTCCTCGTCCAGCTTTTCGGATACCTCGCTCACGCCATTCTTCACGTCCATTACCTCTTCCTTGATGGTCTCCTTCATTTTATCCACCGCTTCCACGAGCTTAAGCATTTCCCTCGTGAACTGTTTCCTGCTCGTCGTTTCGACGGAAAACACGTCCTTGCGTACCTTCGTGATCTCTGATACCGGGAGGGCCTTTATTTCCTTTTCTATCATCGCCTTCGTGACCTTCTGCGTCTTTACCTCACGTGGCATCTTTTCTATCTTGTCAAGCAGTTTTTTAATATTTCCCGGTATCGTGCCTTCTTTTGGAATAGAAGGTATCTTTAAATCATCCAATTTCCTATCCAATATATCGGATAATTTATCTGGAAGGGTTTCTACACCCTGTTGTATATTATTTAAAATATTTTTTAACTCGTCTGGAACTATCATGCCCATTTCTTCCATTTTAGGAATGGCTTCTATTATCTTATCCATGGAAGGAAGTTTTGCCTGCACTTCCGGCATATTTTGCTGGGCATTCTGTATTTCAACCAATACATCCAATATATCATTTTGCACGAATCCCTTGACATCCTCGCAACATTCCATGAGTGATATTATCCTTCCTTCTATGGAATCGGATATTTCTATCCTTTCCTCCATGTATTCCCTTATTTTCTTGAATGCGGCGGCCAACATCCTCATGTCATTGGAGGGAGATTGTTTCTTCGTTACCGCATTCTCTATGGATTCCTTGCCAGCCGTCGGTATATCCATGGACGAAATGGCATCTTTCATGGCACCTGCAATTAACTTCTGCGTGCTTTTCACGGTTTCGTTGATGAGCGACCGCATCTTTTTTATGGACACGTTCGCCTTGAAATACGATTCCATCTTTTCTTCCGACAATACATTTTCCAGCACTTCCTTGATCTTCGCCACGATGGAACTTTCTATCCCACCAGTTTCTATCTGTTTCAATCTCGCGGTTAGTTTTTTAAGGTCTATGCTTTCCGCGGCCTTTTTTATGGACTCTATCGATTCTATTATTTTTTCAGGTTCCTTTATGATGGAAGATATTGCATCTTTTATCTGCTCTATTATCTTGAGTATTACCTTGATTTCCTTGTTCTTTATATTAATGGTTTCCTTTTTCAACGTGGCAAGCAATGTCACGATGCTCTTTTCCATCTTCGACATCTCTTCCTTGATGTACGTGTCGAATGCCTCGTTTACACGACGCTCTATGTTCTTGAACAGCGTGGTTCCCCTTACACCGGTGATTTCCGCCTTCTCGATGTTGATCCCTTCCTTCTTCATCGAGTTTATCGCCATCTTGTAGTACTCCTGCAACCACCGCTTTATCAATGGCATTGGTCGTCCCGGTCCTCGCCTTTCCTCCGTATCCTCGTCACCAATCAAGCTAGTCTTGAGCTCCTGCACGGATTTGAGTGTTTTTCTTAGGTACTTGATGCCAATCTCGTCCTGTATATTGGTGACCGCATTCTCAAGCATTTCCACGCCTGCTTTTATCTTTTCCACCATGGCATTCACTATGGAAGTCATGCTTGATAGTTTTTCCGTCTCACCGGCGTCAAACTGTCCCCAGACATGTGCCATCTCCTTGAAGAAATTCTCGTATGACTTCACCATCTCGGAAAGGGATTTTCTCTGCTGTGCATTGAGTTTCTTGCCTTCGAGGGATGCACCAGTGGCAACGAGATTCTGCAATTGCTGGGTGGCAGGAACCGCCATTGCCCAGATTGATCTCACCAGCCTGAATGCATCCCGTAACTCTGATATGTCACCTACCCCTATCCTTATCGACACGTCCTGCATGCTGGAGCTCATTTTTCATCACGTTTAGTCTTTTTATCAAGTCCTTTTGCTCGTCCGTCATCTTGGTGACCACCGGCTTGAAATTTATCTTTTGCATGAATTCCTTGAGGTCTCCTTTCTCTTCCTCCGATTTACCGGTGTACTTGTTGTACGTTTCGATTATGAAATATAGCTGGACATCGGTCAGGTCTTCTATCTTTTCCACCAAGTTGTAGTCCAGTTTCCAAACGGCAGTGCCCATGACATCACCAGATGGTGTCTCAAGCACCGCCTTCACGTCTCCCCTCGGTGCGCAGCTTATATCAAGCACCGCCTTGGCAAACTCCTCTATTTCCAAGCAACATCCCTCCTCATTGAACGCATGTATTCCTAGGGGAATCTCGTTTTCTTCCTTCTTGAAATAATCCGGTTGAAAATCCTTCACCGCATGGTACACGATCCACTTGTTCATCTTGTGCCTTATCTGGTTTACCTCGAGGAGCATTTCCAGTGTATCCACGTCTTCTTCCTTCTTCTCGAATCTAAACATCGTGGCGAATTTAACCGCTCCGATCGAGTGTCCTATCAAGGATTTCATGAAAACATCGTTTACCTCGTGCATGGTAATGGGTCTAAACTTGATTGAGCCGTAGTATTTCGATTGAAAAAAAGAAATAAGATCGACGCCTTTCAAGATAGCGTCTATTAGGTCGACCATGATCATCACTATGGTGGCGCAGTTAATGCTCCAGATGACTCGCTTCCTGCTGGCAAGTTCGCCTCGTCAAGGACGAAGAGAGCGTCGCCAATCTGTTTACCATCGATGTCGTAGTACCTCATCCATGTAAACGGTGCCGTGACGTATGGCAAGTCACCATCATACCTGAAATCCATTGGATCGACCTTGCATCCAACCAGTTCCGATTTTTCGAGAATCCATTGCCCGTATCCTTCGTTTTGTTCACTTGGTATTTCTTCAAGTATCACGTCGAAGAAGGCATCGTTTCTCGCTAGCCATAACAGCATCGCCGCTGCCGGTTCGGTTTCCGCAACGATCATTCGCCCGGTTTGCCCGTCATTCTTTCTCGTTACCATGATTTGCGCATGGGATGATATGCCGTGGCGAAGCTCGTGCGGATGGCCAACACCACTAATTTCAATGGCCTCGATAACCGCCATGATGAAATTAGTTGCCGTGCCCGTTCCTATGTTGGACGGGTACTTGAGCGTGGCCTTTAACTTGTCATTCCAAGCCTTTTTTCCTGATTCAATTGGCATTTTATATCTCACCTAGTGCGCTTATTATGATTTTCTCGACATTGGTGCCCCACAAGTATGTCACCTCGATGTTATCCACGATCCCGCTATTTTGTGCCGCAGAAACAATGTCCTGCTCCTCGCCGGTTCGCTGGTTAACTGGGATGTCGAGGTACTGCTTGATTGGGACTTTCACGGTAATGAGTCCGTCATGCCACCCACGAATCTGCGCATCCTTCATTATCGCCGAGATCCTTGATATGATCGCGTTGATCCCGTTCGAGTTGTACCTGATGTCCTCAAGAATGAGTTGCATCAGGCCAGACATGAGAAGGTGCTTGATCTGGTAGCGGCAACGGACATTATTAATCCATTTTTGCCTGCCAGTGCCGAAAGTATATCCACGGTTCAAGAATGAACTTGAAACCAGATGACTGATCTTGACCACTGTTCCGATACGTGCCTTTTCAAATGCCGCAATCGTGGCGGCGTCCTCGTATGCAGGTATTGCTGTAGCAGGGAAGACTCCACCGATATTACCACGAACGGGTTTCTTTCTAACCATCGCGGCGATCACGGCGCCACCATCGAAAGACGCTTGGTAATCCTGTGTCGTATCAATGGCGTTTTGGAATCCCACGACGATTGCGTTCCTTGTTTGCCCGATGTCGTTGGCGCGCAATTCCTTCCACAGTCCAGTAGCTCCATACGAGCTTCCATCTTCCCAAGGTTTGCTATTCGCCGGAAGGCTGATACAGGCTTGCCGCATGAACCCGGCACTTGACCGGGCATTACAATGCGACACCAGCTGTTTCATGTCGTCCACGAATGACGTGCCGCCATAAATTCCTTCCGCGGATGTACTGCCATCCATTTTTGAATGGTCGTATGCGAGCGACATCAACTGCACGTCGGCGTTGTTGAAAACACCTAGTGCGCCAGCAATCCCGCTTGTGGTGTAAGAAACGAGAACGCTGTCCTCGCTCCCAACACTCTGCGGATTGCCTCCGCTGTTGACTGGGTAACCAGTCTTGAAAGTAATCTTGCCGGTTTTTATACCGTTTACCTCCTCGACATCGTATCCCTCGGATGGTTGCGTCACGGTGGACGGGGCACTTGAGTACGTGTCTACTTGATACGACACCTTGACGGTTGTTAGAGTAGCTACTGGTGACGTGCCAGATACCCATTCCCCGGTGATACCCGTTGGCAACATCTCCTCGTCGGAAACGCTACCACCTGTATCTGCTTGGAGAAACCTGTAAAAGTACACGTTTGCCGCGTCTGCTTGGTAATCTAGCTCGTTGTAATACGATTCCATCCACTTGGTGAGTTCCGATTCGCTCGGTCCACCATCGTACAGTTTTTGGAATGCGTCGAGGCTACCAACTATGAATCCTCTGGTGTTGCCGTCCTTTATGGGAACGCCAGAACCACTCAGGAATTTGCCAGTGTTTTCATCATCGAATCCGATAACGCCAACATTGGCAACCCCGATCGGAACACGATCTGGAACAGGGGCCCTTTCATTTACGATTATGTATAGATCTGACATCTTGTTATTCCTCCTGAGGTTGTATTACGATGTAATCATCATCCACGCCACCGACCTCGTCTGTCTTGAGATCAATGCGTTCGACAAGCGGAGCAACCTCTGGCTCCGTTTCGTCCAGAAACTTGTCCCAATGCTCCTCGTACCTTATCGAAAAAGTAAGCAAGACAAGCGACGAGTTATCAGCTTGGTCATAATCACTAAGGTCTTTTTCTCTATGTATGGTAGATGTGATGACACTTCCCTTTGCATCTGCAAGGATTTCACCCCATCCACCAAGAAACGCAAGGACATGGTCCTTGATTTTCTTGAGTAATTCCCTAGTAATTTTTCTCTGGTGAATGATGATACCGCCATATTTCTTTGCCCGTGACGTGATTCGTATCTCCACATCAGCAATCATTTCTTGGGAAAAATGGTACACGCCAGTCTCCGGGTCATAATGATCGAGATTTGCCATGCCTGCCACTCCCGGCCCGTGATCTTCTATATTAACCACGATAGTGGGGTGTTCGTAGTTCTTGAACTCGTAACCCAACATGGATTCTGCCCTGAAAGATGGCTGATCTTTCGTGACACCGTACTGATCCCGTGCTTCTTCTACTTCTGGAAGGCAGATGGTGAAGTTTAGATTGTCAAGATTATCAACTAATCTATCAAGTATATCTTCATCAAGCAATGGAAGACACCTCCACATCATCTATTCTACGTATACCAGCCTTTCCGAGACCAGACAATCCTCCAATCGGACTTCCGTCAAACCCGAGGTAATAGGCACATGGTAAATCCAGTGGATGCATTTCAGATTCGAGATAATCGGTGTACTCGTCTTCAATATCCACTATCTTCTCCTCGGTTGACTCCCTCGTGATGGTATATATAAGCTTGTTATTGGCCCTATCTAAGGTAAGATCGAATGCATACCATTCATTAATGTACATTAGTACCGTGTTTTCGCCATATAAATGATATACTCCGCCTAGGCTATTCATCGGGGAATACACGCCAAACCACGACAGATAATCAAACCCAATGAACAAATTAGGCGCGATGCCCAACCAGTCAAATCCGCAAAATCCTCCATCATCGACTATGCTCATCCATAACGCTCTCCATTTTATCCTAACAAATGGACCAGTTATGAAATCACTCGCGGCGAGCACCATGAATGGGCCATATTCCTCTTCAGGTTCCAACACGGTATTGTATATTTGCACGCTCTTACCAAGACTATATGGATTTCCATATATACCAATGGTTCTACTTGATGTGGGATCATTGTATCCCCAGCCAGTAGGATACTCCCCCACTTGATTGTCTTCAAATGTCCACACGGAGTAAGTATTGGGATACGGGTCTTTCGTTTTCTCGACCCAGAGTCTCACGGTTCTTGCATTCCATGCGATCTGGAAGTCAATTACACGGGCAACCATGCCATTATGGAATATCATGATACGTGGCATGTCGTCCTTTGTTATGCGAAGCTTGTTTATCTCGTCCAGTGGAATGTGGTATTCCTCTAGGCCCTTGTACTTGATCCCGTTGATCTCCCTCGTCAAGTTGAAGTGCCCACCGCGAACGGCAACAGCTCCACTGATACGATCTAAAAGGATCGGTGAATTCTCGATGTATTTTCCACCATCAATCCTGTCTATCGATCCATTGAGCATGAGGTAGACCTTGTCATCTTCAGGATTCTGAATCCTGTCGATGGATTTGAGATACAAGTTTCCAAGCATTATATTTCCTTCCCAGATGCATATTTCTTGTACGAGTTCGTGTTTATATCGTATATGGCCACGGCGGTGCCGTGCCTCACTTCTCCCTCGTGAGATTTCTTGAATTTCCAATGCTTCCAGCTCCTGAGGAACTGGAATGCTTTCATGCGATACGTGTCATGTGGCATCAGCTCGTAAAAAGCCTCTGCCATGCCCTTGGCAAAGAAAAACAACGGTTGCCACCTTTGGAAATCTGTCATCACGTCTCCTACCTTGTGCGTCTTGACATCTCCAGATGATTGCTGGATTTGTCCGCGCATGGAAAGGTATTCGAGGTAAAAACACATCCCAGCAGACCAGATATAGAATTTCGGGTCATCGATGTCATCGAAAGAATCGATGTCTATCTCTTCCCGTTCCAACCACGTGAAAATTTCAGACGTGGTTAATTTGGAAAGGATACCATACGCTATCTTGTCGACCGTGAGGTTGAAAGTGGCGTACTCGAGATATTCCAGTATCTCTTCTGCTGTTGGAATGGTGGCTACCATGTTGTCACCTTAGGCGGTTATCGGGCAAGCCTTCCTGAGAATCATCTCGTTGGCAAAATCGTTGACTCCGGGAGCAAACTTCAACTCGAACCGGGTTCGCACGATGTGCGGTTCGTGATCAACCCACGAGTACGTGTAAGGCGTGTCAAAGTTCCCATGGAACTGGTTGCACTTGCTGGAGAACGTGAATCCAAGATTCTCATTCGCCAATAACACGAACTCGTAGCCACTTTCACGCATGAACCAGTACTTGTTTCGATTGTCCCATTGGTCCGCTGCCAGATCGCCCGGATACGGTGTTCCCGGTCTGTTCGCATCTGCCGCGTTCTTTTTCGCGGTGTTCGCGGTAACCTTCGTGACCATCATCTGGTTATCAAGACCAGCATAGAATGCCTGAAGCGTTCCACCACTCGTGTCCCGGACGTACTTGAGACGTTCAAGGATAACCTTGTGGTTCTTCAAGACCTTGGCAGTCTTGCTACCAACGAACATCCTGTTCAATGGCAGGTCGCCCATGCCTTCTTGGAGTTCAACCGCGTTGTCGATGTCCATGAAGGGATTGCTATTCTCGTAATCATTCCATGCTTTACCAGTCATGCCTTTCGTCGCAACGGTCAAGTCAAACTTTTCCAGACGATTGGTGTACTGGTTCGAGAAGTTCTCGATACAGAATGGATTGCCCCAGAGATAATTGACCAGTTCCAGCTCGATCCTACGTTCGATTGCACGAATGCAGATTTGGGTGAGCTTTTGCATCTTCACGTTGGTTCCAAAGTTTGCCTCTGGAGTAAACTCGTTGAGGAATTCCTCAGGTTCCATCATGAATCCTGCCTTGGTCATCCGAGTCCACCATTGCTCGGCATCGATACCCGTGGTGATGTACTTCGTGCGTCCGTAGGGGCTGTGCATTTCAGCAACCATCTGGGGATCAACGACGAGTGGCCAAGTGAAATTGGATTTACCACCCGGGGATCTTACACGTCGCATGACTTGTTGTAAGGCAGGTGCCCATTTTCCATCCCACATGCGTACCATCTGTACGAAGCCCTGTTGTAAGAGCCACGTTGGAATAAGATTCGCATACGCAAGGTTTGGCATGTTTTGCCCGCCGCCAGTAAATGTCCATGTCATTTTCTTTTAACCTCCTTATGGCGCGACATTCTCCGTGTCGATCATGATTAGCCCTCTCTGATTATATTCGATAGGGCCTTCCTTGACTTTGCCCAAAACGGCCTTGCCCGTGGACCACTTCTGGAAACCTCCGGGAGCAGGAGCAACAAGTTCATTGATCTTGGCCGTGTAGCCAGAGTCCTTATTCAACATCGTCCGATCGCCATGCAAGCACAGCGCGACATCTCTCCGTCCTTGGCGAAACTCGATATTCCGGAGAGCAGCTGGTAGATTGTCAGCACGTATGATCTCGTCCTCGCTAACGCCCATGCATGGTTCCACTCCAGTGGCATCATCGTAACCGCTCACGGAGTAGTACTTGTCATAGCCGGGAACGCCGTCGCCAGACGTGCTTCCTAGATATTTCACTGGTTCGCCGATAAAAAGCGACTTGTCCTTCGGTACAATGTACTTACCAGACTCAATCACATCGGTCCAGTTCTGCCGGTTAATATAAGGAGCGCCCATCTTTACCTACCTCCATTCTTCCAGAAATCCTGCATGAGTGGAATGAGGGTCGGGTCGATTTTCTTCTCAAGTTCCTCCTTGGTTGGTTCCTTCACTTCGAGTTTCTCCTTCATGCCAGCAAGCAATCTCGCTGCCACATCAGAGCTATCAGTGGTCGCATCTACAGGCCCCTCGTGCTTCTTGATCTCAGTTTCGAGGTATTCCTTGGTCTGCGTCCTGTAGAATGACTCGAGTTCGGGCCTACCTTCGAGCTTCACGAGCTTGTCCACAAGCGGTTTCATGGTTTCCGCGTATTCCAATTTCTCTTCAAGTGCGGTAACTCCTTGCGCCAGCTTGGTGACTTGCTCCATGAGAAGCTTCGTGGCACCGTCCTTTTCCTCAAGGGCTTTCTTTAGAGTCTCGTTGCCATCCTGAAGACCCTTGATTTCCTTCTCAAGATTTTGCTTCTCGAGTGTCATGGTTTCAAGTTGGGATTCGAGCTCCTTATATTTTTCTTGTTCTACTTTATTTCCTTCCTTCGGTTTACTCTTGGTTGCGTCGTCTTGACCAGCGTTTTCATTTACTGACATGACAACACCTCCTTCGATATGTGTACAGTCCACGCAAGCTGGTATATGAGTACCACTGGCTTCGTACAAGTCCACCCAAAATGCCTTCCGCTCGCCATTTATTTTCTCCAAGTACTTGAGAAATGCTAGCGATATACCTATCGGGTCGTTTGCCTCGTAGCTCTCTTTTATCCAGTCAGCGAAAACCTTGTTATGGGGTAGTACATGGCCCAATGGACTTTTCAATGGCACTTCAAATTCACATACCATGAAAAGTTTATCATCGATTTTTTCTTTCTTGGCGTTTTTTATCCTTCCAAAAATAGGAATAACTTTTTCATCCGTGCTCGCTGGATGTCTATGGCGAAAAATAAAAGGTTGGTTCGGAGCCTGCGAGATCAGGATGTCCATCATTGGCTCGCATACTTCCTTCTCGGATATACTCTTCGCCCAGAAAGAAAGGGAGTCTTCCGTCTCAGAGTATGCTCCAGAAGACTGCAGGGTTAATTTGTCAACCACGGTTTCCATGCGAACCACCTTGTATCCATCATGGTCTTAGAGTTTATAAATGTTTGCTATGTATAGCGCAACTATGCTGGCGGCAATGCACAAGAAGGCGTTAAGACATAGGTATATATCGGTATTCCTTCTGGACATTCTATCTCCTTTTCGCTTAAAGATGAGATACGTGCCACGCTTGCAGCTACTTCCAATTTTCAAATCTCCGATCAAGTGCATCCCGTATGATATGCAAAACACGCCGACGGAAAAGATATGATCCGGAGAAGTGAATCCCAAGAAAAAGACAACCATTGGGATAAATGCACCATGCCAAAACCAGTGCCGGTGCTTCGATTTATTTTTCGTTGGGTCCCCTAATACTGTCTTGAGGTCCACGTCGGGCAGGGAGAACGTGAAGAGCGATACGAAGTTTAGGGGACTTCCTTGCGGGCCTAATATTACCCACCCTATTACCCAGTATAGAATGGCAATAGAGTTAGATAATATGGCATGCTTGCCAAAGTTCATTCTTCTGCTCCTTTTTTAAATTCATTTCTTAGGCGCTCTCGCTGCAATTCCATGTTTTTCTTGCGGATTTCCTTCTCCTTTTCCACGAGGGCTTTCATTTCTTCCTCGTCTATGTCATTCGAGAGGTAGTGGTCTCCATGTTCCGCAGGATTCCATTTGACGCCTTTTGGATTGGGATTCTTTAGCATCTTGATTTGTGTTGGCTGGATATTGAGTTGCGTGCAATCCGTGCATAGCCTTGTTTTCTCCAGCCACACGGATTGCTCGTATGGACTGGAAAAGTTTGGCTTGATGACACGAAATGGCTTGCCACAGTTATCGCAGCGCACCTTGATGCGTTCCTGTTCCGCTTGTTCGACTACTGTCATGTTTTCATCACCAATGATTTTCTTTTAGACTTCCGATTGGTCTCTTTGTAGAGTCCATGTAAGGATCTTTCCCCTCCACGCCTTTCGATTCCGGGTTGTTTGGACAATCTGGGTACGGGCATGCAAACACGAAAGAATCGTTCGTTTCGTGATGGAAATACATTTTCGTGCCGCAAAACCTGCAATTTGGCGGCTCGAAGCCTTCGAGCTTGTCCTCTCCCCACCGGTTGTAGGGGCGCTTGAACCCTCGCGGACCCGTTGTATCTTCAAGCCCCGGTGGTAATCGAGGGCCTTCTACGGGATCACGTGGCATGTAGTCCTTCCAATCCGGGTTGTCGAGGTGGAAACTCCTTAACATTGATTTTAAATCTCGTGGTTCGTCTTTCGATACTGGCATTTTAACCTACCAAGATGTTTATTAGTTCTTCCGTTCTTTGTTTTATCCTTTCCATGACCATCCGTCTTACAGCGGGACGCCATAGAAAGTTGTAATTGTACATGAGAATACCTGCCACATCGGCTATGTCGAGACCGGTGGTATGTATTTTTCCTTTCTTCCTAACACCGAAATATGCGGCACGTTCTTGCCATTCAGACCAGCCCTCGATGCTTTCAAGCAACATGCCTGTCCAGATGAGCGGGTGATCTGGCTTGATCGCCTTTACTTCCCCGGACTGACCGTACCTTTCCATTGTCACTTCCATCCTACCTGTTATTTCTGATGGCTTGGATAGTCGTCTCTTCGTGGCGGCCCATGCCTCGCTTATCTTGATGCCCATCTTCCGCTGTTCTATCACGGAGACAACGGCTTCCGCACAATCATCTGCCATGGATGCAAAGTACCATTTCCCAAGCTGGCGAGTATCGCTCTTCTTCATGCGAAGTGGGAATTTCACCATCGCTTCCTTGGTTATTTGCTTCGTGGCGTTTTCATCGCGATCCACGATGTCGATGAAACGGGCAAGGAACTGCATTCCTTCCCTGAGGCTGAGCTCTCCATGTTCGCCAACGTCCTCGAAAGCGCCGAGGTCTATCTTTCTCTTCTGTTCCTCCGACCTGAGGGAGTTGATGATGGCCCATTTCTGCAATCTACGTGTCTTATTTAATCTTTTGTTAAGGGTGTCTATGTGGTTAACCATGATGTCTATGTTGCTCTTTACCTGCTCGGTCTTGTGTCTGGTACGCTTCAGTTTCGACAAGTTGGACTTGGCCAGCTTGATTTTGGATTCGATGCTCCTGATGTCATTCAGGTGGGTTTTCCACGATTTCGTCATTTTCTATTTTCCTTTTTATCACGTAAAGCGTCCTGTTGGCCGCACGTTTCATGTCTTTTATCACGTCCACGCTAAAATATGGCGTGGAAGCCATGAAATTAAGGGCAAAGTAATACTTTTCTATTTCCTTGATGATGTCTTCCGGGAGTTTTTCAGGGATCTCCGGTTCCTTGTTATCGATCACCTGATCTATCGCGGTGTTAAGCAGTTGCTTGATTTGGTTGAGGGACATTTGGCTTGTACAGCTCCATGTAATCATTCCGCATCCTTTCCGCTGCGGTGGAATCAACGTCATCGATCTGTTCCCAGATTTCCGCGAGAATTGAACGTGGCTCGTTCACGTTTTCAAAGAGCATGCCATCTTGTGCTTCCCGTATTGCTTTCACGAGATCCAGCGTGCCCGTCATGTTCACCGGGCTGAATACGAGTTTCAGCTCGTTGTACCCGAGTTTTATGCCGTTCGCGGGAAGGAGTACCTTGCGATAGAATCTCTTGAGACGACGTGCATACCGGGCACGAATACCAAGGACGAAACGAAGCCATCCTTCTTGCAGGGTACGCGAGGTGGCAAGCTCGTTGCCTGATGCGTCCCGTTGGCCCATGGAACCGCCAAGGGCATACATCGTCTGCTTGTCAAGCAAGTTTATGAAGTCCACGTACACTTGACTTGATTTGGCGGTGTTCTTTCCAAGTTCTTCTATGCGGTTGTAGCCAGCGGTTGCCATCGCACCAAACGTGCGTAGCTGCACGAGACCATCGAGCAGGTCGTCCCGTTGTTTCTTCATGACCTCGGGATCGTCTGGCATCATCCCTCCAGCAGGGTCACCGACGAACCCTATACGATTAGGGGACCAGAACCTCTCGCTATAGTTCCTCATGAACCAGAGTATCCATCGCTTGTAAATGAGATAATCCAGCACGGGCGCTATGAGCGGTCTCCTGAAGAACTCGAACTCGAGAAGAATGTCTGGCTCGTTTGGAATTACCACGAACCGTTCCATTGCCTCATGCGGACCTTCCTCGTGGTCATCCTGTCCATATCCAGTCGGGTTCACCATGGCCGCCCTGTTCTTGAGATGGTTGTAGAAAGCTGCTTTCGAGTAATACCGCTCGATGCTTTCTGGGGCACGTTGCACCAGTGCCTCCCATCCCTTGCGATCTTCCCTGCGCTTCGTGAGCGTGAGGGTGTCGAGCCTCGCAATGTCCACACCGTATTCCATGTCACGATCATGAAGGATACGCCAATAACTCCCGTATTGTGATGCCATGTCCGTGTACGAGTGCGTGTACAGGTCTTCTATCGTCTGGTTTCCATGATTAATCCTGTCATTGAACCCGTTGATTATTTCTATGGCTTGCTTGTTTTGCGATTTCGGCTTCATCCCAAGAGAAACCGTGTATGCCGTCATCAACGCGAACGAGATCGGCACCGGGTCTCCCCACAGGAGGATTTCGCGGTTCTGGGCAGTGTTTTCAACGCTATTTTTCAATATTCCATAAATTTGCGATTCTTGTGGCGGCGTTCCCATCATGTAGTGGAAAACGGACCGCAGCGATGGCCCCGAATAGGTGGTCATCGGGTTGTTGTATATTCTTGCTGAACTGAACATCATGCACACCTTGATGATAATGGAATGAACGGTTTTTGTCTGGCTACCCAGTACGCGAGGGCAAGTGCTATCACGCAATCATCGTGGGCATTCTGGGTGCCGTATTTTATGTTTTTACTTTCGGTGACCGTGTACGAGAACTGGAGAAGCTCGTCCCATAACTGGTCTATTACCGGAACGTGTCTCGGTGGTATTTCTATGTCTTGCCTCGTCGTGAATCCCTCCACGAGGTTATTGATGAGTTCCATCTTGGACTTGATGTCGAACACGAATCCCTTGTGTTTTATCTTTTCCGACGAGAAGTAGGACTGTTGCTTGTTCTTGTTGGAGTAGATGCGTGCCCGCAGCTTTCTTTCTCTAAGGTCCAGCCACATGTCATCCGTGACGGAATCGCCCACACCAGTAGCATCCGGGCATATCCAGATGGGATCGTATCTTTCCACGACATTTAAAAATGCGTCGCGGATGTCCTTGTAGTCGATGTTCTGGTAGCGGGCCGGTATGACGTATAGATGGTCGAGAATGGATGTCTTGCGATCCCAGTCGTAATGCATCACGGCGGATACGGAAGCATCGTGGACCTTGCCAAAGTCCATGCCAACCACGTAATTGCGAATCTCGTACACCGGGTTGATGCGATTGTCGAGTTTATCGTTGATTGCACGTTCGAGCATCTGGCGTGAGAACACGTTCGAGCCTTCCATGATTATCTCGCCAAGCATCTCTTGACGGGCGAGAGGCGTGTTTCCAGCGAGATCGAGCTCGTGAAGGATTTGTTCTTTTGTTTTCCACGAGCACTTGAACGGGTCGACGGGTATGACGCAGTACTCGCCCACGCCATATTCCCAAGAAAGAGATTGGCACGTTGGACATGGTGGAAGGCCTTGCGGGATGTAGTACCTGTCGAACTTGTGCGTGAATGCATTCATGATGTCGTCGGTTTGCGATACGAGTGATCCGCAGTCGAGGCAGACGAGCGGGCGTGTTCTCATGGCTATCTGGAAGTGGTCGACAAATGATCCCTTGTACCCGAGGGGGGTCGAGAGCATGATCCAGCGAACGCCAACACGGCGGAGGGTGTAGAGGATCGCGCCCATGAGAATTTTCTCCTTGATGTGCGCTGCCTCGTCGATGAGGCCGAGTTGGATGGAACGGCCACGAACACCGTCGGAAGCGGGATAGGCGGTGCATTTGACTTTCTTGCCGATCTTGCGAATCATCGTCGTGTTGGAGTCCTCGATCATGTAGCCGAATGGCGAGGTTTCGATGAAGTACTTGATGCGCTCCATGAGTTCCTTGGCGCCGTCCTCGTTAACGGAGAAGGTGGCGATGTTGAAGCGTTTTACCATGAAGATGAAGGCGCAGGCGGCAGCGACAGCCACGGCAGTGGTCTTGCCGAACTGGCGGGGCCATATCATCACGATTTCTTTCGGGCGCTTGTGGTCGGGGATTGTCCATGGATACATGTCGATGTCGTAGCCAAATTGGACTGCATTTATGGCGGCTTTCTGGGGTGGATCCAGACGAAGGGGTTGGTCCTCGTCGAGCGGGTTCTTGAAGAAATACTCGGCGAAATGGACCCAAGAAATAGAAGCCAGTTGGAAACGCCGGAATTCGGCGGGATTGTCTTCTGGATCGATACCAAGCGATGAGAGCTGGTCGAGGAGGAAGGAGGAGTCGCCATATTGTGCAGATATGCTCATTCTTCAATCTCCATTGGTTGTGGTAATTCGCGTGCCGCCTCCACCTGTTCGAGCTCTTTTATCATTTGTATCTTGAACTCGTCACGAAGGTCGGAGCTCGAATTGATGAACGTTGCCATGAGTTCGATTTTCTTGAGGGATACTTTCTGCTGGAAGCCGGAAGTCATCGAGTGGATGAGCTTGAGTTGTTCACGAGTTTCTTTCACCCAGCCAAGAAGTTGCGGGTCGGTCTTGCCTTTTTTGTGGGATTCGGCGAGCATGTCCATGGCGACGTTTTTCGTGACCGCGTAGATTTGCTGGGCTTCCTGAAGCGTGTCGATGGGCGCGTTGGTGACCACGTCGATGAGAACGGGATGCACCGTGATCTGTTTCTGGCGCGGGTCATCAGGATTGACAGATTGGTGGAGAGGTTCCGCACGAATCTCTGCAAGCGCCTTTCGGGCGGTGGCGGGAGCGAGGGCGGGCGCCTCGGGCACGTGGATGCGGAGCGGTTTGGACTTGGACATGGCGATTTTCAAGGAGATGGTGGGAACCAGCGTATATAAATGTTATTCTCGTGGTGGTGTCCCGTGGGGGACTGGACCTCCAGATTAGCCCGAATGTATTTGGATAGCGCGGTGGTGGATGGGGAACTAACCTCGTTGCTTTCTAAAAAAGCATTCTTTTGCATAGATAGGCTGTGTGGCTTGAGAATTTGAAAATTAAAAAATTAATTTTGAGAAACAGTGTCGATTCATAGAATGCATCCACAGGCTGTGTGGCTGCAAAATTCTGAGGTTCGCATTCACAATTCTTAAATTCAAGAAAGACTATACTTTATTTAGTAATTGGGACACAAAATCAAGTCCTCTTGTCTTGTGCGTATCTCAATTGCTCGTACTAGGCGTTAGCGTGCCGCACTCCCGTAGAAAGTGCGCCCGTTAGCGCTAGTTGCGTTAAGCAGTTGCCTCGTGCGTCCTTGTGATTAGTGCAGCGAAAGCATACCGATCGCCACCTAGCTAAGCATGCCTGCTTACTATCAGCCTTGGCGGAGCAGTGTCGCGGTCTAAAACAGTAGTAGTTGCAATTGAAGAGGATAGAGATGAGACTCAACGCCCTGCCTAGGCTGTAGTCCTGCCTAGGAGAAGAGCGAAATGTCGGGCGGGTGAGCACGGGGCACGGGAAGAGTAATGTAAAGGCTACAAACTCACTCGTTTGTAGTTTGCACGTTTTCTACGCACCCGATATGCATTACCGCGCATATCACGCGGAGGTTCAAATCCTCCTTTACCCGTGAAAAAAAACGTGCGCCCGTGAGAAGTAATAACTATCACGGGCTTTCTCCTCATCTACGGGTGAATCATCATGCCTAAACAAGTTTTCGAGTTAGATTCGGGTAAAATTGTTACCCGACATAAAGCGACGCCCGTTTCGGGCGGTATCATCAAGGTGCCCGCAAAAGCGGGCATCAGTGGTGATATTTTTGAGTATCTTGAGCGCAGAAAGCGCTCCAGCCGCAAAACAAAAGCAACTGAATACCGCATTACCGCATATGCGTGGAATGATTATCCACGCATCGAAAAAATCTCCCAAGACAAGCATTTCACGCATTTCACACCTTAAGGTGAATCACATGGTTAGAGAAATCGAAATCTTGATAGATGATATTATATCTCTTGTTGGTGAATTTGAATTTCACCAACAACGCGATAACTCATGGGACAAGCTAGAATGTTCCATGTTGAAAGCTTTAATCTCCGAAAGGTTTCAACAATTGGATCTCTAGGCTGCCACACAGTCTATCTAAAATTTCTTTCTTTTAATTCACGGGTGAATTTCACCTAGAACGAGTTGATAAAAATGAAACCAGTTGATTACATAGCGCTAGAATCGGCGCTCCAGTGTAATCCAGAGGAGCTTGTTGATTCGCTTTCGATAGATTTACCCCATTTATCCCGTGAGGAGATAGTACAGATGCTCCTCAACCACTACATTTAATTTTTTTTCTTTTAATGCACGGGTGAAGTCCAGAACGAGTCTGGCTTAAGTGCCCACTACCATCCCCGTTTATCCTCCTCACCACGTGGTGAGCTACCAGATAAAATGGCGTTTTCTTGGGCACTGCACCTCTTATCGGGTCCCCTCCGAAACGATTCAATAAAATCCCTGTACCCAGCTTATAATTAAGCTGTTTTGGGAGATATTATTGAATCAATTCTAATTTGTCGGGCCCCACCACCACGAGTTGAGACCAACCATGCAGGAGCCAAAAAAATGTTTCGGGTGCGGGCGCACCCCCACCCGGGTTGCACGGGTCTGCATAGAAGACCCGCTATACACGTACTGCCGATACTGCGACTTCATCATCCAGCCCTACGATGAAATCGCAGAAGCCCACGCATTCTGTCCACACTGCGACGCCCTGTTCCATATCCGCGAGCTGTTCAAGGAAGCTCACGGGGACGCCGCCTGTTGCCCTGAATGCGGCGAGGAATTATAATTCTCCCCTTTTTCCCTTTTTCTCCCATCTCCCGCCCATTTAGGACGGGAGGGAGACGACCATGCACCGGGTCGTTAAAAACGGGCACCACCATCACGAGTTGAGAAAAACATGAACACACCTTTGGAACAGTTGGACGATTTGCACGTCCAACACGCCACACTCGAGTATTACGACGTAATACTTGAGATCGAGGGGTTGGGATCGTGCGAGTATCCCTCGATCGTGATCTACGTCGATCCAGATTGCTGGATCGGCGGCCACCTCCACTGCGAGGTGAAAACCTGTAACGCAGCCGGCGAGACCATCCAGCGCTGGTTGCTTACCGGGATCACTGTCTCCCCATCCCGAATTGCCGGAAAACGCGTCCCGTGATTTATTTTCAAGTAATTTTTTTTCTCCCCTCCATTTCGTATACACGGGTGAAATCGCGGTCTAACCCACCGCACACGAGTTGAGTTAAAAATGGACACCTATCAAGAAACATTCACCTCCTCTATAATGAGCGAGGACCGCACCATCAACAAGGAAGAGCTACTCGCCGCCCTCAGTTATTTCGTCTCGTCCATCACCGTCGCTGGTGAAACGTACAACCTATCACCCGCCGAGCTCTACAGCGGGCGCACTTGGGGTAAGAAAATCATCCAGCTAGACCAAGCCGACCGCCTCAGCGCTGCTATCGAGGCCTACAACACCGGGGACATGCAAAAACTGTCCCTCGCCATCGCATCCGAGCTCATAATGAACGACGGTTCGTTCTTTGACTTCCTAGTGCCCAAATTTTCACAGATCATGTGGGCAGTGGAAGCCATCGAAGCGGAAATCATCACCGAGGCCATGATAACCAAGTGGGTCTATTCCGAGTACGACCCGAGCGGGATGCGCTCCGTTGATTCGATGCCCACGCCTCCCATCTTCGAGCTAGACGCCCTCAACGAGGACCTCACCATCAAGTCCAACCGCGAGGCCGCTATCAAGGCCCTCTACAAAAAGCTCGGGCCACTCGAGGCATTCGATGCCGTGAAGGCGGCCCAGAAAAAGTGGGCCGAGTACAACACCGACCTCAAGAAGTACAACAACGACAAGGATGCGGACAAGCAACCCCGGGAACCCGTCGACCTCTGGAAAATCCTGCACTACTGCACCCAATACCTCCTCTACCGAGGCATCGCCCTCCAGTTGGGCGACAAGTGGAATGTCCTCAACGAGACGGGCCTCCATCTCTTGCACCGAACCTCTTCCACGAAAGAAAGTCGCCAGCGAAAGAAAGACGCCTACGAGGAACAGCACGACGCCTTCAAGTTCCTCGTCGAAAACTAAATCCCTCTTTATTTTTCCATTTTAATTCACGGGTGAAAGCACCACCTCACCACGAGTTGAGTACCATGAACAGGAAACAAATATCCGACAAGCTCGCCACCTTCACCGACGACGAGCAAAAAATCGCCTACCTCCTGCGCCTCGTCGAGGAGACCGCCAAGCCGACACGTACCACCACTCCCAAGAAATCAACGGGCCATCGCTCCAAGAAAATACAACGGGACCGCCTCTTCTGGGACGTGGAACCGGGAGACAAGGTAGAAATGTCTCCCAAGGACATTTCTCGCCTTCAAGAGGGCGTTCGATACACGAAGCCCGTCGCCCTCAAGTGCGCATCATGCGCCCATTCCCCCCTCACTCCCGTACACATTCAAGGCGGCGAGGTTCTCTACTGCCCCTCGTGCCATCTCATCGAGCGCATCAACCGCTGCCCGCAGTGCTCCCGCCCTATTCACGGGAACACCTGCTATGTAGACCACGAGAAAGAACTTCTCGACAGCGCCTTCGACGAGCTCGACAACATGTTTCCCGAGGAGGAAGTCGCCCACATAATCAAGCGCATCCGCGAGGGCATCACCACCCGATACATAATCGCCCTCCTCGAGGCGCATTCCCTCCATCTTTAATCTTTTTCCCTTCTCTAATTCACGGGTGAAAATACCAGAGTGAATGCACGGGAAAGACGGGTCCGTGCATGGTAAGGCAACGTGTCCCCGCAAAGCCGTCGTGCGTCCCCGTAATGCATCCACTCTGGCATCCCGCACGAGTTGAGCACACCATGAAAAACCAATTGGCGAAAATCGCCGCCGAGGAATTCTCCGCCCTCCTAGATAACGAGGAACTGCCCGGCATCTACCGCGCCCAACAGGACCTCGTCCTCCTCATCGAAGACCCGATTCCCGGGTATTGTGATGAATGCTTCTCTCCGTTATTCATCCGCACCGACGGGGCAACCGGGTGTACCACTCCCTCTTGCCCGAACTCCCTCCCCCAGCATGTCCAGTTTTTCCAGAACGTTATCCGGGAAACACACGTCGCCCTCCTCGCCTCCATCAAGGAGCGATGCGACGCCGTCGATTTGACGTGCTGTCTCTGGATTGCACCCACCACCGACGACGATGGCGACCCCTGCCTCTCCATCGAGGTCGACATATCATGAGCCTCCACATCAAGAAGAGCGGGTATTACTTCCCGCTCATCACCTGCGCGGACGGCCTCACCATGTCCGTCCAAGGAAGCAAAGACAATTACTGCTCGCCGCGCACCAACCTCCCGTACCTCGATGACTACCACGAAGTCGAGGTGGGCTTCCCGTCCGAGCTCGTACCCGAGCTCATGCCCTACGCCGAATCACCAGAACATCCCACGAACACCGTGGCATCAAATAACCCTCCCCTTTTTTCCCCTTTTTAATCCACGGGTGAAGCACCACCATCCCACAAGTAGTGAGTTGAACACCATGTTGAGTCAAAACAACACCAACCAGACCCTGTTGGCCGCCCAGATGCTCCGGGAGGCTAACCTCCAAGCAGATGAAGCCCTTGACTTCATCGCCACGAACTTCTCTGGTGAATCCACCACCCTCGGCATGCTCGCCGAGTTGGGGGAAATGCTTGAAGATGCCAGAGAATTCGTCCAGCTGAATGTCCACCCTGTCTTCAATTGCTGTCTCGATGATGAAACCGTCCCCGAGACCGAAAAAATACTCGTCGTTGCCCTCCGCGAGTCCCTCAACTGCAAGATAGAGGCGGCGAACTTCCTGCACGCCAACCTCCACTGTGACGCTGCCATCGCCCAATACGGGCCATTCGCCCAAATCGCTGCCGCCGACGCATTCAACACCATCTCATCCATCAACACCCGCCGCAAGGCCCGTGACCTCACCGATCTCGCCGTCCACACCAACCCCACCGCCACCATCGAGGCCCTCGAATCGCTCGTCTCCACCGTCATCAAACCCACCGAACCACAAACCCAACCAATCATCACCGACGACGACGATGATGATTTTGACGATTGGGATGACGACGATGATTATTACTACGATGACGACGACGATGACTGGTATGATGATGACGATGACTAAAGGACGTACCATCTGGGAATGCGACGATGCCTGTCCACTCGCACTCGATTTCCGTCACGAGTGCATCGCCTGCATATACCCCGAACATCACCACCTCGTTGGCGACGAGGACGCCGTCGAGGAAAAAGCAAAAGTTTAAATACCTCGTCCCCCTCTTTTTTTTATACACGTTACAACGCACGGGTGAATCTCCATCACCTTTAACACCACGAGCTGAGTAAAAATGTCCGTACCAACCGACATCCCCATGACGGATGACCGCAAGTACGAGTTATGCCAGCGCCCCTTTGCCCGCTTCAACCCCGAGGTAAAGGAGCTCATCTGGAACAACCGCTGCACCACCTGTCGCAGGGAAATAACACCCTCCCTTTTCAAGGGCAAGGACCCGGTATATCGCCGGGAATACAACATATCTGGCATGTGCCCATCATGCCAAGACGAGGTGTTCTGAATGGACGTACCACGAGAACTCGCCGATACCCTCAACGCCGTTGAGGGATTCCTTGGCTTCCCACCGCACCACTGGTCCAAGCAATCCATCCTCGACACGTTCAAACACACCGAGGACGGTGAAGAGCATTTCTTCACCTCCACGCTCAAGGAAGCCATCGGTCTCGACACCGTTACCACCGAGACCATGGAATTCCTCACCGCACTCCAACAGGCTGGCATCATCAGCACCGAAGTGTTCGCCAAGGATTCAACGCTCTACCTCACCATAACGGCGGTGGACATCGACCATGCCGATTGACCGCGTCCTCCTCCACAAGCTCGACGCCTACGAGATGAACCTGCAGGACATCAGCAACTCCCTGCACGACATCGCCAAGCACGGAATCAAGGTGAACCCAGTGCCACCATTCAACATACGCCTCATAGATGCCATCTCCCACCGCGCCACGTGCGCGGACTGCAACAAGGAAATCAACAAGGGAGAAACGTGCCTTGTCCACAAGCAGGACACGGGAGACCCTGAAGACGGCCACGGCTGGCTCTACTTCTGCCGTGACTGCTCTTTCTTGGGCATAAACATTTAGGGGGAAGAACCCCCTTTTTTTCAAACCACGGGTGAAGCAATACCATCCCAAGAAACACCAGAGTGAGTAAAATGTCCACAATCAAGAAAACCGCGCTCCGCATGAACATGGAGCGATACGTGAACACCCAGCTCGACGGCGATGTGCTGTCCGAGCTGGTCAAGAATGGCATAGAAGCAGAGGGCGCCACGCAAGTTACCATCGAGCTCGACCGCGAGGCAGAGACCCTCACCATCACCAACGACGGCAATCCAGTAGAAAACGAGGATGACTTCGACAGGTTCTTTCTCGAAATCGGCACCACGGGCAAGGACGAGGCCGTGAACTTCGGCAAGGGCTTCTCCGCGGTGTTCCTCGAACAGTACACCATCGTCAAATCCGGGAACTTCATCATGGATGCGAAGACGTGGGACAACATCTCGATAGAAAGGACTGACACGGCCCTCGATGGCACGTCGGTCCTCGTGTCCCTCAAGCCAGATTCCGAAATTCTCGCCAAGTCGGATGCCGAAATAACTGTCTGGCTTCGCAAGTTCCTCACCGACGTTTCCATCGTCTTCAACGACAGGGAAATCGAAACCTTGTCCTTCGACAAGGACGATTACACCGAAATAGAAAGCGATTGCTGGGTAAAATACGGCACCCGGTACCACGGGTTCCTCCTTGCCGATGGCAAGTCCGTTTCCCCGGTGAAGTACAGCGGCACCACCTTGAACTGTTCCATCATAATCGGGGACATCAGGTACGTCAACACCGAGCGCACCTCCCTCAAGTGGCACATCGAGTCGGACATCAAGAGCTGGTATGAAGAACAGCAGCGCAACCGTCTCGAGGACGCCGTTGATGACATCGAGGACATCGTGCCCTACATCATCCTCGCCAAGGAGTACATCGACAACGTGATGCTCACCCTCGGGACGCCCCGCCTCTCCCTTGGAAAGGTGGAATCCTTCCGGGAGGTCGTCATGCTCTCCCAGTGGATGGACACCATGACCGAAATCGCCCTTCGTGCGGGCATGGAACCGTTCACCGAGGACCTAAACACCTACCAGTCAGACGACCAACGCCAGTACCGGCGTCTCATGCCCCGCATCTACAATTCGGACATGCGCACGTTCGGCACCATCTTCTTCGGCGCACCATTACCCGAGATATTTTCCAACGTGGTCATCGGCGTCTACGTCGAAAACGGCGAGCCTTTCGGCAGTGCCACCGTGGAGGACGCCGCATCCGTCGTTAACTGGCGTGTTATTAAAATCTCTGAAGCCTTCACCACCTCCGTCGAGTTCATGGACCCGTTCATCGCCACCTACGTCCATGACGAGCTTCTGGAGTTAATCTCCACCGACTGGTACTGGGTAGACATCCACGATGAACTCCGTGACAAAGGAATGGCTGGCCGCTTACCCGGTCCCCCGCCAGATTTCCGCAATTTCATCCGCGCAGAGGCAGGACCAGCAACCATCCAGACACTCAAGGCAATCGCGGAAGGTGACATGGCATCCCTCATTCAAATGTTCAAGGCCGCTGCCAACAAGGGCCATTACGCAAAACCTGAAGACGAGCCATCATGGAAATTCGAGGAAATAGAAGGAATCCCGGTTCTCGTCCATGAATCCGTGGGAGACCTCGATTCCGTTCGATTCACGCCTTCCATCCAGCGACACAAGTGGGCCACGTTATTCGCGGTCACCAACGTCATCATGGATTACTCGGACGGGTATTTCGGGGAGGTCGTGATTCCCACGCTGTTCCTGTCCAAGAACAAGTTCCACAAGAACGTCATCGCCATGTCACAAGGAGACCACATCTCTCTCAACGCCTACGGCACGAAGCTTCCAAAATCGAAGCGCAAGGCCGCCCTCGTCATGTTCATCCACGTTGTCCACGAGCTATGCCATCGCCACCACAAGAGGCACGACCGCCAGTTTGCATTCCTTTTCGAGAGTACCCTCGTGAGGTTGCTCACGCATCCCACGTTTCTCAAGGACCTGTACAAGGCGGTAATGTAAACCATTTACGGGAGCAACCCTCCCATTTTTTCCAATACACGGGTGAACCATCGATCCCAAGAAAAACGAGTGAAATACCATGAATGAAACCGAAATGCAGGAATTGTTTGACCGTCTACGAGCCATGCTGGTAAACGACATGCTCATTATCGTCAAGACGGACCAAGACGAGCACGTTATATGCGAGCTCTGGAAAGACAAGAAAAATGACGCCTACTCCATTTACCCGTGGCTTAAAGTCCTCACGGAAGAGGAGAAGGAGGAAATGACGCTGGACGGTATGCAAACAATACCATCTTAAAACCATGCGGGGCGGGCCTTAAACCCAAAAACCAACTCACTCAACTCAACCGGAAAATTCACCCCCCTTTCACGGCCTGCCCCGATTACCCTCCGGTTGGGTTGAGCATTTTCCCAAACCATGCAGGAAAAGGGTTCAATTCCCGACGCCCAATTGAGGCCACCGCCTCCTCGCATTCGTTGGAATGGAGATGGGCACTGGCGGCTCATTCCCGCCTTCCTGTGTACCACCAAACTGAGTGAGAAAACCGTGAACCTGAAAAAACACATCAAGACCCTCGCCGCCATGGCTCTGGATAAATGGAATGAACCGTATAGCGAGATAAACGATACATGCGCCTTCTGCGATGATGCCGTTGACAGGAAAGAAACATACCGCAAGAGATGCCAGACGTGCCTGTGCCCACCATGCCTGTGCGACATGAGTGGATCATGGAATCATCTTTCTTGGAGAACAAAACATGATCCTATATTTGGAGGGAAATGGCCATCCGCGGTGAATTTATTCCTCGGTGACGGTTGCATCTACGTGGATGATGCGATGGCTAACTTCCCGCTAGTAATGGATACATTCCTCGACATTCTCCGGAGTCTCGTGGAACATGGCGACGTGGATGACATTCTCGTTGAAAAGATGGAGGCCCTCCTGAAATGAATCTTGATTGGAAACAAGCCATCTGCTCGGAATGTGACATGGCAGAAGGTTGCGACGAATACGGTGGCAAGGATTACTATTGCAGCGCCATGAACGTGCTGGAGCGTATCAAAGAGCAATTAGGTAATAGCCTGCCACCGACAATGAACATGGACACATACGCCAAGATCCGCCGTGATATACTAAACATGATTGGTGATTAAACGATGGACAAGAACATATGTTCCAGATGCGAGCTGGAATTGGAATGCGAGCGCCTAAACGTTGAATGCGTCGCAATCCAGCTTCTCGATGACATGTGCGAACCAAGCATCGATGATGCCATCGATTCCCTCTCCCGCATCAAGGAAGCAATGGAAAAAGGTAGATGGTAAATGAGCCAAAGAGACGAGGAACTTATCGAATACATCGGGAACGACCGCCTCCTCCATCTCCACGAGCTGTACGACGATCACGGAGATGATTTCGAGGTGTTCCGTGACGAGGCCATCAACGAAGGCTTCACCGACTCCGAGATAGACCTGTTCTGGGGTGACCAGTAAATGACCGTGTGCCAACAATGTGGACATGCGTTTACATACAAAGGTTTCTACCCTTGTGGGCCATGCCCACCATGGAAATGCCCAAAATGCGGGGAGAAATGCTCCCCTTGTTGTGGCGCATCCTACCACGAGAAACGTTGCACCGACTATTGCGAAATTTGTGACTACTGCGGGTGGGAAAAGTGCGATGAATGCGGTGACCACCTGCACTGTGGAGGGTGTATCTAATGACCTACGTGTGTAGCGAATGCGGGCATCTCATCACCTGCCCGGATAAATGCGTCCAAGTAATACGTGGCAAGATAACACCTGACGATTCGTTCGCCCATGGTTCCTACGCCATGTACCACGATTTCTGTTATAAATCGCACATGGAGAAAGGAGACATGTACGAGAAGGCCTGCAACGGGAACGTGATAGATGCCATCGAGCACTGGAACCACTTCAAGGAGACGATGGAGAATGACCCTTCTTCATAGGGTATGGAACGAGATTGGCCTGCTCTTAGCCAGCAAGGACCAGATAGACCCTCCATTCGAGTACGACATCGAGAAGCGCCGTTCAATCCTTGAAGGCATCATGGACAACATAGAAACAGTCCTGAATAAATAAGCCAACGGGTAGAGGCCGCCCATGCCTCCCCTTGACCAAGACAAGCAACCCAAACCACCATCACCAGCACATCCTACTAATTCCTTTCCTATTATGATTTACTTATTCTGTTTTTTTTGCTGGCCGACTTGGCGGGGTGGTGTGGGGTTGTCCACACGAGTGAAAAACCATGAAATGGAAAAAACTATCATGTATATTCAAGGGGATGCGTACTTTCATCGATGCATCCACCATTGCAGATGCCATGAAAGCCGCCGAACTCCTCCAGAATAACGAGTTCGACCTGATAATACCCACCGATAATTATGATGAATTCATTTCCATATACCTCGACCGTAGGGAAGAGTCCATATGTCTTGACATCCTCAAGACATGGCTGTTGGAATACGTATCCCTCGTTTCCCCGCAGGAAGCCGACCTTACCGCCTACGATGAAGAGGAATATGATGATGATGACATCACCATTATCAACATCGATGAATTCATCGAAAATAACCAGCAATCGGATTTCCATTCTGACGCGGAAGAGGAAATAGTGCACAACCTCAAGTTCGCGTACCCGTTCGACAATCTACGGTTAGTTAATGATGACTACGTCTACCAGATGGAAATGGACGGGCGTGTAGAGGAATACGCGATTGGATGTTGGGATACCATCAAGGCGGCAGTTGCCTGCTCCGGGAACTTCGTCCTCCCGCTCACCGGGATATTACACGACGAGATCTCCGCGGAGCTGTTCGCCATCTGGGCATCATCCGACTACTGCGAGGCCAAGAAACGCCTTGACTGTTTATTGAAAACAAAAGAGGTAGAAAAATGAATCTGGATGTCCTATCTGTCCCGGAGATGCTTTCCAACTATCTCTTCTCCGTCCAGATGCTCCAGTCCAACGACGACACGGAAGGTTTCCACACCTTCAATCCAAAAGGATACGACCGTCCACTCCAAGTTACCACAAATGATACTTTCTTGGGCAAGGCACTTGTCGTTATCTCGAAACCGCGCCAGAGAAATGAAGTAGTAAACATTTTTCCCGTGGCACAAATAAAATCCATGTGGATCTCGGAACCTTGAAGACGGCGCATCCAGTTGCGAAAAACTTAAATATCACGACCTCTATTAGTGATTTAGATGACGAAAACGAAATTCTGTGAAATTTGCGGGTTGCCCGCCAAGCGCCTAAGAAAAAGGCGGGTTATCGATGACGTGTTGAAAGACGGCACGAAAATATATCAGGTGAAGGTATGCAAGGATTGTTATTGATGTCGGGGAAGCGCCGGTTCAATCCCGGCCTTCCACTTTTTCCAAACTACAAGGGAGTAGCCTACTTCGGACGGGAATTTCCCGTGGGCGGGAGGAACCGAAGCCTCCCCTCCCTTCTTTACCCTTGTGGGAGTATATCTCCCCGACGAGCGATAACCATGACACGACACAAGGTATATCCAAAGATTCGTGTTTACAAGGAAGGAGAACTCCTCCGGACCACCACTGCAGGTTCCCGTTCCAAGATAGATTCTGCCGAGGTGGAGTTTAACGTGGATCTGAAGGATGAATCGGATGTAAAAGTTTATGTCGGCGTGGAGGTGGATAACGATGGTCATGGTTCAGTAAGCCTCCGGTTCGACACGAACTTATTTGAACTCTCCATCAATGGCATGACACGCAGGGATTGGCTGAAGAAAGGTTTCCATGGCTTCGCCGGGCATGTCGACGCCGTTGATGAGGTGAACTAAAATGCCACAACGCAAAGAAACGGCGCACTTGGATTCCAAGAAATTGGAAGCGGCGCTGAAAAAGGGTGATGCTGAAGCACTGTCCAACGTGCTTGAGCAAGGATACAAGGATCGTGTGAGTTCCTCGAACTGCACGTTCCAGAAAGACCTCGCCCGTGAGATCATGAATCTCATCGGTTACGAGGCACCAGCTGAAGTTCGGGCCACCACCAATAAGGCAGTTGCTGAATTGGAAGCGCTGAAGCAAATCCTCGAATCAGAGGGCGTGAAGGACAAGAAAGTATTCGCCTCCATCGAGCAGCGCATCGATAACGCCAGTCAACAAGTCATCGTTAGCGATGGCGTTACCAAGGCGTTCCAGTCACTGCTCATCGAATCCCTTGCCTTCCGCATGAGGAATGATGATTCCTTCAACAAGGAAGCAGTGAAGGCGGCAGATGCTATCGATGGCATCATCGCGGACATTATCGAGTATGGCCCCAAGAGATCGATGACCAAGGCGGAGAAAGAGGAATACGACCGCAAGAAGGCAGCTGGCGAGGACGTGAACGGCGAGGAAGAAGACGAATACGAGGAATAAACCAGCCAGTTTATAACCTTCATTTTTTTACCTTTTTTTGTGATCACCATGCAAACATTCATAACAAGCCACGACATGAAAGAAAACGCCAGCAACCTCGACATGAAAAGGCTGGGCAAGCAACGTGTCGAAGCCCTGCAAATCATCAAGGAGAACCTTGGCATCACGAAGGGTTGGCAACATCATCCAATAGTCAAGATGTGGAAAGGATACGAGCCATACCTGCTCAAGGTCTACCTAAAATCTATAATGGACGAGTGGGAGGCCAGAGGATATAAGAATATTAAATGCAAGGACCAATTCAAGGCCTTCATGGAAATATTCAAGGCAGATGATCCGGTGAAGCCTCCATGGATAACCGACGAGTTGATACTTTCTCACCAGTCCAATCTCGTGAGAAAAAAGCCAGAGCATTATACAAAACTATTTCCAGACATTCCAGACAATCTCCCATATATCTGGACAAAATAAGGTGGCGTATTCTAACGGTAAGGATTCGGGGTTCTCAGCCCCGGGATGCGGGTTCAACTCCCGCCGCCACCCCCATGAAACTGCTAACAAGTGAGTACAATGCCAAACATCAAGATGATAGTCGTCAGGAAATCTGGCGAGAAGGAGAAAGTCTCCAAGAAAGGAAAACAATACCGAGTGAGATACCTCACCTGCCAAGACTACGATGACCCCACTACTGGCTATTCACTCGCTATCTATCCAGACTATACTACTGGAGAGTACCCGGATGTATTCACCTACTCCGTCATCGAGGTTCCGATGCGGAGCTACCGGGAGAGCGAGGTGAACGAGCGGTGGGACAAGAATCTCGATGGGTCCCCCTTCGCCACCATGGGATGGGTAAATGGCTTCAAGCAAAATGAGATAGTTGCCGTCGGTAGGTATTCCACGTTCATGATGGTAGACATGGACCTCAATAATGTCTACTTCCACCACGAATACCTTTCCGACGAGAAAACTGGCATACGAATAAACGCCCAAACCCTTGGGTTCGAGTATTTCCCACAGGGACTCAATAAAGTCGAATTAGAAGGCACTGTTCGTCTATTCGGCGAATTTGAACACCGTCTACGATCTGTCTACGACCGTGAATCTCGAACCAGAGAGTGGTTCACGGCCTACGATTACAAGGAAGGCTCTTTCGACAAATCCCAAAGCGATCTCGCTCTTCTGGAGCAAATCGTGACCCAAGAATTATCAAATGACAAGTTACGGGAGATAATCGGGAAGATAAAGGAGGCCATGCGGGAAGGCGCATTCATGGCAACCAGTGCAGTCCAGAGCATGCTCGTGGAAGCAGGAATTGAAGACCAGAATGCTGGCGAATTATTAGAATCCATCACTTTGCGCAAGGATTACGAGCCAGCTTTCTTCAGGGCACTCAAGGAAGCCCACGACGATGTCGACCCGATATATTACAGCGATACGGGATTCGTGTTTCGCATAAATGATGCCTACGTGTGGGAGGAACCCAAGTACGGGTCAGCGACCTACCTCTTCGACGCGGAGGCCAACGACGCCGAATCCCTCGTCGTTGTACTAGAATCCGTCAACAAGACACAAATACTGCGGAATGAAGAGATCCAGAACCTCACGGCATTCCTTCGCCGCGTTATCCATCCAAAGGATGCCGATGACGAGCGTCTATTCAACAGGTGGTTACTTGAAGTACAGCAAAAAATTTAAATACTACGCCTCCCCTGAATATACCATGCGAGGAATGATTTTCCTCGCATATCACACGCGGAGTGCTAAAAATGGTAAACGTAGCAGATGTTCTGGAAGAAATCAGGGAGTCAAGCGAATCGGCCAGGAAAAAGAAATACCTCACCCTACCAAGTGCGAAGGCATACAACGCCATCTTGGACGAGATGATCAAGACACCAGAAACAGAAGAGATCTTGGAAGATTACTTTGCTGGCAGCGAGAAAAACAAGGCCAAGAACGAATCCATCCAATTAATCGTGGACAATATCGCAAACACGATGAAGGGTATCAAGGATCAGACCAAATTGGAGATTCTCCAAGGGCAAAAGGAGAAGCTCGAAAAGCAAATCAAGGGCAACGCAAAAGCCTCCATGAAGGTCATGCTCAAGTGGTTACTCGCCACCAACAAACATCCAGCCATCCAAGAACTTGCGTCGGAAGTAAACGCTTGAACGGCCCACCACATGAACCTAATTTTCTTTTTTTCTTTTTATTTAACGGGAAGATAACCTACCACAGAGGGTTCAAACCCCTCCTTCCCGGTCCCGACCTTTCCGAATCACTTCGGTTTGGTCTCCCAACCCAGCTTAATTATAATATGTTTTGGGAAGCTTTTATGAAATGGTTCGGTTTGGTCGAAATCTACCATTGGAGGAACCATGACTTGAGACTTCAACAAAAACTAACCACGATATTGAAGGAAATGAAGGATACCGGCGAATACAACGGCAACTATTACAGGGTACATGAATGCGTAGCGCAGCTTTTCTCCAGCAACCGAAAAATGTTCAATTCCCTCGATGGCAGTCGTGCCAGTTTCATCACCATCGCAAAATATCTCAACAATCTTTGCATGGATGACGATGGCATGATACACGCCACGAAGTGCCCAAGAATGAACGGGAAGGAAAAGCACGAGTTACATATCCAACCAGTAGAAGTCTCTCCAGTGGAGATCGAATGGGTAGAAGATGAAGTAGCCAAAGAGCTGAATTACCGCGAAGACGATGGAGGTAATGCATGCAGTGAGTAGGGTAATAGACATCATCATGAAATCCACCACAGTAGATCCAATCCTTGCGGAAGCATTAGCATTCTTTCTCTTGGGCACCCGGAATGATATACGGGTGTTAGGAGGTCCAACTAATTTCTACATGCTTGTTGTCGGGCCAAGTTCAATAACACACAAGTCCAGCGCAATTAGCAAGATGTTGGAGGGCGTGTCGAACACGCATTCCATGGGTACGATGGATTCGCTGGCGAAGGCATTGGACGAGTACAATATAGGCCCGGATGATGAGGGTTGGTGGACTGCTCCGAATGGAAATGATATAGTGTTGGTGCATGACGAGTTTGGCCAGTTCTTGAAGTCAAGCAAGTCGGGATACGTGGGTTGGAAATTGATGGTGGACGTGTTGAATAGTCTATATGCCTGCAAGCATTATAGCTTCCCGTCGACGAGAGGGAAGTCCGTGCATGTTGACGGTGTCCGGGTTAGTCTCGTTGCATCGATAACACCCGATGCATTTCAAGAAAACGCAAGCAAGGAAATTCTTGAAGGTGGACTGTTCAAGAGGATGCTGATAATCATGCCGTCGACGGCGAGCTATGTCCCGCCTTGGGATTTGAAAGACGTGGAAATGCCAGAGGTACTGGACGATTGGGAGCCTTACATCGCAGAGCGGTCTCCTGAACTGACGATTTCCGATGAAGTAAAGGAGAGCCATGCGGGAATGATGTTAACTGTGTCCGAATCGAGAGATTCGGTGTATGGAATGTGGCAGCGCGGCGAGCGAAACATTTTTAAGATCGCGGCGATTAATGCCCTATTAGAGAGAAACGACACGGTGATAAATTTCGATGATTACAACCGTGGGTTGAAACTGGTAGCGCATTCCATTGGAACTCAAATAGCATTCCTGTATGGAAAGTAAAGAGAAGTGAGAACACATGCCACACCCGCTAATAGAAATGATGATAAACTCCAGTAACAAGATGGAGACAAGGAAGGCCGAGGAGGAAAATCCGAAGCCTGAACCGGAAGAGGTGGTAGAAGAGTTGTCTCCCACCAAAAAAGCGGTAATAGAGATGTTGGTTGAAAACACCGGGGTCCACATGTTGGATTCTGGTGGTGCCTACGGGCGCAGTTGGCAACGAAACAGGGCCATCACGAACTGGGACGAGATACCGGCAGTTATAGTATCCGTGTGGGACGAGGAGAAGTGCCAGTTGTCCATATCAAGATCCACGTACCATTACCTCGTGGATAATCTCGTGTACGACGAGGAATGCGAGCGGCTCACCGAATTATTCAAGGCGTGGGCGAGCATGGGAGAAATGCATGATAAACCATGGATACGATGCATGGAAGATTTCCCGGAGTGGCTCGACAACGGGCGCGGTGATCTTGGAGACGTGTGGGGAGAAAACACGTACAACGGCGAGAACCTGCTATCGCAAGTGCTCCAGTACACGTACTTCGAGTGGAACGATGAATGCTGGATACTCCTTCAAGTGCATGGTGGGTGCGATGTCCGCGGGGGTTACACGGAACCGAAGGTGTTCAAGGTGGTAATTGAAGATTTTCCTTTCGGTATGCGGGACATCACCGCGAGCTGCGATGGTGGATGTTGGAGGTTCTGGTCCGATGACGCAGGGTACAACTGGTGCAATGATACCTTCAACGAGAAACAAATATTGATGTACGTGGACAAGTGGGCGGCAAAGGGGATTGTGCAAAAGTCCCTCGATGACGAGACGGTGAATCCACTTGAGGATGTGGAAGAAATTTCAGATTGCATCGTGTGCAAGGAGGAAGATAACTCCGTAAATTGTAGATTCTGTGGAAAGCCAGTGACATTCTGGTGATACTAATGGGAATACGTATAGTGTGTAATGGTTGCGGGAAGACGGGGCCGCTGGAGGATTTCAACACCAGCACTGGATTCGCGGTGTGTGACTGCGGGAATCCCTCGTCTTTCCGTATTTTTGTTGAATCGGAACCGGACAAGGATGGTTACTGCATCGCATGCGGTGTACCGTTCGAGCAGGGTCATGAATGCAAGAAATACCCTGACGAGATACCTCCAGAAATAGAGGATCGGTTCAAGGAGGCGGTGGACATCGTTGAAGGTAAACGAGATGAATTCGATTTCGATGCCGACTATGCGGACGCGTACTGGCGCACGGAGGAAGGCCACCCGTGTTACCATTGCCCTCAAAATATCAAGTCGGACAAGGTATCGAAGTTCGGGTTTCCCGTGTGGATATGCGGCATATATCCAAAACCGTGCCCGTATGGAGGCGGAGATGAAAAATAATGGACGAGAAAAGATCGAAGAAAGTTGCACGGGATGCACGGAAAATATTCTCCCGGTGGGCGGACAAGATAATGGAAGTCGCTGGCATCGCCTTGACTGGTAGTATAGAGGAAGACTTGCCATACGAGCCAGATCTCGATAATCCAATGGAGAAGGATTTCCTCATATCATTTCTAAATGTCATGCGAAGGGCCGTGGAGATGGTTGCCATGTACCATAATGGCGTGAGGGAGGCTCAATACGTCATAAGGGACATGATAATGGTGATGGACGAGATGTCGGAGCACGCGGAGTTCGCGAAGCTGGCGGCAAACATGGTAAAGAATGCGCATGGTTTCGAGGTCAGGGGAATAGGCATCCCGATAGGAGACATCCCGAAAGCCATAAGAAAAATACTTGGTTTGGATGATAATGGAGATAACAAGGGTTGAAGCCTGTAGGATGATCGTGTGCGACAGGATGGACGAGGAACTGGAAAGGCTCATCGAGAAGTTTGGCGATACCATCGTCAATTACATACCGGTGGGCATATTGAAGGATATATTCAGGGCATGCCGTCGCCTCTACCTCGAGGGCAGGTGCGGGATTGCCATTCATCGCCCTGCATTGACGGGTGCCATCTTTTACTACATTTTTTGGGTTATTTCTGGCAAGGGTACTAAATCTACCATCACGCAGTCCGAAATAAAGGAAGTGATGGATTGCTCGGATGGTGTTATACAAAAGTACGTGAAATTTTTCAAGAAAACATTAAAAGGAGGATTACCAGATGGAATTAATAGTAAACAAGAATAGACCATGCACCGCTGAAACGTGTCCAATTGCCGACATGCGGTGCCCGAACTGTTTCCCGCACGAGGATTGCGCGCTGTACAATAGGAAAACAGGATATTGTCGCCTGCAGAATAGCATCTTCGAGAACATGCAGGTAATGGATAATGAAGGGATGGACAAGGAATCCATGATGAAGGCATTCATGGAAACAACCTATCCAATGATCAATACCATCAACAAGGCCATCGTGAACGTGCTGGTGGACATCAGCAGGGATTTCGAGATAGATCTCCCGCATCTCGTGGAATGGTCGGCATACATGAAAACGTCCGGGGAAAACGAGATCGAGGACACCTTCGGCAACGAAGGGGCGATAACCGTTGCCACGCATGATGGCGAGGTGTACATAGGCGTTAGCGATGGAAAACGTGGGAAGCAATACCACATTGTCATGGAAAGCAGGGACATGCCACCATGCCACGTGTGCGGGCAACCAGCCAACTCTAAACTATATCACGATGGAAAACGACTTTATACTTGTGAAAGATGCAAGGAAAACCTGCTGGAGGAAGATACCACATGAATGAGGAAGATCTGGACAAACTGGCCGAGAAAATGGACAAGATTATAGAGATCTTGGAGGAATTCAAGGACGCCCTTTATTGCGTGTATTATGGTGGAAGGCTTGGACCATTCGACGTGAGGGTGATGCAATGAGGAAACTTGGAGAGATACTCGTGGACGAGCTGCACGGGCTGTTCGTCGTCTCACTCTTTGGCATCATTCTCGGGATCTCTGCCATCGTCATTTCCATCATGGTGGACAACGGGATCGCTCCCATCGAACGGTACACGGGTGTCATGGCAATAACGGGAACCATATTGCTCGTGATGAGCACGTGGATTTTCGTGGTATCGATACTGGAGACGAGGAAAAATGACCAGTGATGGATACATGTGCTTGGATTGTGGTCACAGGTTCAAACGTCCATATATACTGACCATACCGGAGCATCATGGACCACCGGCAGAGTTCGATGCATGCCCCAAATGCCAGAGCACGTGCATATGGCCAGAAAAATTACCAACAACACCAATCGAGAACGATGACCGGTTCGACCGCATGATAGCGGAGAAAGAAAGCAGGAAGGAGGCATGGGAATGATTGAAAGAAAAATTGGAAAAATGATTGTTAACGCCGTTTACCAGATTGCTGGTTTTTTCTGGACGAGGAGTTCGTGTTGCGTGGTGGCGAACATCCTCCACGTCCTTTATTCGCCCTGACGCCTTTCCCAGATCCATCTCTTTTTGGTTGTCCTTTTGCCATGGATTATCGCCTTGAAAGTTGATAGGCTCCCGGGGGATTTTACTCCCTGTTCTCCAACGCCCAACGAAGGAATCCAAGTCAGAGCATCTCCGGGAGCATGGTTAATGATACATGTTTTTTATGGCATGGTCTCCAGATGTAACTGGTTTTTCCTCCGGAAAGAGAAATTGGGCAAACCTGAGGAGAATATTGACTATTCCCGGATTATCATCACAATGGAGCCTTATTTCCACTCCTTTGTCCCTATTTCTTATAATGACGCCTTCATTCATGGCACATCTGGTTCTACCATAAATTTCATGTATATCGAATTCCATGATTATCACGTTAAGAATAACCGGGGAACCCGAGGGCCATGCCACCTCCACTGGTAGGAGTGCGGCCATGCCGCCAAAGACATGCTTAGCCCCGGCGATAATATAGAAAAAAAGAAGGTATTTAAATCTTGCTATTTTTATACATAAACGATGGCGATCATCTCGCCGGTCTCCAAGCAGCTACCATAGTTCCTGAATACCGGGTGCGGGCAATTGCTCGCTCCATAGCAACTGTTTCTACCGGGGCCACATCTACAACACGAGCTGTACGAGCATGGAGCGACGAACACCGAGTACTTGGTGGTTGGACCAATGAACACGTACTTGAAAAACTCCATTGGATCCTTCCCGGTGAAGGCATCCTCCGCCACCCAGCAATACACGCCCCTAATTTTCTCCATCTTGGCCATTGGTTTCCTCGCATACGCCACCATGCTTCTTCCACGTTCCATGGGAAGCCTCACCTTCACGAGGCCCATTTTCTTGATGGCATTGTACACGGTACTTCTCGAAACCTCGCATTTCTCGTTCACCAGTTTCACCATCATGGTAGGCGTCATCGGCGCTCTTTTCCTAACTATCTCGTCCAGTATCTCCACCACTTCCATTATCTTATTTTTCATAATCAAGCACCCATTCAGTTTTTATATTTCCAGCTATGAATTTCTTCGTGGGATCTATTACCCGTTCTATTTCCTCCACTTTATGAAGGCCATTCATCTTCAGGATGTTCCTCGTGCCAACCACCCAATTATCCGAAGATGATGGCGCTACCACCACCACGCAATGTCCTCCTTCCCGCAAATGTTCTACTACTCTTGTCAAGTACAGGTTAAGCTGCGCATGTGTCTGGACAAAATCACCCTTCACTGGCATTCTTGCCCAAGAAAAAAGCATGTGCGTGTATTTGTGGATGTCTGGATAATTAATGACTTTTTCTAAGGCACCATAGGGAGGGGAGGTGACAACCAGATCAACAGTTTCGTGTAGCCATTTATCTCTAGTGTTGATGACGGTGGTAATTTTCTTGTTTTTATATTCTGGATGCGTCTGGTAGAACCCGACAAAATCCGACCGCGCGGCGGTATATTTTGAACGAAATCGACCAATGAAGTCGGTATCGCATGTTGCGTTAGGTCGTGGCGACCAGTCCATAGTGCCGCTTTTCGCTTTGGAACATGTCCGGAGTACTTGGGCAGCACATATGGCGAAGAACTTCTTTACCAGATGGTTACAATCCAAGTTTTTTATCGCATGGCGTACTGCTTGAATTTGCCTTTGTACGGGGGACGGGAAGAGAAATTCCGGGTCATCGTTTCGAGATAGCTCCCGTGCTATGTTAGTAGGAAGGTCCCCTAGTTCGGGGCGTGATAGTGCTTCCTCCATCTTCACGAATCCTCTATGGAATTCAATGGTAGAGAACTCGTGTGTTTTTACTAATGCCAGCATGAGTGATATTGGCATGATGTCCATGTGGATGCCATGGCATCCAGCGAGCTTTGCTTCCACCACGGTGGTGCCTGATCCACCAAAACAGTCACATACTGTGGCTGGCTCGTATTTATTAATGAAGTGGCGGGGGATTTGCGGAATAAAGCGGGCGGGATACGAGTAAATCCGGTGGACGCCGTAATTCGTGGTCTCATCCGTGAAATCAAGATCCGTCGTCATGGTTATCACAAATCTTTTCGGGAGACGCTCCCTTTATTTTCAGGTCACAATATTGAATATGGTCACCGAACTTGTCATACTCGTAGCTCATGTACTCGTGCCAGTGTTTACAATTACAACAACATTTAACCGTTCTTAAATTGGGCATGGTATCACCAAAAAAAATAAAAAATCGAGGGTTAGTCCCTCTGGTCTTCCATCTTGGACATTCGTGGAGGTGGATTGTTCTGGTCGTACTTGGGTGCGCCGGGAACGATTGGCGGTTTCATTGGTTTCTCCGGTGGTATTTTTGGAGGTCTTTCTGGAAGCTTGCCAAGCATCGGGTATCGTTTCTCTTCCTCGTTGGCAACATTTATCAGTATTTTCTCCAGCACCATGGACCCGCCCTGTCCCATCATGTGGAACTTGTTGGCCTCTGCTTGGTACTCCGCGAATTTCTTTTTCAACGATTCCCTCTCATTACCGGGTGCAAGGCTCTTTACTGCCTTTATCATTTCCTTTGCTTGCGCGGCAAGCATGTCCGCGCTGGTGAACCACTCGCTGACGAGGGTGGCCACGAATATGATGTCCGTCTTGAGATCGATGAGCTTGAACACGTCCTGCAACGATTCGAGTCCAACCAGTCCATCGATTTTCTCCGAGAGGGCGGCTATTTTATCTAGGTCCATTTTATCGAGGCGATCCTTTACCATCTGGAAATCAACAAGGTTTAGTTTTTCATCTACCTTGGAGAGATGGATGTCCAGCGCTTCCACCTTTTCCTTGAGGGTTTTCATGGTGTTCACGATGGAGCGGATCATCTTGTTGGATATTTTCTTTTCTTCAGTCATGTTTCCAACCTTTTTCTTCTTCTATTTTTGAAAAATCGAGCGCGATACCATCAACAGTGAGACGTACCATGTGGATGAGGCACTTCCCGTCTTTCGGGATGATGTCCTGTTCCACGAGGCCCTCGTCCAGCATTTCTGCAACATACCCGTTAATTGTTCCAGCGCTCTTGATCCCGAGTACCTCAAGCATCTTGCTCTTTGGCATCGGGCCCTTCCTTAGTTCCACTAACAGCTTTGATTTGTTATAGTTGGCAAGAATCCTGCCTATACGGGTCATTTGATCGATAGTTTTAAGGTTTAGCATTCGCTATCACCGAGAACAGGTATCCAACGTGGATGTCCTTGATACCACCGCCACGAATCCTGTCATCTACCTCCGAGAATGTCTTGGCTATGTCGAAAGACATTGGTCCCATTATCCCATGAAGTTCCTTGATGAAATCCCGTATGTCGAACTTCATGGAAGCGTGTTTCTTGGTGAACCATTTCCTTGCATCGAGGTATCGTTTCCTTGCATCGCCATCTCCAACAAGCTTGCCGAGGCATTCCGCGGCGAGCATTGCCATCGAGTCGCTGAAATCCAGATCGTCAATCGTGACCGGGTAATCTATGCCAATCAGCTTCTCCAGCTGGTCGTTTAGCATCTTGCGCAGGTCTCCATGGTAGTGGTCCACGATTTCCTGAATCGTTTCATGGTCGGCAAATTTCACGCCCTCTGCCTCCGCTATGCGATTGAACTCGGTGAAGCACACCTTGTTTGGAAGCGGTGCGAACGTTAACAGGGCAGACCTAGATACCATGGCGTCTATGAAGTTGTCCTCGTTGCCAAGGAACCAGAACCTACACCTGTCCTCGTATTTTTCAACCGTGTTGCGAAGGGCATTCTGCGCGATGTGTGTCACTTGATCCGCCTCGTCTAGGAGAACCACCTTGAATGGCATATCTATCGAAGGATTGAGACTTGCCATCGCAAAGTCTTTTATCGTTCCCCTTACCACCTCTATGCCGCGATCATCGCTGGCATTGAGCTCGAGGAGGTACGGGTGTTTCTCGTTCCATATATCAAATCCACCTGCCAGTTCAGAGAAGAATGCATATGCCCACGTGGTCTTGCCGGTTCCTGATGGACCGATTAGACGCACGTCTGGCATTTCCTGTCGATCAAGCCATCGCCTGCTAATCTCCATGATTTTTTCTTGCCCGATCATGTTATCGAGACTCCTTGGGCGATACTTGGCTACCAGTTTAGTCATCGTCTTCTCCATTTTCGTCGTCATCGAGTCCTTCTAACTCGTTTATATCCGGTTTCGTCGGCTCCGCGGCGAAAATCTCCTCGAGTGTGGGATTGCCCCAGCTATCCTTCTTTTGTTTTTCCGTGGTCGTGCGATAGAAATACACGCCATGCGAAGCAGAATAGATGAGCAACCATCCTTCATCTCCAAGACGATTCAGGGCACGTTCCACTGCCTTACCTACAAGATCATCACTATCCATGATCTTGTGGTTGTGCTCCAGTCGCATCTTATCGCTGAAGTTTTTCTCCTCCTCGTAAACTTCCCGCCACGAGGCAAACCTTTTATATTCTATTGTTGTCATTTAGAAATCACCAAATGGATCGGCGGATGTCGGTATCTCCGCCTCTTCCAGTTTAACTATCTCTACCTTCACCACGGGATCAACCTCTTCTTCTTTCTTTGGCTTTTTCTCCGCGTTGAAGAGCGCTGCCGGGAAGTCAAGTTTACCCTTCCTACCCGGGCAGGGCATTGCCGCCAACATGGTGGCAAGGTACTGCGGCGATGTTTTCCTTGCCCACTCGTCTGCTTGGGACAGGCAGTCAAGAATCTTTTCCAATTGCTTCGCATCTCTGGCAAATCTCGGGGCATTGTAATCAGCCCACGTTATCGCCCAGATGAGAGGGTCCTTGGATTCCTTTATGATGTCGAGTCTTTTTCTTGGGAATCGTTTCTCCCCGAAGATGGCACCGACAACGTGTTGAACATTTACTTCCACGCTCTCTTCTATTTCAGTGCGCCATCCGAAGACTATCCTACGTATTACTTCTCGAAAATCGGGACAGTACACGTCGCTGGCACGTCCCTCGAACATGGGAAATTTCTTGGTGATGAAATCCTCAAGGTCTTGAAGTGTCGGTGGCTTGTACTTGATTACCGTGCCGTGTTTCTTGACGTAATTCACGGTAGACGTTCCGACCTTGTCCATGTCGTTGCAGGTCATGATAATAGGTACTTCAGATTCCTGCAGGACTTTCTTGAAGTATGCATGGCTTCTCCAGTCAAATGAATCTATCTCGTCAAACAGGTACACGATGTCTGACTTGGTGCGATGGCAACCAAAGAGTTGCTCGCCCAAGAGAGAGCCTGTCCTGTTATCGGAGATGTTGATCATCTTCATTATCTTTCCCTGCTCGTGGATTGCCTTGATGGCAGAGATGGTCTTCCCGCTACCGGGAGGGCCATGAAGAATCACATGCTCATTCGTGGATATTGCCAGCTTGATAGATTCTATTTCTTTTTCTCGCCCGACTACATAAAGAGATTCTGGCATATCGTGTCCCGTGTATTCCTTGTAAAGCTCGGCGATCATTGGTATCGGCACGCCAACCATGCGAGAAATTTGCTCGATGGTGTATCGATTTGACCACACTAGCTTCTTGATTCGTCTGGCTTTATCCATCGTGCTCGTCACTTTTCCGAAGCGATTCGCATTTTTAGAATAGGTGCGCACGTATTTAAATATTTCGCTTCGGAAACGTTCTAGCGGCAGCTACCTATTAACACACGAATGCGAAGGATTTTGATAGAAAACTTTTATACGAGGGGGCGCCTCGTGTTAATTGCTCGTTAGTTCAATTTTCGAGTTGAAGCCAGACATGGAAACACGGACTCTAACAGACAAGGACTTACAAAAAGTAAGACCTTGGGCTGAAAAAATGGCAAGGAGTGCCGATATTACAGTTGATGAAGTTCTGGATAAGATAAAAGACAAGTTTGATTATTTTTCAGGTCTCAAGTCTTTAAAGAATAAACCAAAGAAGTTCATCATGAATCGGGTCTACTCCAAAGTTCAGCTGGATGTGAAAGGTATTGGTAATTTGCAGACTTTTACTGGCTGGATTATAGGACAATTGGGGCAAGCCAAGGATTGGAACGCGGATGATTATAATACCATACAGGACTTGGCAAAGGAAGGTCCCAAGAAAGTGCAAGAGCTTGTGCGGGAGAAAAAGATAGCGCATGTGGAGGAGGTCGTGGAACAAGATGGAAACATTCGCAAGGTCAAGAAGGCCGTCTCCAAGTTGTACAAGCGCATGAAGAAGAACAAGGATAGTGGAGAATACGAGGTCCAATTGTGGATGGACAAGGACCGCACCAAGAAAGCATATGAATTGTGGCAACCCGGTGATGACGTGGTTCCTCTCGACACCGAAGAATTTTTAAGCGATGGTGAGACAGCCAATTGGAATTATACAAACACGTTGAGACCAAACTGGGGTGTTAACCTGCTTGCGGTATTCTACCATGGAAGTGGGATGGTCGTGCCGCATATCACTACTATCAGGGTGTATGGTGATTATGCAGATCCGGGTAACAAGTCCTGTATCCTCAAGAAACTACCGGAGATGGCACAAATGGTGAAATTCAAGGCCGAAATGGACGAGAAGAAATCCGTTGGAGATATGTGGTACTTGAAGGTCACCGACAAGAACGGGTATGCGATACAGAATATAGACGTTCCTGAATCCTTGTACAACGTGTTCCCTGAAGACGGGGAAGCGTATTTCGATCTTGCCACGGCATTCACGGAGCAATGGTGCGGGTTCCTCGAATACACGGGAAACCCGTTCGACTTGATGGATGGACCGCCCGGTGAGGAGGAACAATACCATACAGATGAGATCGTTTCCTTCTGGGAAGATGCAATGGTTCTCGTGCTCGACAAGAAGAAGAATGAATACGTGGATGGTAAGAACTGGCGGGATATAATGAAAGAGGATGATTGGAAGGATAATTACCAGATCGTCAGGTTCCCGTTTGGGTCTTTCGATTTATCCACGATGCGGGAATGGCACGAGAAATGCCAAGCGGTTAAACCAGATGGTTCTCCCGTGGTATGGAAAGACAAGGATGGTAACATTCACCAAGGGAGGAATTATAACAGGTTCGCCCTGCTTGAATGCACGATACGGCCGCAAGCCGAACCCGAGGAAGGACAATCCATACGGGTTTCGGTGCAAGACAACTCTTTTTCTGATCTGGATAATTTCAATGGCTTCCTACCACGGTCATACGAATCCCTACCTTTTGCAGGATCTGCCGACGTGTTGATGATAGTCAGCACCCGCAAGTCAGAAAACTTTTACGACCGGGAGATCGGAGACAGCGTTCCAGATATTGATGGGCGAAATGGAGACATCAATCTAAACGTGGTAAACTTCCTCACGATATTCGTACACGAGGAAGAGGAAGAGGAAGAGGAAGGGGAAGAAGAGGAAGAATACGACGAGGAGCCTGATGTCTAATGGCAATGCCAGCGTCCGCACCACGAAGGAAAAAACCCAAACCTTCAACACACGAAACGATAGATGGTGACATGGAACTATCGTCCACGGAGAAGGAATACGAGGAACACATCATCAGGCAACGTCCTATACAGTTCAAGGAATACAATGGTGGTGATAGTGTCTCTTCTGGTGGGCTTGTTATAGGCCTACTTTCTCTTTGGAAGAACGGGAAGAGCATCGGCGCTAGCCTGTGGGCATTTTTTAATTCCCTCTTCAAGAAGTACATGGGACCGGAAACAAGGGAAGTGCTGACGACTGGAACGTTACCGGAAATAGAGCAGATACTTGTCGTGGACACTGAAGAAACATGGAAACGTGATCTCGATCATGGTTATCTTGGCACGATACTAAAACCGATAATAAAATCGGACATCAAGATAAAGATCGAATCCACGCCTCTCCTAAGAAAAAGAGAGAAAGTGAAGGAAGGTGAGATCGTGAACGTTTCCAAGGACTTCGATGTTGACAAGATGAGGGAGAACTTCGAGGCGGCCGTGTGGCATGCAGCGGAGGACTATGGCCCGGAGACCCTTATCATCATAGATTCCATGAGTGACTACAAGGACAGCATCACCGACGAACAGGAAGAGATGTTCGGGAAGACGATCACGAGGAAGTTCAAGAAGCGAGGAGAAAAGGAAGACGAGGAAACCAACCTCGACAGGAAGTTCTATCGATACCGCAACAAGTGGTGGATAAATGTACTGATGAAACTGCGGACCAGCGGTGCGTGGGTTGTAGAAACGTACAAGATGGAAAAGCGGGACGAGGAATGGCGATGGAAGGAGGTCAAGTACAGGTCTCCAGACAACTATGATAAATTCGTGACGCACCAAATAAGACTTCCCGCGGAATATCCAGTGTGGGTGAGCAAGACGGAGTACAGGGTGGATCAAGGATATGCCATCCGAGACTGGTATGACATGGAAACTGGAACGATCAAGCCGATGATACGGACGGACTGGTACAAGCACAGGCACAGCACGATGCAATTCTCCGACCTAGATAGCGTCGATCTTCAGGAAAAACACGAGGAAGATTGCCTGTTCCCGTACCCGCAAGGGGATAGGATGGCAATGATGTACCTGATAGAAGACATGGCACCTGCCCTCTTGCAGAAGGTAGAACCGGAGGAGGAGGAAGCCATGTGGGGTAAGTATGCGCAGGCAAGGAATCTGGACGATGAGATAGAAAAGGCGAATGAATGATGAGAAGAAACCTGCTCAAGGTCCTCAATCTGGTCAGGAACCACGAACCATTGTGGAAAGGGGCGGATGAAGTTAAGAAAGCGGGACTTCATCCAAATACTTTCCGTGATGCGGCAGAGGAACTTGTACATCACGGTGCCCTCAAGAGAAACAAGTACCTCGAGGGTAGCGTGGGGCGCCCGCGGGTTTATTATGAAATTAAAAGGTGATTGCCACGAGCGAAGAAGAAAAAAAACAGATACGGTTCATCGTGAACAAGCATCCCTTCATGGAATTCATCAAGGATGTTGCATGTAAGGGGGTTATTCATGTTGATAACGAGAAAGTGAAGAGTGGTGTCCTGTTCGAGAATTTCTTGATCGAGGCGAAGGATGATATGTTGGAGGTTACTGCAACGGATACGAAGCAGAACCGGGTCATCGCACAGCACTCCTTTAAAGGAGAGGGCGTGAAGATACTCGGTAAGGGAAGAATTCCCATAACCAATACAAAAGACTTTGTCACGGCAATGAAAAGACTTGGAGGCACCAAGAAAGAAAACGTTCGCATGGAAGTATTGTACCCGGATAAAGATGGTAATATCAGGGTGACGAGGATGGGCACCGATACGGCATTCTCGTTCCCCACGTCCGGTGAGGGAGACATCACGTCTCTTGAGAAGGTGGATGAGATTAAACACTTCTGGAATGTGGAAGGTAAGTATGTCCACTCGTACTCTAAAAAACAAGACAAGTACCTGCCTTGGGAACACAAGGTGGTAGTAATTCCATCCGAACTGAGCGAGGTTGCGAAGGACATGAAGAACTTTGTCAAGAAGAAAGTGGTACATGTTAGGATTGCTGGTAAGATCACGTTCAATCTTGGTGACAAGGTTTCACAAAAAAAGGGAAGCCGCGAGCTGCTACAATTCACCCGCATGTACTTGAAAAATGGTGAATGGTCCGCCGAATACCCGAAGGATGAAATAATAGAAGCCAATTACTTTCACGGGTTCTATGCCATACTGCAAAACTTGAAAGATGATCTTGCGGTGGAGCTGCATTTCATTCATCTACTTGGAGGGTGGATATGCTGGATACACGCGGTTGGTACTGAAGCTGAACTGAACTACCTTATTCCTCCTGAGAAATAGTCCACGCGGAGTCGAACATCTCCAACGCCCCGAGGAGAATAAATAAAAGGGGCATTTAACTTGCCCGCATAGGGCATGCACCAGAAACCATCAAAATCACACACCCTTTATCCATTTGGATTGTAAGCTTCATCCCGCAAACATTTCCCCCGCTACTTTTGATGGCTGGATAGCATGGCAAAAGTAATGTTGGTCTTCAAACAGAAGACAATTTCAAAGGAACAGGTCATGCCAGACATGACCGTGGAAAAATCCACAAACGCGGAACTAACCATAACTATACCAGATGACATGAAACTTTGCACCATCATCACCGATAAGGAAATAATAGATATGACACTACAAGAAAGGAGACCTCCACTAAAACCAGTGAAATTGCCACCATTGAAATCAGCGACGAAACTTCCGCATGGTGGATCATTACCGAGTATAGACGCGTTGCGCAGGGATACTCCACACGGCCCCGGAATAACTTGGAAAGGTGAAAATGATGAAGAATGAATCTGGAGATGGCATTCGTCGCATCATTATATTTTTCTTATCCATGATACTGGCGGCATCCATAGCAAATGTGCTGGTAATTATATTCAAAAATACTGCAGGGTAGGGAAGGAGATAACCCGCGAGGCTCATGACCGCTTCCACGTCCGGCCCACAGGTTGGGAACTTCGTGGCACGATGCTTTGGGAAACCCCCCTTCGTGGCGGAGAGAGACCTTGAGATCGGTGGTGCAAATCCACCCCCTGCAACTTTAAAATGGTGAAAAACATGACATTAAAACGAATGGTTATTAGATACTTGGAAGACCTTGCACTAGACATGGAACCGAATGATAGTTTATCGGAAGCCGTGGAAATTGTTAAAAAGAATCCAGAAGTCAAATATTCCGATCTATACATACAAATGATGTTGAAATGAACCGCGTGGTATTGTCATTATCGTACAGCATAGGCAAGAAACTCGATGTTGGTGCCATAGAAAGAAAGATACGGGAAATAGGGAACTCCTACATTGGTGCAGTGTTTATCATGGGAAGAACCATTAAAGGCATCGATTCTTTCTTGGGCACTGATAAGATAGTCGTTTACACGCCAGTCTTCACGATGTTCGATAGCAAGGCGCAGGCATATATTGATAGGAATAACAGGATGGTGAAATACGGGACGGAGTGCTACGCCATTATTGATATAGATGACAAGGGATTGTATCCGTTGAGCGTGGCGCATGCCTTTGTGGAGGAACACCCCGGGTACTTGTGTCAGGTGTTCGTGCATGCCGATGGCGTGTTGAAAGAGATAAGCTTGGAAGGCGCGAGGGATCTGTTTAAATGGCAAGTGGAGATGTCACGATACAAGTAATCAACATGGATTACGAAGTCGAAGGAAACGTTCCACATTGGATAGTGAGTGGAAGGGAGAAGGATAGGACACGGTGGGACTTGAGAATATATGGAGATAGGGTGATACCTTCTTTTGGCGTGCCGTATGAGGAATACTGGAAGATACATGGGGATAACAGGATAGTTGATTTTTGTAGGGGACCTGATTCACCTTTCGGGGAACCAGTGATGCACGTGGTGGCAAAGGTTCCTGAAGATATTGGGGGTAACAGGACGTACAAGCAAAGGAAGGGGATGTCCCCGTTGAGGGACATGGTGTCACACTCGTATCAAGGCGACATCAAGTTCGAGAAGAAGATAGCGAATGCTCTTGGTATATGGGAGGGGTACATGAAGTTTGACGGGGATACCGTGGAAGAATACGGGTACTTGGATGATAACACGGTGCGCCCGTTGGATGAGGGAGATGAGAAGTTCCACGTTGACAAGCTCATCGTGTACTGGGATACGGAGTGGAACATGGAAAAGATAACGGACAAGTACGGGAGGGTGTACACGGGGCAGGATGCGATCAAGGAGAAAAAATACGAGAAATGTAGCATTATAACGATTGTATTCTTGGAGAGCTATGATTGGACGTTTCACGCGTTCACGTGGCACCCTAGGGTGAAGAAGGATAGTAATTTCATGGAGGAACATCTTAGCAGGATCTCGGAGAAAGCGAGGGAAAAGATACCTAGAATGCCAGCCAAGTACGACGTGAAGGTACACGCGTACACGAACGAGAAAGATATGCTTATGGGGGTGATAGACTGGTGGTCAGAGATAAAGCCGGATGCGAATATCGGGTTCAATGCGTTTAGCGGGTGGCACGGTATAGGCACCGAGCGGAGATGGATAAATGCATTCGACATGCCGTGGTTTTACCGGAGATGCCTGTACTTGAAATTGCCAGTGCATAGGATTTCCCCGCTGGGGACCGTTTACCAGAGAAATGCGTTCGGCAGGTATAGCATCGTGGTTAAACTCGTGACGAGTATAGATTTATGGCATTGCATGGCCTTCTTCAAGTATCACCAGAAAGATAAGCTCAAGAACGAGAAGCTCGACACGTTCATGGACCAGTACCTAGGGATAGGGAAGGTGATTCACGAGGGCCACGTGTGGGAGGATTGGATGGAAGATCCGAAGCATGAACGATGGTATTGTCAGGCTGACGTGGAAGGAACGGCGGCTCTCACCGAGATGTTTAGACCCCACGAGGACATGTTCAACAGGGCCATGTTTGCAGGTGCGAAATGGGAGGACGGGATGAGCGCGAGCAAGCTCCATGACCAAGTCAATTTACATTTATACCTTAACGAGTATTACCTTGATACCAAGTACCAGAAGAATGAGGAGGGAGGGAAGTGGACACGGGAATGGCTGGAAGATAACTGGATTAATAGTGGGTTCCCGGAGATATGCAAGGGATATAGTGAAGATGGATCGGTGAAGGTAGGTGGATACAACCCGGAACCGAGGATCGGGATGTGGAGGAATGTTGCGGGATTTGACTTCAACAAGTTCTACCCGATGAGTGCCATTGGTGCAAACGCTGGCCCGGAAACGTATCTCAACATAGACCACATGACTTTCATCAATGACAAGAGAGAAATTGGGTGGTTCGTAGTTGACAAGCGCCCGTACCTGAAGATGGAAGTTGAGAATTGGGATGCATTTATTGAAGAGTGTAGATTGGAAGCGGCGGCCAATGCCATCGAGATGCAGGATGTGGTGACCGATAGACTCATCGGTTGGAAGTACACGTATTATAGATGGGACGATGTTATATGGACAGCCAGCGCGTTCTACAACAAGGAAATAGTGGCAAAGAACGTGAAGGCTTTCTGGGATCTTTTGAAAGGACGCAAGGACCTGCAGAAGATAGCAAAAGCCATCTGGAAAATGGTGCTGGACCCGTATCATTTCGATTTCATGGTTGCAGACCAGCGGCAGTTCAGCTTCAAGGGATTCATGAACGGCAGGTTTGGAGTTCAAGGGATGGAAGCGGATAGGTTATTCATGCTTCAAGTGTTCAATACTATCACCCTCACGTGTCAAATCATCATACGCGAATGCGTCCGTTACATGGAACAGGTTCTTGGTTACGAGGTGGTACTGGGTGCCACGGATTCATTCTACGTCCCGCTCAAGCACGAGATAAAATGGATACATCACGAGAAGATCGATCCGGAAAGCGGGGAGAAGAAGGAATGGCATACGTGTGAAGAGGTAGACGAGATAAACGATATAATACAACACCACGTGTGGGAATTCTGCAAGAAAGAATTTAACATGGATGACGTGTCCATGTTCACGCTGGAATGCGAGAACATCTCCGACTACTTCTGGATTCGTAACAAGAAGTTTTACATGATGCACTGGATTTGGAAGGAGGGTGAGATCCTCAAGAAGCCGAAGATCTTCTACAAGGGACTCAAGAAGGTGAGGCGCGAGACCGCGGCACTCAGCGAGAAGGTGCAGGAAGAATGTGCAGAAATCATGATGACTGGTGGTAGCGTGGACGAGGCGGCGAGATACGTGAAAGAACAGCACGACAAGTTCGGCGACATCCCCATTCAAGACCTCTCAAAGGTACTACCGGTGAAAAAACCATGGCACAAGTACTCCGAATCCAGCGAGCAATACAAGGCATTCAGGCTGGCACAGGAATACTTCGGCCTAGATGTGAAGGTGGGGGACAGGTACTTCGTCGCGCCTCTCAAGTATTGCCCGAACACGATAAAGGGCAGGACGGTCGATACACGATTGGGGGACGTGATTGCCTTTGACGAGACCATCTTGGATGACATCATGGAATCCGGAATTATATTTGATTATGGGTTATTGGAAAGCAGGGCACTTGAAGGCCCGTTGGACGAGATACTCGTCAGGTACAACCGTACCTACTGGGATCTCGTGGAAGCGGAATCAATCATGAACCCGTTTGGAGATTTTTAAAATGTCTAAAAAACTATACACGGTATATTTAAGCAAGAATGGCCAACGCATCATGGAAGAGCTGATAGAAACTGGAGAATTTGAGCATGCCTCTGCCGTCGTGGAAGAGGCATTGCCATGCTTGGAATCAAGACTGGAAAATCTCAAGTTCGATGCGGAGGCGAGAAGGGCACGCAAGGAGATATGAAAAACCATGGATGATGACGATACTTACCCGTATGAACGAGAGATAGACGAGCTCGAGGACAGGATAAAAGAACTGGAAGAAGCTGTTAGGATCCATGTAAACGTGTCTGACATGCTCTATGGCAAGCTAACCGCCGCTGAAAGAACCATCAAGAAATTGGCGGAAGAGAATGCGGTGTTGATGGCATCGAGCGAGAGCTTCAGGGCCATGGACGCATTCTCCAGAATAATATCCAGAATAGGGGACTTGGAACGATCAATATCGAACCCGCAAGGACATCCCCACAGGTGCCGCAAGATGGAGATGACCATTGCCGACATCGAACGCATCATAATGAACGACAGTCGTGGAGGAAACTTCATTGACTGGAGAATAGCCAAGGAGAACCCGACCCGAATCCTGAGGAGGTTGATATGATGGATAAAAACGAACACGTGGAATCTCTCCAGCACGAGAACGATATTCTCAGGGAATACATCAAAAAACTCGAGGACGAAAAGCTCTTCATTGTTGGAGAAATAGGAGACGTAGATGTGGAGGAGCTGATAAGGTGTTACGAGCTCGTCCATCCACAAGTTAAACTGCAGGAAATGCCAGATAATACTCCAGAATTCGAGGAGGACACGGCATTGATGTTACTACAAATGGAATCAATACCGAGATACGTGGTCAATAAATGGGTGGAAAAGGAAAAAGTACTGGATAAAATAGTGGAATGGTTCAAGGATGATAATGCAAGGATATACAGGGATGGTCCTTTCCTAGTGTGCAATGGATGGGATAGCATACAAATGAGGGAAATCGATGCTGTATAGTATAATCGGATGGTATGGCGGTAAGAGCTGGCTCGTGGATACCATCAACAAGTTGATCCCGCCGCACGATACATCGATAGAAGGATTCGCTGGCGGTGCTTGGTTCACGCTCAACAAACCACCATCCCGGTTCGAGGTTGTCAACGACATCAACGGGCTTCTCATCAATCTATGGGAGTGCCTAAGAAAAAGCAAGGATCTCCTGAAGGAGAGGTGCGAGTACGTGTTGGACTCGCACGACCTTTATTACAGGTACAGGGACGAGTATTACAAGAATGGGTGGAGTGATTGTGACGAGGTGGAAAAGGCATTTCGATTCTTCTACATGAACGCCCATTCGTTTTCCAGCACGTTGCTGGGTTACCATGGCATCGCGTTCACCCGTGAGAACCAGCATAACAAGTCATTTAGAAACAAGTTCGAGATATTTGAAGCCATTCATGATCGCATCAAGGACGTGATGTTCAAGAATGAATCCATCTTCGACCTACTTTCCAACGTGGATCAAGATGGCGTGTTCATATATCTTGACCCGCCCTATTTCCACGGAGGCGGGGCTTACGAGAAAATAGTTGGCGGTAAGATGTGGTCCCAGCATGATTTCCACAGGCTTAGGGATCTCGTCTGGTCGTTTAAGAAAGCAAAAGTAATGATCTCTATCGACAATGGTGAGTTTTTTCTTGGGCACGATTGGCACTTGATGGAGATAGAGAAAAGGAAGAAAACGAGGGCAGAAAACAATCCCAACAGGGAGACCCTCGTGATGAACTATGAACCAGTAGAAAGACACGTTACAACCACACAAAATCCATTCGAGGAATTTTGAGTGCAAAAGTATTTAAATGCTAGTTCGTCTACGTATGTAGACGAGGTAAAATTAAAACGAAAACAAGTGGTTAAAATGGAACAAATAAACAGTATCGAACAGGTGGCTTCTGTTGAAGCCTTCAAGGAATTCAAGGTAGAAGAAGAGCAGACGGTCGAAAAATTGCTGGAAGATATGAAGCTGAAAGGACTGGCACTTGCTGTATTGGTTGATGGTGTCAAGGTTTCGATGGATGACGTGATCAAGGAAGGCCAGAGTGTCGTGATTCTTCCCATCATCGCAGGTGGATGAAATGGTCAGGTACGTGGAACCAAGCTTCACGATTCTCAACGAGAGTATCCACGAGAAGTACGGGCAATCGGCTTACGAGAAGATAGAACAGGCTGGAAGGACGTGCTACAAGTCGGAAGGTAACATAACGAAGGATAGTGCCCGCAAGTTCGTGAAGATGATAGTAGGACGTGGACACCTTTCAGTGATAGAGCACGTGAACGTCACGGTGAAGTTCGTGTGCAACCGCGGGTTCACCCACGAGCTGGTGAGGCACCGGCCATGCAGCTATTCCCAAGAAAGCACGAGGTACTGTGATTATGGTAGCGGGAAACATGGTAAGGAAATCACGGTGATAGACCAGCGTGCCACGATAATCAAGGAGATGCTACCAATGTTCGATTTCGAGGATTGGGGAATCGAAACTATAAGGGAGTATCTCAAGAGAGAGGTCGGCATGACCGACATGAGATCCCTTCCAGTATGGAAAGATGTGGATGTTGGACACGCATTCAAGGCTGTCGGTGACTGGATAACTGCGATGGAAAAGGCGGAAAGGTTGTACATGAGCATGCGAGAATGGGGCGCACCTCCACAAGTGGCACGTGGTGTATTGCCAATTGACGTGAAGACGGAGATAGTGATGACCGCTAACCTGCGGCAATGGGGACACGTGTTCAAGATGCGGGCAAGTCCCAAGGCCCACCCGAACATGCAACAATTGATGTACCCGTTGCTGGAGAGATTCAAGCAGTTATTCCCCGGCGTGTATGATAACTTGGAGGTATTTTAACATGGCGGTATTGGAATGCAAGAATTGTGGCAAGAAAATCGACCTAGATAATCTAACGAAATGGAAACTTATCAAGATTATACGTCTTGGATGGTTCTGCAAGAACTGTAATACGAAATACGATTGGATGCCGATTTGCGATGATTGTGTAGAAGAGAATGAATTTGAAAAGTTGTTTGGTGATGGAGAGTAGTGCCTTTCTTGCCATGGCCGAGGGGGTTTGGATGCACGGGCGATAATTGCCCAAACAGGAACCGTCTTGATGGTGGACATTATATGGTGTCGATAGATCCCGGTGGCATTGAAATAGACTGTGAGGACATGCCAATTTTATCGTTCTTTCCCAGCGTGTCGGGTCCATTGTACGTGGGTTCCCAGTGTAATCCTCAGGATTACCCGGAGCCGACGACCGAGAGGAGATGTTTTTGTTGCGACGAGGAGATCATCTTCAGGCACCACGTGTACGAATGGTCTAAATTACATAGGGATATTGAGGAAGAGGTGATGTACAGCATGTGGTACAATGATAATGTGGAGTTACTTTGTTGTAAGTGCATGGCAGAGGTAAAAAGACACGGGATAGATTACATTCTTGCCAAGAAGGAGATACGTGAAAATCTTATTCGAGTGTTGATGGAAATGGGCAGGATGAAACCACCATACGAGGTAATGGAGATAGTGAAAGAAGAATTGAGGAGAATGGGATACCATGTCTAGGATGGAAATGCGGGAAAAATGGTGGAAATCGATATACAATGTGTTGATAAAACAAGCGAAAAGCGAGAAACGGTTTCTATTACAGGTACGACCCCCTCCTCAATGGAAAGACGTGGATAGCACGGATTTTGCACATCTGGCGCAAGATTTAGATGATGCAATAGAAGCGATTAACCGGTTTGAAGGTCCGAAATTAGCGTTGAGACTGACAAGGGAGCAGTACGAGGTCATGAAGGAAGGCATGTCCAAGATAAAATACGGGCCGTGGGAACACTACGAGAAACCGGAGGAACCGATACACAGGATATGCATGTACTGTGATGGCCCGGTGAACTTCCTGCACTGGCTACAAGATTTCAGGAGGGCGCGTGCCATCACGAGGGAAGAAGCGGTGCGAATATGGAACAACGAGTTCGTGGTGATAACGTGTTGCTACTGCACGGGTCTTCCAAAGGAACAATTACTTGAGAAATTGGAAAAGATCGCATTGGAAAGGATGAAATATACGCATTTAAGCGATCCAGACACGAGAAGGGCAATCAGGGATGCGCAGAAAAAACTCAACGATTATGATCCATGGGGTGTGAAAGAAAACGACTGGCACTTAAGCGGGCCGGATGATGATTAGAATGGGAATATATGAAATTGATTGCTTGATAGAAAAATGGATGGAAACACACGTGGAAAAACCTGTGGCAATATTAGTACATCCTATTCTCCATGATGCATTATTAAAGGAGATGGCAGAAGAAATGAAGTACATGAGAATTACTCCATCTATACTGGAAATGCCAAAGTACAGGGGCATTCCTATCAGGACATCGGAACATGTCGGTACACCGGAGTTGATATGAGACGAGGATAGCGAAGATTGATAATTGTGCCATGGCGGAGTTCAAGGACTGCATCACCAGCGTGGTATTTTTCTGCGGGTGTGACATGAACTGCCAGTTTTGCCAGAATCCCGACCTGATAACGGGAAAGGATTGCGAGGTGATGGACTGGCAAGACGTGGCGCAAGAAGTGGAATGGGACGTGATAGACTGGTTGAGCCTCACCGGCGGCGAGCCATTATACTCGGTATCTAGCGGGTATCAGGGGGACCAACTCGTGTCCCTGCTCTCCTACGCACGGGAAGAGAGGGTGAGGGTCAATCTCGATACAAACGGGTACTATGGGGATATGAGAAAAGAAAGCCTTCTACTTAAAGTTGCTCCACTCTTGGATTGTGTTAGTGTGGATATAAAGTATCTTGACCCGTACATGATAGCACGCACCAAGCAATCACTGGAACGTGCCAAGATATTCAACAAGTGCAGGTTCAGGATGGTAGCATACAAGGGAATGTATTACAAGAACCCGTATGGTATGAAGAAACTGGCAGAATCCGGCATAAGAAAGATACGATTGATGGATAATTCTGGTCATGGAAGGGGTAAAAACTTGGGGAAGGCTGGAAAAGAAATGATACATAAAATGATTGAATATTTTGATGAATATGGCATTGAACTGCACGAGTGAAATGGAAATAGTAAACAAGTCCGCGCGGAATTTCCACGAGAAAGAGGGAGCAGGTGTGAGCGTGGTATGTGATGGAGAATTTGTCCAGTCTGCGTTCCATGGATATGGTAGTTACGATGCATATAAGAAATGGAACGAGGACAATCCAAACATAGTTAGCCTAGAAATATTGAAACATGATGATAACGGGTTCGTGTATGACAAGTCCATCATAGGAAGGATGAAACCGCCAGTGTATTTTAAATATAACGACCACCTGTACTGTGAAACGTATCTCGATGGAGTGCATGATATACTCGGGTCCATAGTCGCGGTTGAGGAATGGAAGATTATTGGATTTATATCGGTTGGCGGGGAAGACGTGACCGACATGGACCTGAATGATGACAAGGAACCGGAAGTAGAATCGAAGATGGTGGAGAAAACCCTGTTTGTATTCGTGGCTATAAATGCCTCTGGTGATTGCTTGTGCATAGCATCGTTCGATTCATCCCCTATCGAGGAAAAGGAAGACTGGCCAGAGCTCGACCTAGGAGGTCTCGACTTCGATGAGGAAATAAAAGAGGATATAAAAGCAGTCTTCTGCATGGAAGATATACTAAACAACACATTAGACCCGTTTGGTGATTTTTAATGGATGGACCTATTAGACTAATAGAAAAAGTTATAGACTGGTATAATAAGAACTATCGCCATCATATTCACATGCACGAGGCCTGCGATTTAATGGATATATTTAACGAACCCGTTACTAATAAAAGACGCTCCCCGGGCAGGATAGACAAGGAGAGAATAATGAAAATACTGGAGAAGGAAGATGTTTCAAATAAGACCGCATGAATATTTAAAAGAAGGCGCGGTCGTGGACTATTACAAGTACCACGACATGCCATGGGTAAGCAAGTCAAGGGTGTACAGCTGGCGGAAATGCAAGTACGGTTTCAAGCTCGAGGTGGTGTACGAGATGGAACAGAAGTCGATAGACGGGATAATGGAAATGCTCAGGGATAGGGGAACGAACGGGCACCTGATTTTCTCTCTATTCTTCAAGGTGGTGAAGGACGAGGATCTCATAAAACATTTCATGAAGATGCCACTCGAAATAAACTTCAAGAATTCCCAACTGTACTACGCGTTCTATGACATCTGTAACCAGATAATGCCACAATCACTACGTGGTAATAAAAAGATGCAAATGATCGTGTCCAACTTCGCGGAATACCAGACCCAATACTGGCTATATTTGAGCCAGCATTTCGGAACGTATCGCAAGATATATAATGATTACTGGATGCCATGTAACGTGGAAGAATTTCTCGAATGGCACGGTGCCAAGATAACAGAAGATGGAGACCTCGAATACGAAGGAATGTGGTATGGCACCCTCGACGCACTGTACAAGAACCCCTCTTACTGGTTAAAGAAAGGAGGGAAATACGGGAAATACAAGTACATACTCATCGATTGGAAAACGGGGAATGCACAAGCAACTGTAAAACGAAACGAGGGAATACCCACAGACAGGCTCATGGAATTACATTTCTATGCATGGCTTGTTTCCAAGGCGGATGTTCGTGCTGGCACGGAAACGGTGATGACCCTGAATGGTGAAGTGGAGATGCCAATCTACGAGAAAGTATTTCCAGATGTGGAATCTTACAAGGACTTGATGATCAACATGGTATTTCTTGGGGAAGATCGCCCGTATTATTGTGACCCGCGCACTCCCAATAAAACAACCATGGAAAACGTGTTTGGCGAAATCAAGGAAATGCGTGATGCTTGGGTCGCTGGCGGTCCTTTCCCACGATCTGAAAGCGATTGGAATTGTAAAATGTGTCCACATGGTGCAAACTGCGTGGATATTCAAATGAGGGATTACATGGAAGAGGATTATTGATGATGTTATATGATAGGCGCGGAAGACCTCATATGGGAAACATACGTGCCAGCAAGACCGAAACCAAGAAGATGGTTCACGGGATGGAGGCGAGCATATAAAAATGCAGTTTGGTGGGCAAAATGTGGCACTGATGCCTACATTTCAAATAACGGGTACAAGGAACTGCTCCATGACGGGAAATCTTTTAATTACGAGCGGGAAACCCTTCCGAATTACAACAGCGCGGACGTTAGGGTTATCTTCCTTGATCTCGATTTTGGAATCTATCAAAAAGGAAAGCTGGTGCGAACTAATGAAAATTCTATACGACAGGGAGCAATCGACATTGATAACCTCCTTGGAAAAGATAACATCAAGCGACGGTGGCATTTCACTGGCGGAGGCTTTCACTGTCTCATCTCCGCGGAAGGCCCCGCGAGTAAGATGGATGATGCTGTGATGTACATGATGAATACAACGGGAGCTCCAATTGATGCTGGCTCCATGACACTGGACTCAACAAGAAGATTGTTGGGTTCCACGAACACCAAACATGGGACATTCGTGATACCCGTGTCCATAGACGAAATATCTGCTTTTTCTTGGGCACAATTGAAAGAACTGGCAACGGAAAAAAGGAAAGAAGTAATTAAAAGTGGCGAGGAAACGTGGTATTTTGGAGACGTGAGCGTTACTTGCCCAAGAAAAAGAGTAGACCTCGGGAAATATTCGAGAAAGCTCGTGCCGAGTGAGAAGGAGGATGTGTTGATGGAGTATGGACTTGACTGGGATCTTGATTTTTGCGATACCATGAAATACCTTCTCACCAAGGAGTATCCGGGTAACCATGATCGGATATTCATTATCAAGTACATCAAGGACGTGTTGAAGGTGCCGTTTGTTGATATATTGGACGATACCAAGACAGTGAATAACTTGATTTATAACCTGATGGATAACAAGAACAAGGCCAAGCATTGCATCAAGTACAGGGAACCAGAGTGCGTGTACAAGAGGGATTCAAGGTTCCACCCGTACAAGCTCAAGAAGATGGGCATATGCCCGGAGGATTGCACGCGATGTCTTGAAAGGAGGCAAGGAAACGATGAAGTTTGACGTGTACGTTGGAGATAGTAATGTGGACCCTGCAAGGCTCGTGAACATGCCACTCACGTGGAGGTTCACGGGCCATGTTATAGGGAAGGTGAACCACGCGGAACTTGTTGATGGGAAGGTCATGGCGGAAGTGTACGTGCATGACAGGACCGCGAGGAAGTTGGCAATAAACGATAAGAACCCGGTTGGCATTTCCATATCATTCGTTAGAAAGAAGGACATCGAGACCGGGGAGTTCCATGATGATTTATTGGAGGTAACGATGTTACCGAAGGAGAGGATACCAGATGGAAAATGAGAAAGAGATTATAGAGAAACTGGCAGATTACATGCATGATGTTTGGGGTAATTGGTACATTGTGCAGTCGCATAATGATTTCCTGTTGATGAACGAAATGGCCACGGCGAATTTTGATTTAGCTGCAAGGAATGATGAGCGGTGGACAAAACAAGCGAGTACTCTATACAAGGATTTGTCTGAGGAGGACAAGGAGAAGGACAGGGAATTCGCAAGGGGAATACTGGAGTTGATAAATGATGGCAAAAAAGGATAAGGTGGCAATGCTCATAGAATGTCCAAAGTGTGATGGCACTGGACGGGAAGTAACGAGACGTGATGAATATGGAGATGCCGTCTGTAGAATTGCATGTAGAACATGCAAGGGGTCTGGTAAAATAGTGGTAATTGGAACACCAATAAAGGTGATGGAGATTGACTGATTACACGAATCACGAGATGTACACGGTGTACATCGATAGTGGCGAGAAGGACAAGGAGAATCCAGCGGTTGCGGCTTTCATAAAAGCGCTTGAAGACATGGGGTATCTCGTGAAGCGCGCGCTGTTGCGGGTGTATTACTGTTGTGGTACATGGTTTCACGGGTTGCTCGAAAGATGCCCGACTTGCGGGACACATATCGCCGACATACCGAAAGATAATGATCACGTGAGGAGGGTGGCAGATGCTTGCAGCGAGCTTGGTAAATGGGCCATAGAGTTCAAGTGGAGCGAGGCAGATTTTTGGAAATCATTGAAAAACAAGTACCTGTATGACCAGATGGAAACTGGCGCAGTTGCATACGGTAACCACTTCTCGGTGGCAGTGTGCGGGTACGAGAGCAGCGTGATAATGGATCACCCCGATCAGGAGAACTGGATAGCGAGCATAGAACCGAAGGCATTCCACCAGTTCGGGATAGGGTTCAAGTGGTGCGAGGACGAGGAAGGAATGTTGAGGTACTTCGAGGCACAGCGCAAGCAGGCGTACAAGCCATACAAGACGCAAAGGAGAAAGCGAAAACTATCCACCAAGTGCAGGCAGGTGGATGCAGTATCACTACCAGCGTTGGTTGGAGAGAAAACCGCGAAGAACCTGTTACTGGCATTTGGAAGCGTGGAGAAGGTAATCTCCATGACACATTCGCAATTATGTGCATTCCCCGGTATAGGAGATAAGACCGCCACGGAATTCATAAACTTTTGGCGGGAAGACGTGCGAAACAAGATACTTGAGGAAATGGTTGAAAAAGGTGAGGTAATCGATGTCTAAGGATAGATATTATTGTGAAGCGTGCGGATGGTATTTTTCAAAACCGGTGGAAATAGAGTATGTAGATAATGAATGGGCAGAATGCTGTCCCAATTGCGAATCACCAAGTGGATGGTACGAACGGGATGATTGGGAAGGAAAGAAGGATTACCTCCCGGTGTTCGAGGCCATGACAAGGGTCATGATAAACACATTCAAGAAGAAGAACCATGATTACGGTAATAGCTTCGAGGAGCATGGCGTGGTTGGCGTGATGTTGAGGATGCACGACAAGTTCAAGCGGTTCCTGTCCGTGAGCGAGAAGGGAATAAACCTCGTGAATGACGAGGGACTTGATGACACGCTCCTCGACCTAGCAATATATTCCGTGATGGCATTGATACTCAGGCCAGCATTCAAGGATACCGATGATTCAAAGTGGATAGACCACGTGTTGAAGGGGAATGCGCCATCATGACCAAGGAATGGAAGGAAATACATGACATGTCCATGGATTATATGGAAAATGGCTTGCCGAACGAGGCACTGGTGTTCGACGTGTATCCCGGTGGCGGGAAAACGGTGAACGTGATACAAGCTGCCATGAGCACGGGATTGAAGTTCATCTATCTATCACCAACGCACGAGGTGATACACCAAAACCTCGAATTCCACCCGTTGGAGGATTACGTGGGCGCATTCGAGCATTTCAAGGGACGTGCCCGCGTGTGCCTGAATGAGGATTACAGGAAGAACGCGGAAACATACGGGATGCCCATAAAACCCTTGTGCGGGATATGCGAACACAAGGATAACGGGTGCCCGTACTACGAGGTGAGAAGAAAAATAGAATCCAACAACCCGATGAGCTGGGCAGGTGTCCATGCGCACATAGCGACGTATCTTAAGCATTACCTCTTTGATGAGGAGGATGATAGGAGATTCATAGACCAGTTCGATCTCATCATCATGGAGGAGAACCCGATAGCCACGTTGATGAACAGGAATTTTCTCACCAGCTCCGACCTCGTGAGACTGGAACGGGAGATAAACGACAATTTCCTTCCCAATTTCAACAAGGACGAGATGTTCACGATGCATTGCCACCTGCTCTTCGACCTGATCGACCAGTTCATTCTTGGGCTTCAGAAGCTGAGAATAGATGTCGACAAGTTATGGGAGATTGCAGTGCAATGGCGTGATCTCGAATGGGAGCCTTTCATGGACATGTGGGACAAGTTCCTCGTCATACGCATACGTGAGCAGGGAATGACCAACCCGCCCCAGATGATATACCAGATATTGAACGATATATTCTCCACGACAAACAGGGAGAACTTGGAATACCATATCGGTATCGTGAACGACACGTGGTCGGAGAGGAAGAAACGTTTCATCACGTTGAATTATTATTATGGGGACATTCTTAGGAACGTGCCATTACTTACCATAGGGCTTGACGGGACCGCAAACAAGACGGTATGGACAAAGATGCTCGGGAAACATTGTAATTTCGTGGAAATAGGTTACAAGTACAATAACGTGTACCAGATTAGTAGTGGAGGGTATCCCATATCCACGCTAGTGAAGAGCAAGGAGCTGCAACCATCAGGGAAGAAACTGGTCGATATAGCATTGAAGATCGTGAAAAGGAGACCGGGAAAGACACTCGTGGTCGGTTCCAAGAGGCTCATGCCACATTTCGAGACCCGTGCCAAGAAGAAGGGGATAAGTAATTATAAATACGGGTTGTATTATTCACTGAGAAGCAAGAACAACTACCAAGACTGCGACACGGTGATATTGATGATGCGCCCCTCCCCACCAGTTCACCAGATAAAGACATATGCGCAGCTTAGCGGGTGGGACGAGGATATATGGAAAAGGTTCTTCATACGGGACGAGATGATACAGGCACTTGCACGGGTAAGACAAAACATGGTCGTGGTGAAGGATGCGATAGATAACGAGCGTGGCAGGGACAGGGTGGAGATTTACATATTTTCAAACGAGCAGATATTTAACGAGGGTGAGGTACGTGATGGGGGACATTACCTGATGACAAGGGCATCGCTACATTATTTCGTGGAAACGGGGCACATAGGAATAGCAAGCAGGAACGACGTGAAGATCAGGAATGCCATTCTTGATTACGTGGAAGACGGCCCCAAGAAAAAGATAGAGATATTGCAGAACGTGGAAATGCCAACAGTGGTGAAGCGCATGCTGAGCAGAATGTGTGCGCACAAGGATTTAGTTTACATGGGTGGTAGATATGGAAGACCTTAAAAAGATAATGGAAAAACGCAGGAATAAGATATACACGAGGCATATACCTGTGCCGAAGTCCATGGAAAAGAAGGCAAGGGGTGGAAGGACATGGAAACAGATAGCGCAGGATTTTTGCAGGAACATGCTTAAATTATTCAGGATGAATAACACGGAACACTGGGTGTATCCGGGAACGGTAATGAGAGAGTTGGTTGGGAATCCAGATAACGGTACGTTTAGAAAGTATTGCTTGGATTATGGCATAAAGATACGAAAGGATAGTTACACGAATGCGTACAACGTGCAACAAGTAAACCCGGCAGAAAGAAAATGAGACAATTTAGAGTAGAAATCAGCGCAGATTGGCAGATCATTAACACGAGCTATTCCATACTTGCGAGGATGTTAATGGAAGAGTTCAATGGATTTGACTGGCATTACATGGCGCTTGGAATGGAAAAAGGAAAAGCTACCCCGAAGAATACAGGCGTGGTACAGTACTTGGAGTATCCCGGTGGTGGCCACGAGAAACACGTGGCAAAGAACCTATATACCGTGGCGAGTGATATAAAACCGGATTGCATCTTCATGATAGAGGATTGCCAGTGGTTGAATCTATCACTTGAAAAGAAAAGCAGGTGGCCTAGAATTTGCTGGTTCCCGTGGGACAACGAGGAGTGGATACCAAGTATAGAAAGGACGATAAACATGGCTGAATTCCCTGTAACACAGTCCAAGAACACGCAACAACTGGTAAGGGATCATGGATACGAGATAGACAGGATACCCTGTTATATAGATGACGTGGCATTCAAACCGCTTCCACAAAAAGACGTGGACAAGTACAAGAAGGAAGTACTTGGCATTCCTCCAAACAAGAAAGTACTCCTGTATGTTGGAAGGATGTTCCCAAGAAAAAACATCGAGGCGTTGTATGGCATGGTCCAACATCTCAGGAAGAAGAGGGATGATTTCGTTCTTCTCTTGCATAGCGATCCCATGGACATCACGAGGAGCAGCGAGCCAATAATAGAATGCGTCACGAGGGATATAATGAATTTCGTGCGATGGACCCCTAACATGCAGTGGCACACGGGCGTTTCCAAGGAGGAATTGAACAAGGTGTATAACGTGGCCGATGTGTTCGTTTCCGCGCATTCCGGTGAAGGGTTTGGAATGCCAGTTTGTGAGGCAGGTCTATGCGAGAAACCATTCGTGATGACCGATTACACCACGACGGAAGAGTTTAGTAATGGGGGAAAGCATGGTTTTGCCATCATGCCAAAAACCGCAAGGAAGATGCTTGGTGTTCAACGTCCCATTCCGGATTGCAGGGAGTTTGCGGTGAACGTGGACTACCTGCTCGATGACGAGATGGAGGCGTTCAAGATGGGATCTGCTTTCAGGGATTGGGTGTTGAAGCATTGCTCCCGCGAGGTCGTGACGGCCAAGTGGCAGGAAGTATTCAAGAGATGCATGGTCAAGGAGGTTGGGATAAAGGATGTACGTGCAACTGCCTAGACAAATTAGTATATGGACAGATGGAGGGGCATCTGGAAATCCCGGACCGATGCGGTGGGGATTCATATCAGATGAGGTTGGAAATATACATCGCCCCACCATCAAGAGCTTTAATTCCGGTGACGAAGTAGGCACCAACAACACGGCCGAGATGCTTGGTATCCTCGAGGCCATGAAATGGCTTGAAAAGGAAATATTTCGTGATGAATACGTGCGCGTGGTCTTGCATACGGACAGCAAGCTCGCCCAGAACTGGATAGGCGACAAGTGGAAGTGCAACTTTGATCACATACAAGTGATACGTGCAAAGATATGGGAAATCATGGGCAGGATCTGCAACGATCCAAACAAGGACGTGGAAATACTCGTGAAACACATACCAAGAGAAGAAAATAAAGCACATGATGTAGGTGGATTCTAATGGCAAACTGGGAAAATGATAAAATATTGACCATGGATGTACGTGATGGAGAATATTGGGAAGTATTGGACATTCCCGTGGAAACGCTGGCGATGGACATGGAAAGTATCACTATTATTCCGATGCTTTCCAGAAAACACGTGGATATTTTACGAGAGATACTGGACAATGTAGTGGACAAAGGCGAAATGAAGGTAATGATAAAGGTGAAAAGAATTGGCAAATATTAAATGGTCCGCGCACATGCGTGGCAATTCCGGTTATTCGGTGGCAACGAGGGCATACTGCACGGCACTCAGGGATGCAGATGTCGATCTCATATGTGATGATTTCGAGAACGTGTTTCCAGTTAGCCACTCGTGGATGGCCGAGACAGCAACCAAGGATGATACCGGATATTTCCATATCTGTCACGAGATACCCGTCCACAGGGCGGATGCGCATTACACGGTCTACGAGATGGATCAGGCACCAGCGGAATGGGGACCCTTGCTTCGTCGTGACAAGTTCATCATGACGCCCTCGGAGTATAGCAAGCGGTCGCTTTCAAGCATATGTCCCCCTGAAAAGATACACGTAGTGCATCATGGCATCGACCCGAAGTTCTCCCCCGAAGGAGACAAGGTAGAATTCGAGCTTCTCATGGGAGAACAAGAGCCTGATGGCGAACCGCAACAAGTTGACGGTCAGGAGTTCTTAGTACAGATCATGAAGCCCAAGCCACTTCCAAAATTCAAATTCCTCAGTGTGTTTGAGTGGGTGGAAAGGAAATGTGGTGCCAGACTTATCAAAGCATTCGTGGAAGAATTCGACAAAAACGAGGACGTGTGCCTCATCCTCAAGACATATTCAAATCTCGAAGCGATAACACACGTTATCTCCGATCTAGTGGGAGATGCGAACGTGTTCTTGCTTAAAAGTTATGTAGACGACATGTCTACGTTATACAGGGCGGCGGACGGGTATATATCGTGCAGCTCGGGCGAGGGATGGGGTGAAACGTTAAGCGAGGCGATGGCCTGTGGCCTCCCGACGATAGGATCGAGTAATGGCGGCAACATGGAATTCATGAACGACAAGAACTCCTTCATCGTTCCCGTCGAGGAGTGGCAGATTATCGGGCATAACATCCTTGAACCGCTCGTGGAACCGTGGTTCAAGCACCGCCCTCCAAGGATCGACGGGATGAAGGCCGCCATGCGAAGCGTCTTCAATGGTGGTAGAGATGTAACATCCCGCGTGAGGGAAGCGGTCAAGATACGTGAAGAATTCACTTGGGAGAAAGCCGCCAAGCAAATAATCGAACTGGTGGAAACACATGCCGATACTGGAACTCGGGATGATTGATGAACACATGGAGAAGATCGCGGCCAAGAGAAATGCATGTGACCACGATTACCATGTTACAGTCACGATCATTGTGAAATGCCCGAAGTGTGGCAAGATAAGGGACAACATGACGATAACACGAAAAGAGGATGGAACCCATGAGCTGGTATAAATGCGATTATTCTGGTTGCGATAAGGACGTGAAGAATAAAAACAACACCATCACCATAGAGACGAGGGATTACGATGACCACGATTACGAGTGTTACGAGTTCTGCTGTTTCGACCATCTCGTTGGATTCATCAATGACGAAAGTCTCGAAAATCTCTTGCGTGATGGACACGATGAAGGAGAGGTTACCATAGAATTTAAAAAGTGATGGAAATGATCCAACGGACAAATGAAGATGTTGAAAGGGACAAGAGGAAACGGGAACTATGTGCTGCCATGTACGATGTCATAGCAGGCGAGGAGAACTGGAACCTGATCATCGAGGTCCTTTCGGACATACTACACACGGAAATAAAAAGATTCAACAAGGAGTACGAGAGAAAATGAAAGTAGTTAAAGATGGTAAGATTCTCTTGACCCATTTCAAGGGAAGCGAGATGGAAAAGGACGCGAGTTTCGAGATACAGGATTTCTACCGCGTGAAGAACTACATAAAACCGCAACAGATGATGCATCACCACAGGTACAGGGACTTCTCTGAACCGTACATGGTGGCGCGCAGTAGACTAATGGATATAGGAGGCCTCATGGACCTCACGTGGAACCACGTGAACCGGGTATTCACCGTGCAACTACCATACTGCAACCTCAACTGTAAGGGATGTTATGTTGATAGAGAATTGATAGATGGTAAGAATGCCAAGTACGTGCATCCCCAAGAAATAATATCCACGTTCATGAAAGTGATGGGACACACGGGCGTCTTGCGGATTAGTGGTGGAGAAGTATTCCTTAACAGTGATGCGATAATACTCATTATAAAGGAGATCATTAAAACCCCGAGGTGCAACCCGTACATATGGATAGAAACGAACCTTCTTGGCACGGAATACATGGACTTCATGATCGAGATGGACGAGCTTAATTTCTATAACATTGGCATTTCCGGATGTTTCAAGGGCATATCGTTCGAGGATTTCCACTGGTTAACTGGTGAGAACGAGGGGAAATATCAAGAACAGTGGGATAATGCGCACCAGTTATTCGTTGACTGCAGGGCATTACAATTTGATATATTTTTCAGCGTTCCAGAGGTCATGCTTCCCTCCAATCCATGGGAAGTGAACGAGAAGATCGTGAACTTTATCGAGAATCTCTCCACGATGCACCACAATCTCCCGCTAAGAACCACGGTGTTGACATGGAAGGATTACAACGCAAACAAGGGAACCCTACCAGATGAAAGGTTTGAGTCTGGCATGACACGGCAGATGTACGTGGAAGCATTGATAAACAAGTATGGACCTGAAATGGTTTGGCTCCCGCAACATCAGGTGAACATAGAATGATGCTACAAAAAGATCTCATATCCGGCATGGATTGGGACGTGATGATCGTCCTTGACGCCTGCCGGTTCGACACGTTCGAGAAGCTGGTCTCTGCAGGGCAGCTCGACATTCTTGGCCAGTACTCGCAGGTAGATTCACAAGCCCTCCATACAGCCATGTGGTACAACAACAACTGGAAGATGGAGAACGACGTGAATCTCATCTCGGGTCATGGTATACTCTGGCTTGAGGAATTCTCCATCCACAAGAGATTCAAGCGTCCATACGGCTTCTTCGACAAGAACAGGAAAGACTGGATATATCCAGAAAAGAACTTCAAGAAATTGCTGGAATACCAAGACCTGTATCCAAACGAGAAATTCCTAGTCCACATAATTCCTCCCCATCTCCCTTTCTTGGGCAGGAACGGCAAGAAGTTCATGCAACAACTGGACGTGATTAACCCTCATACCACGGAAGGAGAGGGAAACATGACCGCCTACGAGAAGGTAACCAGTTACGGTAACAAGAACGGGTGGGATATTCCAAAAGTCATGTACATGGAAAATCTTGCATACGCGTTTGAGTGGATAGAGAAGTTCATAGACTTGATACAGGGGAAGGTGGTCATCACGGCAGACCACGGCGAGCTCCTTGGTGAAGGTGGTGTATATGGCCACAACGAGGGGTTCGAGGAAATACTAAGATCGGTTCCATGGTTCGAGGTGAGAAGATGACTATAAATAATAAACAATTGAAAAAATTTAGAGATATAATGTTGCTTCCATTTGGAGTGTATTATTGTGGATGGCATGGCAATGAAGAATTTCATACGTTCCATGTAAAGGAAGAAGCGGAAGAATTTCTTAAATCTCATTATAGTCAAGATGCAGTGGTGATAAAAAAATGAACAAATACACGATAAGGTTCGAGGAGAATGGTGGGGAATACTGGGGTCATCTTGAAATAAACACGCCATACGTTCTGGAGAAAATAGACGTGTGTACCATCAGGCTCGGTAACACCACCATCACCTTGGACGAGATAATACTTGATATAAAGGAGGAATTGGCATGAACGTGTTGATATTCATAACGTTTAACTGCAATAACAAGTGCCCGTATTGCTGGCAACGTGGCGACGAGGAATTGAAAAAGTATCCCATGCACGATGGAAAGGAATGGTACAAGGCCCTATCGGAGAACTTCGAGGATGACTGGATAGATTTCACCGGTGGTGAGCCGAGCGTCGTGAAGGACTTCTTCCCGATGATAGGATTGCTATCGAAGAAGAACATGATCTCCATGACCACGAACCTCACGTTCGACGTGGAGAAACTATCCCACGTGGAAAAAGGCAAGCTGAACTCGTTGACATGCTCGCTTCACCCGACGCAGAAGATGGAAACGTTGGAATTCTTCGAGAAGGTGGAACGTGCCAAGGAATATGCAAACGGCACTGCCATAAACTTCGTGATGTATCCCCCGCAGATGGGAGACATGGACAAGTACGAGATGATGGCGGAAAAGATAGACGTGAGGTTTCATAAAGACCCGTGTTCCGGGTATGATTACACGGAAGAAGAGAAGGAAATTGTATTCGGAACGGTTGGCAAGGACAGGAAACCCCTTGAGAAAATGCAGGTGCTTTGCACCGCTGGTAGTGACCATTGCGTGATCTACCCGGACGGTAGCGTGAGAACATGCCTAAGAAAAAGCACCAAACTTGGAAACATCTTCGACGTGACATTCAAGAAACTGGACATGGCAATGATGTGTGGTGTAAGGCACGAGTGCGCTGGATGTGATAGGGATAAGGTGAAGATGTATGACCTCGAAGGACACGAGTTGCCCTAAATGTGGAGGCAAGATGGTAGTTAAATTATACAAGGTGACGAAGACACTGGATCGGTACATCATCCAGTGCGACAGGTGTAGGTGGTGGAAATTTCAGCAAAAATCAGAGTCGAAGGACGAATAGACCCGGTGTTCATGCAATTCAAGGGCAAGCATGAAACGAAGACGGAATTCATAGAACGCGCTTTCAAGGCCTTGAGAGATAAGGAGACTGGAAGTGGTGGCAGCGATGGCATTGAACATGGTATACTGGTGAAGATGTGCAAGATATTTATCAAGAAGAGGATTAAAATGGATTTCAACAAGGAGGAAGCAACCCTCCTTGACAAGATAATAAGAAACGAGGTGTTGAAAAATGGTTAGCGAGAAGAAAAACGTGGATGAACTGCAGGCCATCGTGGAAGGACATGGAAGGATAATAGAGACCCTGATGGTGGAGATGAAGGGATTCGAGGCAGCGCTTGGATGCATGGTAGATATGAGAGCGATGAGAGATACCATGCGAGAAGTGTGGAAGGATCTCGATAATCTCTCTGTCCGTACCGGAAATGCCAACGAGGATTACAAGGTAAGGACAGGGATCATCCAGATGAGAAACAAGTTAAAGAAAACACTGGAAGAAACCGGAAACTGGTGATATAATGGGATTCGATTTCAGCAACTACGGTTCCATGGATGAACCTGAAGTGGATAAAGAAGAGAACGATATTACGGAGAAGAAGCCAAAAGAGAGAAAGCCAAAACCTCAACCAGTGGTAGATGAGAAGATATTACTCGACGTATTAAACAAGTACTGGCCAGAGCAATTCGTGCAGTTCAAGGAAGAGATGCTTGCCAAATGGAAGGAAGAAGCGAGAAGATACGAGGCTTTCAAGAAAGATGTAAGGGCCATGTTAGAGGTGCGTGACGAAACTCTAATAGACGTGTGGGATGAAGTATGGCCCTCGTTACAGAAGATGTGGAAGAGTGGGGTATTTCGTGGTAGGTTGGAGAAAATAAACCGGCTGATACACGACAAAATATCCTAAACCGTCGGAAAATTTAAATAAGTAGATTTCCTCTACTAAAATACATTTTTATTCTATTAGGTTCACGCCGCTTGGATGATAATTATGGTAATGGCAGAAAACATACTTTCCAGAATCACATCTAAATGGGAAACTGGAAACAGGACGGATTTTGAACGATACGTGGACCAGTTCGATGATAACGTTCTTGAGATTCTCGGGTTCCCTACGGAGTCCCCCTTGGATTTTTTACGCAGGTATCTCCGTGACGATTTGGAGCACTTGACCAAGGATTACAATGCAAACGTGGGCAATAGAAAGTCCACAACTAACCGAGCATCGGAACTGGCTAAACCATGGTTGAAGTTCGTAGACTTTGAAGAACTGTTTGATGACGGAAGAAGATACTTCGGGGAGGATTACAATCTCGATCCTATTTTTCACGGGCTTGCTTACATGCACGATAGCACGAAGCTTGACCGTCCATATTGCATTGGCGTATCCGCGATGGATATAATGCTTGAGGGTAGACCATATGCAGACGTTCGAGGCATACCTCCAAAACATTTCACCGCGTTCATGGGACAGGTAGTGGAATACATCATGAACCTAAGTGGTGAATTTGCCGGTGCCGTCGCCGTGTCTGATTGGATACCTTGCATGGCATATTATGTCGACAAGGAACGTATACCGATGAAATCTGGCGATCTGTACAACAAACTCTATAAACTGGTGGGAGATAACTGGGAAGAATTCCAAAGGCTCGTCACGAAACATAGCCTTGTGAGTGTGGAACAGTCTTGGCAACATGCGGTACACATCGTGCATAATAAGTACCGTGCCGATGGTGACCCGCCTTACACGAACATATCCATCAATTCCCCTGCAGTGGTGGCCGATATGTTTGACAACTACGTATTCCCGGATGGTAGCAAGGTGCTTGATCACCTCGACACGATAATGAAAATCCAGCAGGTCATCGCGGAGTTCATGTATCGTGGAGACCCGTCGAAAGGTGGTGTCCAGTACAGGTTCCCTGTAATCACCGCTAACTTTAAACCATCTGACGTGGGAACTCCATGGTGGAACTACATCATGGGCCTCAACCATAAGGGAGTGTTCAACATCTGCCACGCGGAGATGTTCTCCTCGTGTTGCAGGCTTCTCTCTGATTGGAAACAAATGGCAAAGTTCAAGTTTTACTCCAATGGGAGCGGTGGTCTCAAGATTGGCTCCCATAGGGTAATAACACAAAACCTTCCCGGCATTGCACACACCGTTGAAGATAAGACGAACATGCTCAAACATTTCAGGAAACTGATGGATGATACCATAGAATGGTCCGCGAAAACACTATACTCCCATAAACACGGGATGCTTGGCAGGAGATTTGACATCGGTTACAACAAGTTTTTCTCACATTTCATAGACCAGATAGGAAGACCCATCAAGAAAAACGATATATTGATAGGCCCTTGGCTTCACCCGAACATGTTATTCTCCACTGGTGGTGTGCATGGTGCTCCAGATGTCGTGTACTTGCTTGGTGAAGACGTGATGGAGGATCGTGGAATGCGCCTTGGTGAATGGTTAATGGCACATATAGTCCACGAGTTCAACAAGTACGGTACGATGTTCAACAAACCCGCATGGACAAAGGACGGTATCTACATGGCATTCAACGTCGAACAGGTTCCCGCGGAATCCGCGAGCTACGTGATGGCTTCTTTCTTTGGAGACAAGCAATATTCAAACCAGTTTGTTCCTCTTGAAGAAGAATGCTCCATATGGGACAGGGTGCGTGTAGAAGGACGCCTCTCTAAGCAGTTAACAGGGGGATCGATGACATTCCTCTCGCTAAACAAGATGATGTCCCCGGAGCAATCTGTGAAGTTTCATCGTGCGGTAATGGAGAAGAGTGACTATAGTATTAATCAATTTTGTGTAAGTCACGGATGGACTGTTTGCAGCGAGTGCAGTCCAAAGTATCAAAATGACGAGGAGTTCGTTGGCATACACGAGTATTGCCCCAAATGTGGCAAGCACGAGACCATCCATCACGAGGAACGTGTCGTGGGATACATGGTTCCACACCTAAATATAAATACTCCCCGTTTACAATTAGACGTGAAGAAAAGACACAGGTCAAAAATAACATGGTAAACGTCGAAAATTATCTGGATTATGCCTGCAAGTTAATAGCGAAGGCACAAAATCTAAAAGGTGATAGGATCTCGAAGGCTGGAGATTTCATGAAAATAAAACACGAGGATATTGTCAACGCAATATCCAATATCACCAGAGCAGAAGAGCTGTACCTGCAGGAAAAGGAAGCATGGGAAACGGAGAAAACGAACCTGCTTGTACAAATACAACAACTAGGCGGTTAAACATGGCAGTGAAAGAAGAAGCGGAATCCAATATATGTCCCGTGTGCGTCGGCAGTGGAGAAACACATCTCCCAATCTCCTCCCTGTATGGCGGAAGGATCAACACGTATCTCACCACTACCAAAAATGGAAAGGAGAAATGGAGAATACGTGTGGAGATCAAGAAAGATTATGTCCAAGACTTTCTTGACGAGTTTGGACAGAAAGGTGAAGTGGTAATGTTCATAATGTCAAAGGATGATATTGATGCACTCCACGAGAAACCCGATAAAATTAACGAGGACGGGAAATAGGCTCGACAGGGAAACGACTTTAAAGGTGCGCAGGCAATGACTAAAGAAGATGAAACCGGGCAGGAAATCGATGAAATCGATGTCCAAGACGATGCCGTGGAGCAGTTACCGCATCCCCCGGTGCAAATAAAATCGAGAGTAGCCATTATAAAAAACGATAATGGGGAAGAATTCATATGCATACCAATAAAAGCGTACAAGTATGTCCTTTGCATTCCTCCCACAATAGCACTGAAGGAAAGGTTCCACGCGAACTCGCAGGTAAAGGAATATCCAATACCACTTGACTGGGGTCTCCTCACAGAGTTTTATGTAAATGGCGCGAAGACCCCCTTTCAAGGACTCACTATCGTACTTCCACACCAAACAGAAGTAGACCCGTTCAATAAAATAATTCCCCCCATGCCTAGGGTGATCATACGTGGCTGAAGAAATAGACTTGATGCAAAAATACATAACCGAACGTGGTGACAGGGGACAACCTGAAAGGGAAGCAGTCAACAACATCCCGGTAGTTACCAAGAACGAGTGTCCTTATTGTGGCGGGTTGGACTGCATTTCAGAAAATACGTGCCAGATGCCGGGATGTGGCATGGCAGTAATCTTCAACACGAAAGAATTCAACCCGCACGACATGACACCAGAAGAAGCGACAAGAATTGCGAGGATCAAATCGGTAAAGCAACAGGAATACGGGTTGAAGAAAGGGAAGAAAGCCCCCAGCGAGAACGACTTGTGGGCAGAGATAGCGCGCCTCAAGGAGCAGCTCCACGACATCAAGCAACCGGAAAATACAAAAAAAATACCAGCATACTTGGAAAAACTCATCGGGCCGAAACCTCCACCCGAACCATTACCAGTGCCCAAGAAAAATGCGAATGTTAAAATTGAAGGCGATTATGACCCGTTCGCCGATTTCTGACCACCAAACAGCTCGTAAAGATCTTCCCTCATTTTCTTTTTCTTTTCCTCGTCTTCCTTGATGCGCTTTTCCTCGTTGAACGTTTCTATCTTATGGCGTATGCGCCGGTTCCTTTCTATATTATTCTCATTGACGATGGCTTCTATCTTTCTCTCTATCATCTCCACTCGCCCCTTCCTTCGTGCCTCATCAATCGCATTCTTTCTTAGGATCTTGTAGTGCGAGAGAATGCCTTCCATTGCCATCTTCACTTTCTTTTTCTTCTTCAGGCGGTTCCAACGTTTCTTGTTTTTCATGACGGCCACTTGTTTCATTCTCTTGTACTCGGAGAGGATGTCGTGGATTGGATTGGAAATGACGTTTTTCTCAAACGTGAGGAGGTTCTTGAGGTCCAGCATGCTATCTTTCATTTCCATCTTGAGATCAAACTTGTCTCGAAATTCGATGAGGAGGTTTACCATGTCTTCGGCAGGGATGATACGGAGAAGATCGTTAACAATTATGATTGCATCTAGGAACTGCCCTGCTCCAAGATGCTTGACAATCTTGCGTACCATGCGCTCGCTCCAGACTTCCTCTTTTCCGCGTCGTAGTTTCTTGATGAAGGTATATACCTTCACGACGAATACGATGGCAAGCCCGAGGACCGTTAGGGCTAAGCCCCCCTTGGAAAAGAGTTCATTCCAGAACTCAAGAGAAAATATGTCCATGGTGATCAAAAAAATGGGAGAATTACGAGACCATTCCCATGATCCACACGACGAGGCTTACGATACCACTAATGAGAAGGATTAGCTGGTATATGAGCTTCGGTGCGTCCACTGTAATCTCGTGTTTTCCTTTCTCCCGGTCCTTCCAGAGGTTGATGAGCGTTTTTATTGCATCTATCGTCTCCGGTTCACCGAGAAGGGCAAGTCCATCAACCACCGAGCTCCCAGCTCCAGTGGCCTTTGCCCAATCGTCTAAACTCTGTAGGAAGAGTTTACCAGCTGCTTCCTTGTCCTTTTGGATTTCCCTGATAGCATCAGTTACTTGCTTTTGGATCTCGTTCAAGGCACCGGCGGCGTTCTTGTTGATGGATTTTTCCCAAGAGTCCACCTTACGCTTCAGCTCTTCCTTCATGCTGTTCTTCGCCCCGCCTACAATATCTGGCATGAGGCTGTCGATGATGGCATGTATATCATCGAACAACTTTTCCTTTACCGTGTCCACCGTTGCTGGAAGCTTCGGTGGAATCGGTTGCTTTACTTCCGGTTTTTCTACAACTTCTTCTGGTCCTGTTCTTGTTGCCATTACAAAATCACCAGTGTTCCATTATCTTCCCATCCGCCAGTTTGATATGTGGAATTTATCATCTCTATCCTTGAATGTCCAAATGCCGATACACCATGCACGAAAGAGTCCATGACTGTCATGGAAGACATATCACAAGTGCATACTTGTCCATGTACCGTGCAATTGTAAAAAGATACAGATGAGTTTTTCCTGATAAATATATATCTCTCCGCCACGATGGTGCAATTTATTACCGTTAGATTACCATACACGTCAACCGGCTCTGATACCGTGTTGTACGGATTACCTCCATTCCTCACCTCGACACGGGTAAAGTTCACTGTGCCATTGGCCCATATCACGTCTTGTCCCTCGTGGATAACATGCGGCTCGGTGAAGTTGTTCCTGTCGCCAATATAAATCTCTTTCTCGGGAATGATCACCATGACGCTTCTGGTGATGTTCAGCTCGAATGACTTGTTCCGGATGGTGGAATTTGTTTTCCACAGGGTTGCCGTCACCGTGATGTTGTAATTGCCTGCCCGTGCCTCTATGTTATTCCATGTATATGGCACGTAGTTTGCTATCACGGTGCCATTCACGTCAACCGTGATTGCCGTGACGTTCCCGGTGACGTGCGCATCTATGACCACCTTGGAATGCACCTCCTGTCCATCCTTCACGGAAGTTATGGAGATACAATCATTATTCACGAGTACGTCTCCATCAGGGCATCCATTTAGATCTATGAATAACCCGCATAGAAACGCGCCAGCAATGGCGCATGCTATTATTGCTATCTTTCCTGTCTTGTACATTTTTATCTCCTTTAATGTATCACGTTTACATCTGTGACTCCCGGAGACTCAGACGAGCCAGAGCCATTTTCCGGTTCGCTGTTTGTCCCTACAGTAATTGCGTCTGCTATGTTTCCAACCGCTGTTGTATATTGACCAGAATATATAGCATTTGTCCCTGTTGCTATGTACAACATATTACCAGTAATAGTTGCCCAATTTCCACTCACGTATATACCGTATTCCGTGCCACCAGTTATGCCAAAAACAGAATTACCGGTTATGGCAGAAATACCTAGAGAATATATTCCATATGTATTAACAGTTCCTCCATCTAAATCGATCAGGGAATTACCATTGATGTTGTTATTAGTATCAGCAGCTATTCCATACAATCCATTGGCAGTAGTGCTGATGGCTCTAATATTATTTCCAGTAATTGTACAGAAATTGCTATTACATCTTATACCATAAACTGCATCTCCGCCAGATATATTGTGAATGGTATTATTAGAAATGGTATTATAATCATCACCACCGTCAAATATCCATATACCAATTGCACCATGACCACTACTCACCTCGATATTATTTGATGATACGACATTATATTTACTTTTAATTAAAATGCCTCCAGATGAAACGGATGATATTGAAGGAGAGCTTACATATATGAAATTTCCAACAACTGTCGCCGTGTCGTTTACAACTGATATTCCAATACCCTGCGTTCCTCCAGATTCTATATGTATCCTGTTACTGGAAATACAAATATCTGTACTACCGCCAAGTATGCCAACTATACCATTGGAACTACCACTATAAATAATTCTTATATCATTGCCTATCATCGTGGACTGTTCATCGGTAGATATTCCGTATATTTCCGCCGCGACACTTGTGGAACACGTTATCCTGTTTCCCTCTACTCTACTAAAGGGAGCACACCCTATTCCTACTGAACTTCCTGTACTCGACGGAGCTAAAGATATTTTGTTTCCAGATATTAAAGATGGAGTTCCTGTTGATGGTGGGGGCTGATCGACATTTATACCATGTTGTACACCAAATATGTAACAATCCCTTATTACCAATCTTGTATGTACATTTATTTGACTCCATATACCAGTTCTCGTTGATGATGCTGCGATGCATTGAACCGTGACATTATGGATAAGAATATTTCTTGCGGTATTCCCGATATGTAATATTCCTGCCGTGGTATTCGTGGAATTGGATGATATAATCGCTACATCCCTCAAGCAAAACGATCCACAACTCTGTATATGAAATGGAGTCGCATTGGACGATGTTATCCTGCATCCCTCCGTGCCTCCCATCATTGTTATTCGTGCATATGCATTGTTTATAGTGATTTGCGTGGAGATGTTCATTTCTCCGTGGAGGATGATGATACCTGTTCCAGAGCCGATTGCAGTGATTGCGGCCGTGAGCTCTGATTCGGTGTTGCAGAAGTACACGTTCCCGTTGATCTTGGTGAGGTATTCGATGGAACCTCCAGCCATGAGAATGTCACCACCACCAGTCACGACCTCGTTCATCTGGAGATCATACCCGTTCATGTTCATTTCCGATCCCATGATGATGCCAGTACCTGCGCCATCCTGCGATCTCAAGTTTGCGGTGTTCACCTGAGACGCATCCGTGATGCTCCCATTATCCATCCGGATGATCCCGCCTCCAGAACCGGCATTTCCATTCATGTTAATATCGTTCGTGGCCATGTCCAATGTGCCATTAATGTCAACATCGTCATTCAGGTTAACCGCGCCAAGGGTATTTATTATCGTGTGTCCATTCATATCCAAGTTATCGCCAAGATCAATGTCTCCTCCACCACTTTTTAGCACGCCATTCTGGAGATCAATATCATTGCCATTCATTTCAATGCCATTTTGGAATGCTATGTTCCCTGCTGTCCTTCTAATGGATTGTATCCACAATTCAACCCAATCATCACCAGATTTTCCAAGCTTGCCGGAATCGGTAGTCTGCCAGATCGCATCCGTCACGGTATCGAACACGAACTCGTCAGCTTGCGCAATCGTTTGTATCCGCATGGCTTGGTTTGTCCTCAACAACACGTCATCATCGCTACCAGCTGCGGCGATGAAATCATCATCATTATCATTACTATAATAAGTCGTGGCATAGAGTTCGGTCACGTTCGATATTGCATGCTCTCCCATGTTGATGTTGTCATCAAAGATCACGCTAGTGCCAAACGCGTTGTAAATTCTTGGTGTGCGCAATTCTCCACCAATGGTGATGCCTTGCGTCACGTCGATGGCATCGAACGCCTTGTAAATTTTCCTATCTCCTTTTTCCATGTTGCGGAAATTCACCAACGCGTTATCGGCTGGCCTTCTTCCAGCAATCGGAATGTCTGTATCCAAGCATGATGCACGATTTGTCCTCACGGTAATGGTCCCATCCTTGGTACAGACAAGAATGTTTTCCGTCCCACCGGCGAGCGTGTTTCCCGTTGTTGGTGCCACGTACTTGATTTCGGATAAGCCATCATCATTCACCACCATGATGTACCCGCTGGCAGTGGAAACATTCGTGTACACGCCACTCGGTGCAAGGTCTCCAGTTCCCTCGTCATGCAGTATCCTGTTGTAATGCAACGAGTGGAATATTTCGCGTATTGCCTTCTGTAGACCGGGATTTCCATCAAGCAATTCCTCGTTGTTGAATATTTCCGGGACTATCTTGTTTCTTCCCGGAAGCCCGGAATAGTCATGGAAATCGCGTTCCCATTTACTGTTCGCCATTTTACATTATCACGCCTTTTTTATCGTCAATATTGAGATCCCTGTAGAGCCACATGGCTTCCCTGAATGCATCGATGTCAGATTTTTTCGCACCGCTATTCACCCACCTGTCAATGATTGCACCAAGCAGGGATTCCACCTTTGACTTCAAGGTGTTCTCGTTGAGCATCTCCTCTATGATATTCAGGTCAATGTTCATTTCCATTGCCTTGAGAACGATCTCGTTTTTCTTCTTCTCTTTCTTGCATGCTGGAAGATCAGGGTATTTCCTGCACACCGCTGCCCTAACACGGGCCTTTTCGGATGGTGTCCCGTGTTGCGATACCCGTGAAAGGGCATTCGCCGCGTGCGCCCTATCATGAATGGGATACGCCCGTTTTTCAGGTATGGCAAATGCGCCCTTTGGAAGGTCCTTCCTCGCTTTCGAGCTCAGCTTGGCAAGTTTCTCGTCTACGATTTCTGACTGGATCTCGAATATCTTATCCTCGATCTCCTTTTTCTGTTTCATCTTCTGTTCCATGGCACCACAGATCTTCCTTGCGGATTCATCACTCTTTCCCTTTTTCTTCTGCGCGGCCACGCATTCTCCAAAGTTTTCATACGGTCCAATTGGCATTTTACAACATCTCCAGTGTATATTTCATCATCAACGGGTTTCCATCGATGGGCTTCCAATACGGCGCATCAACGAACTTCCCGGTGACCACGTTCTTCCCGTAATACAATCTCCTGCCAACCATGGCATATGGTTTATTGGCAGGATAATCCTGTGGATTCTGTGCCGGAGGGGTGGTAGGATGCAAGAATAGGCCAACCTCGCGTATCGGTGCAAAAGATCCACTCTCGTACCCGGAAAATTGCGCATCGACAAACTGGGCAAATATATCTATCCTCTGGTCAATACTGCTCGTGGCATTCTTAATTATCGAAGATCTGGCAATTTCGGATGTTAATCTCCAGTCATCCTCGGAAACACCCTGCCATGGTCCACTAACGTCCACTTCTCTTCCCACGTTAGGCCCTAGCACTCCATCATTGGTATCCGTGGAAATTCCAAGCGCGATAGCAGACACGCCACTACCACTATTCCACTTGTCGTTATCCAAGGCCTCGTCAAGCATGAACTCCTTCCCTGTCTCAACAATCATATTCGGGCCAACATTCCTGTTATATATCTGCCCGGTCTTGCGATCGATCTGGTAGAGTTCCACTGTTCCTTTTAATTTCATGGCATTTTTCACGCTCTTCTTCTAACTTATGTTATTTAAACCTTTCGAGACCAGCAATATGCTGTCTTTTTCACATATTTTATATGGTAATGATTTTCCATCAACTACAATATTCTTGTTGTACGCCACGATGGAGTTAGCCTTCTCTCCTTCCCAAGGATACCTGTTCCCTCCAATGGCATACAACGAATCTTCCGAAATTCCGATTGCATCGAAATACGCATCATATCCAGACGTGCCCAAGCACCTCAGTTCCAACCTATCGACATCTCCACTTGATATATACGATATATAACTATTCATGGAAGAGTCATACAATAATACACCATCCATGTATACTACCACATTACTACCATCATAATCCATGTACAAGTGATGCCACCCCGTACCCGATACTACATACGTGGATACATCCAATCGAAATTGTGCAGATGTATTATATCTCATGTACCTGTTGGTATTGTCCACCTGCATGGTGAATCTATCCGTGCTACCTTCCATGAAAGCCACCTCGTAATACTGCGTGTCGTCACCGGAATCATAAACCCACATTTCCACGACACCTGACGTGTGTGATGTAAACGTCCTGTACACGTACTCTCCAGATTCCACTCTCATGGCAGTCTTGTGCCCACCAACCACTGATTCCACGAACATCTCATCACTAGCAGAGAATTCCATGTATAGCGGTCCCGTTCCACCGGGAGCCTTGTAAAGCAACGGAACCTCCTCATGATTTATAATATCTATCGGTCTCCTCGTCCACAATATCGAATCTTTCGTGGTGAAATCACTGGAGAATTCCCTTGGTTGCAGGAGCATCCGTTCAACTATTTCCACGTCGTACTTGAGATTATCGCCTATATTATACAATGGATCCCAAGAAAAACCGATGGCATCGATATGGCAATCATAATTCACATGTGATAGGACGGTGTGAATATCGAGTGTTTTTATGGCTGATGGTGTACCTGTAAATGGTATATCAGCACTCGCCGAATATAGTAGTTGCACACCATCTATCCATATATTTGCCACGTCTGTCACACAATCAAATTGTATCTTCACGTGATACCATCTATTCGCTTCGTATGCGGGATTGCCATCGAATGCCCCCAGATGGGATGTCCAATGGCCGGTGTTCATTATCAACGAGGCCTCCGTGACCGAAGATCCTATACTGATATATATTATCTTGCTTGCTTCCACGGAGGAACTCATTATCCACAGCTCTATAACACCTTCAACACGATTCTCAAATCGCAGGATGCTATACGCTGAACCACTCGCATCAGAATCCGAGATCTTCAGTACCTTTTCGTGTCCAGACAAGGACTGTATTACTTGAACATACACGTTTCCTGTTTCCAATATTTGGAAACAACCTTTCGGATGCTCCCCCACGATGTCCCTATCAAAGTTATACGTGGCCTTGTGGCACTTGGATAAGCTTGCTGGTTCGTTGAATGATATTAACTTGTCACCGATCCACGATAGCGCATACTTCCGGGATGGCATTTTTTCTTGGGCAAGAATAGACAATAGTGATTGCCCGGTGCGGTGATGACCAACGAGGAATTTCTCTGGTGATTGTTGGCGAGACTGGCAATCTATACCGTTTGTCCTGTATGAAATTGCTGATTGTAGATCAATACCATCACCACTCAGTTCAGACGTGCTTTCATCGACGTTGGAAATCTCGGAGCATTGCATCCCAGCAATGTACACGATACTATCGTTGCATGGAGACATCCACCCGATTAATATCTTGGTGAATGGTTCCGTATTATTCGTGAATGTATCATTGGTCACGAGAAGCACACCATCTACTGTTATATCAACGAGATGTGTAGAAACATTGTAATCTATCAGGAGATGGTGCCATGCCTTGTTTCCAAATGCGCATAGCAACGTGTCGGAATTGTTGTACAGGTTGCCATTGAGAAGGTAACATCTCCATGCAAGCCCTCCAGACCCATGGAATTCCACGGAAAATTCTGCATTGTATGCGGGGTCCACGTGGACCCATGCCTCCCACGATCCGTTCTCGTTTCCAGTATCCACCGCATCTTCTATATAATGTGGGACCGTGTTGTTGGATCTGATGCAATACGGGAGGGAAATTCCCTTCCATTCGTCCACTATTCCAATATCAATACCATGCAACGTGAACTCGTTTGGTAATGTTCTTTGCGTCCTGTACGATTCCAGCGATCTCCCACCAAACATGTTCATGTACGGGTAATCTGACATCGTGATACCGGAGATGATGCAGGTCTTGAGATCGTATGAAGTTGGGGGATTTGTAATCTCCTCTACCAATAGATGATTGTCATATATTTTCCTTAATTGTGGACTGGTGACGACTCTCCTGTGAACGAATGGCGCATCTGCCACTGGAGGTGTCTTCGTCCAGTCTGCCTCGATATTGTCGATGTACGTGTATGCCGTGGAAACATTATTCGTTTCGATATGTATCGAGTTCACGCCACTGTTGAAGGTGATGCGTGACGTGAACGTGCCCTTGAAATCCCCATCTATCCATACCTGATGCTGGTTCGTGCCAAATGTTGCCAGCCTCACGTGGTAATCCTGTCCGAGAGTAAGCACACTCACGAGTATATATCCACCATCATTACTAACTTCTATGCCAACACCTTCCTCCCATCTCACACCGAACATTTCATCATCTTCCTCATCACGCAGGTCTAATGTCGTCCATCCGGGAGAAGGGGACGTGATGGCACGTATCTCGAAGTCCACTTCCATGGCAATATTTACCGTTGGTAACGGGCTTGGACTGGTGAACGCGAAATCAAGAATAAGATTTCTCGGGTTTGGAGGAGATG
>Ga0180438_10000353_pt1 | contig 91043 bp, 73 predicted proteins | sample SS_ome_12_FD_132455 | JGI IMG/M metagenome (GOLD analysis project Ga0180438, IMG submission 132455) | Hypersaline lake sediment archaeal communities from the Salton Sea, California, USA - SS_3_D_2 metaG | ecosystem: Environmental > Aquatic > Non-marine Saline and Alkaline > Hypersaline >... | reverse complement strand
TCAGGTGGAGCCCCGACAGCCAATTCATTACTTATCTGCAGTTCGACACCACCGGAGTCAAGGATTTTCATCTGATCAACAACACCGACTCCCTCTATCCGAAAATCATCCCGATCCAGCACGTAAAGCCGGGAGAGAGGCTCCCCGCCTGTCGGGCCGGAGTCGTCGCGGCCTCCGGGGGAGAGACCACCTGGCTCAAAATCCCCGGGGACCCGAGGAATCATTACATCTATCAGATCGACTGGGCGGAGAATTCTCAGGATGTGGTGATCCAGCAGCTCAATCGACGGCAGAACACCATGCGGGTGATGATGGCCGATGCCGGAACCGGAGATATGCAGACCATCTTGACCGAAGAGGATGAAGCCTGGCTTGACAACCATGTTCTGCGCTGGATCGAAGGCGGCAAACATTTCGTCTGGGTGAGTGAGCGCGACGGATGGCGGCACATCTATCTGGTCGCGCGAAACGGAGAAAGTGTGAAGCTCCTCACTCCCGGAGAATTCGATATCTTCACCATCCAGAGTATCGATGAGGATGAGGGATGGGTTTATTATATCGCCTCGCCCGACAATCCTGCTCAGCGTTATCTGTATCGGGTCGGATTGGACGGAAGCGGTGAAATCGAGCGCGTAACTCCTCAGGACCTTGATGGGACGCACGGCTACCAGATGTCTCCCGCCTCCCATTGGGCTTTTCATACGCACTCGACCATAGACACGCCGCCTGTCACTGAGCTGGTAAGGCTACCACAGCACGATTCGGTGCGCGCTCTCGTGGATAACTCCGTACTTCAAGAGCGCCTAAACAGCATAGAACGCCGCCCGACCGAATTCTTCCGGATCGACATCGGAGGAGGAGTGGAGCTGGACGGATGGTGCATGAAACCGCCGGATTTTGATCCCGAAAAACACTATCCCGTCCTGTTTTACGTCTACAGCATGCCGGCCGGACAGACGGTTCTCGATCGTTGGGGCGGGAACCGCCATCTGTGGCACCTCATGATGGCTCAGCAGGGCTACATCGTAATGAGCGTCGACAGCCGCGGCACCCCGGCCCCGCGCGGGCGGGCCTGGCGGAAGATCATTTACAAGCGGCACGGCATATTCCCTGCCCAGGATCAGGCTGCGGCCGTACGTGCGATCATCGCGCGATGGTCCTATGTGGACCCTGATCGGATCGGGGTCTACGGCTGGAGCGGAGGGGGTTTGATGAGCCTTCTTCTCATTTTCAGGTATCCCGATCTCTATCAAACCGCGATGGCGGGAGCCTATCTGAGCAATCATCGCTTCTACCATGCCGGTTTCACCGAACGATTCCTCGGCCTCCCTCAGGATAATCCGGATGCCTACCGAGAAACGGCTGCCTTGATGTATGCCAAAAACTTGAAGGGAAATCTTTTGCTGATGCATGGTACCGGGGACGACAACGTCCACTATCAGAGTACCGAGGCCCTCATCAATGAGCTCATTGCCCACAAAAAACGGTTCTCGGTCATGATCTATCCCAACCGCTCCCATGGACTGCCGGAAGGACAAAACACGCAATATCATCGACACGATATATACACGTGGTACTTGGGCCAAAACATGCCGGGTGGAGGAAGATAGACCGAAAATTTATGCCAAAACAAAGGAGAATGTCATGAATCAAATTCCTCGACGACAATTTTTAAAATCGGCCGGCATCGGAGGCCTGGCCGCCTTGTTGCCTTCCTGCCGGACACAGCCGCCCCTCCTTGAAAAAACCAATGTGCTTTTCATATCCATGGACGACCTGAACGACTGGATCGAGCCCTTGGGAGGACATTCCCAGGCCCGAACCCCCAATCTGACTCGGTTGGCCAGCGAATCCGTTCACTTCACCCATGCCTACTGTTCCAGCCCCAGCTGCAATCCCTCCCGGACCGCTATCATGACGGGGCAGGCACCTTATACCTCCGGTGTCTATTCCAACTATCAGGACTGGCGCGAGGTCATCACGGATTTCAAATCCATCGGCAAATACTTCCGCGACCACGGGTACTATTCCACCGGCGCCGGGAAGATCTTCCATTATCACATGATCGATACGTCCTGCTGGGATGATTATTGGCCGGCCATAGACAACAATATGCCCAAGGAATATTTCCCGGAGCGCCCCCGGGTAGAGGGCGGAGGCTTCACGACCATCAACATGCCCGAATTCGAGAATATGTACAAGATGTTCGATTGGGAGGCCCTGGACATCGAGGACCCGCTGATGGGGGATCACCAAAGCGTCAGCCATGTTGTGGCTCAGCTCGAGAAGGATCATGATAAGCCTTTTTTCCTGGCCTGCGGGATTTACCGCCCTCACCTTCCCTGGTATGTGCCCAAGAAATATTTCGAAATGTTCCCCCTCGATACCATCCAGCTGCCCAAGGTTCTGGCCAATGATCTGGATGACCTGAGCGAACGGGCGATCGACATCGCACGCCGAGGAGGGGATTACCACCGGCACGTCCTCGATGCCGGGCAGTGGAAACAGGCGGTGCAAGCCTACCTGGCCTCCATCGCCTTTGCGGACGCCATGCTGGGCATCCTGCTCGATGCCTTGGAGAAAAGCCAGTACGCCGACAACACCGTGGTCGCGCTCTGGTCGGACCACGGCTGGCAGCTGGGGGAGAAGGAGCATTGGCGGAAGTTCGCCCTGTGGGAAAACGTCCTCAAGTCCGTGCTCATGATCAAGGCTCCGAAAGGAAGCCCGGGCCTGCGGGAAGGCTCACGGCAGGGTACGGCATGCCAGCGGATCGTATCCCTGCAGGATATCTACCCCACCCTGGTCGATCTCTGCGGCCTCCCGGCCCGGCCGGAAATCGACGGACGCAGCCTGGTGCCACTGCTCAAAGATCCCTCGGCCAAATGGGATTATCCCGCTCTCTCCACCTACGATTTCAGCGAGTTTTCCATCCGCACGGAACGGTGGAGATATACGGTTTACATCGACGGCAGCGAGGAGCTGTATGACCATATCAACGATCCGGAGGAATGGACCAACCTGGCCGAGGATACGCAGTATGAGGGAATCAAACAGGACCTTCGCCGGCACATCCCCGCGGATCCGGCACCCCTGGTTAAAACCTCGGTCAAGCTGGCCCCGCACCACTACCCTCCCTTCAAGAGCAAAGAGGAGTACGATGACTGGTTGGCGCACGGCAAGGACACCAAATACCTCATCGATAAATACTGGAAGTAGAGAAACCCGATGGATTGCTTTATGAACGAGGATATAATCGTTCAGGTTGAGCAGATGCGGATTTCGGGATAATAATCATCCAGGATCAATCATGCAGTCCGCAGAAGTGTCGCGTGCAAGATAAAGGTCGTCTGTTATGAAGCGTATCTGCCTTCAGTTTTGAGGCCTGCTTTGTTATATTAGGGTTTAATCCTTGACAAATCGAAAGGAAAACGGCATGAAAGACAAACTCGAGCCAAGATCAATCGCAGAACTGGCTATGGAATATATCAAAGACAGCCTGGAACGGGGGGCACTGAAGCCTGGCGACCGAATCGACGAAAAAGAGCTGAGCGACACCTTGGGTGTCAGCCGCACGCCTATCCGGGAAGCCCTGATCCAGTTGAGCAAGGACGGTGTGGTCGAAATACGCCCCCGCCGGGATATCAGGGTGAGAGAATTCACTGACAAAGAGCTGCGCGAGATCTATCAGACCATAGGGATTCTGGAGGCGGAGGCGGTGGTCGAGGCCCTTCCTTATCTCGAGCCGAAGGATATCGAAGACATGCGTAAAATGATCACCAGGATGAAAAAGGCGCATGCCCATAAAGACCTCCGCACCTATCTGGATGTCAACCTCAAGCTCCACAACCTCCCCCTTTCCCGATGTGAGAATTCGCTGCTGCTGCAAATCATAACCGAACTGAGAAAGCGCCTCTATACCATACCCCGGCTCATGAAGAACGCGCCTGAATGGATCGTCGAGTCCATCAAGGATCACGAGCAGCTGCAGTCGGCCATCGAGAAAAAAGATAAGAATCAGATCCGGAGAATCCTGCGCGATGTCCACTGGGGCTCGGATCGCCTCTACCACATCATCGCCCACCGCAGCGATCACTGAAGGCCGTCACAAGACCGCTGGGATTCGCCTGCATATGCGGCCCCAAAGGACTTGCATCCGACATCCAAACGGCATATTCTTAAGAACTCAGAGGAAAATCATGGGAAAGGAAAAGGCTGTGCAGGAAGAAAACGCAACCTCACGTCGGGAATTCATCAAGGCCACGGCCGCCGGAATGGCGGGCACGGTGCTGGCCGCCGGCTGGCCCTCCCGGGTACGCGGAGCGAACGAGCGCTTTCGGGTGGCGGTTATGGGAGTCAACAGCCGAGGACACGAACTCGCACTGGAGTTCGCACGCATTCCAAGCACGGATGTCGTCTATGTGTGCGATGTGGACTCACGGGCCGCGGCCAAAACCTCCGCCGCCGTCGCGAAGACCTCCGGATCTGCACCAAAGAGCATCAAGGATTTTCGCCGCACCTTGGATGATCCGGAGATAGACGCCCTGGTGATCGCGGCCCCCGACCATTGGCATGCTCCGGCATCCATCCTGGCCCTCAAGGCGGGAAAGCACGTGTACGTCGAAAAGCCCTGCGGCTACAATCCCCGCGAGGGCGAACTCCTGATCGCGGCCCAGAAAAAATACGGCCGTATCGTCCAGATGGGGAATCAGCAGCGTTCATCGCCGCACACCATCGAGGCCCTGGAGAAGATCCGCGGCGGTGTCATCGGCCGCCTCTATCTGGGCAAGGCGTTCTACGCTAACACCCGCGGTCCCATCGGGCGCGGCCGACCGGCGGCCGTTCCCGACTGGTTGGACTGGGAGCTGTGGCAGGGACCGGCCCCGCGCACGGAGTACCGCGACAACATCGTCCACTACAACTGGCACTGGTTCTGGCACTGGGGTACGGGCGAGTCATGCAACAACGCCACCCACGAGGTCGACATCTGCCGCTGGTTCCTGGATGTGGGTTTCCCGACCAAGGTCTCTTCCACGGGGGGCCGCTATCATTATGATGACGACTGGGAATTCTACGACACCCAATACATCGGGTGGGAATTCGAGGGGAGGAAATCCATCTTCTGGGAAGGCCGATCCTGCAACGGCCGGGTGGTGGAAGGCCGCGGCCGCGGTGCGGTCCTCTACGGCGAGGGCGGGACACTGGTCGTCGACCGCAACGGCTATGAGCTGTATGATAACCGAAATACGCTGATGGAGAAAAAGGCGGCCGCCGACGTCACCGCCACCCTGGACACCACCGGCGCAGGCGGGACGTTGAACGCCCGGCACATTGCCAACTTTTTGGATGCCGTCCGCAACGGAGCCCCCCAGAACGCCCCCATCGACGAGGGACACAAAAGCGTGCTGCTCTGTCACCTGGGGAATATCTCCCAGAAAATGGGGCGATCGTTGCATGTCGATCCGGGCAGCGGACACATCGTGGATGATCGCGACGCCATGACCATGTGGAGCCGCCAATATCAACCGGGGTGGGAACCCACGGTCTGATCGACGGCGGATCAACCTCCTGAAAGCACCTTTTGATCGACCGGTGGATCGCCGACAGGAAGTATCCGCCCTCGGCTTCGGAATTGCTAAATCCCGGGGAGTTATTCCAACACTCGAGTTCTCATAGGGTGCAATCCGGAATCGTACCGGGGTAGGTCACCGCTTCTCGGGCACAGAGTCCGAGCTTGAATGATCAGATCAAGTCACAGCGCAATATTCAATTTATTGGACAAGAATCCAATAAATTGGACAATTCCAGAAGACAATAGATCGGGCAAAATTATAAATCGTTGATTTTATTCTAGTTATTTTTCATCCAATTTGGCATTTATTTTGCATATAATATAAGATATATTGTGTACAATACAAACATAACAAGCGAGGAATCATAGACGAGCGGGATAGCCAGTTCACGGCAGGTGTGAAGATTTTGAATTCCGGAATGGGAAAAAATTGAATTCAAAAAGGAGGGCCGATAGACAAAAAAGACACTAAAACAACGGTTGGAGTGAAGTTTTCACTCCAGGGGATAGGGTAGAAATTTAATTCTAAATCGAACAAAAGGAGGGAAATTGCGTAAATTTCTAGCTATCTTATTTATACTGGCGCTTTCCTGCTCGCTTTCGGCTCAAGAAGTGAGCACAGGGAACATCTTTGGAAAAATCGTTGACGAACAGGGCACCCCTCTTCCCGGTGTTAATGTCACCTTGACCGGATTGAGGACCGGTACTATGACCGCAGTGACTTCCGGGCAAGGGATGTTCAGGTTCCTTTCCCTTGCGCCTGCCAACGATTATACCGTCAAGGCCGAACTGGGCGGATTCAAGACGGTCACCAGGGGAAACATCATCATCGTTGCCGGATCCAATGTGAGTTTGACCCTGACTATGGAAGTAGGAGCCCTCGAAGAAGAGGTCACTGTCGTGGCCCCGACACCGGTCGTCGATGCCAAAAAGACCAGTGTCGGAATCAACGTGACCCAAGAGATGCTCCAGTCGCTTCCATCCGCACGAGACCCCTGGGATATCCTCCAGATGGTCCCGGCCGTGGTCGTAAACAAGGATAATGTGGGAGGAATCGACGGAGGGCAGCAAGCCGGCTCCATGGGCAGGGGCGCTCCGGGGAATCAGAATAGTTATACCCTGGCCGGCATGGAGGTTACGGCCAATGTCTCGGTCGGCGCCTCCGGCCCCTATTACGATTTCGGCGTGTTCGAAGAGATGAACGTCACCGTCGGCGGCAATGATGTCACCATGCAGACCAGCGGCAGCCGCATCAACATGGTCGCGAAGAGGGCCGGAAACAACATTTCGTTGGGAGGAAGATTTTACCTCATCGACGAATGGTTCCAGGGTGACAACCTGACCGATGAGCTTATCGCCGAAGGGCTGAGCGGGGTGGACCGGTTCCGGGAAATGAAGGACTACGGTTTCAATTTCGGAATCCCGATCGTACGGGACAAGGCCTGGATTTGGGGATCCTGGGGGGTTCAGAACATCGAGACTTTTTCCCTGGGCAGCAGACGGGACGACACGCTGCTGTCGACCTTGTCATCCACCATAAACCTCCAGCTCGTTCCGGAGAACAGGCTGGAAGTATTTCTCTATGCGAACCGGAAGCAGAAATTCGGGCGAGACCCCACGCCTGCCATCCCTGACGGCCTGATCCAGCGTCCCAGCTATCACTTCGGGTGGCCGGCTGTGAAAATCCAGGACGAGCACATGTTCGGCGATAACCTCTTCATCACGGCCAAATATGCCTTCTACAACATCCCGTGGGAATTGGTGCCGGTCATGGATCCGGAATGGGATGACATCGCGACCTACGATTTCAGGGATCAGAGGTGGTATAACTCCTATCAGAAGTATTTTGTCACCTCGCCCTCTACCCGGCTCACCTTCAATGCGAATCTCTTTAACGACGAATTTCTAGGTGTCAGCCACGACCTTTTGGTGGGTGCCGAGTACTCCACGCGGATGAAGGGCGAAAACGGGACCGTGCAGCCGGGAAATTTCATCGTCAGGCAGAACTACATCGCCCCGACGGTGGATTTCGACGGGGACGGCAATCCGGACGTTCCCGCCAGTTCCAATTTCAAACGCTTCGAATTGGAACGGAAAAATACCCGGGTCCGGGGATCCGAAGCTTTTACGGCCTATTTCCGCGATACGATAACGGTCGGAAGACTCACCCTGCTTTTGGGCTTCAGATTCGATCGTCAAACCGCGGCGTACCAAGCTCACACGCTAACCGCCGTAGAGCCCGAAAGCCCGCAGTGGAAGAAGCTCGTGAATTCTCAAACCACCCAGCTCCTGGATAACCTGCTGCCAGGTTTCCAGATGCCCGGACGGGAAGGGATCGCAGCCGACGGCAGCACCTACGCATGGGTCGACTATTCCCCCCGCCTGGGAATCACCTATGATGTCTTCGGCGACAGTAGAACCATCGCCAAGCTGGCCTTCGGTCAGTACGGATCCTATATGGGCATCGGGGAAGCCAACCGGTGGATATCCGGCGGCGGAAGCGGCTGGATCGATTTTTGGTGGCAGGACAATGGAGACGGGATGCTCGATTATACCGAGCTCTACTGGCACACAATCGCCAATTATTCTCCCTACCGCGCTTTCGATGATGCCGGAAATTTCATCGGCAACTGGGCGGATGCGGCCGGCCAGTTCTGGGGCAGCTACGACTACACCAATCCCCAACTGGCAATCGATCCCTATCAGAGCATCGACTCGGATGCCCAGGGCATGAGAACAACCGAGGTCATGGTGAGCCTGGAACGGGAGCTCCTACCCGATTTCGCGGTTCAGGTCAACGGAACCTACCGGAAATTTAACAACTATAGGTGGACCCTCAAATACTTTCCGGATACCGGAGTCTTTGATAACCAAGGCTGGTATATCTCCGCCGGAACTCCTCCGGCTGAAATTCCCGGAATCGGAGATACGAAAGAGGCCAAGAATAACGAGTACTATTACCTGTCCACCGAGGGAAGCGCCTATTCCCCATATACCCGGGTGAGGAAACAGCCGGACTACTATGTGGACTACTGGGGCCTGGATTTCATCTTCAACAAGAGACTATCCAACAAGTGGATGTTGAACGGAAGCTTCACGATTCACACCATGGGGGAGCATTTTGGAGATCAAGGCTTCTTGAACCCGAACAATGTCTGGGCCAATGAGGGCGCTCCCACGACCGACCGGTGGTCCCCCTGGTTGCTTAAGCTGAGCGGGCTCTATCAGCTCCCCTATGACATCAATATCGGCTTTACCTACAACGGGAGGCAAGGCTGGATCATAAGGGAATATTTCCGCCTGGTGGACTACACCATCCCCAATCCCCGAAGCCAATCCCATGATCTCGACATGACCAAGTTCGGCACAGAGGCCCTTCCTACCGTCCACCGCCTCAATCTCCGCCTGGAAAAAATGTTCAGAGTCGCGGAGACGGGCAGAATGTATATGATGGCCGATCTCTTCAATGTATTCAATTCCGCGGCCAACGTACGCAGGCAGGCCCGCTTTCACGGCACCTACTATGTCTACGATGACTCTTCTTTGAACAGGTTCGTCCCCAACATCAACAACTACAAATTGCTGGAGGTTATCAATCCCAGGGTCGCGAGGTTCGGCATCCGATTCCAGTTCTAGGGCGAGGAAGCCCCCTTCCTCAGTATCAGTATAGAGGCGGGGGGCTTCCCCCACTCATTCGCCGGCGTTACCATATTTGCAGCGGATTAAATGTGATCCATCCGAATTCGGTATTCAGGCCACCGGATTTACGGCGTCGGACGTTTAAGGTCGCTTTAGACCAGAATCGTAGACGGATTTATTTCTGTCTTCGACCAGGCTGCCTGGGAAATCAAATCCCTACTCTGGGATGTTTCGGTGGGAATCCAGGATCCGGATCAGCGCCGGATCTCGATCCGGAAGGCACCCTCGATCGGTCGATCGGATGCCAGCAGGAGGTATCCGCCGCCGGCCCCTGAAAAGGTGCCTCCGGGTGAGTCTTCATAACGCTCGAGTTCCCTCAGCGTGGAATCCGGCACCGTCCGGGGCAGTATTTGGCGCCAGGCCTTAAGGCTTTGGGTCAAGGACTCCCCCAGGCCGTCCACATCACGGCTCAGAATGCTGCGGAAGCAGAGTTCCCCCGACTCGCCCAAGCGTTTGATCCAGGTCGGATCCAGGCTCTTCTCCTCCAGGGGGTCATAATCCGAGGGACGGGGCTTCAGTGGAATGAGCTGGAGCACCCGCTCCAGCCAGCGGCAGGTCTCCGGATCCCGGGAAGATTCGATCTCATCCGGCCAATATTTTCCCGCATAGTACAAGCGGCTGATCCCTGGGACCAGCAGGCCGATGTGGTCCTGCGATCCGGAAACATAGGCCGCGCCGGGGGGATTCTCCGCACCGAACAGAAGCTTCGCCATACGGACGGGATCTCCCTCCGGGATCCGGCCTCCCCAGAGTTCGAGGGCCACCTTGCGCGAGCTGGTGGCCATGCCGGAACGGTCTTGAAATTCCACCGTGGGATGGATGGACGCCACCACCATGGCGCCGGGGAAGATCTTCGACACCCAGGGCTGATCGATCCATCCCCCCGCCAGCGCCACCCGGTAAGGGAAGCCGGTTTTGGGTTTCGACACGCTCAGCCCGTGCCCTCGATCATCTGCGACCGTATCCACCGGTAGGTCAAGTCCATCCCCTCACGCAGGGATATGGACGGCTCCCAGTCGAGATACTTCCGGATAAGCGTGTTGTCGCTGTTTCGTCCCCGCACGCCCTTGGGGGCGTCGAGATCATAGCGGCGCTCCAGCTTGATCCCCGCGATCTCTTCCACAATATCCACCAGCCGGTTGATGGTGACCATCTCGCTGCTGCCCAGGTTGAGGGGCTCTTCGATGGAGCTGTGCATGATGTCCAGCGTGCCTTTGATGCAGTCGTCGATATACATGAAGGAGCGGGTCTGATGGCCGTCCCCCCATATGACGATCTCATGCTTTCCGCTCAGCTCGGCCTCAATCACCTTACGGCAGATGGCGGCGGGGGCCTTCTCGCGGCCTCCGCGGAAGGTCCCGTGCGGCCCGTAGACGTTATGATAGCGTGCCACGCGCGTAGTCAATCCGAAATCCTCCCGATAATGACGGCACATCCGCTCGCTGAACAATTTCTCCCATCCATAGCCGTCTTCCGCCAGGGCCGGGTAGGCGTCCTCCTCTTTGAGCCCGGGATTGTCGGGATCCAGTTGCTTTTCGGCATTGTACACACAGGCCGAAGACGAAAAGAAGAAACGGTCGACCCCGATGTCCCGGGCCGCCATGAGCAGGTGGGTATTGATCAGCACGCTCAGCATGCAGAGCGCCTTGTTGTGTTCGATAAATCCCATACCCCCCATGTCGGCGGCCAGGTTGTATACGACGCGGCAGCCGTTGACCGCTCGGGTGGCATTATCCCGGTCCCGGAGGTCCAGGACCAGGTTCTCCGCCTCTGGAAATATCTGATACCATTCGGAAAAGGGCTTCCGGTCCACGGCCCGCACGTCATGGCCCCGCTGTTTGAGTGCGGCGGTCAGATGACCGGCGATAAAGCCTCCCGCACCTGCAACCAGTATCTTCATCAAGATCTCTCCTCTCTATTATTCAGATTGGGGATGAACCGAGCAGGCCCGGCGCCGAGACACCAGCGGCTGAACCGCAGCTCCATGCTATTCTACCCAAGGACCTGGTCAGAATCAATGTCGTCTGCGGAAGGCAGGGGGATTCATGCCCCCAGGGTGGCCACCATGACCGCCTTGGCCGTATGGATGCGGTTTTCCGCCTCATCCCAAACGACGGAGGCCGGGGATTCGAATACCTCTTCGGTGACCTCCATGCTCTCCAGGCCGAACTTCTGGAAGATTTCCTCCCCGATCTTGGTTTCGCGGTTGTGGAAGGCGGGCAGGCAGTGCATGAACTTGACGTCGGGATTCCCGGCGGCGGACATGGCTCGGGCATTCACCTGATAGGGCTTGAGGAGCCGGATGCGTTCCGCCCATGCCGATTCCGGTTCCCCCATGGAAACCCAGACATCCGTATAGAGGAAATCGCAGTCCTTGACTCCCGGCTCCACCTCTTCGGTCAAGGTGATACAGGCGCCGGTGCGGGCGGCGATTTCGCGCGCACGGACCACCAGTTCCGCCGATGGCTGGACCGCCAAGGGGGCCACGGCCCGGAAGTCCATCCCCATCTGGGCCGCCCCCACCATCAGGGAATTGCCCATGTTGTTGCGGGCGTCTCCCAGATAGGCGAAGGCGATCCGGTCGAGAGGTCTGTCGGAGTGCTCCTCCATGGTCATGAGATCGGCCAGCACCTGGGTGGGATGAAATTCGTCGGTGAGCCCGTTCCACACCGGGACGCCGGCGAAGGCGGCCAGCTCTTCGACTACCTTCTGGCCGAATCCGCGGTATTCGATACCGTCATACATGCGGCCCAAAACCCGGGCCGTATCCTTCATGGATTCCTTGTGTCCGATCTGGGATCCCGAGGGGCCCAAATAGGTCACGCGAGCGCCCTGGTCGTAGGCCGCGACCTCGAAGGCGCAGCGGGTGCGCGTCGAAGACTTCTCGAAGATCAGGGCGATGTTTTTTCCGCCCAGGCGGGGTTGTTCGCTGCCCTCCTGTTTGGCTTTTTTCAGATCATGGGCCAGATCCAGCAGGAAACGGATCTCGTCCGGATTGAAATCCAAAAGCTTGAGAAAGTGTCGGTTATGAAGGTTGCACGCCATGTTTCCTCCCTCGCTGGCACGCATGCTTAATATCGAGGCTCACGCCACCAACAGAATCCATCTTAGGTTTTTTCCCCGGTCCCGTCAATCGAGCTTCAAGTAATCAGCAGGGCGCCGGCGAACATCAGACAGATGGCGGCCAGTTTCTGCACAACGGTCGAGCCTTGACTCTCCTCCCAGAGCAGGCGCGGGATGAACCGGCTCAAGAGCACCGTAAAAAGCAGGACGAAAAAGGGCTGAGTGGAGGCCAGGGCGTTGACAAGCGTGATGGGGCCGGCGGCCGCCGCGACGGTCAGGAAAAGATTGGCCGCCAAGGCGATATTCTGATCCAGGGCCATGATGCCCACCACTCGTCCGCCGTAGTCTCGCAGTGTTTCGCGCAGATCGACGAAATACAATAAAAACAGCGGGATCATGAGTCCGGTCATGGCAATCCGAGTGAGGCCGAACACCCTCCAATAATCCCAAATCCGCAGCAGATATTTCATTATGGTGAAGTACACGGAAATGGAAAACGCCGCCAGGATCATATACCAAAACGCCCGGCCCGGGCCGAACCGGTAGGGAAACCGAATGGAGATCAAGGACGCACCGCCGATGAGGGCGGCAACCCCCGCATACTTGATGAGGGAAAACACCTCCCCGAGAAATATCCCGGCCAAAACCGCGACAAACAAGGGGCTGAGAAACATGAGCGGAACCACCCGTGAGATCTCTTCGCGGGCGGCGGCCGAAAAATAGAACAGGGTCATGCTCAAAAGGGCGGCGCCGGCGGCCAAAACTAAGAGCGCGGGCCCTAGGGATAGCGGCGGTACCCCTTGGATCAACAGGATGACGGCGGCGGGGAATACATTGAAAACCCCCACCAGCAGCACCGGGACTATGGGACGGCGGGCCCAGCGGTCGAGGACCAGCTTATCGAGGATGTTGACAACAGCCATGCTCAGGCCGAAAAGCAGCGCGAAGAGAATCCAGGTGTTGGCTCCTTCCATAGGCGGCTCAGAGGAAAGGATCGATCGCGGGCCCGGCCGACCAAAAGGGTGATACGTCGATGGGATCTCTGTAAAGCGGCACGGCGCCAGCCTCCTCGATACCTAGGTACGGATAACCGGTGTGGCTGGTTCAGATCAGAACAATTAACCGACGAAGCGGTGCATCGGATTACCGCTTGAACCGCTTAAAAATCACTTCTTTCCCAGGATTTTAACCAGGGCTTCGCGGGCCTGAGGTGTTCCGATCTCTCCCAATGCGGCAACGGCTTCGGCCCGGTTTCTGGTGTCCTCGTCGTTGAGGCCCACGTCCAGAAGAGCCGGCACGGCATCGTCTCTTCCGGTCTCACCCAAAGCTCGAATGATGTAGCGCCTGGAGTCGGTGTCTTGTTCGACCTTGAGCATCTCGGCCAGGACATTGACCGATATTCCCTCATCCATGTCTTCGAGGGCATGAAGGGCCGCACGGCGCACGGACTGGAACCTGGATTTGCGATAGATCTCAAGGAAAAGTCCGGGATCGTCATCCTCCAGCACATCCTCCAGCGTATGCACGGCCGCACGGGCTATATCCTCGTCCTCTGAACCAAGGGCCGCTTCGACGATGACCTGGCGGACTTTGTCGCTTTCCAGATCCTCGAGGGCATAGAGGGCGGCTTTCTTTATCTCTGGATCGTCGCTGGATCTCATGATCCTGACCAGGAATTCCAGCGACTCGTCGCCCTTCACATCGGCCAGCACGTAGAGGGCGGCACGGCGCATCTCCGGATCCTTTTCCGTCTGGATGACCTCGGCAAGGACCGGTTCGACGTCCACATCGTCCAGGTCCTCCAAAAGATAGAGCGCCAGCCGGCGCACATCCTGATGTCTGGAATTCCTCAGGATATCCTGGACCGCGGGGAAGACCTCAACGCTGTCGATTTCCTCCAGGGCATGGACGGCCGCCCGGGCCATATCCGGATCGTCCTCCTTGACGGCGATCTCGCGGAGCACCGGAACCGCGGCCGGGTCTGCCGTCTCTCCCAGGCCATAGATGGCTGACCGCCTGACCCTGGCATCGGCATCCGAACGGGCGATCTCCAGCAAAAATTCGATAGGGGCTTCCTCCTCCCACTCGACGATGGCCGAGACCGCTCGCCGGCGAAGGTCGGGATCGGTCTCGCGGCGCGCGATCTGCTTGAGCTTTTCCAGGGCTTGAATCGAATCGAAATCCTCCAGGATATGGATAATCCGCCTCCGCAGCCTTCGATTGGTGGTTTCGTCATAGAGTGAAAAAACCGCATCCAGGGCCTCCTCATCGCCCATGTCCTCCAGGGCATGCAGGGCGGCCAACCGGATTTCGTCCTCTTCCGCCTCCTTATATAAGCTCTGGATCATTGTCTTGTACTGAGTCTTGCCGGACTTGGCCAATCGATCTGCGATGCGGATAACATTGTTTTTAGCGTCATCCGCATAGGAGCTGTTGGGGTACTCTTTGATGAAGCTCTGATAGCAGGAAAAAACCTCTTCCGGAGGGAGATCGGACTGTTCCTTGATATGGCAGCTCCAGTATCGCGCGTCATCCAGATAGGAGCTGTTAGGATATGTCTTGATGAAAGCCTCCAGTGCCGCGGCGGCGCTGCTCCAGTCTTCCTCCATCACCAGCTGGTAGGCTTGGCGATAGGCTAGGGCGTCCTGATCCTGAGGATCTTCGGCCTGAAGCGCACAAATCGTCCAGGCCAAGGCGATCGCCAGCATGGCTGTTTTTTTCACAAGGTTGGCTCGTAAATGCATCTTGGGCTCCTTCATAAGGTCTTGGTTTTATCGGATTTCGGCGGGGTTTCCATTCGGGGAGACAAGTCTTCCCAAGGGCGATTGACCTCCGCCAAATGCATCTTTAAAAATATGCCGCGGCTCAGCACGCTGGTCTGCACCAGTTCGACCACGGCCTCGACTTGAGGTGTCTCCAGATTCGCGATCTGCAGCAGTATGGCCTCCAGATCTGCGATGAGTTCCCGAAGGCGCCGCTGGTGGGTCAGGGCCAGATTCGGCTTGAGCCAGGCGGCTTCCTGCACCAGGTCCCGCGAAATCCGCTGTTGAAGGGGAAGATCCAAGGTGTAGGGATCTTCAGAGGCCGGTTCGAAATTGACGATGGCCATGAGAACCAGCTTGGACCGCCGGACATAGTCTTGGGTGCGGGCGGCCAGCTCCAGGCCCGATTCCTGGGCTTGACCTGTAATTTGAACGACCTCCGGGACCGCGGTGGAGGGAGGAGCCATCACGAACCGGCCGATAAAGACTCCCAGCACCACCAGCGCCAGGGCCGCGGCGGCTTGAAGCGCCCAACCGGGCAGCCTCCATCTCCGCACCTTAAGCAGCCGCTGCATTCGCGGCCCGGAATAGTAGGGCACTTTCTCCCGGTGCATACGCGCCGTGAGTTGGTCCCAATAACCTTCCCATAGGGAAGGATCGGGATCGGGGCGCTTTCTCTCGGCCATCAATTCACGGGCCGCAAGCAGCTCAGTATACTCCCGACGACAAGCATCGCACTGACCGAGATGTTCCTCGAAGCGGGTTGTAGCCAGTGCATCCATATTACCATAAAGGGCTTCCGCCAACATTTCCCGGCATCTCCGGCATTCACTCATGATCATTCTCCGCTAGACTGCCACCGCCGAAGGATGCGAGCTGGCGGCGTAATTTCTGCAGGGCTCGAAAGAGCAGGCTCTTCACTGTTCCCGAGGAGATATCGAGCACGGCGGCGATCTCATCGATCTTAAAATCGTTGTAATGCCGCATCACAAACACCGCCCGCTCACGCGGCGACACGTAAGACAAGGCCTGATGGATGTGTCGCTGCAACAACGCCGCCTCAGCTTGACGCGCCGGGTCCAGCGCCGCTGTCCCTGCGCCCGGAGGATTGTCGTTAAGCTCCAGGTGCTCGAAATCCTCCAGGTTCACGCTGGGCTTGGACTTGCGCCTTCGCAGGAGGTCGATGGCAGTGTTGACCGTAATCTGATAGATCCAAGAACTCATTTTCGCATCCCTACGAAATCCTCTTATGGCCCGATAGACTTTGATGAAGACCTCCTGTGAAACATCCTCGGCTTCATGATGGTCCCCCACCATGTCATAGGCCAAGTAGTAGACCTTCCGTTTGTAGCGCTCCACAAGGTCTTGAAAGGCGGTCATATCTCCCCGGCAAACACGTTCGGCAAGGACCTGCGCTTCCATGGATTCTTCGTTTTTCCCTCTCTTAGACGAGTGCATGGTCGGTTTGGTTTACAAAGCGCGCCTTCGGCGCGCCTCTATTTTATCCGATCCTTGCCCTGGGGGACATCCCCCGAGGTGCCACCCTAAGTCACCAGGGTGGCACCTCGGGGGATGTCCCCCAGCCGAATTCAGAACTCGAACTCCACCCCCAGGATGGGGAGCAATCCCCACTGAGCCTCAAAGTCCGGCCGGTTTTCCAGGGTGTTCCAGAAAGTGAAGGCCAGGTTATCCCGGTTGTAAAGATTCCAGACGCTGAAATAGAGGGTGAGATTGGAGCGGCCGAAGTAGAAGCGCTTGTCCACCCTGATATTGAGCGAGTGATAGGGCTTCAGCCGCTCGCCGTTGATCCTGGTGCGGTCGAAGACACCGGAGTTGGCCAGCCGGGAGGCATCCAGGTCAAACGGCGTGAAGGGCACGCCGCCGGCATAATGCCATCGGCAACTGATTTCCCAGGAGCGTCCTCCCTTGTAGCCGCCCTCGACCGAGAATATGAAACGGTTGTCATACACGCGGGGCCGCCATTTTCGCCCTAAATCTCGATAAAAGGTGCGGAAATAGGAGGCGCTGACCAGGCCGTAGAGCCTCTCCGCCAGTTTCTTCTGCACCATGACCTCCACTCCCTGAGAGCGAGCCCGCCCGGTATCGGTCAATTGCTCATGGGAGGTGTAGAACCCATGATAGGAAATCTCATCCAGGATGAAAAGATCGGGCTGGTGCGGATCCATCGGCATCTGGCGGTAGCTTTTGGTGTAGGCCTCGACCGTGAGGCGGGTATTTTCGGTTAGCAGATGGCTGAGTCCCAGCACGAGATGAAAGGCCATGGGATCCTTGAGCTCCCGGTGGGCATCGTTCTGGAAAAGCAGCAGATGGGGCAGGTTCTGGGTGAAAATCCCCGCTGCGGCATTCAGGGAGGTGCGGCCGGTCAAGCCGAAGGATAGAGAGACACGAGGGGATAGGTTCATGTTTCGGTTATACTCCAGATGATCCAGCCGCATCCCCAGGTTTAAATACAGCCTCCGCAGCAGCCTCAAGTTGGTGTCGAAGAATCCGGCGTAGCGCCCGGAATCACGCTTGACATCGATGAGGACGGCGGGATAGGGATTCCCCATTACATCGGTCGCGGCGCCCAGCGCATAATCATTGTGGGCTTCCAGATACTGGACCTCGAGCCCGAATCTGATCCTGTGCGAGTCCGATACCCGGAAAGTGTTGACATTCCTGAGCATGATGGATTCTTCCCTACTGAGATTGCGGAAAAGCAGTCGATCGGTGGGTGTGTCGGAAAAAATGATATTGTATTTGATTCGCGAACGCGAGAGCGAGGTGTTGGAGAATCCTCGGTCTCCCCAGGCCTTGAACCAGTTGATGCCCAGCGCGCTGTTGCGGGCATCGTGGAATCCATAGTTCGAATCGCCCAGCTCCAGAGACCTCTCCCGATCCCAACCGCTCTTGTCATCCCCCCAAACTCCCAGCAGGGTGAGGCGGCTTCCGGGGGAGAAGTCGAGGACGGCCTTGCCCTGGATGTCCCCCCAACTGGGAGAGGCCCCCACGTCAAAATACCGGTCGATGAGGTCCAAATAGCTGCGTCTCCCCGATAGCATCCAGGAACCCTTGTCCCGCGGGAGGGGTCCTTCGGTGATCAGGCCGAAGCCGGCCATGCTGAAATCCGCCTGGAAATCGAATTCTTCCCGGTTTCCATCCCGGAAGTTGATATCCATGACCGAAGAAAGACGGTTCCCGTAGAGGGACGAGAAGCCGCCGGAATAGAAACTCACATCCTGGATAAAATCGACATTGAGAAGCGCCAAAGCACCGCCCGACGAACCCTGAATGGGATAATGGTTGATGTTGGGGATGGGAATGTTGTCGATGAAGAAGGCGTTCTCCACCGGGTTGCCTCCCCGGACCACCAGGCCGTTCACCTGGTCGTTGACTCGGGCTACGCTGGGAAGCCCGGATACGATTCGGGAGACATCCCCGGCGGAGCCAGCCGCCCGCCGGATCTCCTCATGTGAGAAACTGGTCATGCTGGTGGATTTCTGTTTGGCGTCGGAATAATATCCGGCCGTGACGGTGACCTCCTCGTGTTCCTCCAGTTCCAGACTCAGTTTAAGCGGAACCTCCAAGAAAGTTATGCGGCGGGATTTGACCACCACATCCGGGAACAGTCTCGCCTGGTAATACCGACAGGTGATCTCCAGGACATGGGTCCCTACCGGTACATCCGTGATCACGAAGTGGCCCTCATTATCGGTATCGGCCCGCAGCTCTGTCCCCTTCACCTCGACGGTCGCATGGATCACGGGGGATCGAACCTCTTCGTCCACGACTTTTCCCCTCAAGGTTCCCGTCCTGAACTGAGGAACGGCGGCCTCATTCGCAGACATCGGACCTGACAGGAGAATCAGGAGGGATACAAGGCAGGCTGGAATCGACTTCGATCTCGATATCTCCATCATCATCTCCTATGCTTTATAAACACATCTTTAAAACAACTATTTTAATCGATTGTTTAAATCGATTGTTTAATATAGGGTGTCATGCCGCAGCTGTCAAGAGAAATTGCAAAAAAGGAATATTTTATTTAGACTTAAACACGCGTTTTAAACCAGCCGGGTCGCTCTTTGCGATGGGATCGACCCAGGATTCAAAGGAACAAACGGGATGAACAGACAAGAACCATCAGGCCGGGAAAGGATCTATTCCGCCACTATCAAGATCATCGGGAAGGAAGGCATCCAGGCCCTCACGACCCGAAGAATCGCTCGGGAAGCGGGAGTCAACATCGCAGCCATCAACTACTACTTCGGCAGTAAGGACAAGCTGGTGGAAGAGGTGCTGAACGGAGCCTTGGACGAAATGGCCGGATTCCCGTCGGATCTACTGGACGCGGAAGCCCTCGAAGTCCCGGCTCGGCTCCAGGCCTTTTTCCAGGGATTGCTGGGAAGCATCGTCAAATACCCGGGTCTGGTCAAGGCCCTGCTTTATGCCCCCCTGGTCAACAACGATTATTCCACCCCGTTCGTGCGTCGATTCCAGGAATTCATGGAAGACGTCCATACCAAACTGAAAGACAGGAATGTCGAACTCAAGGCCGAGGATGCAGGACGCCGGATAGCATTGGTACAGATGATCTCAGCGGTGGTGCTGCCCGCGGTTTTTTCCGAGATGTTCGAGCCGTTCGCCGAGGTCCATTTCAGCGATCCGGAGGTCATGAAGCGTTATACTTCCAGCCTGCTCGACCGCTATTTCGAAAAACCGGGATGAACGGTTGATTCATGAATCCCGCCCTACTTTCTATGCTCCAAAAAGGTAAAATGGCTGTCCAGTTTCTTCCACTTTCCTCCCCAAGACCTCCAAAGATGGACTTCTTGGGTAATAACGGCGGCACGTTCCGGTGGCACCAACCATTTCTCAGGATCAGGTTTTCGATCGCCTTCGACCGTATTTTCATACTCTTGGATAAAATGCATGACCTCTTCCGGCTCCAAAGTATAGACTTTGACCTCCACCGCCGCGCCGTCATTCGTCATGCGGAGGTGTGAGACCTCATACGCGTCGGCCCGAAAGAGATGCTCCAGGCGGCTCCAAGGCCGCTTCGGCGGCTTCACCATCTCGGGATCCACCAAGTGGATTTGTTCCAAGATCCGCCGCATGCGGTGAAAGACCGCGATCATCCTCCGATTGGTGATGTGCTGCGGAAGGTCACCTTCATCCAGGTGGGCGGCCAGCCGTGCCCGCTCCTCCCGCGTAGAAAGAGAACAGATAAAATTATAATCCGCGTAAAAATCCTCGATCTGAGACTGCGGCGACCGCAGCGGATGGGATTCCTGACCACGGATGCCGAACACCAGTAAAATGAGCAGGCCGCCCATCGCCGCCACGAACCGGCTGGATCGACACATTCTCCCCCTCTTCATGTTGTCCTTCATCTCTGTAACCCTCAAGACAGGAAAATCGTTGCAGGGGCTTCGGAACAGAGCCCGCGCAGATCTTTCCAGCCGTCCGTCACGATTCTCTTCTCGCACTCCAAAGATCCTTCCACCACCGCCATGGGGCCCATGAGCGAAGCAACTCTCCGCCGGCCAGCCGGGAGGATCCGAGGCTGGCCCTCGAAACGGATACGGGAGGCCAATTGGGGCTTTGGCAACGGCTTGGCCAAAAGGTTCTTTGACAAAAAGTGGGCTAGGATTGACTTGCTGCCGGCCGGGTGGTATAGTCGCCCCTCCCCATGCGACAGTTGGCACCGAGTCACCAACACGGCCGGGCGCGCCGACCCCTTGCGGCGCTCCTGATTTTTATCTTATGCCTCTGCTTGTCGGGATCCGCCTGCATGGAGAGCCGTTCGTTCGCCCGCCAGGAAGGGCTGGACGGCTTTTTCGCGCGGCCGGATGTGACCATCGCGATCACGGATTCCGGATTAGGCGGGCTTTCCATCCTAGCCGAAGCCGTGGAACGGATGGAGCGGCACCGGTCATTCCGCCGGGTCCGGTTCGTGTACTACAATGCCCTGTTCTCCGAAGCCGGGGGATACAACAGCCTGGGCTCCCGACTCCAGAAGATCCGAATTTTCGACAGCGCCCTGCACGCTCTGTTCGAAGATTATGAACCGGACCTTATCCTCATCGGCTGCAACACGCTCTCGGTGTTGTATCCGGACACCGGATTTGCCCGACAGGCGTCCGTACCGGTGCGTGGCATCGTAGAGGCCTGCGTCGATCTCATCGCGCAGCATCTGAGGCGTGAGCGGGAATCCCGCGTTCTCATATTCGGGACCCAGACCACGGTGGAGGAGGACACCCATCGACGACTTCTGGTGCAGAAAGGATTTCTTCCCGAACGAATTCACCTCCAGGCCTGTCCCGATCTTGTGCCCTATATCGAGCGGAATTACGCCGGCACCGAAACCGAGATGCTCATCTCGGCGTATGTGGACGAAGCCCTGCAGAGGCTGCCGGACAGAGACACCCATCTGCTGGCCAGCCTCAACTGCACTCACTACGGGTACGCACGGAATTTCTGGGAGGCCGCCTTCCGGGATCAAGGAATCCGTTCGTTCACCGTCCTGGATCCCAACTCCCCGATGCTGGAGTTTCTTTTCCCTCCCGAGATCCTCGGGCGCCGTCATGACACGAATATCTCGGTCGAGGTGGTCTCCATGATCCCCATCGGCCGCGCGCAGCAGGAATCGGTCGGCGCCTGGCTGGAGAGCGTTTCTCCCCGTACGGCGGAGGCCCTGAGGACCTACCGTCATATTCCGGGGCTCTTCGAATGGAAGTCGCCGCCGCCGATCTCGCCGGCGATCCGCTGAGCGATGAGCGGCGCGTTCCCCCCGGCGCGATTGTTGATGAAAAGATAGAGCTGGCTTCCCTCCCGGACGACGCCGCGGACGATTTCCACCGTGTCCTCCACGGTGCGGTCCTGCAGCATGCCTTCCACCAGCGCGCCGAAGGGATGGGCGGCAACATAGGTCTCCTCATAGGTCTTTGCGCGTGGTGTAACCAGGCGGATCACCACGGAACCGTCGCCGCTCGCAATACCGCCCTTGCTCCGCTCCCATTGTTCACGGAGGGAGGGAAGCCAGGTCCAATGGGACAGGACGAGGCCCACCGCATGATCTTCAAGCACCGCAAACAGCGGAGGCGTAAGCAGGCGGCCGGTCCGGATTTCGAGGTGATAGCGGGGATCGGGCGGGATGTTTTCGAAAAAGCGGTTCCACTCATCGGCCGCATTTTCAGGAGAGGACTGGCTGTCTCGGCGCTGGTATGCCTGCTCGAAGATCATCCCATGCAGCGTATCTCCCATGATCTCGCCGGCCGGGTTAAAAAATCCTTCCGTAAACAGCGCTGCATCGAGATAGCTTTCGTTGGGCACATAGGCGCCGCCCCGCCGGACCAAGCGCGAGCATATAGCCTGCGGGACCTTGAGGAATACCCGGTCTTCTGGGCCCATGTGACTCCGGTATTGACGCAGCACGTGAAAATTGGGAGTAGGCTTGCCTTTGCGGTCCAGGAGGGGACGGTAAAAGGTGAAGTCGATTTCCAACACAGGGAAGTGCAGGAAATACTCGGCCACACTTTCCACCGGGAGGACCTCTTCCGAAAACACCCGGTTCCCCAATTTTTTGATGCGCCGGACGGTGCGACCGCCGTACTTCTCCGGGGAGTATATCTGGCCGATCCAACCCGCATAACGGTCGCTCATGGTCCCCAAAAACAACCGGGGATGGAGGTTCCGGAAGCGGAACTCAGACCGGTCGCCGGACAGCTCGCTCTCCATGCAGGCCTTCCTGGACTAAACGATCCGCACCCCGGATTCTCCGGAGACCAGCTCTCCGATGATCCAGGCCTTCTGTTTCAGCGCTAGCAGCCGATCCACTACCCGGGAAGCCGAGCGCTTTGCGGCCACTAGGACCATCCCCACGCCCATATTGAACGTCCGGAACATCTCCTTTTCTTCGATTCCGCCGCGCTCCTGAATCTGCCGGAAGATCCGGGGGGGCGTCCAGGTATCCTTCCGGATGACAGCGCCCAAGCCCTGAGGGAGCACCCGCGGAATGTTGTCATAAAAGCCCCCTCCGGTGATGTGGGCCATGGACTTGATGCGCGTGTTCCCTAGCAGGCTCAAGATGGTCCGGACATAGATTCGGGTCGGGGTGAGCAGGGTACGCCCGAGTGGCGTCCGGATCTCACGGTCGGAAAGCACTTTTCGGATGAGAGAAAAACCATTGCTGTGCACGCCGCTGGAAGAAAGCCCGACGAGGACGTCGCCCGGCCGGCACCGCGAGCCGTCGATGAGTCGGACCCGGTCGGCTACCCCGACGCAGAATCCCGCCAGGTCGAACTTGCTGCCGGGATACATGCCCGGGAGCTCGGCCGTCTCTCCGCCCAGAAGGGCACAACGGGCCTGCCGGCAGCCGCGGGTGATGCCCTTCATCACGGCATGCATCTTATCGACATCCAGGCGCCCACAGGCTATGTAGTCCAGGAAAAAGAGCGGTTCGGCCCCTGTGACCACGACGTCGTTGACGCACATGGCCACCAGGTCGACGCCCACGGTGTCAAAGCGGCCCAGTTTTTCCGCCACCAGCAGCTTGGTCCCGACTCCGTCGGCAGAGGCGACCAGCACCGGCTCCCGCATGCGGCCCAAGTTGGGGCGGAACAAGCCGCTGAACCCTCCCACCTGTCCCAATACTTCCGCCCGATGAGTCTTGCCCAGCAGCGGACGAATACTACGAATAAAGGCATCGGCCGAATCGATATCCACTCCCGCCTGCTTATAGGTCACTGCCATGATGATCAATCCTTATATAATAAATGATGGCTCGCTCCATAGATATGTCCAGACTTCAAAGGTAGGACATTTATAACACCCCCCTTCCCCGCAAGTCAATCCGGGAAGCCTCCCCACAACATGATGACGTCCGATCCTTTGAGCCGCAGGGCAAAGATCTCCTTAACCTCCCTCGCAATTTTTGCGGGCATGATGTAACCTTTTTTTATATGTCCGGTCTATATTAGTGAATCTCGGAGATCGAGATGACGACGGAGAACTACCCTGTGACCGATAACCAACTGATGCAAGAAGTCAGAGACGGCCGAGTGGAAAAGCTGGCGGTGCTGTTCGAACGCCACCATGTCCGGCTCTACAACTTCATGCTGAGGCTCACCGGAAATGCCAGTGTGAGCGAAGATCTGGTGCAGGAGGTGTTCTGCCGTATCCTGAAATACCGTACCACCTACAAGGGAACCGGCACGTTCCCGCTTTGGATGTTCCAGATCGCCCGCAACACCCACATCGACTATTTAAGGAAAAAGAAAGCGGAGCTTTCTCTGGATGAGCAGTGGGACGAGGCGGCCAGCGGCGAGCTTTCGCCGCCGGAAAGAACCGAGCGCGACCTAGACATCGTGCTGGTCCAGGAGGCCCTGGCCCGACTGCCGCTGAAAAAAAGAGAAGTCCTGGTTCTCAGTCGGTTCCAGAACCTCAAGTATCGAGAGATCGCCGAAATTCTCGACTGTCACATCGGTACGGTCAAGGCGCATGTCCATAGGGCCATCAAGGATCTGCGCAAGATCTACCTCGATCTCTCAGGGGAGGCTGCACTATGAACTGCCGAAACATAAAGACCATGTTCCCCGATTATCTGATCGGGGATCTCTCCCAGCAGGAGAAATTGCTGGTGCAGAACCATCTGGCGGACTGCACCTCCTGCCGGAGCGAGCTGGAGAGCCTGAGCTCGGTGTGGACCAAGCTCGGGGTGCTTCCGGAAGAAGAGCCCGGCGAACGCCTGCGCGCGCGTTTCTACTCTATGTTGGCCGCCTACAAGCAGGGATTAGAGCAGGAAAGGGCAGCACGAAGCTGGGGGCACGCTTTTTCCCTCTGGCTAGAGCGTTGGTGGCCGCGGAGACCCGTTGTTCAGCTGGGGACGGCTCTGGGTCTTCTAGCGGTGGGGCTGGCGGCGGGATTCTGGCTGAGGTCGGCTCCGAACGCGGCCGCCGACATGCTTCCGCTTCGCCAGGAGATGCAGGACATGCGGGCCACACTGGCTATGTCGCTGCTCGACAACAGCTCCGCCAGTGAGCGCCTGCGCGGGGTGAACCTGAGCGTCCGCATGGATCAGCCCGACGAGCGGCTGCTGGACAGCCTGCTGCAAACCCTGGACAGCGATCCCAGCTCCAATGTGCGGCTGGCGGTGGTGGACGCGCTTTATTTGTTTCGCGATCATGCCGGCATGCGCCGGCGGCTGAGCGAATCCCTATCCCGACAGACCAACCCCCTGGTTCAGGTGGCGCTCATCGATCTGATCGTCAACCTTAGGGAACGGCAGGCGGCGGATGCCCTCAAGGCCTTGATCGAGAGCGATCGGCTGGCCCCGGAGGTCAAACTGCGGGCGCAGCAGGGGCTGGAAACGCTGCTGTGATGATAGGAGTAATTCGTAAGGAGCGCTATCAATGAAAAAAGCCATTGTTTGGGCATGTGCGATCGGATTGGTCGTGCCCGTCCTGGGAGCCAAGGACTATCAGATCAAGAAGACCGAGGACATTCAGAAGACACTCTCCTTTCCAGAGCCCGGCCTTGACCGGGGAATCGTGGTGGACAACATCTTCGGTTCCATCACCGTGCAGGGTTATCAGGGAACTGAGGTCCAGCTCCAAATTCACAAGACCATCAAGGCCCGCAACGAGGAAGCCTTGGAGCGGGCATTGAAGGAAGTGGAATTGGAAATCACCTCCGAGGACAACATCATTGATCTATATGTGGACGGTCCCTTCCGCGACCGCCACGAGCGGGGTGAAAGATCCGGCCGAAGCAATCCGGGCTACGAGGTCCATTATGACTTCGACATCAAGGTCCCCCTACGCACTGATATATCTCTGAAAACGGTAACTTCGGGAAACATCTCTGTCCAGGGCGTAGAAGGTGATTTCGACATCCGCAATGTCAACGGCAGGATCACGGTCGATGAGATCGCCGGTTCCGGTGATGCCCACACAGTAAATGGAGGGATCAAAGTGGTATTCCGCCGCAATCCCGGCGAAAATTGTTCATTCAAGACCATAAACGGTGACCTGGACATCTTTTTTACCGATCGCCTCTCGGCCGACTTTCGATTGAAGACCTTCAACGGCGATATCCTCTCAGATTTCCCGGTCAAGTATCTGCCCCTGGAGGCCGCCAAGGAGGAACGCAAGGGCAGCAAGTATGTGTACAAGAGCGACCGCTTTGTAGGCGTCCGTGCCGGCAACGGCGGTCCGCAAATGAAAATGGATACCCTGAACGGGGATATCCTGATCCATAAACGCTAAACTTGGTAAAGGAGAATCAAACATGAAAAGAACTATAATGGTCGGCATAATCGGTTTCATCCTGATGGCAGGGGTGAGCACTATGGTTTTGGCCCAAGAGGGCCGTGTGGATCGGGCCACTGTGCCCTTCAGCGATCCATCTCAACCCGGCATAGTAAAGGTGCAGGCCTTCAGGGGCAGCATCACGGTCACCGGCTACTCCGGGCAAGAAGTCAAAGTGGAAGCGCGGGTTCGAGGCGAGGTCCTCCAGGAAAAGGAGGCCAGTGAAAAGGGAGAGGGAATGCGCTTGATCCGCTCCAATGCTACCGGCCTCACCGTCACGGAAGAGGACAATGTCATGAGCATAGGTTCCCAGTCCATGAAATATGCGGTGGACATCTCGGTTCAGGTGCCTTTCAGGACCTCACTCAAGCTAGGGGCCTTCAACAACGGCGATATCACGGTCGAAAATGTCACGGGCGAGATCGAGGTCAACAACCACAACGGCTCCATTGCCTTGACCGACATATCCGGCAATGTGGTGGCCAACACCTTCAACGGTGGCCTCACGGTCGCTTTTTCCAGCATCACGGCCGACAAACCCATGTCCTTCTCCACCTGGAACGGCGATGTGGACGTAACCCTGCCCACCACACTCCAAGCTAATGTCAAGATGCATTCTGAACAGGGAGACATCTACAGCGATTTCGATGTGCAGATCAAACCCCTGCCGCAGAAACAGGAGGCGGAAAAGGACGAAGGCGGAAAATTTCGCATCGTCTTCGACAAGACCGTGTACGGCACCGTCAACGGAGGCGGGCCGGAGTATTCCTTCAAGACCTTTAACGGCGACATCTATATAAGGAAAAAATAAATTTATTAAGGGGACATCCCCCAAGGTGACACCCTGGATTCCAGGGTGTCACCTTGGGGGATGTCCCCTTAGATGGGCGATCATCCTGGGGACCGCCAACGGCACCACATCCGTCAGCATGTGCGGCATGAGATTATCCATGACCTTGGGCATCATATCGTCCATCTGCTCCGCCATATAATCCGGCATAGGGATCCGCTCCGCCACGCGGGCCAACATGGTCGGCATGACCTTGGACATCATGCCGGGCAAAAGCCTGGGAAACAGGATCGGGAACATGGGCTTCATCAAGCCGAACAAGGCGCCTCCCAAGGGGCCCATTTTGCCGATTCCGCGCATCATCCTGCCCATCCCCAGGGGCATGGCATCCAGCAGTTCGGGCCACATGGTGTCCATGAGATCGGCGAATCCCTGCGGTGTCATGAGCGCGATCATGCCGTCGAACACGGCCCACTGCCGTGCGACTTCGGGCTTCGGATCCGCGAACGTCTTTCCCAGTCCCCGACAGGCGAAGGCCGCCAGGTCCTGGACGTCCAGGTTCATCTGCTTCTTATCATTGGTCACTCTCAATTGGACTTCACAGCAGGGGCACAGGGCCAATACGGTATCCGCCTGGATATCCTTGGCTTCACTGAGGCGCGATTCTCCGATATCTGCGGCCACCGGCGGCTCCTTGATCAAGGTCAGCACACTTCCACAGCAGTGGCCCTCCTCGCGGTTGTGAGCCATGTCTTCGAACTCTACTCCAGGTATGGCTTTGATCACATCCCGAGGCTCCTCATATACGCCGGAAACCCGCCCGATATGACAGGAATCATGCCAGGTGACCCTTTTGTTGACCGGATGTGTGAATTTGAACTCTCCGGACTTGAGTTTATCCGACACCAATTCACTGTAATGTCTGCATTCGATGTCGTAGTCTATACCCAATTTCTCCGCCCACTGGCGATAGGTGTGGCGCCACATCATGTCGCAGGCCGGGCAGGAGGCGATCACCGTATCCGCCCCTGCGGCTTTTACGGCCGCGATATTTTTGCGCATGATGTCTTCGAAGAGTTCCCATTTTCCCGCCACCAGCATAGGGGTTCCGCAGCAGTTTTCCACATTTCCCAGATGCGTGAAATCCACGCCGGCCGCGTCCAACAGAGTCACCGAGGCTTGGGCGATATCGTGCTCCACATAGGAAGCGGTGCATCCGGTAAAATACACATTCTTGGACTTGACACCCGGACCGTGCTTCTCCTTCATCTCCTCGGGGAACCAGTCGATGCGGTGCTTGCGGTAGCCCGCCCAGATATTCCCTTCGGCCCTGAGGGCCGCATCCATCATCTCGAAGGGCGGGAAGGTCATCTTTTTATCCTCCTGGATCAGCTTGCCTCGCAGCTTCATCCAGGAGGGTTCGATGGGCAGAGCCGCGGAGCAACGCAGGTTGCAGAATTCGCAGGTCGTACACGATATGATGGTATCCACCATGAACTGGTTCCACTCAACGCGGCCTTCCATATACTCCCGCAGCCAGTACCATTTTCCGCGGGGCGACTGGCTCTCCCAGCCTCGACCGAAGAACTGGTCGCACTCATCCAAGCAGTATCCGCACTGCGAGCACCCGTAGGCATACCAGGCCACATCCGGGGGTATGCCGCGTACGGGTTTCTCGAAGTGCTCCCCGACGCGCGTGACGACGGTGTTCCCGAAGGGTCGGGCCAGAGGCTCGAAGACCTTGGCAATCCCTAGGGCCCGGCTTACCAGGTTCTTTTTCATCACCTTGTCAGGGTTCAGAATGTTCCGGGGATCGACCTTTTGCTTGAACGCCTTGAGGCGTGCAGCTCGCTCCTTGCCCAGAATCTTCTCCAGCTCACGAGAGAAATACAAACCGGTGGAATAGGGGCGCCCACCATATTTTTCGGCGATCTTCATGATGGTCAGGACCAGGCCGAACACGAAGTTGTACGAAAATTTGCGCTGATCGCTGGGGATGAATCCCAAAAGCACGGCTTCCGGCTTCCCGTTCCGCCCACGCTTGATGATGAGGCCTTCCTTGACCACCGGCTGGTTGACCTGATTCTCGATCTCCTCCAGCACCTCCCCCATTTTGTCCAGCGGAACCACCACCTCAGCCGGAACCAGAGAAGGTCCCAGACGTTTGACCACCATCAGTTTGAAACGGTTCTCCCACTCATGGTCTGCGATCTCCTGGCGCAGGATCTCGCCCTCGCACCGCTTTACGATCTCCGTCAACTGTCGCGTGACCGCGCCGCGGTCTTGCTCATAGAAGGCCAGTGTGGCGATATAGGCTGCCGGCAGGATGACCTTGTGCTCTACCGGATGTCCCAAATGAGTCATCACCGGCGCCCGGTTCTTCATCTCCGCCATACGGGGATTGATGAACACCACCGACCAGAGCGGCACCTCTCTAGCGATTAATTCTTGAAAAACCCGCGTTATGGCATGAGCATCAGGACAAGCAATGGCGGTCACCCCGATCTCGTCCAGCTTCTGGAGGCGGATGGTGACCTGGCTGATGATCCCGGTCGTGCCCCCGGCATCGGCCACCATCTGAAGATCTTCCTCTCTCAGTTCTTTGACTTCGCCACTAGGAAGCACAACCCGCGCGCTCACCACATTCTCTGAGAACCAGCCGAACGCATAGGATCCGATCCCGGCTCCCCCCTGGGCCAGCCATCCGCCAGCGGAAGAGGAGGGGTAGCTGGTGGGATAGAGCCGCAGGGTCAAGCCGTATGGTTGGAGCTCTTTGTCCAGCTGCTCCCAGGTAATCCCGGGTTGGACCGTTACCGTCTCCTTTTCTTTATCGATCTCGATAACCTCTTTCATCCGATAGAAATCTATCACCACACCTTTGCGGGTGGGGATGATCCCCCCGTATCCAGAGGAACCTTTACCGCGCGGCACCAACGGAATGCGGTTGCGAGACGCCCAGCCGACGAACTCCACCAGCTCCTGTTCGCTCTCAGGCTGTACGACCGCGTCCGGAATAGTCTTGCCCACCAAGGGCTTGAACAGGCTGGGCATGGCGGCTATATCGTGTCCGTAGAGCATTCTCTCGGTAGGATTGAAGTTGGCCCGTGCTCCAAATTTGTCCTGCAACCAACTCTTTTGATGGCGGCTGATCCTGGTCATTATGGCACTCCTCAAAATGATATTGAATATGAGAAACTATCCGATATATTTGAATTTTATTATATAATAAATTATTTATATATGCAATGTTACAATGCGATATTTCAGGCTTTGAAGATCTCTCTTCGTTTCGTCACCCGCCTGATTCGATCCAGCTGGGGCTCGACGCCGATCCCCGGTTCCTCAGGCACGGCCAGGGTCCCCATTGGGGTGAGCACAAAAGCCGGCTCCACCAGGTCCTGTGCAAAGTACCTGGAACTGGCCGAGATGTCATTGGACAGGGTAAATCCGGGCATGGAGGCCAAATGAATGTTGTGCGCCCGACCAATCCCGGTCTCCAGCATTCCCCCGCACCAGACCGGCATGTCCGCCGCCCGGCACAGATCGTGGATCCTGCGCGCTTCCACCACTCCTCCCACCCGCCCGATTTTGATGTTGATAACTTGACAGCTCTCCATCTCTTGCGCCTGCCTTACCCATTCGGCCGAACGGGCGCTTTCGTCCAAGCACACCGGAGTCTCCAGCTCCCTCTGGAGCTTGCTGTGGTCCCAGAGATCTTCACCGGAAAACGGCTGCTCCAGCATCTGTAAGCAAAATCGGTCCAACTGCTTGAGCCTCAGGAGGTCATCGATGCCATAGGCGGCGTTGGCATCGACCTGCAGCGGAACATTGGGAAAACGCCGCCGCACGTCTTGGCAGATACGCACATCCCAGCCGGGTTTGATTTTGAGTTTCACCCTTGGATAGCCCTGGGCCAAGAATCCTTCGATGCGGTCCAAGAGCTGGGCGGGAGTATCCTGGATGCCCACGCTCACGCCGGAAAGGACCTCGGTCCGCTCTCCGCCGTAGAGGCGGGAAAGCGGCCGGCCGATCTTTTTGGCCTTCAAATCCCAGAGTGCGCATTCCAGTCCGGCTTTGGCCATGGGATGACCCTTGAAGCGTCGTGCCCGGTCGTGGAACTCACCCGGATCCTCGAGGCCTGATGACAAGACCGCGGGAATGAAAACTTCTTCGAGCATGAGCCAGGCGGTGGCGGAGGTTTCATAGCTGTAGAGAGGCCTTTTTTCCGCCACTACCTCGCCATAGCCGCAGATCCCTTCCGAATAAGCCTTAACCAGCAGGCAGGTCTTGATTGTCTCCCGTCCGAAGCTGGTCTCAAAATAATGAACGTAGGGAAGCTCCAGGTGGAGTAATTCGATCCGTTCCACTGCCATGGGTCGGCTCCTCCTTGGTCCGGCGGAATCAACTCGGTTTCCCGATCCTCAACCTACCAGATTTCCGGTCGCGGGACAAAACAATTTCAAATTCCGTAGGCATTTCCGTAATCGGCGGCGCTCGCCACTTAGGCGGGGGATCAAGGCCAAACCGGCATCCTCATGCTGGACCCGAATCGAATTGTGTCGCAGGAAATTTTTCACTTGGATAGCGGGAAAAGCGAGATTCCTCTACGGCGGGCGAGGTTCTCGTATTCCTGTATAAGCCGGCGGGCCATGGCCTCCCGAGAATATTTCTCGAGCACCACCCGGCGGGCGTTCTGCGCCAACTTGGATCCCATTTCCCTGGATTGGACGATCTCCTTCACATTCCGGCTGAGCGCAGTCGGGGCTTCCCGGGAGACACACAACCCGGTTTCTCCATGCACCATCTCACGGGGCATCCCGCGCCCTTCGAAAATGATTATGGGCCGTCCGGTGGTCATTATTCCCTGAAGATCCTCTTCATCTCCGGGCAGCCAGGAGAGGATGACCAGCAGATTCAGGTCGGCCAGCATCCGATGAAAAGCGGCGGGATCTCCCACAGAAAAGATCAAATTGTCCACCGCTTCCGCCTGTTCGGGCCCGACCGTCAGTTCCCCCTCGGCAAAGAGCACCGGTCTTATTTGGATCCCGTCTTTTTCCAATGAACGTTTCATGCGGTCCAACAGGGGCAGCACCTTGCCGTCCAGGCGGCGGCTCCTGATCCCCACCACAAAATCATCATCCTCGAGCCCCCATTCCCTGCGGAAATTGCCGGTCCGGTCCAGCCGGGTGTAGGCGGAAAAATCCCGGCCTTCAGGGATCACCTTCACGACATCCGGGGCTATGCCGGCCTTGACCAGCAAAGCCTTGTCCGATGGATGCCGCACGATCACCAGATCGAGCGAACGAAAAGTCTTCGGTTTTAACGACCAGGATGTCATTTCCAGGTCCCCCTCGACCCAAGTCACCACCTTGAGAGGGACCCTCGCGCGCGACGCTGCCGCGACAGCGGGGGGAAGCAAGGACAGGTCATGCACATGCATCAGCCGGCAGCCGCGGCGTTTCATAATCCGAGTCAGACGCCATACGCCGAGCAAGTCCTTCGAGTCCCTGACGCCCAGCGTAAGCACCGGCAGGCCCGCCGATACAGCCTGGGCATAGAGCGGAGAATGGTCCGGGAGGCAGTAATGAAAGGATCGCTGCAGGCGGCTCAGTTCCTGGGAGACGATCAAAGAGGGAGATGGAGCCCCAGGCGGATACAGACTCCCGTCAATTAGGAAAAGGCTCAATCCGTTCTCCCCTTTTCCAAATCTCGCGCAGCTTGGCGTATCGAACGAAAACCCCGTATGCTTCCATCACCGCGATGACGAATCCGGCCCATCCATCCAGAAATCCCGCCTTCCAAATCCAGGTCCGCAGGAATCTGAAAAAGGGTACCAGGGCCATATGGTGCCAGCGGCAGCGCCTCTGATCGGCATAGAGCTTCTGGGCTCCAAGACTCGAGTATACGTCTATGCGTCGCAGATGATCGGAGAGATTCCGATAGGTGAAATGTTGGAGCACGCCCCGCAGGCTTTGCACCTCACCCTCCAACTTCAGGCTCTCATGCACAAACCGCCCTTCCCATCGGGCCCGGTCCTTGCGGAACAGGCGTATCTTGCGATCCGGAAACCACCCCGAATGTCGGATCCACCGGCCTAGATAGAAAGACTGTCGGGGAACAGAGAAGGCGGATACGGAAGGTTCCTGCTCCTTCAGCTCCAGGATCTCTTGCCGTAATCCAGGGGAGAGCCGTTCGTCGGCATCCAGCGACAGTAACCAGGGCCAGGCGGCCTTCGAATTGGCGAAGTTCTTCTGATCCGCATAGTCGGTCCATTCCCGCTGGATAACGCGGTCGGTGTATTTCTTGGCGACCTGCACGGTCTCATCGCTGCTGTGGCGGTCAACCACCACGATCTCGTCCGCAATCCCCCCTACGCTCTTCAATGCCGCTTCGAGGCGGTCGGCCTCATTATAGGTGATCACCACAACCGAGATTTTCATCGTCCTTGGATCGTTGTATCCATGTTCAGTGTACCACATCCCCGGCCCAAAAGTCATGGTGAAGGGGGGCCGCCGTGCACATCTTTGACCCCGGAAATGCCCATCTTCAGCAACTCATATCACCCTGCCCGTATCGAGCTCCCGGACAGAAGGCCGGGATGAAGGCGGGAGGAATGCCGAGAGGTTGAGACTATTGTAATTCCCCCTGATCTGGGTTACTGTAATTGGGATATAATAACCATCGTTCCGTGCCGCCTGTTTCGGCTCGAAACAACATGAAGAACACAGAAAGACTCCTCGCCTTCGCTTGGCTGGGAATCCTCTCGCTGGGAATGAGCCTCAGCCTGCACATCGGCCTTCGCATCACACACTTTACTATGCTCGAACATGAATTCCGGCCGGCGGCAGCATTCCTGCTGGTTTGGACCATCGCCGCCTTCTCCATCCTGATCACCTTTTGGCTCCTCCTTCCGCGGGCGGAACAGCGCTGGTTGGGTGGAAACCTGCATGATCTGCAGCGCTGGAATCTGGCCAGCCTAAGCCCGTTGGCCCTGGGCCTGGCCTCCCCATTATTGCTCCGGAATTATTTGACCGCCACCGACCTAAGCACCCGTCTCCAATTGATGACGACTTTCATAGCCGCCGCCTTCCTACTGGCCAAGGGAAGTCAGTATTATCGGTATCTAAAGCGCAGCGGCCGGCTGGATGCCTGGTCGGTCCGCTTTTCCGCCATCCCCCGCCGCCGCCGGCTTCTGGCACTGTTCTTGACGGCATTTCTGATTTATAACCTAGGAGCTGCGGCCCTGGTTTTCCAGGGGCTTTCCTTCTCCGGGGATGAACCGTACTATCTGCTGACCAGCCACAGCCTCTATCAGGATCAGGACATCAATGTCGCCGATGAGTACGACGACGGCGAACACGCTCATTTTTATCCTCCGGAACTCTATCCCCAGGTCCGCCTCGGGATTTACGCCCGGGTCGGACGCTTGGGACCCGATCACCGCTATCCGGTCAATCAGCCCGGAATCTCGGCGCTTATCCTTCCCTGGTATGCCTTGAGCCAACTGTTTCAGGGACGAATTCTGATCTGGCTGATAAAAGGCAGCTTGGCCTTCTGGACGGCCCTGCTTGGACTCCAAATCTACCTCCTGACGACGCAGATCTGGCGCCGTGAAAAATTATCGCTTTTCATCTGGCTCATATACAGCTTCACGGCTCCCGTGTTCTTCTACGGTTTTCACATCTATCCGGCGATTCCCATCGCACTCTTCAGTGTGTACATCTACCGCAAGGCCGCCGGGCCCGGCCCGCTTCCACTGCGGCAGTATCTCCTCTGCGGTCTATTGCTGGCCCTGTTTCCCTGGTTCGGGCTCAAATACAACATGATCTTCTGGCCCCTTCTGGCCGTGGCCGCCCACCACTTTATCCGGTACCATCGGATAGGCCGCCGCATCCTGTGGTTCCTGGCTGCACCGCTGGCCGCCATGGCGGCCTTCTACGTCTATGTCCATGCGCTCTACGGCACCTTCAATCCGATCGCCATATATGAGGGAATGCTGACCGCGGAAAAGCTTCAGAACTTCCGTGACATCATGCGCGACACGCCCCTTATGCTCCGTGTAGACTCGTTTTTGGACTATTTCCTAGACCAGCGCGACGGGCTGCTGCTCTATGCACCTTGGTATTTTTTCGCGCTTCCGGGTCTTATAGAAATGTTCCGGCGGGCCCGCAAAACACTCCTGGCATTTCTTTTGCTGGCCGCGCCTTTTCTCTTCAACTATGCATTCTTCGCCCATCGCCAGGGGGGAAGCCCACCCGGGCGGGTGCTGGCCCCCCTGTCCTGGATGGGAGCGGTGGCCGTGGGCTACTTCCTGGTCCACAACCGCAAGCGGCTCTATTCGCTCCTCTTCTACGCCGCGGCCGGATTGAGCACGGTGCTGGTGGTCCTCCTGCTCAACAATCCCCATTTCCTCTACCAGCCCACCACACATGAATACACCTTTCGAGGATCGGAGCTGTTCATCTCGCTCAGCAATCTGCATTTTTATCTGCCCGGACTCCTCCCTTCTTTCATCAAGGTGGACAACCTCGGATACTGGCCCAATTTCCTCTGGCTCGGACTCATGGTGCTGTTCTGTGCCGTTTACGTCGTCAAATTGGATCTGCGTCCTCCCCGCAGGCTATGGCTGCAAACCGCAGCCGGTCTGACAGGATTGGTGATGCTGTTCCTCTGGTTCAGTTTTTATCCCCGCCCTGTTTTGCTTTATCCGCACAACGTGGCCTACTCGGGCGGAGAAAAGCTGGCTTTTTATGCCCTAGGACACAATGTGCGCACGCCGAAACCGGGTGAATTCGAATTGACCGCCGCGGACCGGACCTACACCTTTTATTTCACATCCTGGCGGCGGCTCGACACCCTGAAGCTCGGCTTCGGCCCCAGCCGGGGCGAATACAGCGTCAAGGTAGAACTCTTCGATGTGCCGCTATTTTCCGGGCGCATGGCGGAACACACGGAAACCCTGGTGTATACACATCCTCCCTTTTACCGATATAGGAACACGCACCTCTACCGGTTACAGCTCGCTCTCCGCCGACTGACAGCGGATTCCACGGCGGAAAATCCCTTTCGACTGATCATCTCTCCCCGCAAATAAACCTTGTCCGCCGGATTTATGTGCTATGACCATTTGGGATAGGCTCCAGATGCCCGCACGGGCACGGGACATTTTTTTCGTGCGGCACAGGGTCCGTGACCGCCGGCCTTTCACAACCCGCCTTCATGCCGCGACTAAAAACCTGAAGACTCCATCTAGAGGATTGGAAAGGCATGTTCACAGGCAAACCTAGGCCGCCCCGGCGCCGTCAAGGTACGATTCAGGCCGTAGTCTTTACCGGCCGTATCTCCCCCGCCCTGCCGGCCGCCGCGCTTCTATGGTCCCTGGTTTGGGCCTCCGGATGTGCGGGCGGAACGCATGCCGCTGCCCAGGTCCCTCCGCCCGCGCAGCCGGCGGCAGGTCTCCGTACCGGGCATGCCGTCCAGGTGGGCGCCTTTCGGGAGCTTGACAACGCGGTCAGGCTGGCCCGCAGTTTGAACGACAGCGGGCTCGACGCCTATTATTTCAAGCATGAATCCGGTCTCTATAAGGTCCGTTTCGGCGATTTCATCAGCCGGAGCACGGCACGCCGACAGGCTGAACTCATGCAAAACCGAGGAATCATCGTGGAATTTTTCATCGTCGGTCCAGAGAGCTTCTCCCCGCTTTTTAAGCCGGCCCCCGGATCTCTGGCCCTGCGAGACGCCATCGTGAGCAAGGCGGAGAATTATTTGGGGCTTCCCTATCAATGGGGAGGAGAATCGTCCGCAGACGGATTCGACTGCAGCGGATTGAGCCTAGCGGTCTACAATCTGGTGGGGCTGAAACTGCCCCGATCATCCAACGCCCAATATGAGGCTGGAACGCCGGTTCCGAAAGCCGATCTGGCACGCGGTGACCTGGTCTTCTTCCGGACATCCGACAGTCAAAAAGTGACCCATGTGGGGATATTTGCCGGCGGGGATCGATTCATCCACGCCCCGGGCAGGAACAAGGAGATCCGTATCGATTCCTTGACCGACGAGTATTTCCACCGCCGATATGCCGGGGCCCGCACCTTCATCAAATAGGAACCAAACCCCCAGATCCATTGCGCGCCGTGCCCGCGCCAAAGCGAGAGCCCTGAGTCTAACCGGCTATTTATGGATGTAGCCGAGCGATTTGAGGATCGCTTCGGCCTGCTGATCGATCCCTTCGGACTCGCTGGGAGAATCGGTCATTCGGGTCATCAGTTCCTTAAGCTGCTGGAACATCTCGCGGGCGATATCGGGATGGACGGAAATCAGATCGGTTTCCTCTCCCGGGTCCTCCACCAGGTCGTACAGCTCCAAGGGAGCATCCGGATGTCCGGGAACATAGATCAGCTTCTTGCCGTCCTTGCGCAGGGCAAGGTGCTTCCCCTTGACTCCGTCGATGTATCCTCGGCAATTGGGATTGAGAAAATTGATGGCATCGCTCTCGCTCAGCGCATAGCGTGCTCCCAAAACCCGCTTCCTACCTTTGAAAAGCGGGGCCAGAGTGACACCGTCCAGCCGTCCCTTGTGTTCCATACCTAAAAGCTGGAGGACCGTGGGCATGATGTCGATGCTCCTCACCTGCGCATCGACAGCCATGCCGGCGGGAAGGAGAGCGTCGCACCGAAAAATGAGGGGAACATGGATCTGGTCCTCATAAAGATAATCGCCGTGGTCGAAATAATACTCATGCTCCCCGAAAGACTCGCCGTGGTCGGCCGTGAACACGATCAGCGCCTGCTCGCCGATCCCCATGTCCTCGATCGCATCCAGCAGGGCCCCCACATAGGCATCCACCTGGGCGACCTCATCATCGTATAGGGAGCGCATGTAGGCGACATCCGCTTCGTTCACCTCAAAGCGCCCGTCCCAGAGCGTCATGGCCGGCCCATACTCCCCGGTGTAGAGACCCTCATACCGCAGGCTCTCAGTCTGAGGGCTTCGCTCCAATGGTTTATAGGGCAGGTGGGGATCATAAAAGTGGATGAGCACAAAAAAACTCTCCGATGAGTGTTTTCGCATCCATTTCACAGGCTCGCCGATGGCGGATTGGATCGCCTCTTGAAGCGTAGCGTACTCGGGCTCACGCTTTTGGAAATCAAAGAATCCCTTGAAGATATTCAACAAGCGAAAGGGAAACGTGTCCGAAAAGGCCGCGGTACGGAATCCGTTTTTCCTGAGGACCTGGGCCAGCGTCACCGTCGGCTGCGGAAACTTCCAGGTGTTGGAGCGCACTCCGTGAGAATAGGGATACAGGCCGGTGAGGATCGAGCTGACCGCGGGGCCGGTTTCTGGTATAACGGAAACCGCCTGAGTGAAGCGCACGCCCGCGGCGGCCAATCCGTCGATCCGGGGCGTCTGCCGGGCCGAGTATCCGTAGCAGCTTAGGTGATCGGCCCGCAGCGTATCCGCGACAATGAGGATGAGCTTATCCGGACCTCGGAAGACGGGGCGCCGGCACGCGTTATGAATCACGGCGGCTGTCAAAGGGATCAGCAAGAAGATGAGCATCCAACGGAATGATCGGACATGGTATCGCATCGTTTAACGGTTGCTTATTATAACCATTCCTTCAGCTAAGTCCAAGGATTTTGTCATCCGGATTATGACCCATCACGGATCAGAAAAGGGTACCCTACCCGAAAGATGCCGGATTGCAACGGACTAGGGGCGGGGATAGGCGTTAAGAGCCAGATCCAGACCGCGGCCCGGATCCTTCGCCAGCCGGAGGTGCCCCAGGGCGGCCACCATGGCGGCGTTGTCGGTGCACAGTTCGGGCGAGGGGATATAGGCGGGCATCCCCTTGCGACCGGCAAAGGCTCGGAAACGGGCCCGGAGTTTTTGATTGCGGGCCACTCCTCCACATAGGATCAATGACCGAGGTTCCCAGGTCTCCAGGGCCCGCTCGAGATTATGCAGCAGGGAATGGATCACCGCCGCCTCGAAGCTCGCCAAAAAATCGAAAAAATCCGGATGCTCTCGACGAAGGCCGAGCCGTTTGATCAACCGGAGGCCGGCCGTTTTGAACCCGCTGAAGCTGAAATCCAGGCTCCCGTCGGACATCTGCGGGATCGCAAAGGTAAAGCGTTCCGAATCCCCCTTTGCAGCCAGGCGATCGATCACCGGACCGCCGGGATATCCCAATTCAAGGAACTTGGCGATTTTATCCAAAGCCTCTCCGGCGGCATCATCGCGTGTTTTGCCCACCAAACGAAAATCCAGCGGCCGATCCATGCGGATGAGTGACGTATGGCCGCCGCTGACCAGGAGGGCCAAGACCGGATAGGCGATGTCCCGGCTTTCGATGAAAGCCGAATACACATGCGATTCCAAATGGTCGACCGGCACCAAAGGCTTCGAGGTGGAATAAGCCAGGCTTTTGGCAAACGATACGCCCACCAGCAGAGAGCCGATCAGGCCCGGGCCTTGGGTCACGGCAAATGCGTCGATTTCGGCCAGCGCCGCTCCGGCACGTTCCAGACTTTCCGCCACCACATAGGGGATGGACCGGATGTGCTGCCGGGAGGCCAGTTCGGGCACGATCCCGCCGTAGGGGGCGTGAATCGTGTCCTGGGAGAGGGCGATGTTGCTGAGCACGGTGAGCTCGTCCGAGACCACTGCCGCAGAGGTCTCGTCACAGGAAGTCTCAATCCCCAGGATACGCATGTTCGCCCTTCCGTAGGCCTTAGATGTGTCCCATTGTATAGCAAATTCCCAGTATTCGGAAGCGGGCTCATCCGGCCCCGGGAGAATCCCTCAGAGCCTGCAGCGATGAATCATAAGGAGGAGAGGCGATCCCACGTTCGGTGATGATGGCTGTGATGTAACGCGCGGGGGTGACGTCAAAGGCCGGATTACGCACCCGGACTCGCGGGGGCGCGATGAGGCAGTCCCCGACCTTTCGCACCTCATCCGGATGCCGCTCTTCGATGGGGATCTGCGATCCCTGATGCAGGGAAAAGTCGACCGTGTTGAGCGGAGCGGCGATGTAAAATGGGATGTTGTTCTCTCTAGCCAGCACCGCCACCGCATAGGTTCCGATCTTGTTGGCCGTATCCCCGTTGCCGGCGATCCGATCGGCTCCGGTCACCACCAGCGAGATCTCTCCCAGACGCATCAGGTGACCGGCCATGTTGTCCGTGATCAGAACCACCGGGATGCCGTCCCGTTCCAGCTCCCAACAGGTGAGGCGTGCTCCTTGAAGGAAGGGGCGCGTCTCGTCCGCGAACACCGTGATGTTGGAATATTCGGCATGGGCCGCCCTCACCACTCCGAGGGCGGTCCCGTATCCCGCCGTAGCCAAGCCGCCGGCATTGCAGTGCGTCAGAATGGTTTGACCGCTTTTGACCAAGGTCTTCCCCCATTCCCCGATGCGGCGGCACATGTGGACATCTTCCCGTTCGATGGCCCGGGCCCGTTCCAACAGAGCCCGCTGCAGTGTGTCCAATGGAGCATCACGGTGCTGCGTAAAGGTCTCTTTCATCTGCTCCAAGGCCCAAAACAGGTTGCGTGCCGTGGGGCGGGTCTGTTCGAGCCTGCGGGCGATGCGGCCGAATGCGGCGTCCCGGCTCTCGCCGCCCTGCCACTGCCGCACCCCCAAGGCAATCCCGAAGGCGGCGGCCACGCCGATGGCGGGAGCCCCTCGGATGATCATGGTCTCGATGGCCCGCGCCACCTGTTCGTGATCCGTACACTCCACATACTGCTCTTCAGCCGGCAGCTTGGTCTGGTCGATCAAAACGACCCGGTCGTTTTCCCATACGATAGTCGGCCGCATGACTCACCTCTTTTCCCGGTCAGTGTTACCTGGCCCATCGTTTCCCGAGCGGCCTTCTCCTTCCTCGATCCAGGAGGAATCCAGGACGAGCGATCCGCTCCATCCGTCAAGCGTCAGTGATTCCCGCTCTTGGGGTGCCTCCTACTATATCGGTTCGGCCCGAGGGAGTAAAGGATGGGTTCCGTCCGGATTCATCCGGATTCAAAACCTGACTGCAGCTTGGAGTGCCAGCAGGGCCGGCAGGCCCAAAATCAGGCCCCATAAAATCCCCGCCAGGTGTTTTTTCCGTCGCACGGGCGCCTCCTCGATAGTTATCCTATTTTACCTATAAAAACTATATAATAATGATATTTAAACCGGGTTGCAAGCGCTTCCGGAATCTTTTTTTGAGGAAAGATGGAGAGGTCCTAATCCCCGGGCCAAAAAGGAGGAGGTGAGGGCTGGACTACTACTTGATTTTCAGCAGAGCCATGAAGGCTTCCTGCGGGATCTCCACCCGGCCGATTTTTTTCATGCGGCGTTTTCCGGCCTTCTGTTTTTCCAGCAGCTTCATCTTGCGCGTGTAATCCCCTCCGTAAAGCTTGGCCAGGACATCCTTCCGGTACGCTTTGATGGTCTCCCGGGCGATCACGCGATTTCCCAGCGCCGCCTGCAAAGAAACCTCATACTGCTGGCGGGGGATGACCTCCTTCAGTTTGAGGACCAATATGCGGCCCAATCCAAAGGCCTTTTCCCGATGCACGATAAGCGACAGGGCGTCCACCGGCTCACGGTTGATCAGGATATCCAGACGCACCAGGTCCGCTTCCCGATATCCGACGAACTCATAGTCCATGGAGGCATACCCCTGCGAGAGAGACTTCAGCTGATGATAAAAATCGAACACGACTTCGTTCAAGGGCAGGGTGTAAGTCAAGAAGATCCGCTGACTGGAGATGTACTCCATCTTTTTCTGCTCGCCTCGACGGCTCTCCAGGAGTCTGAGCACCGCGCCCAAATAACGGTCGGGAGTCAGGATGATAGCCTCGATCACCGGTTCGGCCACACTCCTTACCTCGGCGGCCGGGGGCAGCTGCGAGGGATTGTCCACTTCGAGCTCCGCCCCATCGTTCCGAGTCACCCGAAAGCTCACGTTGGGCGCGGTCGTCAGAAGATTCAGATCGAACTCCCGCTCCAGTCGCTCCTGGATGATTTCACGATGCAGCAGACCCAAGAACCCGCACCGGAATCCCAATCCCAGCGCAGGCGAATTTTCGGGGACGTATTGAAAGGAGAAATCGGTCAACCGCAGCTTTTGCAGCGCCTTCCTAAGCTCCTCGATGCCGGTTTCTGCGGCGGGATACATGCCACAGAAGACCATGGGCTTGGCCGGCTGAAATCCGGGCAGCGGTGATGGGGTCCGGTTTTTGGGGTGCGTCAGGGTATCGCCGATTCGGGCATGGCGCAGATCCCTGATCCCCGCCATGACATATCCCACCTCGCCGGCGGTTAGGCGGCCTCCCTTGGTCGGCTTGGGCCGCAGGTAACCCAACTCTTCCACCTCATAGACCGCCTTTTCGGACATAAGCTCGATCCGTTCTCCCACCGAAAGCTCCCCGTCATAGATGCGCACCAGCAGCACGACCCCGCGGTAGGAGTCATACCAGGAATCAAACAGCAGGGCTTTGAGCGGGGCCTGCGCGTCTCCCCGGGGCGGGGGGATCCGTTCCACAATACGCTCGAAGACCCCATCCACTCCGGTCCCCAGCTTGGCACTCACCAGGAGGACCTCTTCCCTGCTGATACCGATGATGTTCTCGACCTGTTCCATCACCGACTCGGGATCAGACTGGGGCAGATCGATCTTGTTGAGCACCGGGATCAGGACCAGGTCGCTCTGTAGGGCCAGATAGGTATTGGCCAGCGTCTGAGCCTCGATTCCCTGGGACGCGTCTATGACCAGCAGGGCCCCTTCGCAGGCGGCCAGGCTACGGGACACCTCGTAGGCGAAATCCACATGACCCGGTGTGTCGATGAGATTGAGTATGTAACCGGGAGCGTCGCGGTCATGGAACGTGTAGTGCAAGCGGGCGGTCCGGGCCTTGATGGTGATGCCCCGCTCCCTTTCCAGCTCCATGGTGTCCAGGACCTGATTGCGGAACTCCCGCGGGGCCACCGCTCCCGTCTTGACCAGCAGACGGTCGGCTAATGTAGACTTGCCGTGATCGATATGAGCGATGATCGAGAAGTTTCGGATGTGTTTCATCGGGACTGCCTAGTATAGCATGGAACACGATGACCTTGCAGGCCGGGTGCGCAGAACTCTGCCCTTGTTTGAGGCATCCCCTGCCTGGAAATAAAGGCACATATAGAACTTCCCCCCCCCATCCCGGATCTTCTTGACTTTTCTCAGGGACTCGAGTACCTTGGGGATTGGATTTGAGTGGAGGTAGAAATGTTTTTGTTTGGACCCGTGGGACCCACAGAATTGCTCTTGATCGTTCTGATCATCGTTATCATCTTCGGAGCGCGCCGGCTGCCGGAACTGGGAAAATCGCTGGGAGAAGGCATTAAGAATTTCAAAAAGTCCATTGGCAAGGAAGGCAACGAAGAATCCGGGTCGGATAAGAATCCGCCCTCTTCTGAATAGGATTGATGAAACGCACGCTGGAACGGCTCTCCCGCCAGCGGCAGGAAAAAGAAAAGGCGTTTTCCGAGCGGCTCAGCCGGGTGCACACCCGGCAGCAGGAGCTGACGGAAATCCAAAAAACTCTGGAGGAGCTTCCCGCTTTCTCCGGCCGAGAGACATCTCCTCGTCCCGGGCCGACTGATCCGATCCCACGCCCCCGCCGGTTTCGGAAATGGGGGCGCGCGGAGACCAACCGGTCCAATATCGACTCCGCAACGGACACCGTGGTTGAACTGCGCGGAATCGTGCAGAGCCATCTCGAACTCAGCCGCCGGCTGGCTGCCGACGTAAAGGAGCTTGTCCAAGCCCAGGCCGAACTCATGGATGCCCGGGATAAGGAATGGGATGCGCTGGGCAGCAACCACGTCGGCACGATCTTCAAGAGCATGGAATGGCGTGTCGACAAGCTGAGCGAGGGTTACCAGGACGCGGCCCTGCTGATGAAGAACTATGTTAGATTGAGGGACCGGATGAAACGCCTGCTGGATGTATTGGAGCGGCAGGACCTTCCCACTCCACGCCAAGTCAAGGACGCCGCCGGGCCTCTGGAGGACTTCATTTATGCCGAGTTCGAGAGCCGCCACCGAGGGTCCGACCGGGAGGTCAAGAAACAGCAGGAGATCTATCTGCCCTATTTTCAGACCTCAAAGACCGTACTTGATCTAGGTTGCGGACGCGGTGAATTCCTCGATCTCCTTTCCCGCCACGACATCCCGGCGGAAGGCGTCGATCTCAATGTCCAGATGATCGAGCTCTGCCGGGATCGAGGCCTCGAGTGCCGAGCCGCCGATATCTTGGAGGCGCTGGCCGCCCGCCCCGACGATTCTCTGGGCGGAATCTTTTCTTCCCAGGTCGTCGAGCACCTCGCACCCGATTATCTCCGTCGCCTGGTCGACACCGCCTACCTCAAGCTGGCGGCCGGTGCCCACATCGTGCTGGAGACCATCAACCCGGTCTCGGTCTTCGCTCTGGTCCACGTCTACTTCCTGGATGTCACCCACCGACAGCCGGTCCATCCCCTGGCCCTGAAGTTTCTACTGGAGAGCGCCGGGTTCCAGGACGTCGAGATCCGGTATTCATCCCCTCTGGACAACGAGGCCCTCTCCGCCCTTCCCCCTGAAAGCGACGCCGCCGCGCTGCTCAACCGGAATCTGGACAAGCTCAACCATCTACTCTACGCGCCCGTCAATTACGCGGCCGTGGGGCGGAAGAGATAAGACCCTGAAAAGGTCAGCCACCCAACGAGGATTCACATATCATGACGAGCGAGACACACCGTTACGTCGGATTTGATCTGGGCGGCACCCGGCTCAAATACGGTGTCGTCGAGGGAAACAGATCGATACACTGCCACGCAGCGGCCGAGACTCCCCACGATATCGCAGGGCTCAAGACCCTCATAGGCAAGTGCTGGCAGGAGCTTATGGACAGGCATGGTCCGCTGCACTCCGCCGGCTTCGGACTGCCGGGATTATTCTCCCAAGAACGCCGTATGATCGTGCAATCCCCGCATTGCAAGATCTTGGAGGGACTCGATTTCGATGCCACGCTCGCAAGCCTGCTCGATGTGCCATTCATCATCGACAACGAAGCCAATCTGGCCGCCTACGGAGAATTCGCCGCCGGAGCCGGCCGGACAAGCCGCAGCCTGGTGCTGATCACGGTCGGCAGCGGCATCGGCACCGGCATCATCCTCGACGGCAAGATCTGGCGGGGAGCCTGCGGTTTCGCCGGCGAACTGGGGCATGTGACCATCCGTCCCGCCGGCTTCAGCTGTCGATGCGGCCGTCGGGGATGCCTCGAGACCGAGGCCTCGGCCTCCCGGATCGTGGCTGAATATCAGAAGCGAGTCCGGGGCCGCAAGCAGCTCACCGCTGCCGATGTCTGCCGAGCGGCCGAAAGCGGTGAACCGGCCGCGGTGGAGGCCTTCGCCCGAGCCGGACGCGCCTTGGGAATCGGTATCGCCGCCGTCATCAACCTGCTCAATCCGGAAAAGATCCTTTTGGGAGGAGGAGTCATGGAGGCGGGCGAGCTTCTCTTGGGACCGGCCCGGGCCGAAGCCGGAAGACACGGCTATCGAGCCTCCCATGCCTGCTGCACTATCGAGAGGGCTTCGCTGGGCAATCACGCCGGCTTCATCGGCGCGGCCCTCTACGCACGGGACAACCTGGACGGATGATGCCGACCTCCCGCCTCCTCTTCAACCGGTCCCCCGAGCATGGGATTGAACCTCTTAGAAACCGCGCCCATTGTCAAGGAGGCCGCTCGGACCGAAATCTTTTCCCGTGAGTGTGCGAGGCCTCCAGGCCCTGAGCCGAAGGGGTCTCGGCTTGCCGCGAGCTGATTTTGACAACCGCGGGCCACGTGTGCTATGTATCTCTTTTCCGGATCGCAGCCAGCATCCGGACTGAGAGCTCGAATGCCGTCCATCTCCGCCCAACGACTCCCCAGGCAGCAGATCCGGGTGATGTTCGATCGAGCCCGCGAGCTGGAAGAGCAGGGACGCAGGATCATCCACCTGGAGATCGGCCGCCCGGATTTCGACACTCCGGCCCATATCGTTGAGGCGGCGGTGCAGGCCCTGCACACCGGTCGGCACCACTACGCCGCCAATGCCGGTATTTTCGAGCTGCGGCAGGCAGTGGCGGAAAAATATGCCCGGGAATACCGGCTTGACTATGATCCGGCGACGGAAATCGTCGTAACCAACGGCGTTGCCGAGGGCGTGTTCCTGGTCTTAAACGCCCTGCTCGATCCGGGAGATCAGGTCTTGATTCCAGATCCCCGCTGGGTCAACTATGAACCCGTAGCCTTTACGGCGCTGGCGGAACCTGTCGGTTACACCCTGCATGAAGGCGCCGGATTCCAGCCCCAGCCGGAGGAGATCGAGGACCGGATCACGCCTCGAACCCGGATGCTCATCCTGGCGAGTCCCTCCAATCCCACCGGCGGTGTCATCGGCTCAGAGATCTTCGAGCGCCTGGCAGAACTGGCGGAGCGACACGACCTTTTGGTCTTGAGCGACGAGATCTACGAGAAAATCATCTATCCCCCGGCCCGCCACATCTGCGCCGCCACTCTGGACGGCATGCGCCAGCGCACCGTGGTGCTCAACGGACTCTCTAAATTCTATTCCATGACCGGATGGCGCCTGGGTTTTGCGCTGGGACCGCGCCGGCTCATGGATCCCATCCTGCGCTACCACCAATACATGATCACCTCCACCAATACGTTTGCCCAATGGGGAGGCGTCACCGCCCTCTCGGGGGATCAGGGACCGGCCCACGCCATGGTGCAAGAATTCACACGGCGCCGCGATTACATCTCCGATGCCGTCGCCCGCCTCCCGGGATTTTCCTGCGCCAAACCCGCCGGCGCATTTTACCTGTTTCCATCGATCAAGGAGACGGGACTGTCGGGCGTCCAGCTTTCCACCCGGCTTTTGGAAAAAGCGGGGGTGGCGACCGTCGCCGGTGAATACTTCGGGCGCGGGGGATCCGGCCACATCCGCATCTCCTACGCCAATTCCATGGAGAACCTGCAGGAGGCCGTATCCAGGATCCGGGAGAACCTGCTTGAGCTATAATCGGGTATTTTTACGGAATTAACTCTTCACAAAGAGACGGAGGAACATATGCGTCACTTCATTCGGGCAAACCGATGCGCTTATCTGTTCGTCATCCTGCTGCTGACCAGCTCGACGGCAGCCGGGATCGGGAGCCAGGCCAGGATCACGACTCCCTTGGCATTCTTTGGTCACGACATCGGCGACGATTATTTCCTGGCCACCTACACCCAGACGCTGGAGTATTGGAATAAGCTCGCGCAGGAATCCGACCGGATGATTCTGGAAGAGATCGGGCGGACAGCCGAGGGCCGGGCCATGGTCATGGCCGTCATCACCTCGCCTGAGAATCACGAGCATCTCGGCCGCTTCCAGGAGATTTCCCGCAAACTGGCACTGGCCGAAGGACTGTCCGACCAGGGCGCCCGCAAACTGGCCAGGGAGGGGAGGGCCGTAGTCTGGATCGACGGGGGGCTTCACGCCACCGAGGTGGTGGGATCTCAGCAGGAGATCGAGCTGGTCTACCAGATGGTCAGCCGCTCCGACGCGGAAACCCTGCGCATCCTGGACCAGGTCATCCTCTTGGCCGCGATCTCCAATCCCGATGGCATGGACATGGTCAGCGAATGGTATATGAGCGATCCAAATCCCGAAGAACGCACGACCCGGGGACTCCCGCGGCTCTATCAGAAATATGTGGGCCATGACAACAACCGTGACTTCTTGATGGTCACCCAGCAGGAAAGCGAAGCCGTGGCCCGCATCCTGTACCGCACCTGGTACCCCCAGATCGTCTACAACCACCACCAGACCGGACCGGCGGGCTGTGTGCTGTTTGCACCACCTTTCCGGGAGCCGCACAGCTACAACTTCGATCCCCTCCTGGTCCTGGGCATCACGACGGTGGGCAACGCCATGCACAGCCGCTTTGCCGCCGAGGGCAAACCCGGCGCCACCATGCGGGAGGGTGCCGGCTACCAAACATGGTGGAACGGATGCCTGCGCTGCACGGCCTACTTCCACAACATGATCGGCATCCTCACCGAAATGATCGGCCACCCCACTCCCATGGAAATCCCCTTCATCCCCGAACGGCATCTGCCCAGCGGGGATTATCCCTTTCCCATCACACCCCAAACATGGCATTTTCGTCAGTCCATCGAGTACTCCCAGGCCGCCAACCGCGCCGTCCTCGATCTGGCTGCCAAGCTCAGGGAGGATTTTTTGTTCAACATCTACCGTATGGGTCGTAACTCCATAGAGCGCGGGAGCCGCGACAGCTGGACCATCAATCCGCGCCGCATCGATGCCGTGCAGGAGGCGATCCAGAAGGACAAGGCTCAGCCTACCGGAGGAGGTCGCTCACGGGGGTACTCGGTCGAATATTTCCAGGACGTGTTGAGGGACCAGGAGCATCGCGATCCGCGTGGATACATCCTGCCGGCGGACCAGCCCGATTTCCCCACCGCCGGAAAATTCGTCAATGCGTTGATCAAGAACGGAATCACTGTCTGGCAGGCCGCTTCGGACTTCCGGGTCGGCAGAAAAAGCTATCCCAGCGGTTCCTACGTAATCAAGGCCGCTCAAGCTTTCCGCCCCCATATTCTCGACATGTTCGAGCCCCAAGTCTATCCCGACGACCGACCCTATCCCGGCGCACCTCCCCGGGCCCCGTATGACAGCGCCGGCTATACGCTGGCCTTTCAGATGGGCGTGAGGTTCGACCGGATCCTGGACGACTTTGAAGGACCCTTCCAAGAGATCTCCGATCTTATCAGTCCATCTCCCGGCCGTATCCGGGGCAGCGGACGGGCCGGATATCTCCTTAGTCCCAAGCTCAACGATGCGTTCCGAGCCGTCAACCTCCTCCTCAAGGCCGGGGAAAGCGTGTTTCGGCTGCAAAAGACCGTGATCCACGATGGACACGAGTATCCTCCCGGTACGTTCTACATCCCGGCCGGACCATCGAGCCGTGTTTTGGTCCGGAATCTCGCCTCCGAAATCGGCCTTGATTTCAAGTCCGTCGCGTCCCGCCCCCCGGGAGCGGCCCTGAGACTGAAACCCGCACGCATCGGGCTATGGGACCGATACGGAGGATCCATGGACTCGGGATGGGTGCGCTGGCTGCTGGAAAGATTTGAATACGATTTCAGCCTGGTGTATCCGCCGGAATTGGATGCCGGTGGATTGAGCAAAAAATTCGATGTCCTTATCTTCGTCAGGGGAGGAATCCCTCCGGTACAAGGAGACGGCACCGGCCGTTTTTCGCGCAGACTCAGCATCGATCCCGATTCCGTCCCGGAGGCTTTCCGACACATGGCGGGATCCGTGACTGCGGAAAAGACCTTGCCGCAGCTCAAAGCCTTCCTGGAACAGGGCGGTGCCGTTTTGGCCATCGGAAGCTCCACCAACATCGCCTATCACCTGAACCTGCCCCTATCCGATGCCCTCACCGAGACGGGAGAAGACGGCAAGCCGGTGTCGCTTCCGATGACCAAATACTTCGTCCCCGGATCCGTCCTTCGCGTGCGGGTCGACAACACCCAGCCGGCGGCCCATGGTCTTCCCGAAGAGGTCGATGTCTTTTTCAACCGCAGTCCCGTCTTCCGCATCGCAGCCGGGGCCAACGGACCGGGCCTGGAGACGGTGGCCTGGTTCGACAGCGACGCTCCTCTGCGCAGCGGTTGGGCCATGGGGCAGCACTTCCTGAAGGACGGGCTGGCGGTCGTGGAAGCACGGATCGGAGCGGGCAGGCTGTTTCTCTTCGGGCCGGAAATCACCTTCCGGGCGCAGACGCACGGGACTCTGAAGTTTCTCTTCAACGGCATCGCTTACGGCAGCGCGGAGGAGGAGCCGTCAGCTTCCCTTCCCCGCTAACCGGAGCGGTGAACATAGGCATGAGTGAAACCGGCTTAGGAAAACGAAATGAAATGGTGGTTTGACCGCCCGCTTTACCTGCAGATCTTCATCGCCATCCTGCTGGGCGTCGGGTTGGGCCTCCTGCTCGGCCCCAAGGCGGTCATGCTCAAGCCGCTGGGTGACATATTCATCCGGCTGCTCAAGATGCTGATCGTCCCCCTGACTTTCTTCACGTTAATCAGCGGGATGACCAAGCTGGAGAGCCTGCGCTCCTTCCGCACCCTGGGAGGAATGATCATCTCCTACTTCTCCCTGACATCTTTAGTGGCCGCGGGGCTGGGAATGGCGGTGGCGCTGATCGTCAAGCCCGGACGGGAAGCCATGGGGCTCTTGGGTTCGATCGGGCCGGTGGAAACCGCGGAATTCAATTTTGTGGACAATCTGGTCTCTTGGGTCCCTGAAAATCCCATCCGGGCCATGACCGAAGGGCACATGCTCCAGATCATCGTCTTCGCCATCATCGTAGGCTTGGGGCTCCTGGCGATGGGATCGAAAGCCCGGAACCTGGCCCGGCTCTTGGGCGATGCGGCCGACCTCATGATCACCATCACCGAATTCGTGATGAAGACCGCCCCCTATGGGATCCTGGCTTTGGTGGCCAATATGGTCGCCTCACTGGGCACGGAGATGCTTGCCGAAGTCGTGCGATTTCTGGCTGCCGAGTATATCGCCATGCTGATTCTGCTGGTCGTGTTCTATCCTCTCCTTCTGCGAGGATTCGGCATACTCAATCCCTGGCGTTTTTACCGCAGCGTCGCTCCAGCCATGCTGGTGGCCGGCTCCACTACTTCGAGCTCCGCCACCCTTCCCATCTCCATGGCCGTAGCAGAGGATAATCTGGGAATCCCGGAAAAGGTCTGGGGATTCACGCTTCCCCTGGGAGCGACCGTCAACATGGACGGCATGGCCTCTTCAATCGGAGTCATAGCGGTATTTGCCGCTTACCTCTATGGCGTTCCCTTGACCGCGGCGCTGCTGCTTCAGATCGTATTCCTGGGAGTGGCCCTGTCGATCGGAACCGCCGGCGTCAAGGGAGGAGGAATCGTGATGTCCGGGATATTGCTGCAGACCCTGAACATGCCTTTGACACTTCTCCCCATACTGGCTTCCCTCTGGCCGGTCCTGGACATCGGGCATACCACCTGCAACGTCACCGGTGATTTGGTCGGGACCGGCATTGTTGCGTCTCGAATGAGGCTTTTGGATAAATCGACCTTTGCGGGCGGTCGAAGAGCCTCGGACAGAACCCGTTAGCTCATCGGACACACGGCGGGCAAGGAATACAACGCCCGTATAAATTCGGCACGCACTCGGCAGTGCAAGGCCGAGCCAAAAGGAAAGGAGTCAAACATGCAACACCCAGCCTGGTTGAGAAACCGCAAACGGCAGGGCCTTCTGGTCCTGGGACTGATCTGTCTCTTGGGAGCTTTTATCCAGCCCGAGGAAACCTCACCCAAATTCACCGAGGGCTACCTGCTGCCCCCGGCAGAAGTCCAGGGCATCCTTAATACCGATCCTCACTTCGATATTCTGGACGCGTTGGGACCTGATGGAGAGCACTTCATGATTCCGATGACGGGAGAATTTTCCAGCCTCGAGCTGATGAGCCAGCGGACCTACCGGCTTGGCATGCTGGAGCTGTGCCCGGATGTTAATCGGGAGTGGCGTCTCTCCACCTACGGGACCTACGGGCTCAAGATCTTTTCCCTGAGCACCCGAAAGAGCTGGAGCGTGGCGGTGCCGGAAGGCGCCTTTATCTCCGATATGACATGGTCCCGAGACGGAGGACAGATCGCCTTCCTGGCGCATCTGCCGCGCGGTACCCAGGTCTGGGTCGCGGATGTGTCCAGCGGTCAAGCCCGCAGCCTGAGTCGGGCAGGGATCATGGCTACGCTGGCCGGCCGCCGGTCCTTTCGACGCGGGAGGACCGCCGCCTCCCAGATGCTGCAGTGGACTCCGGATAATGGGATCATCACCTTGCTGGTTCCCGCCGGCCGAGGGGCGAAGCCGAAGGCGCCCGCCGTTCCCCCGACACCCATCATCCGCCGCACTCGGGAAAAGGCCACCCCCTCTCCCACTTATCCGTTTCTGCTGCGCACCGCCCATGACAAGCGCCTGTTCCGGCACTACACCACCTCCCAAATCGCCCTTCTTCGACCCGGCGAAGACGCTCGGACCATCGGCGAACCCGCCATGTACATGAACATCGCCCTCAGCCTGGATGGAAAGTACATCCTAGCGGAAAAGATTGTGGAGCCATTTTCTTATATGGTGGGCTATACGGGCTTTCCCAGGGAACTGGTGGTCATGGACATGACCGGCCGCGTGCTCTCCACCCTGCGTAAGATTCCACTCCAGGAAGGTTCCTCCCGCGGCGACGACCGGGTCACCGCCGATCTCCCTCGGGACCGTGGCCTGGCGCCCGGACGGAAAAGGCCTGTCCTTTCTGTGGCGGGAGCCCAAGCCGCAAAACCAGGACGAGGAAGAAGAGGAATCCCGGGACCGAGGAGACCGTCTCATGTTTTTGGGTCCTCCGTTCGAGCTGAAGGACGCTCAGGTCCTGGTGATACACCGAAAGCGGTTCAGCGACGTCTCTTACTCGCCGGCGGCACGTTTTGCCTTCGCACGCCTCAGCGGCCGCGGAGAGGACTGCCGGACCGGCACCGATATCGCAGCCTATGACCTGACCCAATCTCCTCCCCGGGAATACATTCTGCTGGCCGATATCGAGACCGAGGATCCGGTCAAATTCGCAGGCGATATCCTCACCCGCTCCACCCCTAACGGCGTGATCCATGCCCTGACCACATCCGACCACCAGGCCGCCTATCTGACGGGGGCGGGTTACCGGGAGGATTTCAAACATCAGCCCTTCATCGATCGGGTAGAAATCAAATCCGCCCAACGGCAGCGCATCTTCGAGGGCTCCCGGGACATATATGAAAGGCCCTTGGTTCCTTTGGATCCGGACGTCAACGCCATGATCATCAGCAGAGAATCAGAGAGCCAATTCCCGGATAGTTTCCTCTGGAAAAAAGATGGGAGCCTGGCCCGGCTGACCGAGAATCGCAATCCTTTTCCCCAGTTCGCATCCTGTCGGCGGGAAAGATTTGAATTCACGCGGCGAGACGGCCTGGTCGTCAACGCCACCATCTCCCTCCCCCCCGGATACCAGGAAGGAGAACGGGTGCCTGCCGTCTTCTGGACCTACCCCCGCGAATATGCCTCCTTCAAGGAGTATCGCAGGGCGGCCATACGGGGCGCCAATCACAACGCGTTCCCGCGTCTGGGCTTCCGCAATGCGTCCGACATCTGGCTCTCCCAAGGCTACGCGGTGGTGGTCCCGGACATTCCCATCATTGGCAAAGGCAGCACCTATAACGATCACTACATCGCCCACCTGGTGGACACGATGTACGCCGCCATTCGAAAGGTAGACGCCTTGGGCTATGTGGATGTGGATCGGCTCGGCCACGGGGGACACAGCTATGGAGCCTTCGCCACTGCCAATATTCTTGCCCGCACGCCCTTTTTTAGGGCGGGAATCGCCGGAGACGGCGCATACAACCGGACCCTCACACCCATGAGGTTCCAGAGCGAACGCCGTTTCCTCTGGGAAGCGCCGGATGTGTACCTGGAGATGTCTCCCTTTTTCCAGGCCGATCACATCGATACTCCCCTCTTGATGTACCATGGAGCCGAAGACAACAACACGGGGACCTTCCTGATCCAGTCCGAGCGTCTGATCCAGGCCCTGACCGGACTGGGGAAAACCGCGGTCCTTTACATCTATCCCTTCGAGTCACATGGACCCCGTTGTAAGGAGACCTATATGGACCTTTGGGCCCGCTGGCTGGAGTGGTTCGACACCTATGTCAAAAACGGGCCGCGAGAACAGACGACCGGAGGCACCCGGCACTGAGGATCCCATTGAAACGGAAAGCGGGCCGGCCTTGTATTAAGGTTATGGACCTGCTAATATTCATACAGGTTTTTTCCAGAAAATGACACCAGAATTGTGATTCGGAGGCGACGATTGGACATACAGGTCAAACGGCTTATAGCTCTCATTTCCCTGCTCGCAGTCTTGGGAGCCGCCGGTTGGGCCCAGGGCCCCACCGGGACCGTGCGCGGTAAGATCATCGATCCCCAGGGCCTACCTCTGCCGGGAGCATCCATTTATCTACGTTCGGATATGATCATGGGAATGAAGACCTACATCACCACAGACACCGGCAAGTTCCAATTTCAGGCCCTTTTGCCCGGAACCTATCAGTTGACCCTGGAAATGCCCGGTTTCAAGACGGTCCGAGTCGATAACATCGTCATGCACGCCGGCCGGAGCGTGAATTTGACGGTGACCATGGAGATGACCGCGATCGAGGAAGAGATCGTCCGTGACTATCATATCCCCTCCATCGATGAGGAAACGGCCAAGCTGTCGAGCGTAATCGACCGGGATCTCTTGGATCATATTCCCTTCCGGCGTCGACTGCGCGAGGCGGTGGCCGCCGCACCCGGGTTCATCCCGGATTGGGTGGGTTATCCCGCCGCCGCCTTCGTGGCCGGTCAATCGGAGCGCGACACTCTCTACTTCAGCGACAACCAAACGATCTCCGACCCGCTGGCTTTGGACACCGCGCCCTGGATGGCCTACGACATCGCGCACGAAATCCATATGACACCGGCCTGGGAGGCCGCCGAAACCACGGGCTCCGGAGCCGGATATATCAATGTCGTCAACCGCGCCGGAGGCATCGATACGGGAGGAGAGGTGTTGGTGCAGCATACCGGGGAAAGCCTGAGCTCCAAACTGAGTTCCCCCAAGGAACTCTCGGATCAGAATGTGACTCCGCCCTCCGTCCGCACACGGCTGTGGGACTTGTCGTTCTCCCTGCACGGCACAATCTACGGCAATCTGCTTCGCTTCTACTCCAATATCCAGTACATGAACGACAGGCGCTCCACCACATTCGAACCCTGGACAGATCCGCTGGGCAACTCCCATGAGGCCTACCAAGGAAAATATACTGATAAGAGAGGATCTTTCCGGCTTACCGGCAGGGTTTCGGAATTCAAGTTCATAGGGACCATCTCCTATACCAACCGCTCGTATCCCGCCTATTCCGACTTTACGGCCGCCCGGCTCCCTGAAGAGGCGACCGCCAGCTTTGCCCCGCTCACCAGCTTCCTGCTCACCGGCGGGCTGAACTACGAGATGAGCCGCCAGACCTTTGTCGACCTCAAGGCCAGCTATGTCAGGGATAGTGCCAAGCTGTTGCTCAATGAGGCCGGGTCAGACCTCCCTCAGTACATCGACGAAGCCACCGGCTACGGCTGGGGCAGCGGGGCGTTCAATAACTGGCATAAGCTGGACCGTTTTAATGCCAGCGTCATCCTAACGCATTTCAACCACCGATTTCTGGGAGGAAATCAGAAATTCAAGCTCGGAGTGGAGTACGAATCCGCAAACTCCGAATGGAATGCCTGGAAACAAGATAATCTGCGCATCCACTATCTCAACGGCGATCCCTACTACTTTGGACTCAGCCCATCTCCGCTCAGCGATGAGCCGGTGGGGATGGGCAAAGTCTCTTTCTATCTCTTGGGCAGCGCACAGGATACCTTTTTCAATGGTACTGAGATGACCCGCTTGGGCGCCTTTCTCCAAGATACGGCCACCGTGGCCGGCCGGGTGACCTTCAATCTAGGCCTTCGGTTCGACCGCAGCAACGTCGATTTCAAGGACTCATTCAAACAGGCCTCAGGCAATCCCCTGTCGGTTCAGCTAGGTGAGGTTTTTATCGAACCGGCGGCTCTGCTCAATCCGTACGATGCGAGCCAGTTTCCATCCTGGAGAGATGTACTCTCCTGGAATAGTTTTTCGCCGCGGCTCGGGATCAGCATCGATATCCTGGGTAACGGCCGGACCCTTCTCAAAGGATCCTACGCACGCTACCATGATCTGCTCAAGTCGCAGGGTGTCATCCCCTTGAACGCCTATTACTTCGGGCGGACCCATCAGTTCTATTGGTTCGACGAAACTCAAGATCGAAAGGTGAATGAGGGGGACGGCTTTCTTCCCTTTCCCGAAGACTACCGGATCTACGCCCCGGACACCTATCAGAGCGTTCGGGCCGACGGCATCGAGCCCCCGCTGGTCGAGGAGGTTTCCCTAGGGATAGAGCACGAGCTGTTTCGGGACTGCTCGGTTCGTTTGGGCTATATCTATAAAAAGAAAGATCATATCCTGGACAGCGTCCTATACAGCCTGGACGATGATCTGGAATGGTACCAGAAGGCAAACCAGGAAGATTGGTGGATCCCCTTCGATACGACGGTCCCGGCCGGAGCGAGCGGCTACGACGATTCGGCCCTTACCCTCTATTATCGGTCCCTCAACGCGCCTCCGGCCTTTTACCGCCTGAACAATGTCCTGGAACTGGAGCGGACCTACAAAGGGCTGGAACTGGTGGTCCGTAAAAGAATGTCCAACAACTGGCAGTTCCTGGGCTCGGTGGTTTACAGCAAGACCCAGGGCAATCTGGGCATCGGCTCGAACTTTAAGACCTACTTCTCCCCGGCCGCCGATGACCCCAACTACTTTGTCAATCTTTCCCGGGATTCGCTGGCGGACTCCGACATCCCCTTGGCCGTCAAACTCATGGGGACCTACCGCTTTCCCTGGGGATTTCACCTAAGCCTTTTCTACGCGTACTATCGAGGCACTCCCTGGGCGCGGGATGTGACCGTGATCCCGTCCGAAAAGTGGGCGGAGGACAACCAGGCCTATGCGTTTCCCACCCGGGTCTTGGTCGAGCCTTCCGGATCCCGCCGCTACGACGGCCGCAGCAGCCTGAACTTCAGGCTGGAAAAGGATTTCCAGACGGGATTCGGGCGGGTGAACGCCGCATTGGACGTCTACAACACCTTGGGGACCCAATACCATCTGTTCGACCTCAACGACGGAGGTCTCTGGTATCCGGCGGGCGAAAACGGCGCCGCCGGAGAGCGCATCCAAAGCCCGGTTTACGGGCGGGGATACAACCTCCAGGGTGCCCGCGAGTTCCGGCTGACGTTCCGGCTCTTTTTCTGATTCTCGGGCATCACGGCCGCGACGCACTCAAGCCGTTCCCGAGCGCCGGGAAGATGAGGCCTAAAAAATATCACTCGTGTCGATGCCGCTTATGCACGCCCATCGCAGGGCATGCCCGCGGGGCGCCTCTCCATCCCGGCATGATCGCCGGTCCCCGCAGCGATGGCTTCATGTTCCGGAAGCCCACAGCGTGGATTCGTCTCGTTGGGTCAGGCCCGATCTCTTCTCCTTGAGCAAATCCAGCCGCTTTCGAACGGCAGGTTGTTGGGCATTGATCTCAAGCGATCTTTCCCATGCCGCCCGGGCATCATCCCATTGGTTCAGAAGAAGGCAGCACTCCCCCAGGGAGTTGAGCATGACCGTGTTCACACCGTGGTTTAGGATCCCCTGTTCGAAAACACCCTTAGCCCTCGATGGATCTCCCAGGTGCAGCCAGGCGCTTCCCAACGTGATATACATGTCATAGGGAAGTGTTGGGGATCCTTCCATGAAGGGGGCGAGCAACGGAGGTATCGGCCTATAGTCTTGCAAGGCCAGGTAGGTCCGGGCCAGGGCCGACGCGTAGCCGAGGTTGGAGGGATCGGCGGCATGGGCCTTGCTCAACTGGGCGCAGGCTTGATCGAGCCGGCCTTGGCTGTGGAGCTGCAAACCGATCACGTAGGCATAATCCGGATGACCGGTACCGACCAGCAGTTTGCTGTAGACCCAGGGACGGGGGAGCCGGGCCGCGAAGGTGACATCGAACTCTTCGGTCTCGGCCAGGATTTCCTGTCCCTCATACCAAAGCGCCGCGCGTATACGATAGTGAGCCGGCGGGAAATCTTTAAGGGACAGGCTTTCCGCAATATCCGGAAGGTCGACGTAATCGGCCAGACGCCGGGAAAAGCCTAGAAACTCCTCTCCTTCCTTGGAAATGGCATACCGAATCTCGGCTCGGTCACGGACCGATCGATCCAGGCAAGTGACTTGGAAGGTCAACACCAGATCATCTGCGCGTGTGAACACGCGGTTGGCCTGAAAGTGAGGCCGGTACCTTCCCGCCTGGAAGGGCCGCAGGCGGTTCTTTTCCGGAACATCCTCCTCCATGCCGAAGCCCAGCAGGAGCGATGTCATCTGCAACTCCTCCTCCCCGGATGGAATAAACAGGGTCCGCTCTAGAGAAGTGAATTCCTTGGAGACCTCGTTTTTGATCAGCACGGAAAGGCGGTATTTACCGGGGATGAGCGGGAACATATCGCGCAGGCTTATGGGGCGGTGGCTGATCTGCCGGATCTGCTCGCCGTCGAATTGCAGCGGGATGGTCTTTTCGAACTGGTGGATCATCGTTCCTTTTTTCTCATCGGTGACGGTTCCGTTGAGAATCAGGGTTGTGTAATAGCGGTCATTATGGGCATTGACGGACAACCTCTCGGGCTCGATGGCGTAATGCACGAAATAGAATCCGGAAGGATCCCGGACGACCTTCACCAGGGCATCGTTTTCGATGTAATTGGCGGAGTATTCCACCTCGACGATGTCCTTGTATTCCAGAAATTTGCGCGCATACTGCTCCTTGACGGCTCGCTGGGGGGTGGATTCGATCTTATTGATCAATAGATCCGAGGACAGCGACGGCCGGCCCAGCCGCGCGCTGCTCTCTCCTGGGAGCAGGCTCAAAGACACCTCCGATAGATCGGGAACCAACTCCCTCAACGTCTCATAGGCGGCCAGATAATCCACGGGATCTCCGGTGTAGGTGGTCATCAGGGCCTGGGGCCCATCCGCCAAAGGCGAGTAGATCCGGTAGTCCCCGACCGCGCCGTCCTGAAAGAAAACCAGGTTGAATGCCGGCGGCAGGCCCAAGTCCGTCATGCCTTGATAGAACCAGACCTCGGTCGGATAGACCTGCGACATGCCTTCGAAGCGCTGGATATCGCGGGGCTCTCCCAACATGATATAGATTCGTCCGCGATCGGTCATCCACCCGGGTTTGGGTACGTTCCGACCATAATAACGGTCGGCGTAAGCAATACGCTGGTAATGCTGGCGGCGAAACTCATTGTCGTTGTCACCCGGAGTTGGATCACGGTGGTTCCAGAAAGCCTCGATGAAACGCTCCCGCTCCCGGTCTGTCCTGAGCTGGAGAAAGACCTCCCTTTCCACCGGTGCGATAATGTAGATGACCTCTTGTTCCAGCCACTTTCGGTACCGCTCGGGCAGGCCGGCGTCCTGCACCGCTCCTCCCCCCAGTCCCCGCCAAAGCATAAATATCCATACGCCAACCACCGTCGCTTTAACCGTCACGCCGATCTCCTTTCTGTCGGCTTGGCTCGGACATCGCATCCGTTTTTCCGGCCACTCGTTCTCTATTTTAGCATGCTGCCCGTCTTACACCAAATCTCCCACTAGGGCCCCATAGATAATTATATTATTGAAATGATTGAATTTAGATCCAGTTTTCAGACAGCACGCAATCCGTATGGCGCGCGGCCGGGCTCAGCTGTCGGCGTGTTTCTGCAGGGAAAGCCGCTTGATCTCCAGGAAGTCGTCATGGGTCATGGTGCCGAAGACATAGGGTGCAGCCAGTTTGTTATGGAGGAGCGGGTCGGCCTCGGCGGATAGCTGGCCTCGCTCCACCATACCGTCCCATTCCCTGGTGTTGGGAACCGGCGAAAAGTAGGCGAGGCGCGGCCGGGCCCCCAACTCGAGCACCTGCCGTATGCTGTCTCGGATGCCGGCCGTTGTCTGCCCCGGAATCCCCGCCAGGAGGTAAACCCCGATGTCCCCACGGCGGTATCCGGCCCGTTCCAAGTTCCGCAGCGCATCCGGGAGATCCTCCGGTATGACTTTTCGCGTTCTGGTTTTCCGCAGCCATTCGGAGTCCAGACTCTCTTGACTGAGATGAATCGAGCGTACGCGAGCCCGAAACAACAACCTGGCTATCTCCCCATCGACCTCCCGCACATGAAGTCCGTTGGGGACATGGAAGGTCACCGGGAGCTTGAGCCGGATCAGTTCGCTGAGAATAGGATGGATGTGACGGGTCTTGTTCCACAGCAGGGCCTCGTCATAAAAGGCGATGTGTCGTGTACCAAGATGCAGACTGAGGTGCTTGATCAGCGCGACCACCTTTTCCGGCGAAGATTGCTCCCAGCCCGGAAAGAGTCGGCGACTGGCGCAGTAAGAACAATCATAAGGGCAGCCGCGAGAGGTCATGAGTGCCAGGGAGTACGTGTCCGACAGGAGGTGAAAAGCCGGCGGAGGGAGATCCTGCAGTGCTGAGTATCGGGATTTTGATGCACCCATCCGGTCTCCCAGGACATCACGCAGCAGCGGGAGCACGGCGTTCTCCCCCGGTCCTGCAAGCACGAAATCGGCGCCGCTTTCGCGTTCGGCATGTCCGGGACACAGGGACGCATAGATTCCCCCCAGGACTATAGGAACCCCTCCATGCTGCTCCCGTATAAGTTCAACCGCCAGCTGAACACCGGGATACCAGTACGTCATGGCACATGTCAGCATGACCAGGTCGGGAGGCGGCATTCCCTTCAACCGGGCACGAAACAGGGAGATAGGGATCCCATAACGAGAGAAGCGGCGCGGGATCGGCCTAAGGACTTCAGGTTTGTCCACCGTCTGTTTGAAATAAGCACCGCGTCCATCGGTCCTCCGACGCAACCCCTTAAAAAGTGCGGAAGGGGCCCGATCCAGGCAGTCGATGAGACTTATTTGAGCCGGGGTGTGCGCCTCCACGATTGCAGCCACGGATATCAAGCCCAGCGGCTTTATCCAAAAATCATAAGCCGTAAAGTCATAGATCCAGGGGTGGACGAAGAGGATATGTGGGGTGGGAGACATGGGTAACGAACCGCCAACCGCCGCGGAGATTCAGGTGGTGCGGAAGGGGGGAGTCGAACCCCCACGGCCTTGTGGGCCATAAACTCCTGAGGCTTACGCGTCTACCAGTTCCGCCACTTCCGCACCGGAATCTGTTCGATTCAGCGGACGGTATTATAGTCGCATCCCTTCGTCGAGTCAACCATAAAGCCGGGCGGAGATGCCATCCCGAATCCCTGCGCGTCAGGCCGGTTTTTAAGCCTGTAATCCGGGCCCGGCTGCAAATTCCCATCCTTCATGGAGGCACTCGGGCGGAGGGATGAGTACCCCCGACCCTGAAACGGAATTTCCATCCGTACCAGGGGGAAGACTTGACAAACCGGCGTTTCGGCGTATCTTAATAAGGTCCAGTGAAACAATCCTTCCCGAACCTTTCATTTCTCCCCATCGAGGAAGGAGTTTGTTTATAACATTGCCGGAAGTTTTCACGCCGATGAGCGAAGGATATAGAAGCGGGGCCACCCTGTCACCAGATACGTCGGTTGCCTGCCGCAGGGATTCTGGTTTGGGGCGGCGGGGACATATCGAGGGACTCATTCGTCAAAGCGGGATTTCAATCCCAAATTTTCAAAGGAGGTCGCATGAAATTAATGGGCCGGGAACAATTGGAGACGCTGGCAAAATTTGAGAGCAAAGACTACCTCACCACCTCATTTTTTCTGGACAGCAGCAAGAATCGGATGACAAAAAAGGAGGTCCAGCTGTCGTGCAAGAATCTGCTCAATGCCGGTCGGCTCAAATTGGATCAGATGTCGTTACCGAAATCCAAAAAGGACTCCCTGGATAGGGATCTGGAGCGGATCAAGGAATTCTGTTCTCAAAGACTTTCGGCCTATCCCCACGTAGGCCTGGCGCTTTTTTCATGTCATGGGGAAGGCTACTGGCAGGAATTCAACTTGGTGAAATCCCCCCGGAACCAAGTGGTCTTTGACCGCAACCCTTATGTCCGGCCGCTATCGGCCATTCTGGACGAATACCACCGCACCTGCCTCCTGACCTTCGACGGCAAAGAGGCGAAATGGTACGGGATCTATATGGGAGAGATATCCCTCCTTGACTCTCTGGCCGGAGACGTACCCGGCAAAGTGCGGGAAGGCGGTTGGGAAGGTTATGCCTCCAAGCGCATCGAACGCCACCGTGCTTCTCGGATGCATGACTTCTTAAAGCAGATCGCGAACCGAACCTTCAGCCTGACACGGGAAGAACCCTTCGACTGGCTTTTGCTGGGTTGCAGCGACGAATACTGTCAGGAACTGGAGCCCCTTTTTCATCCGTATGTGCAAAAAAAATTGAAGATGCGCCTCAAGATCAAACCCGGAGATCCGCCCGATAGGATACTCAAGGAGATACTCCAGATCAAAGACCGGCTGAAGAAGAAGGAAAAGGATGAGATCGTAAAGCGGTTCCTGGTCGAGGTGGAGCGAGATGGACTGGCCGTGGCAGGGTTGGATCAGACTTTGCACAAACTGAATCGGGGCGAGGTACAGATCCTTTTGGTCACCCGCCACTTTTCCGATGCAGGACGTCGCTGTCCGCGCTGCGGCTTTCTCTATGCCGAGCAGCCCGTCTGCCCTTCCTGCCAGGTCAAGACGGCGCTCCTCTCGGACGTTATCGACGACGCGGTGGAAGCGGCTTTCAATTCCCGCTGCCAGGTCAAGCACATAAATCCCCCCTCAGGACTCGACGAATTCGGCCGCATCGGGGCTCTGCTGCGCTACAAGGCCTAAAAGCCGAGTGTGCCACGGGGCGCGCGGAGCCGTCTTGGGTGGTCCCGAATACTCAGCCGACAAACGCTCCTTCAGGCCTTGATGGGCTCGTCCGCCGCCTTTTTCGGATTGAAAGACACCCGATCGAATAGGCTGTAGATGATGGGGATGACAAACAGCGTCAGCAGCGTGGTGGCGGCCAAGCCGCCGATGACTGTAATGGCCATGGGAGCCCGCATCTCGGCGCCTGCCGATGTGCTTATGGCCATCGGGATCATGCCCATGATGGTGGTCAGGGCCGTGATCAGGACAGGGCGCAGGCGCACGGAGCACGCCTGAAGGATGGCTTCTTTTTTCTCCACACCGCGGCGCTTCAGCTGGTTGATGTAGTCCACCATGACGATGCCGTTGTTGACCGCAATCCCACCCAGCATGACGAATCCGATCAGAGAGACAAGGCTGACGGTTTTGCCGGAAATAAGGAGCGCCAGGACAACGCCGATCAGCGCGAGCGGGATGGTGAACATGATGACGAGGGGATGCTTGAAGGACTCAAACTGGGACGCCATGATCATGTAAACCAGCAGAGTGGCCAGGGCAAAGACTCCCACCATGATCAAGAAGGCTTCCTGCATGTCTTCATACTGACCCCCAAATTCGAGGAAGTAGCCGCTGGGCAGGCTGCGCTGCAGATCCGCTGTGCGCTGGATGACGTCCCGCATGATGCTGCCCAGATCGCGGCCGGAGATGTTGGCCGAGACCGTAACCTCTCTAGCCTGATTCTCCCGGGTGATCCGGATGGGTCCCTCCCCCGGCACAATACTCGCGACCTGATCGAGGCGGACCATGACTCCGGCCGGGGTCATGATGGGGATGTTGCGGATATCATCCAGGCTGTCGCGGAAGCGCTCGTTGAAGCGCACGCGCACATCCACTTCCTCGTCCCCCTGCCGATATCGGGTCGCAACCTGTCCCAGGGAGGCGGTCTGGACGGCATTACCGATCTGCCCGATCGTCAGTCCCAAGCGGGCCGCTTTTCCTCGATCGATACGGATTTGGTACTCGGGCTTGCCCTCGGTGAACGTGTGAGTCACGTCCCGCAGGCCGTCCACGTCCCGGATCCTCGCCGTGATGTCATCGGCGATCTCCTTCAGACGGAAAATCTCCTTGCCGAAGATTTTGATCTCCACTGGGGCCTGTGCCCCGCCCATCATCATCTGCCCCATGTCCAGCGACTCGAACTTGACGTCCGTGAGACGGGGCAGTCGGCTGCGGATATCCTCCAAGATGTCCAGGTCGGAGACCGGACGCTGGTCTTGTGTGACCAGCCCCACCCACAGCAGCGCCTCATGCGGTCCTGAGCTCGAGAACTCCGAGGCCGAATCCGCGGGATTGTCCTCCGCCTGCGACCCGAGTTGGGCGGAGATGATATCCACGTAGGGATTCTGCTGCAACAGTTCCTCCACCCGCGTCACCACCCGGTCGGTCTCTTCCAGGGCCGTTCCCACCGGCATCTTGACTTTGAGCACCAGCATATCTCGGTCTGAGGCCGGCATGAACTCCGTGCCGATGAAGGGGATCAGTACGAAGGAAAGCAGAAACACGGCCAGGGTGCCGGCCAAGACCCGGCCGCGGCGCTGCAAGGCCTTATGCAGCCATCTGCGGTAGCGATTGCGGACCTGCTCAAAGCGGCGGTGCCCGACTTTGCCCCGCTCATCGGCCCGGTATCTTTGCTCCTTGAACAACAGCGAGGCCGCCATGGGAATGATGGTAAGCGCCACGAACAGGGAGGCCACCAAAGAAAAGGCGATGGCCAGGGCCAGGCCCCGGGTCAGCTTTCCGGTGATGCCGGTGGCGAACATCATGGGGAAAAACACCGCTATGGTGGTCAGGGTGGAAGCGGTTATGGCCATGCCCACTTCCGAGGCCCCCGATTTGGCGGCCTCCTCCCGAGAGGCGCCCTCTTCGAGATGCCGAAAGATGTTCTCGATCACCACGATGGCATTGTCCACCAACATGCCGATCCCCAGGGCCAATCCCCCCAAGGTCAAAAGATTCAGCGTGTAGCCGGCCGCATAGAAAGCGATGAAGGTGGTGATGATTGAAAGGGGGATGGCCAGGCCGATGGTGAGGGTGGGGCGCCAATTGCGCAGAAAGATGAATATGAATAGGATAGCCAGGATTCCGCCCACCAAGGCGTTGTTTCCGGTCCGCTGCACCACCTGGAGGACCATGTCGGACTGGTCCATGGCGATGTAAAACTGCACGTCCGGTGGGAGCGTGGGCTTGATGCGCTCCAACTCCTTTTTGGCCGCCTCCGCGGTGATCACGGTATTGGCTCCGGACCGCTTGCTCACGAAAAGATAAACCCCGTTCTCACGCTGCACACGGGCTATGAAACGGGAATCCTTCATGGTATCGAGGACCTCGGCCACGTCCCTGAGGTAAACGGGCTCACCCGTCTGCGTGGCACCGATCACGGTGGCGGCGATGTCTTCCAATTCGTCGAATTCACCCAAGGTACGGATGAGATACTCCGAGTGACGCTCGGTGAGATAACCGGCGGGCAGATTCATGTTCTCCAAGCGCAGCGCCATCAGGATCTGGTCCAGGGAGAGCATGCGGGATTCCAGAGCCGCGCGGTCCACATTCACCAGGATCTCGCGCACATCGGTCGAAAAAACCTGCGCCGACGCCACCCCTTCGATGCGCTCCAGCCGCATGGCCACCTCGTCTTCGATCAACTCCTTAAGCTGGGAGGTGGGCATATCGGAAGTGATGCCCCAGAAGACCACCGGCCACTGCGAGATGTTGAACTTGACGGTCAGAGGATCGGAGGCATCCTCCGGAATGAAGTTGCGGTACAATCCAATCTGATCGCGGATGTCCTGGGCGGCAAAGTCCAGATTGGTCCCCCACTCGAACTCCACCATGATCAGGGAAACCCCCTCCGAAGTGCTGGAGGTGACCTTCTTGACCCGGCTGACGGAGTTGATCACCTGCTCCAGCGGGCGCGTGACGGTGTTTTCCATGTCCTCGGAGGATACGCCGCTGTAAGTGGTGATGACCGAGACCGTAGGGAATTCCAAGTCCGGGAAGAAGTCCAGTCCCAGGCGGGTGTAGGACAGCGATCCCAGGACCACCAGGATCATGGCCAGCATGGCCGTTGTGACCCTACGATTGACGGAAATCTCCGGGATCTTCATTGCAAGACCTCTTTGATTTCGACCGATGCGCCGTCAGCCAGTCCATAATTCCCCTCGACCACAACCTGTTCCCCCTCCGACAGTCCTTTGACGACCTCCAGCAGCTCGGCGTCCTGGAGACCGATTGCGATCTCTCTTCTTTCCGCCCTGCTGCCATCGGTAACGAACACATAGCGGCCGTTCAGGACCGCCATTTGAGGAATGACCAGGGCGTTGTCATTCGAACTGACTTCCAGGCTGACATCACCGAAGGTATTGGGCTTGAGCAGCAGCTCGGAATTCCGGATCTCGACCTCCACACCGAATTTTTTGCTCAGGGAATCGGCCGCCAGGTTGACCACCGTAATCCGCCCCTCGAATATGCGGTCGGGATACGCGGATACCCTAAGAGTGGCGGGCTGGCCCTTGGAAATCCGCGCGATGTCGTTCTGGGAAACCTCCACCTCGATCTTGACCACGGAAAAATCCATGAGCGTCAACACGCCGCTGGCCGCACCGAAGCCGCCCATCATGGGATTGATGACATCCCCCACTTCGGCATTCTTGGCGGCGATGATTCCAGCAAAAGGCGCCTCCATGATCGAGACATCAAGATTGTATTCGGCCAGATTGACAGCGGCCTGAGCCTGCTGGAGCTGGGATTCAGCGGCTTCGTAGGCCAGTTTGATCTGCTCATACTGCTGCTCCGACACCGCATTCTCCTTGCGCAGCCGTGTCCACCGCTCCAAGTTGTTCCGGGCGTCATTGAAGTTGGCCTCGGCCACCGCCCTCTGGGCCTCAGCCTGTTCCAGCTGCAGTCGGATAGCCCGTGTGTCCAGCTCGGCCAACACCTGCCCCTTTCGGACTCGGTCGCCTTCTTCCACATGAATCTGGGCGATCTTGCCGCCGATATCAGGGTTGATGATCATTTTCTTCCGGGCCTCGATCAGTCCGGTGTAGAGAAGCTTCTCCGAGATCTCCTGTCTCCGTACCTGGAAGACCTTCACCTGAGCCGCCCCGAAGCTCTGCTCGGCGACCGGCTCCTGCTCCGGGGGGCTGCATGACATCAGGACGGCCCCCGATACGAATATGATTCCCAACCAGGATTTCAAATGTTTGTTCATCTATCTCCTCCCAATGCCACGGAACCTTCCCTGCCGGTCGCGCGGTCGACCTCCGCCAGCGCCAGCTGGTAATCGAACAGCGCCTGCGAATAATTGACCCGCGCCTGCGTGAGCGCGGTCTGAGCCTGGCTTATATCCAGCACCGTGATCAATCCCTCGGCAAAATTCAACTCGGCGATGCGCAGGCTCTCTCGGGCCTGCTCCACGTTCTTTTCCTGAGATAAGAGAGATTCTTGCGACTCTTCCAGTTTGAGCATCGCCTGATTGACCTCAAATTTCAGACGATCGATCAGACCCTGTTCGTTGTATTCGATCTCTTTGAGCGCGGCCTTGGCCTGACCCATTCGGGCAAGATTGGCCAAGCCGTTGAAAATAGGGATATTGAGGACCAGATTGACGGTATAGTAATCCTGCCACACATCCCCCCCGAGCTTCAGCCGATCGGCCCACCAGTTGAATTGGCCGGATAAAGCGAGAGTGGGCAGCGCCCCCGCTCGGGCCACCTTGAAGCTCTCTCCGGCCATGCCTTTTTGGAAACGAATTTGGGCCAGCTCAGGTCGGCTGAGCATGGCCTTTTCCATCAACGCAGATAGGCTGAGATCAACCGGCACATAGGTCAATTCGCCCTTCAGCTCGATCTGCGTCTCCAGATCCAATCCCAGGATGGTCTTGAGGTTGAGCTCCATGATTTTCAGGTTATTCTTGGCCTGGATCACCTGAGGCTTCATGTTGACCACCCGCACCTCGGAACGGAGAAGATCGAATTGAGAGGCCAGGCCCACGTCGTACTGCTTCTTGACCAGATCGTACAGCTTTTCCGCATCGGCGATGGCCATCTCCGCCACCTGCACATATTCCTTCATTAGGAGCACCCCGTAGAAGGCGCTCTTGGTGTTGTACACGGTGGTGTGTCGGGACTGGCGCTCCGCTTCCTGGGTCGACTTGAGGTTGTAGTCGGACATGCGGTAGCCGGCTGTCAGCCTTCCGCTGGTGAATAGCGGAACGCTCAGGGCCATGCTGAACTGATAATCCCGCGTGAAATCCACCTCCACCCGCTGGGCCGGTTCACCTGGGATGAATGAGGGAAACTCCAGCTCAAACACCTTTTCGTCCAGGGTGGACAGCCCCTGAGCGTTGAGGCTAGGGAAAAAACCCGCCCGTGCTTCGCGCAGCTGTTCCCGGGCCGCATCCACACGTTTGGCGGTGGCCAGATGAAAAGGATTCTGCGAGGTGGCCAGGCGAATGCTGTCCTCCAGGGTCAAAACCAGCCTTTCCTGCGCGGATACGAAACCTCCCATGACAATCAACCACAGCATAGTGAAAAGGATCATAGAGTAACGCCTCATGTCCGTTCTCCTTTATGGGGCCGGTCGTCGGCTTTGATGCCGTGCATAAAATAATGGTGGAGCACGTCCGTGCTTTCTTCGACCGTATAGGTTTTCTCGAGTAAAAATCCGCGGAAATGAAATCCCCGCAGCAGAGCTCCCAGAATATAGCAGGCTTCCGCCGGATCCAGATGGCGAAACTCACCCCCGTCTATCCCCTCCTGGATGATGGCACGCATGGTGCAGTAAAAGGATGTGAAGATCTGTTTGAACTTTTGAGGAAGGATCTCCGTACTGCCGCCCGGCATGACATGATCATGGATATCGAGATTCAAGGCCCGTTTCATGGCATTCCTTTCCATGAGGAAAACGCGCGCGAAGTTTTCCTTTTTCTTGTAGTATGAGAGTGTGTAATGGATGAGTTCCCGCACCTTGTCCTCGGCCCTGAGAGGCTTGCGCTGGATTAGTTGAAAACCCCGCAGGGCCTCCTGGAACGACTCCATGATCACGGCGGCGAACATCTCGCTTTTACTGGGATAATAGCGATACAACGTGGCCTTGGAGAATTGAGCCTCCCGGGCGATGTCGTCCATGGAAGAATGACTGTAGCCCTTTTTGGAGAAGATTTTCTCCGCCGCCTGAAGGATGAACTTCCGGTTCTCCTTGATTCTTTGCAGCTCTCTTTGAACCCTTAGGTCGCGTCTGGCCATAATAAAACCTTTCAGTATTATTGTTAAACCATTCAGTTCATTGCTAAAACCTTTAAGTTAAAATAGCAGACTCATGAGTCTAAGTCAATGGCCGGGGTCGTCTCGTTGACCCAAAAAACGGCAATGGTGCACGGGATCGGCAAGTCTCTCCTTTGCATGCGGGGGCGAACCCGACGGCCCGACAGAGGATGCCGCCGCTTGCTTTTGGCTTTACGCACCCATTCCGGACGAGTACCATGAAAGAAAAAAATGATACAGGAGGCAGACATGGGAAAGGCGGTAAAGGAGTTCGAGGAATTCCGCAGCAGGATGAATGCGCGGATCATGGCCGCTGGAAACCTGGAGATCAAGCGCTTCTTTGCGCTGGACAAGCATGCCTACCAGGAAGGCGCGCTTCCCGCCCCAACCAAAGAGCTGCTGGGATTGGTGGCCTCCATGGTTCTCCGCTGCAATGACTGTGTCAACTATCACCTGCTGCGTTGTAAGGATCTGGGAGTGAGCGACGCACAGCTCTATGAAGCCTTCAATGTAGCGCTGGTGGTAGGTGGATCCATCGTCATCCCTCACCTACGGCGGGCGGTAGCCTTTTTAGACGAGATACGCGGCTCGGATCAGGCACGCGGGTGATACATGTCATAGACCCGGCGCAGGCGTCGGCGGCTGACATGGGTATAGATCTGGGTGGTGGTGATCTGGCTGTGACCCAGCATGAGCTGAACCGAGCGCAGATCCGCCCCCCTTTCCAACATGTGGGTGGCGAAGGAGTGACGCAGGATATGGGGACTGATCTTACGGTCCAATCCGGCCTGTTCCGCATAGGCCTTGAGCCGCTTCCAAAATCCTTGGCGGGTAAAGGGTTTGCCGCGCCCGGTGAGGAAAAGATAATCCGACGTCCCCTTTAAGAATTCATCCCGAGCGCAGCTCAGATAGCGCTCCACGGCCGCGGCTGCAGACCTCCCCAGGGGTACAATCCGCTCTTTCCCGCCTTTGCCCTGACAGATAAGGAATCCATCATCCAGGTTCAGGTTCTGCCGTTTGAGCGATACCAATTCCGAGACCCGTAGACCAGAAGCATATAGCAGTTCCAGCATGGCTCGATCCCGCACGCTGCGGCGGTCGTCCCCCCCTGGCTGGCGGAGCAGCCGCTCTACTTCCTCGACTTGGAGGAATTTGGGAAGATTGAACCACAGTTTGGGCGAACTGAGTCCGGCGGCCGGATTGGCCTTGATCCCTCCTTCCAAAACCACAAAGCGAAAGAATGCCCGGAGCGACGAGACCAGCCGGGCGATGGAGCGAGCCGATAGGCCGGCACGGCTTTGTCGATGGATGAATTTGATCAGATGGGCTTCATTGGTCCTTTGCCACCCTATCTTCTCCTGGCCCAAAAACAAAAAAAACTTGTCGAGGTCATGAGCATATGACGCCACTGTGTTGGCGGACAGCCCCTTTTCTACCGCTAGGAATTCGAGGAAAACCCGCAGGATCCCCTCGGGGCTGGAGGGAAGATGGCTCATCGCACGAATGGATTTGACTTTTTTTCCCGGTCCACCGTGGTGGAAGGGCCGTGTCCAGGGTAAACGCGGGTCCGGCCATCCAAAATGAATATCCGGCTCTTGATGGATTCCACCAATTCCTCCCATGAACCACCGGGTAAATCGGTGCGTCCGACACCGTCGTTGAACAGGGTGTCACCCGAGAGCAGGAATTCGTCGCCCTTCAAGCTGATGCTGCCGGGGGAATGACCGGGTGTGGCCACTACGGTCAGGCTTTGCCGTCCGATCCGGATTTCCTCGCCGTCGGTCACAAAGGCGTCCGGTTCGGGTGACGCCTTAGCTCCCAGCAGGAACGCCACTTCCGAGAGCAGGGCATTGTTCAGGAGGGGAAGATCCGCCTTGTGCAGCAGGAGGGGAACGGCAAACCGTTGTTTGATATCATGATTGGCTCCGATGTGATCGACATGCCCGTGGGTGTTGATCAGGACCACCGGCTCCAGGGACATTTCCAGCAGGGTGTGCAGGATCTTTTCCGGATCGGCGCCCGGATCAACCACCGCGCACTGCTTGGTTTCCTCACAGTAGACCAGATAGCAGTTGGTCTCCAACGCCCCTACGACCACCGTCTCGATCTTCATATATCCATCTTAGTGCTTCAAATTCCGGGAGTCAAGCGCCGGAGCATGCGTCTTAATATCCTTGATGAATAGTGATGCGACCCACACGATGGAGGCCTGAGCCTGGTACGGACGACGGCCGTCCGGTCTTTAAGCCGTGCTGATTCACTCCATGGGAAATGCCTGTAAGAAAATACAATCCGGGCCGTTTCCGAGCGAGGCTACGGGAGCGAAGAAATCCGATAAAGACCGAATTCCGCCAGGGCGGGGGAGAGGCGGGAGGCCCGAATCCTGAGACGGACCCGGCGGGTGGTCGCGGAATCGAAGCGGAGCAGCCGCCTGTACCCGACCACGGAGGCCTGCGCCGCTTCCCGCCACTCCCCTCCATCCCAGATCTCCAGCGAAAAGTCTTCGATTCGCTGGCCGACCTCGATCGCCTCCTGCAGGGCCGCGCAATTAAAGATCACGTCTCGGGCCAGTTCGAAGGTCAGGTCCACGGTCTTTGTTTCCGCGTCGGGCATCCAATATGTCGAGGTGTCTCCGTCCAGCATGTTTCGCAGAGGAAGAAATTGCCCCTTAAGGTGGACGGCGGATGCCGTCACCGCGGCCCCTTCCGCCAAGTTACGGGTGAAATCGTTGCGCAGTCTGCGCCCGAACTCTCTGAGCCGGGCCGCGTCGTTCTCATGGATCAAGCCGCGCCGGTCGGGCGGCAGGTTGAGCAGGAACTGGGCATTGCCGCCTACGCTCGTGAAGTAAATATCCCGGAGATGTCCGAGCGTCTTGATCTTATCGTCCTCTTCCGGATGGTAGAACCATCCGGGACGAATCGAGGTGTTGACTTGAGCCGGATACCAAACCAGATAAGAGGCATCCTCCAGTTTTGCCCGGCTCCCCAGATCTTCTGCCGTCATGTCCGTCCAATCGTGTCGGGAAGGGTCCACCGCCAGTGGAATGACGCTCCACTCCGAAGGTCGTGTGTGCCCGGCTTCGTTGCCGCACCAACGGACATCCGGACCTCGGATGGAGATGACGGCCGCCGGTTGGAGGCGGCGCACGAGCGCATAGTACCCGCCCCAATCATAGACCTGACGTTTTCCGTTGGGGCCCTCACCGCAGGCGCCGTCGAACCACACCTCGGAAACGGGTCCGTATCCGGTCAGCAACTCGTGCAGCTGTTTTTTGAAGTGCCGGTTGTAGCGGGGCGAATCTCCATAGCTGGGCTCGTGCCGGTCCCAAGGGGAGAGATAAATTCCGAACTTGAGTCCACCTCGGCGGCAGGCCTCGGCAACTTCACGCACCACATCCCCTTTCCCCCCTTTCCAAGGGCTGTTCTTCACTGAGTGTTCGGTGTGGCGGCTCGGCCACAGGCAGAACCCGTCGTGGTGTTTGGCGGTGAGAATCACTCCCCGCATGCCGGCGGCTGCAAACACCCGTATCCACTGGTCGGCATCGAATTCTCGGGGATCGAAGAGGCCGGGATCCTCTGTGCCGTCCCCCCACTCAAGATTCGTAAAGGTGTTGATTCCAAAATGGACAAAGGCCTGGAATTCAAGCCGCTGCCAAGCCATCTGCCTCGGCGTCGGGGTGACGCGTGCAGCCTTGTGTATGATGTCCTCCAAGGTATCGGAAGCAAGGATCTTTATCCGATTTTCAGGTCGATCTCCATTTCCGGTGCACGCCGCGAACGATATCAAGCCGGACGTCAAGGCGGCGAGGGCGATCCAGATACGGATTAGGCCGCGCATCCCCACGATTAAATCCGCCATCGGAGTCCTCCCGCAGAATGAGCCTATTGTAACCCAAAGAGCCCCTGAATGTGTAAGCATCATTTCCCGCTCTGCGATGTGCCCGGGGGGAGATCGGACCAGTCGAGCCAGCACTATTCCCTCCCCGCCTACTGTGAAGGGGAAGAGAGTCGTGGGACCCCTCAGCTTGTCATTTCCGGGAAATCCTCCTATAATGGCGCCGATGCAGGACCAACACTGGCAGCTCCGCCTGGTGGGCCGTTCCCTGAAAAAAAAAGAAAAAATCCGGCTTCTCGACCGCCATCTGCATTTGCAGGCCGCGGATCTGGCCCTCGACCTGGGTTGTGCGCAGGGGATTCTCAGCTTCTTCCTGCGGAAAAAGGGCGGGCGCTGGATAAGCGCGGACCTGGACGCCGTAAACCTGAAAACCGCACAGGACCTGTTGGTCACGAATCTCCTGCAGGTGTCGGAAGGGCGCCTGCCGTTCCAAGACCGTTCGCTGGATATGGTGGTCAGCCTGGATTATCTGGAACACCTGGACGATGACCGCCTGTGCCTGGATGAAATCCACCGGATTCTTAAGGTTGGGGGTCGGCTGCTGCTGGCCGTTCCCAGAGTCGGCTTCCCTTTTATCCTCAACCGGCTCAGGCCTCTGCTGGGAATGCGGCTGTCCTTCTACGGCCATAAACGCGAGGGCTACCGCTTACACGAGCTGCGGCGCAAACTGCAGGATTCCGGCTTGAGTCCGCTCAAGCACCGGAGGTTTTCAGGTTTCATCACCGAATTCATGGAGTTGGTGCTCAATGTCCTCTATGTCCGCTGGTATGGATCCTCCGGAGCCGCCGGCCTGAGGGACGGTCACATCCGCCCCTCTACGGCGGAAGAATTCTCTCACCGGAGGACTGCTTTTCGGTTGTATTCCCTATTCTATCCCCTGCTGTGGATGTTTTCCCGGTTGGACGGGCTCTTTTTCTGGCAACGAGGATACGGGCTGATGCTCTGGGCCGTCCGGCCGGAGAAGCCGGACACCTGATCCATGGAAACACGCAAAATCATCGGATTCCTGCTGGGTCCGCTGCTCTTTGTGTTGGCGTTGGCCTTGCCGGTCTTGAGCGGCAATCCCGAATCCCACCGGCTGCTGGCGGTCTTCCTCCTGATTGTGGTGTGGTGGGTCACCGAGTGCATCCCGATCCCGATTACGGCTCTCCTCATCCCGGTCATGATCACCGCCCTCGGCGTGGCGTCCGTCCGGGACGCCTTGGCCCCTTTCGCCAATCCCATCATCTTCCTTTTCCTGGGAAGCTTCGTGCTGGCCCGAGCCATGTGCGTCCACGGATTGGACCAAAGACTGGCCGCCGCGGTGCTGGGCCGTAGATCCCTGGCCGGCCGGCCGACCCGCATCCTCTTCGCCCTAGGCCTGACGTCGCTGGTGCTTTCCATGTGGCTGAGTAACACCGCGACCACGGCGATGATGTATCCCATCGCCTTGGGCATCCTGGACTCTGTGCGGGGAGTGCGACCCCAGGACGCCCGCAGCTCTTTCGGTGTGCCGCTCCTGCTGACTCTGGCATACGCCGCATCGATAGGGGGCGTCGGCACACCCATCGGCAGCCCTCCCAACCTCATCGCCATCGGAATGCTCGAGCGGCTGGTCGGATACCAGATCAATTTTTTCCAATGGATGCTGATGGGCTTTATGGTTCTCCTTCCCATGTATGCCGTTCTTTACGGATTGATGAGATTTCGCCTGAGAAAAGAAAAACCGGCCCAGGAAACCGGCCCAGAAGCCTGGATCGATCCCGGTCCAAAGCGAATCAGCCGCGCGCAGCGAAACGTCCTGCTGGCATTCTCCGTGACCGTGTTCCTGTGGATATTCCCGGGAGTGGTATCCCTAGTCGCCGGGCGCGAGTCAGGGCTCTATATCTGGCTGCACGACCGCTTCCCCGAATCGGCGGCCGCCATTATCGGAGCCCTCCTGCTCTTCGCATTACCGGTGGAGCCGCGAAAAGGCATCTTCACCTTGAGCCTCAAAGACGCCATGCGCATCGACTGGGGGACCCTGCTGCTGTTCGGCGGCGGATTGTCGCTGGGATTTCAGATGTTCGAGACAGGACTGGCGGACAGCATCGGTAAATTCTTCATCTCGCTGGGAGGGAGCTCGGCCGGACCGGTCCTGATTACCTTTCTGGCGGTTTCCCTGAGCGTCTTCCTCACCGAGCTCACCTCCAACACCGCTTCCGCAAACATGATCATCCCCATCATCATCGCCATCACTCAGGCCGCCGGGATCGATCCCCTGCCCCCCGTCCTGGGATGTGCCGTCGGATGCAGCTTTGCATTCATGCTGCCCGTGGCCACCCCGCCCAACGCCATCATCTATGGTTCGGGCATGATCCCTCTCCCCCAGATGATGCGGGTGGGCCTAAGGCTGAACATCGCCGGCATTCTGATCATCTGGCTGGTGATAGCATTCCTGGTCCCGGCCCTTGGTATTTTCTGAGACTTCTCAAAGGCCGTAACGGCATCCCCTTTTCATCGGGAAAAATGGATATCGACGGCCGATGCGATGCTCCACTCGAAATTCCAAGATGAAGAAGGCTAGTTTCGTGATCCGGGCCGATTTGTTATAATAAGCAGCCATGGATGTCTATCTATCCCGGGAGGCGCTCCTTCAGCTCCAGGCGGTCGGCATCTTCTCACTCCGCGCCGAGGGCCTTTTGATCGGACATAAGCGAGGACATAGGTACTTTGTAGAGAGTATTCTGGCGGTGCCCCGGGCCCTCGCCGCATCCTCCGTTAAACGTCAAAGCCTGAAGGCGCTGCTCGAGGATTCATTTTTGGGTCATTTTTGCTTTATGGATGCGAAGGCCGGTTTGAAGCGAGCCCTGGTCCCGGGCCTGGTCGGAACGGTGCTGCTGGAGGTCGGTTTTGACCCGGCACAAAAATCGAAATTTAAAGCCTATATGGTGGAATTCGACGGCGTATACCGGCTATCTCCTATAAAAGTCAAGCAGGCAAAATGAGGGCGGGGGGGAAGTCCATGCATGAAGCGAAGCTCGATAACGACCAACAGCATTTCCTCTTGAGCCTGGCCCGGGAGGCCATCCGCCTCCATCTGGAAAAAGGCAGGGCCCCGATTCCGGAAGTGAAGGACCGGACCATGCGGGAAGAACGGGGGGCGTTCGTGACGCTTAGGCTCGATGCCCGTTTACGGGGGTGCATCGGGTATCCCGAGCCCCAGGACGCCCTCTACCGGACCGTCATGGATGCAGCGGTCATGGCCGCCACCCGCGACACACGTTTCCCTCCCCTGACTCTGGAGGAGCTGCCGGAGACGCGGATCGAAATCTCGATCCTCAGCCCACCACGGAAGATCAAAGACATATCGGAGATCATCCTCGGCGAGCACGGCATCATCGTCACCCAAGGCTTCCAGCGCGGACTCCTGCTTCCCCAGGTCCCATTGGAATGGGATTGGGACTTGGAGACCTATCTAAGACATGGCTGCCTGAAGGCCGGATTGGAAGAGAATGCGTGGCAGACGGGCGCGGAAATCCAGCTCTTCAGCGCCCAGGTGTTCTCGGAATAACGCCGGCGGGATCGCCTACCTATTTCTGAATTTCTTATCGTCCAGCATTTCCCGAGCCATGGATTTGTTTTCATTCACGCCGGTGACCCAGCGGGGATCATCCGGCAGGTTGATGACAAACTCCAATTCGGCTCGGGCCGAATCGACCTCATCCTGCGTGAGCAACGTTTCCGCCAGATAGACGCGGGTCAGCGCATCCTGGGGCCCGTACTCCTTGGACATCTCCAGGTGTTCGCGTGATTTATCCTTGCTCCCGCCCGCAAACCCGGGCAGTTTGAAATACACACGCCCCAGAACCCGGTCCGGGCCTCCGTCTTCATAACTGCGGTCCAGCTCGATGACCTTATTCATGTCGTTCTTGATGGGCTTGACCAACGAGAGGCTTTTCAAGACACCGCGTGTTTCGCCGTATTTGCCGTTGTTTACACCGCGCCAATAATAGCCGTCCGGCTTCTCCGGCTGCAGGGCGACGGCCTTTTCGGCATGGTAGACGGCTTGGGCGAAGGTATTCTTGCGGTCCTTCTTTTCCTCCATGTGTTCTCCGATGAAATACATGATGCGGGAAATCTTCCAGTACGCCTCGTATTTGTCATCCGCCGCCAGCAGCGCCTTTCGGTACAGGGCCAGCGCCTCTTGGGCGGATGCCATGTCCTTCATGTCTTCATACAGCACATCGGCCTGTTGCAGCAGTTCCGAAGCTGACTGGCCGGACGCCAGCACGGCAAAGCAGATAATCCCGAGCGCCAATACCGATATTTTCGCCTTCATATCCCTCTCCTAATCAATAAGACCATATTTTAGGTCCATCCAGAATATCACAAATTCCGGGAGGATAACAACCCACTTGGATCCCCTTGGATCTCCTCGGCCGTGCCCGGGAAATCTATGCGCTCGTTATTTCATCTCCGACGGTCGAAGTATTGATCCGCCCATGCATCCAGATCGAGCAGTCTCCGTTCCAGCAGCCTCCGCTGCTGCTCGAATTCCTCTCCGCTGAGATTCGGGGCCACGCTCACGGGCTCTCCATAGACAGCCACGACGCGATGAAAGGGATAAAAGAGCAGGAAGCGGTCCCATGTGTTCAGAAATTTTTTTCGGGTCGTGGAAAAAGAAAAAGGCAGGACGGCTGCACCGGTCGCCTGGGAGAGCTTTAGGGCTCCCGCTTTCATGACATGTCCGGGACCCTTCGGACCGTCGGGAACGATGATCACCTGGCCTCCGGCCGTCAGTTCCTGCCTGAGCCCTCCCCAGGCTTTGAGCATGGAATGGGAGCCTGACCCACGCATGAATTTGTAGCCCAAATCGGACGCCAGACGGACCACGATCTCGCCGTCTTCGGAGGGGCTTACCAACGGCATGATACCCCGATGACGCAAAAAGAAGGTGGTGAAGAGGATGCGTCCGTGCCAGACGACGAGCACCACCGGCTTGCCCCGCTCCCGAAGCTGTCGGTAATGCTGCTCCCCCACCACGGTCACTCGGGCCGACATCATCCACAATCGATAGAGTCCCTTTCCCAAGGTGGAGATGAGAAATCCACGGACTTTCCCGGCCGGCGCCATATTGGCCATCATAGCTCATCCGGCGCCGCTGGTAAAGGCACCTCTGCGCGTTTGCGGTCGCGGGCATAGCCAACCAAGAATCCTGACAGCCCCAATCCCAGGCCATAGGGGACGGAGTACGGCCACTCCAGCAGTGGAAGCGCGATCAATCCAATGGCGCTGAAAAAGGCCAGCACCGCATAGCCTCCACCCAGGACGAGGCTCAACAGTCCGGCTGTCGGCGCCCGGCGTTGCATAAACAGCATGGCGACTCCAGGTATAAAGAAACCCGCGGTCAAGATCTCCGAGGCCAGCCCCAGGGCTTCCAGGATGCTCTGCAGCCGCGTGGCGATGACCAACGCCAGGACAGCGACGACGAAGGTTGAGATGCGGCTCAAGGCCAGCACCATATCCTCGCGGTCGAAATGAAATATCCGCTGGGCCACATCCCGGGTCAGCGAGAGTGCACCGGTATTGATGGCCGTATCCAGCGTCGACATCACGGCCGCGGTGACAGCTACAAACAGGGCCGTTGACAGAACGGCCCCGGTCCGGAAGGCGATCAGATCTGATAAAAGCGGTCCGCTGCGGGAACCAGCGGAAAACAGGGGAAGCGACAGTATGCCCACCGCCACGATCCCGGCATAGATCACCAGAAACGCCAACGCTGCCCCCCAGAGGCCCAGGCGGGCATGGCGGGGAGTCCGGGCAGCCTGGATCCGCTGCCAAACAATGGGCGAAACGGTCCAAGCCCCCACAAAAGAGACCACCATCCAGATGTTGCGTTCCCAACCCTGGAAATAATTCCAATATCCTTCCCGCCCCAGCTGTGATGCGGCGGCCGCGATATCATTCAATGGAGCGCGTCCCGCCAAGAAAATGCCAAGACCGAGGATCCCACCAACCAGCAGGCCAAACTGCAGAATATCGGTCAGCACCACCGAAAAGAAGCCTCCCACCATGGAATAGGCCACTACAACGGCCGTCCCCAGGATTAAGGCCTGAAGGTAGGGCAGGCGCAGAAGGGGTCCCAGGAAATTCCCCATGGCCACCATCTGTGAGGCCGCCAACAAGACCATGTACCAGACTATGAGCAGAGACGTCAGATGACGCACCAGCCGCCCATAGCGCATCTCCACCAGGTCGGGGAGGGTGATGAAGGGCAGGCGGCGTATGGGATTGCAGAGCAGCACGGCAAATCCCACCGCTGTGAGGACGGCCGGCAGCCCCATGACCCAAAACGAACTCACACCCGTCTCGAATGCCTGATCTACGGTTACCAAAGTCGAGGACGCCCCTATCCATGAGGCCGTAAGGGAAAAGAACACCAGCCATCCGCCCAGGTTGCGGGAGGCCAGGAAGAATCCCTCCAGGCCGGGAGATTTTCGGGCGAATACCACTCCCACCAAAAGGACGACGCCCATGTAAATCAGGAGAACGATCAGCAGTTCGGGCCGCACACTGGGTTTATAGCAGATGCCCTCGACCACGGCAAACGATTTCTTAAGATCGGTGATTATGTTATAATCCCGGCACCATGTGGTTTTTACTGATGGTCATGTGGGGCTGGATGGGGGTAGGTCCACAGACCCCAGAAGACACGGCACTCCAACTGGAAACCCGGCTGCGGGCCCTGAAGTCTTTGCAGGCCGACTTTCAACAGACGTATCATTCCATCAATGTGTCCACACCGCTGCAGGAGAAGGGCCGGCTCCATATCCTGAAGCCGGGCTGGATGCGTTTCGACTATTTTGACCCCGAGGTCAAGGTCTTTCTGATCAAGGATGACCTCTACCAGGAATACTGGCCGGAAGACAAACAACTCGTGGAGCGGACACTGGCCGAAGAAGGATCCGAGGGAGCCCTTCTGTCCCTGCTGTCCGGGACACGGGGGATCCTGGACAACTATTCGGTCGAATTCGATCTTGATGCAGACGGGAAGATAAGCGCTGCGCGGTTGAAAATCACTCCCCGGAATGAGGATGAGGCCGACACCTTCATCATCCTGGAGCTCGATGATCGCACGGGGCTCATCCGGAAAGCGGTGTCATTCGACTGGACCGGAAACCGCCAGGAATTCGAATTCAGTGGTATCAAGGCCGACATCCCCTTGCCTGAAAGCCTGTTCGAACTCGAGGTCCCTCCGGATGTGGATATCATCCGATAGACGGATACGCAAAACCATTTATCGCACCATCCGTATACACATCTGAGGGCTGGACGGTCCTTAATGGATGACGAAAAACACCTGATCCAGAGAACCCTCGCAGGTGAAAAAGAGGCATTTGAGATGATCATACAGAAGTACCAGCGGCCTTTGCTGAACTACATCGGCAGGACCCTGGGAGATTACGAGATGGCGCTGGAATTCACCCAGGAGGTCTTTATCAAGACCTATTCCTCTCTCCACACCTATCAGCCCAACTATAAATTCTCCACCTGGCTTTTCAAGATCGCGTCCAACTACATAATCGATTATTGGCGGAAGAAGAAGATCGACGCCTATTCCATCGACCAACAGAACGAAAGCTCCCACCGCATCCATCCCATCCAGATTCCCGCCAACGAGATCCCGGTGTGCCGGAATTATGAGATCGCCGAGCTGGCGGAGAAGATCGATCACACCCTGCAGGAGCTGCCGCCGGCACTGCGGGAGCTGTTCGTCTGGCGGCATGTCAATGACCTCAGCTATGAAGAGATGGCGGAGATCAAGGGCGTGCCCGTCGGGACGGTCAAGAACCGAGTCTTTCAAGCCAAAGAGATCATCCGTAAACACTTGGAGGAGAACATATGAACTGTCTCACGGCAGATTCCATCTACCTCTTTTTGGAAGGAGAGCTCTCCCCGGCCGAGGCCTCGCGGGTCCGGGCTCATTGCGCCCGGTGTGCCCCCTGCACGGAGGCGGTAGCGGAGCGGCGGCAGCTGAATCAGGCCGCCCAAAACCTCACCGCATGGCCGGTCCCGTCCGACTTCGCACGGCAGATCACGGCGCGCCTCTTCCCGGAAAGGCTTTCGCTGCGGCGTGCTCTGTGGACCGCCGCCGCGGGAACTGCGGGCATCGTCTCGGCTTTGTTCTTGGTGTTTCTGTTATCCGGCCTCAGTCTCCTCAATTTCTTGATGTCGCTCAATCAAACGATCCTAAGCGGCCTGCGCGATCTGACCCTATATGGAGCGAAACTGGTCAAACTCTTGACCCTCCTGGCAAAAGTTTTCACCCGATTCTCCGGATTCATGTGGGACAACCTGGCACACCTTTCCGGTCTCCCAAGCTTCCAGCTGCAGGCCGCCCTGGTCGGGATCACCGTGCTGCTGATCATAACGCTGTACTTTGGAGTCAAGCGCCTATTTCCGGTGGGAGAAAAATCATGAGATACAGAACAGGGTGGACAATCCTCCTCCTGATACTGGCGGGCTTCACCCCCCTATACGGCCAACAGGGCTTCCGCCTCAAAAGCGACATCACGGTCGACCGCGGCGAAGTCCAGGATAACGTTTTCACGCTGGGAGGCCGGATACATATCATGGGAAAGGTCGAGTCAACGGCGATCGCCTTCGGAGGAACCATTATCGTCGAAGGAGAAGTGGGCGAAGTGGTGATGGGTTTCGGAACCGAGATCATCCTCAAATCCACCGCCCGTGTCAGCGGCGACGTGGTGTCATTTGGAGGCACGCTGACCAAGGAGCCGGGGACGGTGATCGAAGGCGATACGGTCTACTTCAAGGCCGACGAAGGCCTGGGCAGGATCCTTCAGGAAGGGCTCTTCGGACGGACCGGCATCAAATTGATCCCGTTCCTCATCATTCTCCGACTGATTATGGCATTCATCTGGTTCATCCTGGCCGTGGTCTTGCTGGCTATTTTTCCCCGCCAGATCGCCTTCGCGGCCGATCAGATCCGCCGGGCTTTCTGGCCCGTTTTCGGGACCGGAGTCCTGAGCATCGCGCTGTTTGCCGGTCTGGTAATCCTCGCGGCTCTGCTCTCGCTGGCACTCATCGGGTTGCCCATCCTGGTTTCGCTCATCATCATCGGGATCATCATCAAGGTCTTCGGACAAGTCATCCTCTTCTACTTCTTCGGTGAGGTCCTTCATAGAACATTCAGCAGCCGGCCCACCTCCCCGTTCCTGGCTGTAAGCCTGGGCTTCGTGCTGGTGACCTTCATCGGATTGATCCCGATCCTAGGAGCGCTGTTCTCCCTTCTCCTGAGCATCATCGGATGGGGGGTCGTGATCCGCACCAAATTCGGCAACACCCCCAATTGGTTAAAAAAAACGGTGTGAGTCGCGGCGGCTAGAGCTCGAGGATCTCTTTCTCTTTGACTGCGGCCAGCTCTTCCACTTTTTTCATGTTCTGGTCGGTAATCTCCTGAAGTTTATCGAGTCCCCAGAACTTGTCGTCCTCGGTGATCTCCTTCTCTTTTTCCATGAACTCGATCATATCTTTGGTCTCGCGCCGCATTATGCGTAGGGCCGTCTTTTCCTCTTCCATCATCTTGCGGATGTGCTTGGCGATCTCCTGCCGCCTTTCCTCATCGAGCGGCGGAATGGGTATCTTCAGGATCTTGCCGTCATTGATGGGATTGAGTCCCAGGTCGGCCGCTCGGATAGCCCGGTCGATGGTTTCCAGCAGAGAGGTATCCCACGGCTGGATGGAAATCAGCGTGGGATCCGGAACCGCCAAGGTCGCGACTTGATTGATGGGGGTCTGCGTTCCGTAGTATTCAATTCTGATGTCTTCGAAAATTCCGATATTGGCACGCCCGGTGCGGAGTCTGCTCAAATCTTTGCGGAAATGTTCCACCGAACCGATCATCTTTTTTTCCAATGCCCTCAGCTCATCCTTAACCATGTTTCACCCTTTCATGCCTATTCCGGAGTGACAGGCGTCATCGGTCAGTTTTTTTCAGTAAACTCGGGTTCCGATCCTGTCACCCAGGACCGCCCTTTTGATGTTGCCCTTTTTCTTCAGGTTGAAGACGATGATGGGCAGGTCATGCTCCCGGCACAGCTGGAATGCCGTGGCATCCATGACCTTCAGGCCCTTTTCCAATGCGTCTGCGAAACGCAGGGATTCATAACGCTTCGCGGTCCTATCCAACAGGGGATCGGCCGAATACACGCCATCCACTTTGGTGGCTTTGAGGATGACTTGGGCGTTGATCTCGAGCGCACGGAGGACACCCGCCGTGTCGGTGGTAAAATAGGGACTTCCGATGCCGGCGGAAAATATGACGACGCGCCTTTTCTCCAGGTGGCGGATGACGCGTCGCCGGAGGAACGGTTCGGCCACTGATTTGACCTCAATGGCCGAGATCTGGCGCGTGACCACTCCCTCCTTCTCGAGTGCATCTTGCAGGGTGATGCCGTTCATGATGGTGGCCAGCAAACCCATGTAATCCGCCGAAGCCCGGTCCATGCCGGCCGCTGCGCCCCGAATTCCACGGAAGATATTTCCGCCGCCGATCATTATGGCGATTTCCACTCCCAGCGCATGGACTTCTTTGATTTCTAGGGCGACGGAGCGGGCGGTCTCCCAGTCGATTCCATAGGGAAGCCCGCCCAGAAGAGACTCGCCGGATAGTTTCAACAAAATCCGTTGGTATATTGCCTTTTTGTCCGGCATTTCCATGGGTATGGATCAGGATTCACCCAGAACGAAGCGGGCGAATCGTTTGATTTTGATATTCTCTCCAAACTTGGCGATGGTTGTGGAGATCAATTGTTCCACCGTCGTCTTATCGTCCTTGATGAAGGGTTGGTTAAGGAGACAAACCTCGGAGTAGAATTTACCCAGTTTCCCCTCGACGATCTTTTCCACGATCTCGGCCGGCTTGTTGGAATCCTTGAATTGAGAGCGGATGATATCTTTTTCCTGCTCCAGGACATCCGCGGGCACGTCCTCCGAGGAAACGTAGGTCGGGTTGGCCGCCGCGATGTGCATGGCGACATTCTTGACCAGATCGTGGAATTCCTGATTGCGGGCCACAAAATCGGACTCGCAGTTGATTTCCACCAGCACGCCCAACTTACCGTTCATGTGGATGTAAGCGCCGACCGCCCCATCGGAGACGGCACGGCCCATCTTGTCCTTGGCCAGAGCCATGCCTTTCTTGCGGAGGATGGTGATAGCCTTTTCAATGTCGCCTTCGGCTTCCTGGAGTGCTTTTTTGCAGTCCATCATACCGATCCCGGTACGCTGGCGTAATTCGTTGACCAATTGAGCGGTGATCTTCATCTATCATCCTTCCTTGGTGGTTTCCTGATCGGCGTCTTGTTCCTGCTCGGAGGTGTCTTTTGTCTCGCCTTCGGCCTCTTCGGCGGGCTCATCCTCGACGGGCGCAGCACCGGTAGGCGCAGCTTTGGATTCAGGGGCGGCTTCGGTCTGGGGAGCCGCGGGCTCAGGCTGGGCCTCTTCGGTTTCGACGGCCTCGGCCGGAATCACTTCGGGCTCGTCCTCAGCGGGTTTTGGCTCTTCGATCTCGGATTCCTCAGGCTTCGCTTCCTCGGCCGGTTCTACCGGTACGGGCTCCTGGTCAACGGCCTCCGCGTCGTCATCCACCGCCTCGTCTTTGGTTTCCTCGACTCTCGGCTCAGCCACTGGAACGGGTATGGGCGCTTCCTCCGGCGGCATCTCCGGTCCGGAGACCTCATCGACAACGCCTTCCGCCGTCACAGCCTCTCCTACTGCCTCCTCCGCCTCCTGTTGCTCGAGCAGCTCCTTTTCCATACGGTTCTTCTTGCCCTCCAGGATCGCCTCGCTTATTTTGGCCGTGAATAGCTCTATGGCACGGACGGCGTCATCATTACCCGGGATGGGGTAATCGATATTCTCCGGATCCCCGTTGGTGTCCACCACCGCGACGATGGGGATGCCCAGCTTTTGTGCCTCGGAAATCGCGATATCTTCCTTGGTAGAGTCGATCACCACTAAGACTCCCGGAAGGTGCTGTAGAGTTTTGATTCCACCCAAATTCTTGGACAGCTTACGGAAGACCTTCTCCAGCTTGGATTGCTCCTTCTTGGACAGCAAGTCCCAACGGCCGTCTTCCTTCATTTCTTCCAGTTCAACCAGACGATCGACACTTCCACGGATGACATCAAAATTTGTGAGCAGCCCGCCCAGCCAACGCTGGTTAACAAAACACGCCTCACACTGAGTCGCATAATCCTTGATGATATCCTGAGCCTGTTTTTTGGTGCCCACCATAAGGACATCTCGACCGCTTTCAGCAACCTCTTGGATAAAGGCAATGGCCTCTTTGAACACCTTGATGGTCTTCTGCAAATCGATGATATAGATACCGTTTCTCTGGCCGAAGATGAATTCCTTCATCTTGGGATTCCATCGCTTGGTCTGATGACCGAAGTGGACGCCTGCCTCTAAAAGCTCTTTCATAGTGACTGAAACCAACGCACTGCCTCCGTTTATCTCTTGTGGTATTGCGGGGCTTTACGGGCCTTCAGCAATCCATACTTTTTCCGTTCTTTTTCTCGGGAATCCCTGGTCAGCAGTCCCGCACCTTTAAGTGCGGGCTTGAGTTCTCGGTTGAATTCCACCAAGGCGCGGGCGATTCCCAACCGAATGGCCTCAGCCTGTCCAGTGGCTCCCCCTCCGCTGGCGCGTATGAAGAGATCGAATTTGCTGTCCGTCTCGGTCAGGCGTAGCGGTTGCTTGATGATATGCCTTTGGCTTTCAAGCGTGAAGTACTCATTAAACGGCCGGGGCTTCTTATTGACATACAACGTGATATCCCCTTTCCCCGGACGGAGATATACGCGGGCCACCGAGGTTTTCCGCTTTCCTGTTCCGTAGTATTGAATTAAACTCACGGTTCCTCCTAAATCTCGTATTGCTGCGGCTGCTGGGCTTCATGAGGGTGTTCAGGACCAGCATAGACTTTGAGTTTCTTATGGATTGCCCGGTTCAGCTTGTTTTTGGGAAGCATTCGCCAAACCGCCTTACGGATCACTTCTTCCGGTTTCTTATCCTTTAATTCTTTAAGGGTGGTCTCCTTGATCCCGCCCGGATAACCGCTGTGGGAATAATATCGCTTTTGATCCAACTTTTTTCCTGTCACTCTGATCTTCTCTGCATTGACCACGATCACGAAATCTCCCATATCCATGAAATCCGCGTACTGGGGCTTGTTTTTTCCTCTCAAAAGGCTAGCCACCTCGCTCGCCAACCGTCCGAGAATCTTGCCGTTGGCGTCGACCAGCCACCATTTTCTCTCGACATCGCTCTTTTTCGGCACATATGTTTTCATCATATTCGACCTCAGAATCATCAGAATCAAATTCTAAAGGATAGGTGAAGATTAAATATACCTATAGTGATGAGGAAATATACTAAATCTTTGCTCTCCTGTCAACATCTTCCTGGGGGACATCCCCCAAGGTACCACCCTTTCGAATGGATACACCCTCCAAGGTTCCTGTCTAGAGGCCGGGGTGGTACCTTGGGGGATGTCCCCTAATGGCGCGGCCGCCGGTAGCGTGCGACCAAGAAGATCCCGATGAGAAATCCTCCGATGTGCGCGAACCACGCTACTCCGCCCCCCAACCCCACATTCATCACCTGTCCGAAGAACCAGATCATCAACAGAAACGCGGCCGGAACCGGAATGATCCAGATGAAGACCAGAGTCAGCACCCGTGCCGCGGGGTACAGGACAAGGTACGCCCCCAAGATCCCGGCAATGGCCCCGCTGGCCCCGATCACGGGCACCTTGGAATTGGGGTGAAGCAGGATGTGGGTCAAACCGGCTCCCGTACCCGCCACCAAGTAAAACAGGACGAAACGAATCGGCCCCAAGAAATCTTCGATATTGTTGCCGAAAATCCAGAGATACAACATATTCCCCAATAAATGAAACAGGCTGCCGTGGAGGAACATGGATGTCAGCAGCGTGAGCGGCGGAGGCAGGCGTGGGATGCCTCTCAGGGTCGTGAAATGGGTCAGCTCATAGGGAATGGACCCCATCTTCAGCACATAAAATTCCAGTCCTTCGGGAGAGAGGACCTGGTAAAAGAAGACCAGGACATTGGCGACGATAAACAGGAAAGTGACGACCGGGACCCGGGAGGTGGGGTTTTCGTCCTTTAGCGGAATGAACATGGCCGAAAATAAAAAAAGGGGTCAAATACGAACGCTTTGACCCCTTGGTTTTGCTATCGGAAAATCGGCGTTATCGAACTTCCCCGCGCTCGAGCTCTCGCTCCAGTTTTTCTCTTTCCAGCTCTCGCTTTCGGACCTCGCGGAAGCGCTCCATCCATGTATCGGCCCGTTCGGTATAGGATTTTTCCATTCCCGGATAAAGCTTGGTATGGATGTTGCGGTACAGCATATTGAGGTAGGCATACGTAAATGAATGCGTGTTGTCCAGATCGAGCGCCTTGAGCAGGGCTTCCTCGGAGTCACTCGCCAGCTTCTCCTTTTCCGCGCGCGGAAGGACGTTCTGGAGGCGGTATCCCTTCTGAAACCGATTAACGCCCAAGGTGTACCACACCAGGTTGTTTTCCGGCTCCATCTGGGTCCGCATCATATGCGCATCGAAAGCCTTGTCGAATTCCGGCATCGGGGTCTGTTCATCGTAAAACTGAGCCAGGTACGCATAACCCTCCGGATTTTCCGGATCGGTTTCGATCCGGCGTAGATACATCTTTTCCGCACGTGATTTCAGCTCTTCATTCTCAGAGGCATAACGCTTGTAGAAACCGGCCACCACATAGTAATTGCCCATGTTGGTGGGTTCCATTTCCAGGATCTTGAGGAACAGTTTTTCCGCCTCTTCGAATCTCCGCATCTTGTCATACATATCGCCCAGTGAATGGATGAGCTGCTTGTTCTCGGGATCGATCTCCAGGGCTTTGGTCAAGGCATCCAGCGCCTTTTGGGCTCTGGCGAGGTTTTCTTCGTTTTCCACGGCCGGCTTATAGAGACTCTTGTAGCTTTCTCCCAGAAACCGGTATGCTTGGACAAGATCGGGATTGTAATGCAGGGCCCGCTCGTACTCCTCGATCGCCAGCCGATATTTTTGATCAGTAAATAACTGGTTGGCATTGGTGAAATGGTGGTTGGCCTGCAGGCGGCTGATCTTGAGCTTTTCACATCCCGTTGAGGCGAATAGCAATCCGACCACAAGGATGATCAGGAGCGCAGCTTGCGAATTTTTGCGAGACATCACGACCTCCTTACTCTTCGAGTATGCATATTTTAAAAGAAAAGAGTCTTATAGTCAATTCCACTTCTTAAGTCAACTTTCGGCCGATTATCAGGGGAAGAGGAGGCATTTCCGCAGATCGGACTCCCTCCATTTTTCGGGGACCAAAAAAAATTTCCGATTTCCTTCAGTTCCGGCGCAGGACGATCCGGACGGGCGAACCCCGTAAGTCGAATCGCTCCCGAAGCTGCTGGATAAAAAATCTCTCATACGCAGGCGCCAAAGACAGACGGGAATGGGTGAACAGGATGAAAGTGGGAGGCAGCGATCTCAGTTGGGTCATGTATTTGAGCTTTATCTTGGTTCCCTTGCGGGTACGGGCCGGATGATGTGTGTTGATCCAGGATAAGAATTCATTTAGGCGGCCGGTGGATAGTCTCTGCCGGCCTTTCGCCAGCATCTCCTCCGCCGTGTCAAGGATCTTGATCACCCGCTGGCCCGTAAGTGCGGACACGAACAAAATCGGTGCATAGGCAACAAAATCAAGCCTTTGATAGGCCAGCTGTTTGAAGGCTTCGGCCGTCGAGCTGTCCTTTTCCAATCCATCCCATTTGTTGAGAATCAGGACCAGCGGTTTACCGGAGTCCTTGGCCAAATGAGCGATGGCGGTATCCTGCCGGGTGGGAAACTCCCGAGCGTCCATGACCAGGCAGATGGCATCCGCATCGCGGATGTCCTTCTTTGCCTTGACGATGCCGGCCTTTTCCCGCTGGTCCCGCGTGCGGCTCATCTTCCGGATGCCGGCGGTGTCCACCAGGCAGAACGCCTTCTTATTGCGATGGATCAAGGTGTCGGTGCTGTCACGCGTAGTCCCTGGAATCTCACTGACGATCAAACGTTTCTCTCCGCTGAGGCGGTTGACCAGAGAAGACTTTCCCACATTAATCCGGCCTATGATGGCGATTCGGACCGGTGAAGGCATCCTTTCCGCGCCTCCCCTGTCTGGAAGGGTCGAGATCAAGAAAGCCTCAAGCTCCGAAAGATTCCGCTTATGCTCGGCCGAAACAGCCAACACCTCCTGCGCACCCAGCCGAAAAAAATCTCCCAGCCGCGCTTCTTCGGCCTCAGAATCCACTTTATTGACGATCAGAAAGAGCGGCTTATTGAGCTTGCGCAACGTCAGGAACAGCTCCTCCTCAGCCGGAAGCAGGGATCGTTTTCCATCCATAACAAAAAGCAGAATATCCGCCTCCAGTGAAGCCTCCCAAGCTTTTTCCCGGACCTGGGAGGAAAAGGGATCGACCTGAGTGTCAAAGAATCCACCCGTGTCCACCAGGACAAAGTTGCGACCTTCCAGGCTGCACTCTGCCGCGACTTGGTCCCGGGTCATGCCGGGCTGGGAATGGACCAGGGATTTTTTCTTTTTCAACAGCCGGTTGAAGAGAGTAGACTTCCCTACATTCGGAAAACCGACGATCACGACCCGCGGCAATTTCTTCATCCCGATCAATTGGCGACCAGATCCAGCCTGGGGAGCAGAGGGCGCGTCAAATCAATATGGCCGTTCAACGTTTCCCGCTCGCTCCCCTCGATCAGGATGAAGACCCGTTTGATGGATTTGAAGTTGGCGGTCAACGAGTTGACGATGGCAAACACGGTCACCGCTTCCGCTGTCGATCCGGAGGGATGGTTGTCCTTCAATTCTCGGGAGAAATCAACATAAGCGATCCCTTCCCGCGTGATATATACCTCTCTCAGGCGGGTCCCGGCAGGGATGGGAGACAGGGCACCCTCACGCGGACCTCTGACCAGCTCTTCGAGAGTCTGTTTGGCTTCCAGGACGGTCTCTTCCTGGGTATTGATCTCTCTTTCCTCGGGATGCAGCAGCCGATCGTTTTCGGAGAGAAAAAACAGCACGATCGTACGGGTTTCTCGAGGACTGCCTTGGTCTTCTCCCTCGTCCACGGGGTTGAGGATGGGATCCTGAAGGATCGGACGGTCGCGACCTCCGAGGAAAAACAGCACGACCAATACGGCCAGCAGCACGAATAACAGAGCCAGCGCTGCGATCCGTTTTTTGTCCATGACGATCCGTCATTCCTGGGCCAGCCGCCGGATGTACTTGGCCAGGCCGGAATAGATGGCTTGTGCGACCGCCGACTGGAACTCAGCCGTTACCAGCTTACGTTCTTCATCGGGATTGGAGAGGAAGGCCACCTCCACCAGCACAGCCGGACATGCGACTCCGGTCAGCACCTTGTAGGGCGCCTGCTTAACACCCCGGTTCAGCGTCCCTCCCAAAGTGTTGAGCTCATTTTGGATGAGTTCCGCCAGTTGACTGCTCTGCTTAAGATAATTCGCTTGGGCCATGTCCCAGAGGATCATCATGATGTCGTCCTCGCCGCCGGCGCCGATCTCTTCGAGCTCCGAAGAATTATTCTCCAAGTAGGCCAGCCGCCGGGCCTCCTCATCGGTCGCATTGAGACTCAGGAAAAAGGTCTCCGCGCCACGCGCCTGTCGGCCTTGGAAGCCGTTGGCATGCAGGCTGATGAACAAGAAGGCCCGCTCGTTGTTCGCGATGGCGGCCCTGCGTTCCAGGGGCACATCGACATCCCGGTCGCGTGTCAATACCACCCGATAGGCAAGGTTGCGCTCGATGATGGACTTCAGCATCCGGCTGAGGGGAAGCGTGATGTCCTTTTCCT
>Ga0180438_10000349_pt1 | contig 91562 bp, 157 predicted proteins | sample SS_ome_12_FD_132455 | JGI IMG/M metagenome (GOLD analysis project Ga0180438, IMG submission 132455) | Hypersaline lake sediment archaeal communities from the Salton Sea, California, USA - SS_3_D_2 metaG | ecosystem: Environmental > Aquatic > Non-marine Saline and Alkaline > Hypersaline >... | reverse complement strand
TTGAAAATAATTCAGAAAAAGTGATAAAAACCGGCGTGCCTCCAGGAACGCACTTGACATAATGATATATGAGTATTATCTTGTTTGTATCGGCAATCACCATTCAACCACAAGGAGGTACCGAGATGGCCGATTTCAGCAAGATCACCTGGACCACGCATACCTGGAATCCGTGGAGGGGATGCCGCAAAGTCAGTACCGGGTGCGCGCAGTGTTACATGTTCCGCGACCAGAAGCGGTACGGAAAGGACCCGACCATGATCGTCCGGAGCAAGGATGGTACGTTCTACCAGCCCCACAAGTACAAGGACCCCGCCCGCGTGTTCACCTGCTCCTGGTCCGACTTCTTCATACCGGAAGCGGACGGATGGCGACAGGAGGCGTGGAAAATCATATTCAATACGCCCCACCTGACCTACCAGATTCTCACGAAGCGGCCCCACCTGATCACATCCCGGTTGCCCGCGTCGTGGTTCGATGAACCCTACCCCAATGTGTGGCTCGGCGTGAGCGTGGAGGACCAGCACAGCTTCGACAGCCGGTGGCCCGTTCTCGCCGGCATACCCGCCGCCGTCCGGTTCCTGTCGGCCGAACCCCTGCTGGCTCCGTTCAGCCTGAACAGCGACAACCACAGGCTGTACCACGAGGACCTTCCGATGCCCGATTGGGTGATCGTGGGCGGTGAGTCGGGCAGCAAGCACCGGGCCATGAAACCGGAGTGGGCGTTGAACCTGCGACGTGAGTGCGGGGCGTTCGACATACCGTATTTCTTCAAACAGCATGCCGCCGTCAAGCCGGGCGAGGACGACGTGCTGTACGGCAAGCAGTACCACGAATTTCCGGAATAATAATCTTGACACGGAACCTCACAGGTTGTATTCTTGGTGAACAGTCTGCCCCACACACTCACCACGATGCAACCTGGAGGTGTCTCAATGAAGCGGTTCGCGTGCATGCTCGTCCTGCTCGTATTCATGTTGTTCGTCATGTGGCTTTCAGCGCGGCCCGCACCGGCGCAGGAGTGGAATGCCCAGGCGTGGACCATCACCGAAGGCGACAGCATCTATGTCATCGTGCGGGTGAAGGAAAAGGAACCGGTGGACCGGGTGGTGACGCTCAAGCTGCCCGTCCTGACCGCGTTCGAGTTGCACCAGCGGCTGGACTACATATTCGACCCGGCAGATGCGGACAGTACCGCGCCACCCACCCTGCCGACGCCGGGCGGCAACTTCGACATCACGGCCCACATGCAGCCCGAACTGAACAGAACCTACACGCTCGGCCTGAAAGGATTCAGCACGTCATTCCTGTCCTTCTCATTCAGCGATGACTATATCATACGGTTCACGATCATGCCACCGGACTCTCTGTGAATGAAACGGAACGCCTGGCCCACATAGCGCGCATCGCCGATTTCGTGCGGAAGCATACCCGCACGATGAACGACCCGTGGCAGATGGTCTTTTTCCTGGCCAGCGGCGCATGTGACAGGATGGGTATAGATGACCAACAGCTTGACGACTATCTGGCACGCCTGATCAAGAACAAAGACAAGGACGTGCGTGAGAAAATCGCCAGGATCAACCGGGAGCTGACAGATGAGTATGGTGGAGGTAAAAAGAGAACGCCGCCGCAACGCTCTCAACGCAGTGCACGTGAGCGGCTTCATAACGTGCCTGTGTCCGGGAAAAAAGACGATCATCATGCTCACCCACGTGGGCGCAGACCCCGGCGTGGACCTGACGTGCAATGAGTGCGGCATGACCTTTTCCTGGGGCTCCCTGCCGTGGATGCCGCCGAACGGAGGACGCATCGATGCGTGAGCGACGATATTACTGCAAATATTGCGGAGCCCGTCTGCGGCGCGACGCCGTGGGCCTGTACTGCCCCACGAGAAACTGTGACTGGCAGCACGGTTTGCCCGAGGACGAGGACGTACCGACAGGAGGCTGCTATGCCCAAACTGAGTGACGCATTTTTCGAGGACGACCACATGGGCACCCACACCAATGCCAAACCGGACGACACACCGCCGCCGTCGCTGGCCGACGTGATGAAAGCCGTCGCGGAGTTTGAGAGCGACGTGGAAACACCCGTGGCCTACCACCTGAACCCGTCCACCGTAAAGCAACTGCTGGAGAACGTCGAGCCGAAGCAAGTGAATCCGCAAGCCCGCTTTCCCAACATAGAGATGTTCGGCGTGGCCGTGTATGAGAACAAGCACCTGCCGCCGCACCTGTACATAGAGGTGCTGTCCTGGTTTCCGCGCCGGATGCGGCTGCGCTCGTTTCTGGACAAGGGCATGGTGATCGACATGCCCGACCTGTGGGACAGCCTCAACAAGCCCATCGAAATGAAGGAGCCGATCATGAACAGATACGAGTTCAAGGTGCAGCGTCCCGACGGCTCGATCTACATTCAGCTCGTCGAGGCGCGGGATGCGGCCAAAGCTGAAACTGACCTGCGGGCCGCGCTCGACATGGTGGCCAAGGAGAACGTCATCCTGGGTCAGCTCGACAGGTCGCGTGAGAAGGAGGTGAAAGCCGCCAAGGACCCGCGTGAAGGAGGTACCCGATGAAGGAGTGGCTGACGGATATATGGGAGATGCCGCAGGCCGAGTTCAACCAGGCCATCCTCGACATGCTCTACAACTTCGCCATCGTCGCCGGCATCCTGGTCGTGGTCTGCGCGGTCATCATCGCCATCGTCGAATACCGGCGGTCCAGGATGCGCAAGGATTTCCTGAACAAGCGTGGCAAGTGGTACGGAAAGGAGTGGACATGATCATAGCGTTCTGTACCGAGCGACTTGGAACGTGGCAGAACCCGCCGATATGGGGCGATGAACGCCTCATCATCGGCGTCAAGAAATACCTCGAACAGCTCCCCGGCGTCACCCGCGTCGATCTCTACGACAAGAACACGGCTCTGGCCGGTGACGTGGACGTGAGCGTTCACATTCAGCCGGGCCGCAGTCACAAGCAACGCGCCAGGAAAACCGTCCTCTGGTACCAGAGCGATCACCCCTACTCGATGATCGACCTTCAGGAGCAGTACGACGGCCTTCTCCTGGCGTCTAACCACCACGCCGGTCTTGCCGCTGTAGAGTTACCGGACGGGTACCCGTGGCAGAGAGAACCCGTCGTATATACCGATCCTGATGATTTCAGTGTGCGGCCCCGCACGGCCAACTACCCCGTGGTCTACCTCGGCAACAACATCAAGGGCAAGGACACGATGAACAGGTACATCATGCCCGCGCTGCCCCACGGCCTCCAGCTGTTCGGTTGGGGGTGGGACCACACGCCCCTGGCCGGTGTAAGCCACGGCCCCCTCAAAGGCTTTATGTCGACCACGCAGCTCTACATGAACAGTGCGATCGTCCTGGCGTGCCACCTCCCGAAACACCGTGAGTGGGACATGCCCGTGGTGCGGGCGACGGAGGCGATGATGTGCCGCGCCCTGGTGATCAGCGATGACGTGGGCCGCGACATTTGGGGCGACAGGATCCTATACACCGAGGGCCGCAGCCACCTGGATGAGTTGCTGACCTACTGGCTGGCCCACCAGGATGAACGCCACGAGTACATCGCGGGCAACCGGGCCTACGCGCTCCAGCACCTGTCGTTCGAGAAGCAGGCACGGCGCATGGTCCCGTTTTTCGAGAGGGTGATGAACGCATGAATTTCGCGGACAAAGCACGCGACACGCTCCTGCACGGACCGGACACGATGTTCCGGCAGATTATAGACCCGTCCGTTCCGCCCGGCACGATATACTTCATGCCGCCCCTGGAAACGATCCTGGCGGCGATGGCGGCGGAGCGACTGACGTTCGAGGCGTATGTCGAGAAGTACAAAGAGAAGTTTGCGGTGATCACCAACGTGGGAGAATCTGATGCTGCGGATGCTGATGCGGTGGCTGATGAAGGGACGCGTGGGACGCCCCAAACCGAAACGGCGGGCGAACCGGGCGACAGCCTTCACCCTGAAACGCCCCGCGACGACCCGGACTGGCCGTACAACGAAGCGGACAGTAGAAAGTGACAACCCGCTGATGCAGGCCACGACCTATGTGACCAACGCGTTCTGCATGTGCGGTACGGAGATAGATGAACGGGAACACCACAGCTGCAACATCTGCGGCATGCGTTTCTGTTCGTCGGCCTGTTCACTCAAGCACTTTCGGACCTATCATAATGACTGACATGACCGTCAACGTGCACCACGCCATCAGCGCGGACGATCTGAAAAACGCGGTGGCCCTATTGGTCAGCGTGCAAAATCCGAATACCCTGACTGACCTGTCCCGGCTGCGGGACGAGCTGATCAGCCGCGGCATGGCCGACGACGCTTTCCTGATCATCTGCGTCGAAGGCGTGACCATAGAGACCATCAGCGAGGAGATGATGAACCGCGCCGGGTGGCACCGGCACAACGAGGAGGAACACACAGATGGCCAAGAGCATACCCCCAGTGATGCCTGAGCCCACGCTGGAACAGATGTACTACACCGACCTGGTGGAAGTGGGCACGTGGCCCACCGACATACAGATCGACTTTCGCCTGCGGACGCGGTTGCTGATCCGCATCGCCCTGTCCTACGAGGACGCGACCTACCTGGCGGCGCAGATACAGCACGGCCTCGATGACTATGCGGAGATCCGCGGTTATCCGGTGATGACCTGGGAGGAGATGGTGGAGCGCGGCATGGTGCGGCGCACGCAGCTTTTCGAGAACGACCAGCGGCCACCGGAAGCGGGTGAACCCGCGTTGAAGGTGACGACCGTGGACGGGCCCGACATACCGCCACCGGTCTACGCCTCCACCGTGGGCGTCACCTTTCGCCCTGCCGACATGCAAATCAACTTCTACCGCCACCGCCAGATACTGGCCTCCGTGTTCATGGCCTATGAGGTCGGCGGGTCGCTGCTGTACGACCTGGACCTGGCCTTCGAGCGTTACGCCAAGGTGCGGGGCCACGTGATCGACACCTATGCGGACCTGTACAGCCGCTTCAAAGAGGTCATCGACGCGGAGCAAGCGGCTCGTGACGGTGGGGAGGACAAGACCGATGAAACTGAACCGGCGTGATCGGTTCATCAACTGGGTCGCGGACCGCTCCGGTCTGCCCGAGGGCTATATATCGCCCCTCTGGTTCAGGCTGCTGGCGTGGTCGCTGCGGCCCCTGTTCTATGCCCGCCTGCGCTATCTGAACATACTCGATGTTCGGACGGGCGGGTATAAACTGGACGGCCTGATCCTGTCGCGCCGTTTTCTGTGCGCCCTGCGTGAACCGGGCAGATACTGGTTTCGCGTGGTGGAGGTATATGACGACGGCACGATCGTGTTCGACTACAGGACGGACGTCCCGACAGACGGAGGTACGACATGAGGCGCATTATCAAGAACAGAGGGCAAGTGAAGAACACGCGGATCGTCCGCCAGGGAGACGTGCTGATCGAAAGGATAGACGAAATTCCCGAGGAGGCACAGTTGACCCGTGACGAATCGCGGATCATCATAGCCTACGGAGAGACGACAGGCCACTCACACGTGGTGGAGTCTCCCGGCGCGAAGCTGTTCGCCATAGACCGCGACACGGAGATCGAGGAGCACTATCTGGCCCTGGAGCAACAGGCCGACCTGGTGCACGACGAACACGATACGGTCACGCTGCCGCCCGGCAAGTATCGTGTGCACCGTCAGTTCGAGCATGAACCGGCGGGCGCCAGGAGGGTCATAGATTGAATTCGATGCTCGCCGCTTGCGGTCACTGCCGCGACCTGCTTCAGAGCATACAGTGGAATGAGCTGGTGTCGCTGGACAGGGAGCGCGTCGAGTTTCAGGTGGCGCGCCACTTCGAGCTGTTGGGCGTGAAAGCACCCGACCTGGAGTGGTGCGCCGATCCGGATGAGGTATCCGACAAATATCATTCGGAGGGCGATACGTGGGTGGTGTGGCAGGACGTGAACGAATACCTGACCCGCCTCCACGACGCCGCCCAGGATCGGACGTCCCTGCGCCGCCTGGCACCGTGGGACGCGCTCACTACGATACAGCGGCACTGCATCTTCGCCTCACAAGGTATGGCGGGCCTCCAGGCGGCTGGTGCAACGGGGATGGCATTCGTGCCCTCCGTCGGCGGCAGCGTTATGGCCTTCGGCGGGTGGGACCCGTTCACGCAACTCAGCCCCGGTGAAGGGTTCCGCAGACCGAACAAGCGGGAGCCGCAGACCTACTGGAACGTATACCGCCACAGCCGGTCCGTCGCCCTGGACAATCTCGACATGGGCGGCTTCATACGTCAGGATCAGTTTCAGGATGCTATAAATGCTGGCGTGGCTCTGACAGAGGCGATGTACCACGGCCTCGGCATGACCTACGTGATCGGTTCCCGCGTGGTGATGACGCCCCGACCGATCATCTACACGGACGACAGGGGGCGGCTGCACCGCGAGAACGGACCCGCCGTTCACTGGCACATTCACGACCCCGCCCGCATCAAACCCTTCTTTCAGCCCAACGAAGTGGTGGCCGCGCCACCGCCCCTCAAATACGCCAAATGCCTGTGGTATTTCGACGGGGTGGAGCTGGAGCCGTCCTTCATCATCAAGCCGGACACGATCACCATACAACGCCTGGAGGGCGAACGCAACGCGGAGCGGCGGCGCGTCCTGATGAAGCTGTTCGGATACGATCGGTACCTCCAGGAGGGCGACGCCAAGAAGATACACAGCGACGACTTCGGCACCCTCTGGCGCAGGTCCGTGGAGGACGACGAGGACCTGGTGCTGGTGGAGGTGGTGAACAGCACGCCCGAACCGGACGGTACGTTCAAAAATTACTGGCTCCGCGTCGACCCCGATCTGTACGACGGCGACGCGGGCAGGATCGCTCAGGCGGCGGTGGCCTCGACCTGGCGCACGTCGGACGGCGATCTCACTTTCGAGGACTGGCGTGACTATGCGCCGTTGACAGAGACATAGGAGGACAGATGCGCATCGCCTTGCTCAATCCCCCCTGGTATGTGTACGACGATTCACGCGGTCATCTCCACGGTGTCCGCGCCGGTTGCCGGTGGCCGTCGCTCGGTCCCGGTGGCGGCCCCCACCTGAACATGATGCGGAACAACATATACATGCCCTACCCGTTCGTGATGGGCTACACCGCGTCCCTCCTGGAGCAGTACGGCCACGACGTGATGTTCTACGACGCGATCTGCGAGTGCGACGACATGCAGACGTTCTATCTGAAGGTGATGAACTTCAAGCCCGACGTCGCCATCGTGGAGACCAGCTCCGCGTCGATCACGCACGACCTGGGGATATGTGACATGCTCGCCGAGTACGGCATACGGGTCGCCCTGGTGGGACCCCACGCCACCGCATACGCGGCGGACATGATCAAGCACCCGTCCGTCACCTGGGTGCTGACGCAGGAGTATGACGATCAGGCTGTAGAACTCGCGAACGGCCTCCTGGCGGAACAGACGGTCTGTTCGGGCCCTTTGCCCGATGATCTCGATGCCCGCCCGTTCCCGGTGCTGGAGCTGCCGCAGGCGCATTTCTATCAGGACCACTACGGGTTCGACTGGTTTGAGCGTCCGCAGGTGCAAATCTGGACGACGCGGGGCTGTCCCTATTCATGTTCGTTCTGCCTGTGGCGGCACACGATGTACGACGACGACGGCAAAGGCTCCTACCGCCAGCGTTCTGCGGGCAACGTGCTGTCCGAAGTGGACCACCGCTATGAGGTGTTGAATTTTCGACACTTCCTATTCGACGACGACACGTTCAGCGTCGTGGGCCGTGAAGGAACCGGCAGCAGAGGTTACGACAGGGTGGTGGGTATAGCCGAGGGCATGAAGGAACGTGGCTACGAGTGGTCCTACATGACCCGGCTCGACTGTCATTCACTCAACCTGTTCGAGTATATGCGGGACTGCGGGGCCGTGGCGTTGAAGGTGGGCGCGGAGACGTTCAGCGACAAGACGCTCCACGGCATCGAGAAGCGGATGACGGGTGAAGCACAGCTCGACCGCATCAAGGCCCTGGTCGAACTCGGCTACGGCGTGTACCTGGCGACCACCTCTTATATACCCGGCGAGACAGAGGACGACCGGAAGCGGAACACGGACATCCTCGAGGAGCTGGCACAGATCGGGGTGAAGTGGCAGCGGCCCCACATGACGCCGTTGCCGGGCACGCCCCTGTTCCGGCAGTTTCAGGCGGCGGGGTACTTCGCTGATCCGGACTGGTCGCTGTTCGACGGCGGAGCCGGGTTGCTGCACGACGTGATCGAGGACTACAACCGCAATGCGGGCGCCGGCGACTTCGACGCGGACAGCGCGGAGGCGGCGCATTGGGAAGGAGCGAATCGATGAACGACGCGCTGGTGGAATTTCGAGCGTGGCTGACGCAGAAGATACGGTATCACGAGGGCGGCGAGATGCAGAGTCTGAGTGAGTCCGTAGAAGGAGCATCCTGCACGCGTGAGGTGCTGGAGAAGTTCGACGAGCTGTTTCCAGACGTGAGGGCAGACGAATGATCGGTGATGCGTATGAAATATACAAGACCTATGACGGGTCGCCTTCACCTTCGCCCTGCAACGTATGGCCTGGCTATGAGCAGCACATGAAAAAACCGTCGTGGGGTGTCATCATCGCCACGGACGACGAGCAGGGCCGTCCGGTGACACACCAGGTGTACACGGCAACCGACTACCGCGACGCCTGCCTGTTCGAGGCCGAACTGCGGGTACGGATCGCGATCAGAGAGAAGGAGCGACGAGATGGCCTGGTGGAATCGAAGTCGGGTGGAGCTGGCGCGGCTGCAAGCACAGGATAAAGTGCAGGAACGTGAGTTGCGCAGACGGAAGGTGGCGGCGCTGGAGGAGATCGCCACGTCGTTGAAGGTGATCAGCAATCGCCTCCAGATATTGGACACGGGCGTGTTCACCGAACTCGTAAAGGGTATCAAAGGTACGAACGATGCGGTGCGCAATACCGTGGCCGTGGGTGGCGACATCAAGCAGCAGGTCAGCGACACGCGCCAGTACCTCCAGGAGATAGGAGACGCCCTCAAATGAAGGACCAGCGTGACCTGCCCAGGCGGGAGAACATACCGGCTGACGACCCGTATCATACGCAGGAGGGTTTGTTGAAGGGCATCACCTCCACCGATTACGGTCCCCACAAGACGGGTGATCAGCCCAAGACGATAGAGGTGGAGGTGTATACCAAAGTGCCGGGCCACCGTGAGGTGCTGCACAGCCGGACCCACATCCCGGCTGACGCCCTGCCCTTCAGCACGACGGACATAGAGGCGATGGTGATGCGCGCCTTCGAGAACGCCATGACTGGCATCTACGACGGTGTGATCAAAGAGAACGTGCGGCTGCATGAGAACATCCGCGAGATGATGGTCGTCCTGATCAACGACAAGCGGCTGCCGCCCGACGTGACCATCGACATACACGGCAAGATGATGGACATCGCCTTGGGCGACTTCAAGGCCAAAAAGAAAGGACGGAGCGGATGAAGGAGATCGCGGTACTCGCCATGCGGCGGAGCGGCCACCACGCCGTCATCAACTGGCTGTCCAAGCACGTGCCCGGCGCGGTACTCATGACGGAGGAGCGCGGCCAGGACTTGACGCGTCCGGTGTGGCGCGACGTGGAGCTGGACGCCGACAAGGCGACGGCCGACGTGCGTGTGGGCGACTTCGAGGAGATACCCGTCGAGCAGATGCGGCGCGAGTACCACGAGCCTATACCCTTCGGAGAGGCGGTGGCCCTGGAGATCGTGGTGGTGCGCGACCCGTTCAACCTGTTCGCCTCCCGCGTCCGGATGCTCGGAGAACGACGCGCCTTCATCGACGGTGCGGTGGACATCTGGAAGGACCATGCGCGGCGGCTCTTTGACGACGGGCCGGTGGTGGCCGTCAACTTCAACAAGTGGTTCGCCTACCCGCAGTACAGGCACATGCTCCTCCACGGGCCGCTGCAGGACCACGTTCAGGAGATCGACCCGGCTGTGGAGCGTGCGGCGCGACAGCAGGTGCTTGACTACGGGCGGGGCAGCAGTTTCGATGAACTGGAGTATGACGGGCGGGCCACGCAGATGCGTGTCCTGCACCGCTTTCAGGACGAGCCGAACTTCGACCCTGACGTGCACTTCGACCAGGAGACCTTCGACCTGTGCAGCGTCCACTGGTCCGAATGTCTGCTCCCGTTCGTGATGGGCAAGGCCACGCAGCGTATGAACGCATTCGCGGATGCCCTCCGTCACATCGATGAAAAGACGATCCCGCCCTATGAGCCGGAATCATCATGAACGCCCCAAAGCTGTCGTCTAACGACATCGAGGGTTCCAGCTATATAAACACACGTCTGACGGTGTGAACGTCAGTCTATGCCAGAGGAAAGAGAGGTTTTTATGAACAATCCGATCATCTGCGTCGATTTCGACGGCGTGATTCACTCGTATACGTCCGGTTGGGAAGGGGCCGACGTAATATCCGACCCGCCGGTGGAAGGTGCGATAGACTGGCTTATGGGCCTCCTCCCGCCCTTCGGGGATCCGCTGATAGAACAATACGACGGGCCGCTGGCCGTCATCTATTCATCGCGGTCCCGGCAGGAGGGTGGTATCGAGGCGATGAAAGCGTGGCTGGTCCGGTGGGGGTTGCCCAAAGAGTATATCGAGCAGGACGTGCTACAGTTCCCCACGCAGAAGCCCGCCGCGTTCCTGACCGTCGATGACCGGGCCATCTGCTTCAACGGCACGTTTCCGACCACGGAGGAGATGATGTCCTTCAAACCCTGGAACAAGCGATAGGAGGGTATCATGTTTTGGTGGGGTGTATTGACCGGTGCTGTCGGTCTGATCGTGGTGGTCATCATTATATGCCTACTGCTCGGATGGGGGCTGGCAGGATCGGAGCATCATGACTATGACGGCTGACAGATTCAACGCATTTCAAACCGGCGCATTTCGCACTGCCGACGTGGAGGCGTGCGTGCGTCACTTCAACCTGTCCCGCGAACAGGTGTACCGCAAGCTGATGGCGGGCCACCACAACGTCCTCGACAAGTGGAAAGAGAATGCACCGTCGACCGTGGAGGAGCGCGTGGCCTGGTACGCCACGACGGACGCCCACGTGTTCGAGGGGCTGGCGTGGCACGGCCAGTCGTCCCACTGGCCCCTGCGTGAGGAGATCGCCCGGCGTGCCGCCACCTTCGGCCCCCACGAAGATTACATACCCCGCGTGCTCGACTACGGGTGCGGTGTGGGTACGGAAGGGCTGCTGGCACTCGGCAAGGGTGCGGCCGTCACCTTCGTGGACTTCCCGCCGATGCTGGAGTTCATCCGGACGCGGCGCGACTGCATGGGCCTGGGCGACCTGGGGCAGTTCTGCTCACAGCAGGCCACGGTGTCCGAGAAATTCCCCGACCCCACGGTGGTGTTCCCGGCAGACTGTTTCGACGTGATCATCTGCCTGGACGTGCTGGAACACCTGGTGTACCCCGAACGGTTGCTGAATCACTTCCGGTCGATCCTGCGGCTCGGTGGCCTGTTCATCGGATCGGCGCCCTTTGATGAGTTGCAGTGGCCGGGCCACCTGGCGATACACAAGGGAAAGCGGTTGGACAAGATGTGTGAGCTGGCCGGTCTGGAGAACACCTGGATCGACCCTATACGACCTGGGAGGACGTGGTGATGACGGAGGAGCAAGTACAGTACGTTCAGATCGTGGCCATCGTTCAGGAGTTGCCCGAAGAGCAACAGGCCAAGGTGCTGGAGGCTGTGGCCGCGATAACCGCCGCACTCGATGAACACCGGGAGTGCGGCAGGATGGCGCTGGCGTTGGTCGGCGCGAAACTGGCGGCAGGCGAATGATCGAAGTGAGCTGGCGTGTGACCTGCGATTGGTGTTCGTGGAAGTACACAGTGATCAGAAGCGAACACTTCGACATCGAGGAGCTGAAGGCGTGGCTGCGGTACAGCGGCTGGTTCCTGGGTGAGCAGATCCTGTGTCCCGAATGTCACAAGAGGTGTTCGTGATGAACCTCGGTTCGATGTTCCCGAAGGTGGTGGGCCGTCTGGAGGCTCCCGGCCAGGAGATCGTCGAGATTCTCCAGCAGGAGGCTTTCGATTGCCACCACGCCGACAGCGAGTGGTCGGCGGTGAACACGAAAATGCACATGGCCTTCGAGAAGGACTTCACCACGCTCGAACCGATCTACACGCCGGTGGTCATTCAGTGGTGCCGGCAGTGCAAGTGTCATGAAATTCTGACGCACAAAGAGTATGCCGAGCGGCGCACCGAGGAAGGGAAGGACGTGCCCGCCTGGTGTCACCCCGAGGAGTGTGAATGATGGCAGAGCTGGTGGGCAATGCGATTCTACGCATCAACGGTGAGGTGATTGAAATAACAAACATCGAGGTCAGGCACGTGGTGGGCGACTGCGCGGAGATCAAGCCCATCGAGTTCGACGGGGCCACCTGTCTGCGCCACGATACGAACCTCGAAATATCCGGCGAGATGACGTGGGAGTTGGACCCCGACGAAACGCGCCGTCTGTTCGCCTTGTTCGCCCCGGACATCGAACGGGAACGACGGTGCCGCCTGTGGGACCGGATCAGGTTCAACATCGCGGCCCGCAACCGGGAGCTGAAGGACAGGAACTGATGGCCCTCACGAAGTGCGAGCTGTGCGGCGGTCTGTTTCCCAACCGCATCATGCGGCAGGCACACTACGAGCGTGAGCATCCCGCTATGGTGCGGATGAAGGCGAGGTCGCGGCGAGCCAGGCGCAAAGGCGCACCCTACGTGCAGACCGACATCGAGGAAATCCTGACGGGCGTGGACCGGCTATACAACGCACGACCCCCGCGGTTCGACATGGTGCTTGAAGAACTGGCCTTCATCGCCACGCACCCCGCCCTGGAACCCGGCGACCGGAGCTGGCTCGGAAAAACTATTGAGATCATCAGAGCATTGCGCGAGGACGTCAAAGCTGAACGCTCCGGCACGATCTCGACCGCAGACGTGTGAATATATACCTGAAAGGGCAAATGCCGTTAAACGACGTTTATGGCCCCTTATCGGTAACATCCGCGATTTCAGCAATATCCCGCAATTTTCGACGACCGTCCGCGATTTTCACCGATTTCGACGACCGCCCGCGATTTTCACCGATTTCGACGATCCGCACCGATATGCCGCGATATTGCGGTGAATCGCCGGGATCGCTGTTTTCGCTCGAAATCGCCGATCAGGCGTGAAGGCAAAAAAAGGGCCGGGGAGCGAACCCCCCGGCCCTCTTCGCGTGTGCGGGGTGTCAGAAACACCTGCGGGTGCTATACTTCATCATCATCGAACGTGATCTTGCGGCTCACCTGAACCGTGGGGAGCGCGTCGATCTCGATGTTGATTTCTGTGAAGTCCTCGGCCAACTGCTTGCGGAACGTGTCGTCGTCACGTATGGCCTTGACCTCCGTGCCTTCCAGCAACGCCTTCGCCTTCTCGACCAGCTCTGCCAACTGCTTGTCGTCGGTCACGTTGCGGAGGGAGAACAACTCGGTGAACTCCTTGATGTTCTCCAGCGTGGACGCACGGAAGGTTTTCTTCTTGCCGTCCGTGTCGGGCTTGAGCCGCGATGCCAGGTGGCTCACCATGTCGCCGAACTCCTTGCGGAGCAGCATCGTCAGGTCGGCCACCGCGTCCTCCAGCGCCACCTGCGCCTTTTCCTGCTCCTGCTTGAAGATGTCCGCGCTGATGCCGTTCAGCCGTTCCGGCGTCTCGATGGCGAACCACCGGTGCTCGATGCGGAACGCGGAGCGCACCCGCTCCGGCGTCGGATAGTCGGCTTCGTTGAACAGCGGGCCCAAGCCTTCGCGGGCATCCTCGATGGCCTGCGGCAGGACGGCTATGAACGCCTCGACCAATTCCTTCTGCTTGGCCTTGGCCTTCTCCAGTTGCTCCTCGATCACCGGGACGGCATCGAGTTTGACGAGATGAACACCGGCCTTGAACATCGACGGGAGGGACCGGGCGTGTATCGCTTCCTTCACCCGGCAGTTGTACTTCGCCGCCGCCTCGTACTCCTCACACACCAGCAGCTTCTTGCCGGTCTTGAGCAGGGACAGGTCGATGTCCTCTTTGTCCGTGATCTCGGCGGGCTTGATCTTGCGTTCGTTGCCCAGCGAGTATGTCTTGAGATCGAGCAGTACGGTCGACTCTGCCAGCCGGGTGCCGGTCATAGGCTCATTGATTTCCGGTGTGGCGGTATCTGTCGTGGTGGTTTTCTTCGTGCGTGCCATGATGATTCTCCTTGTGTTTACAACACCTTCAAGGTGCTGAAAGCACTTTGTGAGTGCCGGGGTGCGTCACTCGAAAGTGTCTCTGACACCCCGGCGGGTTCGCTACTGGCGTACGTGTCGCTGACTGTGGTTGTGCTGGTGCTTCTGCGGGAGCCGTTCCTTCGTCGTTTCACCGCCGAGGTTGTCGGCCAGAAACCGGAAGGCCGCGTCGGCTGTCGAGTGGTTAGCCCCGCTGACGGAACCCGGTGACTCTATCTTCACCGTGCCGTCGTCCAGTATCGTGATGTTCAGAACGTCCTGGTTCATCTCTACCTCCCGAAACTCTGCTTGGTCATCTGCAACTGACCCTGGCCCGTGGACTTGATCTGCCACCCGTATTTCTTGGCGGCGGTGCGTACCGTCGTTTCCGCGTAGGCCCGTTGGACGGTCACCGCGTTCGACAGCTTTGAGGAGTTGTCCACGCTGATGCGTCCGTCGCGGACCGTTCCGAGGTATCCGTTCTCATCGGTGAAGTGAACGACGTCGCCGCTCACCGTCACGTTCCGCGCTCCGAGTGACCGGAGCGCGTCGGCCAGCATCTCTTTGTTCTGGACGTTGGCCAGATTCACGGTCGTCTGTTGCCGGTAGTAACAAGGCATCTATGCGTCCTCCACGTTGAGTTGGCGGCGCGGAGCTGTCGCGCCGGTGACGGGCTTGCGGTACGCGCCGGGTGTCGAAGCGGACAGCCACCGGCCGGAGGCCATGTCGCGGAGTCGCTCCACCGAACTCGGGTCGGCCTGTATCACCGGGACCACGTACTTGGCCGCTTCTGAAATCTTGACACCGAGTGATTCAGCCAGGTCGCAGACGTTCCTGATCTCTGCCCCTGTCCAGCCGTCCAGGTTCGCGCCGTTCTGGTCGACCTGATCAGCATTCAACTTGCGGGCGTGTATTTTGAGGATGTCATTGCGTTCAACTTCATCCGGAAGGTCGAGGTACCACGTGCCCGCCGTGAACCGCCGCCGCAGTTCTGGCGGCAGCACGTCCAGCTTGTTGCAGGTGGCGATCACGATGCTGGCACCGGACGCCACGCTGTCGATCGTGTTGAAAATCACGCGGTAGTTTTCCTCGGACGCACCGGCCAGCGACTGCTTGGCCTCACCGGGATTTAAGGTGAACATCGGGAGTTTATGCCGCGCCGCGATGTTCTGTCCGGTCAGTGACTTGCCCGTACCCGGCGGGCCGACCAGCAGACAACCCTGGTTGCGCGATCTTGATCCTCCCCCGTCCATCCAGGTCAGGATCATCCGAAGCAACGCCTGCGTGATGCCCGTGTTGTCGCCGGGGCCGCCGTCGGAACCGAGTCCGCCGAGGGCCTTTTCGATTTCATCTATGAACACCACGGCTCTGGGCTTGTTGGGATTGGTGTCGCGCATCAGTTTTTCAAAGTATTCCACGATGGCGCGGAGACCACCGACTTTCTGTTCCTCTTCGCCCACCGTCATCGTCAGACCTTTCACCGTGTTCACCTTGTCGATCTTGCGGTCCCAGGCATCCTGAAGGTCGATGCCGTCTTGCCGAAGGGCCATCGACGCGATCTGCTCTGCGCCGAACAGTGAACCGGCTCCGCGCACCGCATCGACGGTTTCATTCACCGCGTCGTCGGCCAGGGTGACGCCAGCACTCTCGGCCAGCTCTCTGACCATCGCGGCCACGCTGTCGTCCGTCGGCGGTTCGTCGGTCACGCTGATCACGTCGGGTTGCAGCTCCACCGGTAGGTCGATCATTGCGCCGGTCATGAGCAACATCCTGCCGTCCACCTTGAAGATGTCCCGCAGGTTGGCGATGGCCTGACGCACGAACGGGTCGTCCAAGAACAATGGGGCGTTATGCCAAACGATGACGGTGCGTTCCTTCATGTCCGCCGCCAGCCGCAACGACTCGACCGGGTTGGTGGCCGACATCGTAAGGTCGTCGGGGGAGATGCCGGACGTCTGGAGCATCTCGTCACCGGCGTTGTTCGCCGGGCGATACCCGCGCACCGCGTCCCACGCCACGATCGGCGTGTTGCCGTTCAACGATTCAACCAGCGCGGACGTGAGTGCCTGCTGGTCTGTCGTGGACACGGCGACGAGCGGGGTTGAAACCCGCTTCGCTGCTTTGATGACTTGCATGGTGTTCATGGTGCTCTCCTTGTGTTGGGTGAATCACTTCCGCCACTATAATCAATATAATATCATTATTTCATATTGTCAAGCGGAATCGCTATGCCCGCGACCTGCTGGCCGCGCCTGTCGTCTCAGGCGGGCCGTCGGCTGACGGCCCCGCACACTCACGATTCGTCATCGATCTTGAATGAGTCGATGAGGTCCTGGTTCAGCTTCATACCTGTGGGGCTGACGGCGATCACGAAGATCATCATGCCGTCCTTGTTCTGCACCGGCTCGGTAAGTTCAATCAGATAGTGTCCGTAAAACGAGTGCAGCTTCTCAAGGACCGTACCGAAGGTTCTGAACTCACCGTTCTGGTTCATCAGCACCACCGGATCACCGATGTCATATTTGATCTGGCTCATTTGTTCTCTCCTTTGACAGCCGCCGCTTCCAGGCTGTTCAGTGCTTTCCACTCACCCACCAGTTGCACCGGCGTCTGATCGACGTTGCCGGAACAGGGGTGGTAGTTGGTCGGGTTGATCTTACATTTGTACTCGCCCTCCACGCCGCAGACGGGACAGCGATACACGTACATCCTCTGGTTGGGCCGCTCGTACTTGTGCGTCGAGAAGTCGCGTCCGAATACCTTGAAGGACCATCGTTTGAACTCTGGCCCGTGGTTCACCGGGCGGTCATTCACCACCTGCCAGAGGTGAATCATTTCGTGTGCCAGGCAGTCGTCCAGCATCGTCTCACCCTGCTGGCGGTAGTACGGAACCGATACGCGGATGACCACGCGGCTCATGTCGTCTCTGAGCCTGGGGTAGTGAATGTTCGCGCCTGCCCGCGTCATCGATGCGTTCCACTCCAGCCGCACCGGAGGCAACTCGTTGTCGAAGAACATCGCGTTCAGTTCATCGAATGCCCGGTACAGTATCGCTTGTGATGGTAGGCTCGCCATGTGCCTGCTCCTCGTGTTTGGTTGCGCTATGCCGATGACCGCTTCGGCCACCCCCGTTGTATCGGGCGGGCGACGTTTCCGCCGCCCCGCACACTCACGCGGACTCTGGTGCTTCTTTCGCCGGGACGATTTCTGGCGGGATCGGATTGGCGTCGGCCCAACGCTGGACCATCTTGCCGACCATCATCGCTATCGTGAGAGCGTTCAGGTGTCGCTCTGCTGATACGAGATGCCAGTCGTTACCGTCACCGATCACGCGGACCGGCGTCCACTCACGACGGAACAGACCTGAACCGTCCTCCAGGCGTTCAAAGGAACCGCCATCAGGAACTGTGTCATACGGAAGGTATACTGAAACGCTGCGGCTGCTCGACCACTCGGCCTCAACCGGCGTCCAAACTATTTCGATTGTACCTTCTGACTGATGCTTGTACGTCAAACCGTCGTTGGCCTCTACCATCGTTTTCAGTGTGGCCTCTTGTTCTGCTGTGGGTTGATAGTGCATCGTACTCTCCTTGTGAATGATTGAAGATCGCTATGCCGACCAGCTCTGCTGGCCCCTGTTGCGTCAGGCGGGCGGCTCTGTCAGCCGCCCCGCACACTCACGATCCGACATAGATAACAAAGTCACCGTGATCTTCAGCGACTGTAGCGGTCAGTCCTTCATGATTCTCAAGGACCTCTTCGTCGTACACTGCCGGAACAACTTCAAAGCCGTTGTCGTTCAACCACTGCTCTACGGCCTGCTTGCTTTTCAGCGTCACCGTCATCTCATCAATGTTCCAGGTCATCGTCTCGTCCTCTCTATTTCGTGATGCGTTTGATGTACCAGTGATAATTGTCGTGCATCGAACTCCAGAACCGCATTGCTTTGATCGCACCTTCTTTGTGAGCGTAATCGCTCTGGCCCTCTGTACCGTCGGGACCGTACGTGTGATACAGCCTGTAGATCGTCATCGCCATGCTCCTTGTGTCGGTAGGTTTCTTGCAACCCGATCGTCTGGGGTTGCTCGTCAGCACGTCGTTTCGTGGACCTGCCTGCTATGCGCGACCAGCGTGCTCTTGTCTGGTCATCTTCGTGATTCGATGCGGCCTGCTTTTCGCGGGGATGTTTGGTGTCGCCCCCCTGTCGGCGGCAATTCTTGTGCCCCTGTTTTTGAAGGGGCCGAATCAGAAGGTGGGGAGCGGTTCAGGTCATCTGCCTCTGACCTGCTATCGGGAGTGTGGAGGGAGCTGCTTGGCCTTTTCCTCCGCTCGCCCTGTTTGTCGTTCGCTTGCTTGTTGGGTTTTCTTGTCCCTTGTTACTATACAATATAACATATATTGATTACTTTGTCAATAGGGCAACTGAAGTTTTTTCTGTTTTTTTTCAATTAATTTCATTTTTTATACACAGTTGCCAGCCAAAGCCCCCGAGCAGAGGAAAAGTATACCGCCGTTTACATTCTCACTACGAGGTACACATGGCCTGTCAATTCTGTGAAGTCCCGATTTCCGGTCCCGGCGTGCACGCGATGGGCCGCGACTACACGATCATCAACTGTCCCACCTGCGGCGACATCGTGGCTGTATTCGGCGGCCACGTCGGAAAGCCCAAGGACGAGTACGACATCATCGGCCTCAAGACCCGCCTCGGCATGGTCGCAAACAAGCGGATCGGACGCGGGCGGTATCACATCGACGAGGAGCAGATCTGCTGCCGCAATCACTACCATCTTCATGCCCGCAGACTCGAAAAAACATCTTGACGGTGAACGCCGGTCCCGTATATTGCAACCTATCAGATTGTGACGCACATCCTGGAGGTACCATGAAGGCCGTCCTTGTCGTTCCGATCTCCACCGCCCTGCACGACCCGTTCGCCTATCCACCGATGGGCCCTATGATGATCGCGGCTGTACTGCGCGAGGACGGGCACGACCCCCACATACTTTTCGCTCACCACGTTCCGGATGAAGGCGTGACCTACGGCACCTCTCGGAACGTGTCGGCCTACACATCGGCTCCTTCCCTGTTCAACAGCGCCGACATCATCGGCGTGAATATCTTTTCCGAAGCCACCTTCGACGCGGCCCGCGCCGTTCTGGAGGACGCCCTCTACACCGATGCCTGGCTCATAGCGGGCGGCGCGTTCGCGACGAGTGCACCCGAGGAAACCCTGGACGCCGGGTTCGACATCGCCGTTCGGGATGAAGGAGAGGAGACCATCATGCAAGTGATCGACGTGCTCAAACAGGAGCCGTCCTATTTGGGTATGACCAGTGAAGTGGCCGACAGGCTGAAGGTGGTGCAGGGCATCTCCTTTCAGGACGAGAACGGGCGGCGCACGATCACGCATCCGCGCAGCAACCCGCGCGACCTGGACCTGCTGCCCCGGCCCGCCTGGGACCTGATCGACCCGAGCATCGCGGCCCAAGAAACGCACACCCACCTGGCCCCCGGCAGGATCAGCACCACCGTGTTCGCCACGCGGGGCTGTCCCTTCGACTGCACCTTCTGCCTGACGCCCGACGCCCGCGTGTACACCACGCACCACGGGTATCGGGGCATCACCGCCCTGCGGCGGCTCACGGGCGTGATGACGCACAAGGGCGACAGCGGACGCTACGACCAGCGTTTCGAGCGTCAGTATGAAGGGACCGTATACGAACTGCAATACCCGACGGGCAAGGTGACGGCCACACCCGAACATCCGGTGGCCGTGGTCGACATGCAGTGGCACGCCCTGAAGGGCAAACAGGCGTTGCCCGTAAAGTGGACCCGCGCCGATCAGCTCACGGAAGGGCAGTACGTCTGGTGCTTCGATGACGAGCAGAAGATGTTCATACCCTACCCTATCCGTTCTATCAGCCAGAAGCAGTATGCCGGGCCGGTGTACAACATAGAGGTGTTGGGCGACAACAGCTTCATAGCCAACGGCCTGGTCGTCCACAACTGCAACAGGGAGATCGGCGGCCGTTTTTTTAGATCACACTCGGTTGATTATATCCTCGACCACCTGCGTCACCTGCGTGATCGCTACGGCGTGACGCACGTCCGCTTTCCCGACGACCTGTTCACCACCAACCACAGGTGGGTGCGTGAGATCAGCGCGGCCCTCGGCGACGACAACTTCACCTGGGTCGCCCTGTCCCGCACCGACACGCTCAGCGACGACCTGGCGGCAGACATGCACGCCGGGGGATGCCGCGGCCTGTTCTTCGGCATCGAGTCCGGCTCGCAGCGCATCCTCGACCTGATGCGCAAGGGCACCACGCCCGCAGACAACGGGCGGGCCATCGAGATATGCCGCGAGGCCGGCATCACGTCGTCCGCCTATTTCATCTTCGGATTCCCCGGCGAGAACCGCGAGTCCGTGGAGGACACGGTGTCGTGGCTCGACACGTACCGGCCCGACCGGGCGCATTACTCGACGTTCCTTCCCATACACGGCACGGACCCGCACCGTCATCCCGACCAGTTCGGCATACGCATCAAGCCGGGGTACAGGAACTGGTATTACTACGACGATCCTGAATTCCCGGTGGAGTACCTACCCCCCAACCCGTCGAACGCAGAGCTGGCCGTTCTGCGCGACTACCTGCACCGGGCGTTCGACGAGTGGGGGTATCTGTCGTTTGCCGAGCGTGCCAGCGTGAAAGAGGCCGGATGAGTTTCTTCATGTTCTGCCTGTATTTCAAAGCCCTGTCGGTGGCCTGCATACCCCTGGCGCCGATCCTGCGGAGAACCCGTGGCTGATAGAGAGTGGCGTGCATACTGGAACAATCTGTTGGCCAGTGAAATCTGGCCGGAGGATGTGATGGCCCCTGAACCCGGCAAGAAAACCGACCAGACGGGCGAACCGGACGAGTCGCCCAATGAGACCACGTACCACGTTCTGCGCACCCTGATCAAGCAGAGCGATGCCACAGACGATCAACAACAGCAGATGCTCGCTTTACTTCTTGAGTTGTATGTTCGGATGAATCGTGACTGAAGCGGCTGGCGGGACACCTCTGCGGTACCTCCGGTGGCGGGCCGGTGTAGCGGCCACAGCCCGTCATTTCCTCCCGCCAGCCGCCGACCTGAAAGGAGGGCACGTTGCCCCTGACCCCCTACGATCCCCTGCGCATCCTGCGGTACGTCGATGAGGTCCCCGCGATGCGCGATGCACGCATAGATTTGGTACGCCCCAGGATGCTCCTGCTCTACCCCTCTATGACCTGCAACCAGAACTGCGGATATTGCTACTACACCGAGATGCACCGGCCCAAGGAGTTCATGCCCTCCGAGAAGATCGCGGACATATTCGATGATGTGATTCAGATGGGCGTGGAGGGTGTGGAGCTGTGCGGCGGCGGCGAACCTATGCTGCATCCGGAGATGCACATCTGGCTGGAGTACGGCCTGAAGTTGGGGCTGAAGTTCGGCATCCTGACGCACGGGGCCGTGACCAGGAATGACGTGTTCGACATGATGGGCCGCGAATTCTCATACGTCCGGTTCTCGCTCGACTATGCCAACCCGCACCGGTATGCTGAAACGCGGGGCGTCGATTTCCGCGACTATGAACGGGTGCTCCAGAACGTGCAGCGCACCATCAAGGCGCGGGACAAGGCGAACAGCAACTGCCGCGTGTCGATCAAGGCGACCATTCACGAACAGACGGCGGCCGATTGCATCGCCCTCTATGAAACGGGCAAGGGGTTGGGCGTGGACAGCGTTCAGTTCAAGCGGGCCGACGAAGTGGGCGGCGGCCTCGACGACGACCCCGACCGGCGCGGCGAGATAGAGAACATCCTGATGATGATGCGCCAGGGCATCCAGGATGACCAACCCGACGTGGTATTCAACTTCGGACGCATGAAGTTGCAGCACCGTTGCTGGCTGCATCCGGTCCACGCCTTCATAGAAACGGACGGTGACGTGCACCTCTGTTGCTACTACACGGGCAGACAGGACACCCACAAGATCGGCAACGTGCATGAGAAACCCCTGTCCGAGATATGGGGGTCGCCCGAACACGTGGAGGCGATGAAGGCGACGGACATAGGCGAGTGCAACAAATACGCCTGCCGGTTCATAGGGTACATGGACACCCTGACCCGCGCCGTCGACAACGACGAGGCCCAGCTACAGTTCATGTAAAAAACCCCGACCGGTGGGCCGGGGTCTCCAGGGCGCGTTCCCGTTGCGCGAAGCGCTGACCACGCGCCCGTTCATTCCTCAAATTCTATCCTGCGGACGGCCTTCACCATCTGGAGGGCACGGGCGTGACCGGCTTCGGCCTCTGCCCGCGTTTCATACCGCTCCTGGTACTGGTCGTGCTCCCCGCCGAATATCATGGTCTCCCACAGCCTCGGCGGATCCTCGACGCTCAAGCCGAGGAACACGGTGCTGACCGTCACGGTGCCGACCATCTCCTGCATGGTGACCCGCCCGTGTTCTCTGTACCACGCCTCCCACGCCGCCGCATCCGGCTCGGGTACGACGTGACCTTCATCATCGATCCTGTAGAATAGGTTCATGATACCTCCTGCGGTTCCAGGTTGCGCCACACGAAGAAAATCTGGTCCTCCACATACTGGTCATTCACACGCTGTTTGATCTCTGCGGCCTTGTTCATGTGCTTGCACGACTTGGCCGGTACTTCAAACCGGGCGGCGGTGGCCTCTTTGAATTTGCGATCGGGGCAGGTGCACGACGCGGGCGTGACGTGATACAGGCCACCGTCCTCCGCTTTCATCGTGAACTCGAAATCCTCCAGCGGACTCCCCTTGGGCGGTATGCGCCGCACGTTGTACGTCTTGCCTTTGATCTGAATCTTGAACGGCAGGTTGATGATCGAGCGCATCGTCCTCCTCCTTGTGTTCGTTCACGTTCACCATGTCTTTTACAATATAATATCATTATATCATTATGTCAAGTCAAAAAACACTACCGCAGACCCTCCTGGCGACGCATATTCAACGTGACCACACAGCCACCCACTTCGGCGAAAGGAACCGTCATGAGCAAGCCACGCGTGACCATCAGCTATCGTTTCACCCGCAACGACACCACGGGCGTCCACTGCCAGTCGGCTTTGAACGACGTCCTGGGTGAGGACCACGTGCAATTCATCGACCCCGACCAGTTCGCCCTGCATTGGGACGAGCCGGAAGCGGACCTTCACATAGCCATCGACGATGACGCCTGCTGGACCTATCCGGAGGACTGGGCGACGCCCAAGGTGGTCTGGTTCATAGACACCCACACGAACCTGGACATGAGGTACGACCGGATCGACTCGTTCGATCTGATCTACTGCGCCCAACTGCGGGGTGTCGTCGAACTGCGGGAACGGTCCGACCGGGTGCCGGCCAACTTCCGGTGGTTGCCCCTGGCCGCGAATCCGAACATGCACTACCACATCGACAGCCGCAAAGAACTGGATTGGGCGTTCGTGGGCCACGCACCCCGCGACCGGTGGCTGCCCACGGACCGGGCCGACCTGCTGGACATACTCAAAGAGCGATTCCCCGAACGGTACTTCGCGGGCACCGCGTTTTTCGATGACATGATGGTGATATTCAACGCGGCCCGCGTCCTGTTCAACAGGTCGATAATAGATGACATCAACATGCGGGTGTTTGAAACGATGATCACGGGCACGCCTCTGCTGACCAACCACCTGCCCGAGCAGTTCGTCCTGTTTCGGCCCAACGTGGACTATGTGGGCTACAGCGACGCGGACGAGATGGTCGAGAAGATGAAGTGGCTTTTGGACAACCCGCGCATCGCAAAACGCATAGGCCACGAAGGGCGGTCCTGCATCCTGGCCAACCACCTGTACCGCCACCGGATGTATCGGATCCTCGAGGACACCCTGGACTTCAAGCCCGATCGCCACTACGTGATGCCACCGGACTATGAGGAGGTATATCGTGAGTTTCAACAGTCTGCTGAATAAACAGTTCAAGTGTGAACGGCCCACCAATGAACTCCTGGCGGAGACGACCATAGCGGCCTCTATGTCGCTCACCAGGGCGGCGGGTTCGACGTGCTGTATGCAGGTCAGCATCTCTGGCGCCGACACGGACGGGACCGTGGACCTGATCGGTGACGTCGCCGGGACCAGCACCACGGAAACGCTCACCTTCAGCGGCGCGGGCACGCGCCAGAGCAAGCAGGAGTTCGATGACGGAGAGCTGACGGCGGTAGAGCCGTCGGGCCTGACGGGCAACATACGGGTGGACGCGGTGGCCAGGGACGGCCAGCCGGTCATGCAGTTGATCGAGCGGATCAGCTCATTCAGGGGCAGGGTCGATGATGCTACGGCGCGAACGCGGGAGGGGTTGCAGCAGGAGGTCGCGGGCCAGGACGTGCGCACCAGCCACTTTCTGTTTATGAACGTGAACAGCACCACGCTCCAGGGCGACGACAGGATCACCAACACGTCGGACGCCACCGAGAAGTACAGGGTGAGCGGCAGCGTCCTGAAACGGTTCAGGCACGCCGCCACTCCGCACCACTGGGAAGTGCCGTTGCTCATCGTGGACTGATCAGGGCGAGTAGGACATCGCCTCCAGGCTGTCGTTCTGCCTGAACTCATGCTGCAACACGTCGACCATGTTCCTCATGCGGCACAGCTCGTCGAGTTCGTCCAGCGTGAGGGGCACGTCACCGCCGCGCTCATGACGGTCCTGATAATCGTCGTATAAGGCATCCAGGGCTGTAGCCAGTACGTCAACCTCTGTCCGGTTGATGCTCTGCACGTTCACGTTCTCTCACCTCCTTCAATGACAGTCTGTGGTATGCCGGGTCCGTGGGGTTGTAGTTGATCTTGTTCAACAGGGGCGGCACGTCGGGCCAGTGCCGCCGATCCTCAAACTGCAATTCCGTCCGGTATATCGGGATGCCCCGATGATGGTCGCCCGTTGCCAGCAGGTACAACACCTCCAGCAACTTGCCCTCGCGTACGTGCTTTCGCATGTGCGACGTTTTGGCCAGCCCGTTGGCTGATACGGTATGTTGACACCAGGGGCACATGAACCTCGTATAGTTCCTCATAGAATCATCTCCTCATCTTGCGTGTCGGAACCTGGCGGCTCGTCCAGCTCGGGCACGTGCTGTCCCAATCTGTGATGCTCGTCATCATGAATCCGCCGCCACAGTCCGTCGCGTTCGAGCATCGACCCGGCTGGATATACGCCGTGTATCGCTCGGCGGCGTCGGGCTGGAACCTCTGCCAGTATCGGCAGTTCTGACATTCTCTCGTCATGCGGCCTCCTCATCTTCGTGTTGGTCGAAAAAGGCGTCCACAGCGGCCAGGCTGTCAGGGTCGGCCACCGACGCCGGGTCGGGTTCTTCGTGGCTGTACAGGTCGGCGAGGTATTCGGCGTATTCGTCCCAATCCTCTTCGACCGACGGGAACATCGGAAACTTGCGGGTTGCCATGATTGATCTCCTTGTGTTTCAACGTCTGCCTACTGTTTGAACACGTCACCTTTCATCAGCGCATCGAACCAACCGTAATCAAGAGCGAACTGCTTGGCCTCCGCGAATCCGCCGGTCCAGGCGGTGTGAAGTAACCGGCCCTTGAATGTACTGACGGTCCAGGTAGGTCGTTCGCGATATCCGGTGGACCCCGCGCTTATGAACCCCACCTGTACGTCGTTGAGGAACACACCGTACTGACCGTACTTGCGTCTGACGGATGCTCTGTCACCGAATTCGACGTCCGCTTTGCGGACCTTCTTGATCGTCGTCGTGACTCTCATTTCGCCACCGCCTTCGCTGCTGAGCCGCGCCGGGCGATCAACTCTTTTGCTTCGTCCTTCGGGAGCGGCCTGTTGGTGAATTCCTCGATGTCGTTCAGGATCATCTCGGCTGTCACGCCGTGGTTGATGTAACCGGCCACCGCTTCCGCGAATTCTTCGACTGTGCGGTGCTTGCGGCTGCTGTTGCACTTGCTGCAACACGTGACCAGGTTATGCTGGTGGTTCGAGCCGCCCGCCGAGTGGCAGATGATGTGATCGAGACTGAGCTGTGCTCCGTCCTCGACACCGGAACCGCAATAGACGCAACTGAGGCCGTCGCGAAGATAGATGCTCAACCGCTTCTCCTGTCGTATCCAGTTCATACCCTGGTATACGCCTCTGGAGCGGCTGTCGCGTTTTTTGGTGACCATCGTGGTCTGTCGGTTCGTGAAGTTGTAGGTCGTCGTTGTCATCTCGTTTCTCTCCTTGTCTATATACAATATAATACATATTGATTACTTTGTCAAGAGGGCGAAGGGAAAAAAATGAAAAAAAATAGGGACAATACTCATTTTTTTTTGTTTCTTACCTATCGACCACCAACCACCACGGAGAACCCTATGCAGAACTCTCGCACCTTTGCGTGCTTCAACCAAGACCCCTTCAACGCCCTGTACCCCAACCTTCAACTCATCGAATCGACCGTCGCCAGAGAGGAGTGCCGCGCCCTGTACCACGTCGCCCGTAATCTGGACGTGCCCGGCGTCATCGTCGAGATAGGTTCCTACATGGGCCGTTCCACCTGTGCCCTCGGGTACGGCGGCGCGAACACCAAGCGGAAGGTGTACGCCGTCGATCACCACCAGGGCGACGTCATGAGCGGCCACGTGAACAACCAGCTGTCCGGATTCTACTACAACCTCGGCGTGAACAACATGCGGGGTACCGTGTTCCCCGTGGTGATGGACAGCCTCGCCGCCGCCCACGGGTGGCCACCGGATCGGCGGGTGGCCCTCCTGTTCATCGACGGCCTTCACACGGAGGAGCAGTGCATGGCCGATTTCAGGGCGTGGCAACCCCACCTGGCCGAGCGTGCGTGGGTGCTGTTTCACGACTACGCGGATTACAATGAGTACGGCGTATGTGAGGTCGTGGATGCCCTGGTGATCGACGGAACGCTGGAGCAACCCGGTGTCGTGAGGACGCTGGCCGTGACCCGCCTGCGAAAAAAGGACTTGCACCAGAAGGCGTGAACATATATTTGTAAGGAAACCTGACAATCATTCGTGCCGAGCGTACAGGAGGATGAGATGACTGAAATTCAAGAGCAGGCCCCACCGATGTTTTCGGTGATCATACCGTGTTACAATCAGCTTGAGTACACGATGGGCGCAGTGAACTCGCTGATGACGCACACGGACGACTTCGAGCTGATCCTGGTGGACGACGCCTCCACGGACGAGACACCCGAATACCTCGCCGGCCTCCAGCGTCGTGCCCCGGCAGAGTTCCCCAACTGCCGCCGCATCGATGTCATACGCAACGAGACCAGCCTGGGGTTCACCCTGTCGTGTTCGACAGCCGCGAAACAGGCCACCGGCTCCCACCTGATTTTCTTCAACAACGACGCGGTGGCCACGCCCTTCTGGGCCGCGCGGATGGCGGCGTGCCTGGCCGAGATGAATGAGCAACTGCCCATAGGCGAGTTCGCCCTGTGCGGACCGGCCACCAATTTCGCGGCGGGCCTCCAGATGATTCAGGACATACCTCGCCCCTTCGACATGAACATCCTCGACGCCTATGCCGAGCAGTGGTACCAGAACAACCAGCAGAACTGGCGGTACTGTGGGTTCCTGTCCGGTTTCTGCCTGATGATCACGCGGAAGTGTTGGGATGACCTGGGCGGGTTCGACGATCAGTTCTCGCCGGGCGGGTTCGAGGACAACGACATCTGCCTGCGTGCCTGGCGTGCCGGATACCGTTCCGTCATCGCGGGCGACACGTTCGTGTGGCACCACGGCTCCCGCACGATGCGCCGTCCCGATCGCAACTACATGAAGGGCGGCCTCCACAACCGGGGCAAATACTACATCAAATACTGGAACGAGTCGGGCGAGGAACGCGTGCCCGTCGTCGCCGGGTACCGCGTCAAGAATGGCGCGAAGTGGCTCCGCATGAGCCTCAAGAAAACGCTCCAGGTGGTCGATCACGTCTGCATCCTCGACGACGGCAGCACCGACAGCACACCCCGCATCATCAACAGCCTGAAAAAGAAACACCCCGGCATGATCACCAACGTCCGGTACAACAGGCCGTTCCAGGAACTGCGCGACAGGAACGAGCTGTGGGACATGATGCACGCCGTGGGCAAAGAGCTGCGGCCCGACCTGCCGGGGTGGGGCATCATCCTGGATGCCGACGAAGTGTTCGAGGACAAGGTGACGGCCGACTATCTCCAGATGCTGGCGCGGCCCGTGCATCCCGACGTGCACGGGTATGTGTTCAAGGTGGACACCTTCTGGCGGGGCCGTGAGAAAATCAGGATCGACGGAACCTTCGGCAACCTGAAGGGCGTCCGCATGGTTCGCTTCGGCGCCGAGCAACGCCTGTGGACGCCGCACCCGCAGGGTCTGCACTGCGGCAACACGCCGATGGTGCCGCCCGACTGGCTGGCCCTCACCAACGTGCACCTCAAACACTACGGCTACGAGTCCTACGACCTGGCCAAGAAAAAATTCGAGTTCTATCATGTGACCGACTCGGTGAAGGACCCGGTGAACGTCGGCGGCGACGGCTCCTACCGCCACCTGATCGACGAGACACAGCTGTCGATGGTGGACTGGCATGAGGAGAACACGCTGGGCCTCGGCATGATGGGCAGGAACGAAGCCGAGTTCCTGCCGCAGTTTTTCGAGCGCAACTTCTGGTGGACCGTGTTCGACCAGATGGTATTCGTGGACTGCGGATCGGAGGACGACACCAAAAACCTGGCCCTGGCCTACGGATGCCAGGTGTACGACATGCCCAAGAGCATCATCTTTCAGGAGGGTCCGCATGAAGGGAAGCTGAAGCACTTCGGCCAGGCCCGCAACTTCGTCAAGAGCAAGCTGGGCACGCGGTGGATCCTCATGATGGACGCCGACGAGTGGATAGAACGGGCGGACCACCTGGAGCTGTTGCGCCTCCTGGAGCATGACATCGTGGCCTACCGCATCAACGTGGCGAACCACCAGCCCAACGGAAGCATCTCCCACTCCGAGTCATTCAGGCTGTACCGCAACATAGAGGACGTGTACTGGACGCAGCACGTGCATGAGTCGCTGGAAACGGCGTTGCAGCGCATGGGCCCTGCCGGGCTGACGGGCATCGCCCCGTTCATCGTTCATCATCTCGGCTACATGCGCGGCCCCGATTATGTGCAGGGCAAGCTGGAGCACTACGCCGACCTGAACAGGCTCGACGTGCGGGCCGACCCTGCGGACGCGCGGCCCTACTTCAACCTGGCCCTCCACGAACTCAACGAGGGCAACAACGAGGAGGGGGCGGAGCTGCTGTCCAAGGCGTGCGACCTGAACCCCAACTTCATGCAGGCGTATAAAGAACTCGGCATGGTCTATTTCCGTCGTTCTCTGCCCCTGTTTGAACACGCCCTCAACGTGGTGTCGCCCGAGCATCCTGCCGCGCCGGGTCTCAAAGAGATCGTGGACTTCGCACGGAAGGCGGCGATAGAGCCGTTGAAGGTGGGCAACCCGAACAAGCCGTCGCCAGAGGACGCCGAAGAAACGCAGGAGACTGAAGAAGCGGCGGCGGACGTGGTACCAGAAGGGGAGGACGAGAAAACAGGGATAGACGCGCTGCGAGAGGCCCCTGTCGATCCGGTGGCGGAGCAGTTGGGCGAAGCACTCACGGCGGCGGATGAGATCATCGCGGAACACACCGAGGAAGTCGTGAAGGAAATCGGTGAACAAGAGGACCGCGCCATAACAGGAGAACAGGATGTCATTCATAGCGGCGACGATGATACGGGTGAAGATGGACCCTCTGGACCCCGGAAATCCGACACCGATGATGAAGCGGCTGGATGAAGTCGAGTCGCACAAAGATTGGGCCCTGACGCACCAGCTCAACTGGGGCCTCATTCTGACGGACCACGACGCCCTCTACACCGGTCCTATCGTCAAGTTCAAGTATGAGGGTGCGATGCTGCCCCTGTGGGCGCATCCCGACCAGCGCCTCGCCTGTCCCGGCAACTACGGCAAAGGGTACCGGTGGGTGTCGCTCAAGAAACTGGAACCCGGCTCGATCATCTGGTTCGTGGCGGCGGACACCCGGCATCCGGAGCCGCTCAAGACCGTGCGCATCACGGACTACGACGTGGTGCACGTCAACCACGAGCCTATGATGACCGTGACCGTGATGGAGGAGCTGTCCTTCATAGCGCACGACGTGATCTGTCACCGCAACCCTGAAGGGTTCAAAGCGGACCGGTCCTTGAGTCCGGCTGCGGCTTTCGGCAACGGGAGGTAATCGTGGACAAGGTACGTCAGCTCATACGGTTGTCTATCGTGAACGAAACGGGCGCGTCGGCGATCACGAACGTGGTGGCCGACCGGGTGTACCCGTCGCAGGTGGCGGCGCAGCCCAACCCGGTCTACCCGTGCCTGTGCTTTCAGATACAGGCGGGCGTGGGTGAGGCGGTGACGAACGTGTGGCAGGGCACGATGCGGACGTGGTGCTGGTCCGACCAGAATGAAGTGGGCACGTATGACGACGCGGTGGCTCTGCACCAGGCATTGGAGACCTACTGGCACCGCCAGTCGTTCAATGACGCGACCCTGTTGCGGGCGGTGGCCTTGTCGATCCTGGGTGTGCCGACGCAATTTTTCGATCCTGACGTGCGGGCCTACGCCGCCGTCGCTGACTGGAACCTGTTCGCCTCGGAGCTGACTTCATGACGGAGCCACAGCGACCCCACCACGAGGTCATCCTGGAGGCCACGCATGCCAAACTGCGCAACCGGTTCGGATCACGCGTGTGGGGATGCAAGCAGTGTGATGCCGTCCTGGGTGTGTTCAACGAGGACTTCACCGCGCTGGAGATCGCTTCACAGCGCGTCAACATGACCATCGCCGGAGGGCAGATACAGCGCACCTGCTACCGGTGTGATACGGTCAACCAGCTGGCGACACGGGGACACGACACCGTGGCCAGCTATTTGAAAGAGAACGATATTCGCCCCGTGTATGAGTCAAACGACGACTCATGACACGCTCGTACTGACGTACTGGCCTCTGCTCATATCAGTGAAAGGTGAGAGCGATGGCACAGAACGTAAACACCAATGATGTATACCAGCTCGGATTCGGGCCGTGGACGCTCAACATAGGGGCCTACAACCCGACGGCGGCGGGCGGCACGCCCGCCACCAGCGTGGGCGCAGTGTCGGGTCCCGCGACGTTGACGCCGAACCGGACGGTGGTGCCCGTCATGCAGGGTGCGCCGGCGAAGGAGATCGACGCCTTCGTGTCCGAGGAATCGCTGGAGGTCGCCTTCACGGGCATCCAGTGGAACCTGCCGCTGATACAGCAGGCCCTCGGCGGCGGACCGACACCGACGGTCAGCGGTGACGCCACCACGTTCGACATGGGCAACGACGTCCTGATGACGCAGCTTTCGTTGCAGGCGACGCACGTGATGCCCAACGGCGGAACCGTGGTGCTCAACGTCTGGAAGGCGCGCGGAAACGGAACGGTGCCCATCACGATACCGCCCGACAACGTGCACCAGGCGTCCTACACGTTCATGGCCGTGGAAGGGCTGTCCGACTGGACCAATGCGGCGTTGGCAGCCAAGAGCAAGCTGTTCCAGATCGTGTACACCAAGCCACCCGCAGCACCATAAGGAAGGTGAAACAGAATGACTCGTACACCAAAGGACAAGGCCGTGGACGACGCGTTCGCCCGGTCGTCCTCGTACATCACCACTCTCGACGGCGAACAGGTCGAAGTGATCGGCTCGGCACGACAGACGATACGGTTCACGCAGACGCTGGGCACGCAGATCGACGTGATCAAGAAGGCCCTCCCTCTGCCCAAGGACATCACCGGGGTCAAGGCGAAAGACCTGCTGGAGATGTTGCCCGCCATCGCGCAGACGCTGCCTGAAACGATCCTGGCCCTGGCCGCCGCCGTACTCGACAGGGACGGGGAGGAAGTCGCGGACACGTTCAGCATGAACGAACTGTTCGACATGCTCGTCCCTTTTTTTCAGTCACAGCAGAAGATGATCATGACGATCGTGCAGGCCGTCAACCAGGCACAGGGACGGCAGGCGCGGACGCCACCGGCGACGCCAGAAGCAGAAGCATAGATTCAACGGCCGATCTGGTCGAGTTCTTCGCGGAGGTCTACGGTTGGACCGCCACGGAGACCCTGGACCAGCACACGATGCGCGAACTCCGCGCCATCCTCGACGCTCGTCACCGACGCGCCAACCCCCAGGCGGCGCAACCGCAGCATGAGTTGACCGAGGAGGACGTGTACGGCCTGATGTCGGCGGGTCTGCCGGTGGAGATCATAGAGGAATGATCGATGCCGCTCCGCGGACAAGAAAAAGTACTGGCGAACTTCGACAGAGAACGCCAACGCCTCATCACCTCCGTAGAGAAGAACGCCCGCGAGATGGCGGAATTTCTTCTCAAGAAGATACGCGAGAACGCTTCCCTCACAGACCACACCCTGGATGACCTGCGGCAGCTGGGCCACCCCTATGCGAAGCGCAACCCGCGCCCGCCGCACACCCCCTGGTGGCTCATACACAGACAGTCGGGTACACTCGTGGACGCCCTGGAGATGGACAACCCCGCGCCCGGTCACTACCGCGTCGGGTTCGATGAAAACAGAGCGCCGCACGTACCCTATGTACTGCTCGGCACCCGCACGATGATAGGCCGTGACATACTCAATGAGACGGTCCGCGCGGAGGCCGAGAATCTGCGCAAGATATTCGCGAAGGACATACGGGCATTCAGGAGGGTATCATGAGCCTCGGCCAGTGGTTGATCGACATCGACGTGGGCCTGTCGTCCTTGGGCAGCAAACTCGGGCAGGCGCGGACGCAGATCGTCAAGTTCGGAAACGACGCGTCAGCGGCGATCCTGAAAAACGAACAGGCGTTCCAGTCGGCGGGCATCGCCATAGCGGGGTTCGGCGCGGCCATCACGGGCGCCCTCGCCGTGGCCGTCAAGTTCGGTTCCGACTTCGACCAGAGCATGGCCAAGGTCAGAGCCGTGACGCAGGCCACGGGCAAGGACTTCACGGACCTGCGTGAGATGGCGATACAGCTCGGTATCGACACGGAGTTCAGCGCGAAGCAGGCGGCGGACGGCATCGCCATCCTGGGCCGCGCCGGTTTCGAGACCACCGAGATCATGGACGCCCTGCCGGGCGTCCTCGACCTGGCTGCGGCGGGTGAGCTGGCTCTGGCTGACGCCGCCGACATCGCGGCGTCCTCGCTCGGCGGCTTCAACGAAGAATCCTCGGAGGCCGCACGGCTGGCCGACATCCTGGCGGCAGCGGCGTCCAGCGCGAACACCACCGTGGCAAACATGGGCCAGGCATTCGTGTTCGCCGCTCCCATCGCTGGCACCCTCGGCATAGAGATGGAGGAGGTCGCCGCGGCCATCGGTCTGTTGGGCGACGCGGGTATACAGGCGACGATGGCCGGTACGGGTCTGCGCCGTATGCTCACCTCCCTGCTGAACCCCTCGAAAGAGAACAAAGAGCTGATGCAGGAGTTGGGGCTGTCGGCCACCAACCTGGACGGCTCCTACAAGTCGCTCACCGAGATCGTGTCCGACCTGGAGGACGCGAACATATCTGCGGGCGACGCGTTCAAGATATTCGGGGAACGGGGCGGCAACATAGCGACCATCCTCAAGAACACGGGATCGCCCGCCCTCCAGCAGTTCACGCGTGACCTGGAGAACAGCGAGGGCGAGGCGCGGCGCATGGCCGAAACCTTGCTCGACTCGCTGGCGGGTTCCTTCCGGCTGTTGGGATCCTCGATAGAGACCTTCATGATCGCCCTGTCGGGTACGGGCCAGACCGGGCTGCAGGGCGGACTCCGCAGGGTCGTCGATACGGTGATCGAAGTGATCAACGCTATGACGCAGTGGATGACGCAGAATCCGGAGCTGACGCGCATCATCGTCGTGACCGTGGGCGTGATCGGCACGATGGCGACGGCGTTGGGCGCGGTCCTCCTCATCATTCCCAAATTAGCGGCGGCGTGGGTCGCCTTCGCCACCCTGCTCGGCACGTCTACAGCATTGACGGGGCCTATCGGGATCGCTCTGGCCGCGATCACCGCCATAGGTGTGGCTATAGGGTTGTGGCTCACGCGGACAGACGAGATGATCGACGCCTCCGCGCAGGGGGCCATAGCGATGGACAGGCAGGCCAAGGAGCTGTCCAACCTGTTGCTGCGCTATGACGAGCTGAACGAAAAGACGGCCCTGACCAAAGAGGAGCAGAAGGAGCTGGCCAGCATCACCAAGACCCTCTCGCGTGAGGTGGGCGTGGAGGCCACCACGTTCAACGACGCGGGCGAGGCCGTCGCCGTCAACACGAAGGCGGTGAAGGCGCTCATTCTTGAGAAGCAGGAGCTGCGCGACGCGATGCTGGCCGAACTGAACCGCCAGGAGGCGGAGACGGAGGAGCGGCTCGTCGAGGTGCGGGAACAGCGTGCCCAGGTGACGGCGGACCTCACGAAGGCGGAGGCCGACCTGGTGACGGCGCAGGCGGCGGTGAACAAAGGGTTGGGCGGCGGGTTCGATGCGGTGAAACTCTACGAAGGCAAAGTCAAGACCCTCAAGAACGAGCACACCGGCCTCACCAATGAGATGCTGGAGCTGAACAAAACGCTGGACGACACGCGGGCCGAGATCGATGTGGTGACGGAGAAGGGCGACGAGTTCAGCCGGGTGTTGCAGCAACTCCAGGAGAACGCGGAGGACCTGGCGGACACGGCGGACATGGGCGTGGCCCCCACCCTGCGCGAGCTGGCCGTCAAGACGCTGCCCAACACCACGGACATGGTGGGCCAGTTGGACCGCAAGATCGAAGAACTCGGTGAGGACGCGCCCCGCAAGTTGAAGCTGGTGGGTAGTGCCGCCGAGGACATGAGGGACGAAGTTGTGGAGGCGGCGGAGGCCATACAGCGGTCTATGTCGGCCAAGTTCGTGGACGGGTTCCTGGATGCCTACGTGGAGATCGTGTCCAAGTGGGGTGACACCACACAACAGCTTGAGGACCTGGGTGCGGGTACGGCCAGGGCGTTGGGCGACTTCTTCAAGGAGGGTTTCATCTCCGTCCTCAAACTCGACCTGGACGGCCTCCTGGATGCGTTCAAGAATTTCTTTGGCCGCGTGTTCGACATGTTCATCAACATGGTGGCCGAGATGCTGGCGGCGCGGGCGTTCACTGCTCTGCTCAATGCGATGTCGAGCATCTTCGGCGGCGGTGGTGGCGGTGGCGGCGGCGCAGGCAGCGTCGCGCAGACCGTGGTGGAAGCGGGCGCGAGTGCCGGGACCACGGCGGCGATAGGCGCACTGACCGGTGGTGGTGCGGCGGCTGCGGCTGGCGCGGGCGGTGGTGCGGCGGCGGCAGGAGCGACGACGGCTGCGGCTGGCGGTGGTGCGACGGCTGCTGGTGGAGGTGGTGCGGCGGCGGCGGGTGCAGGCGCACTCGGCGGATTGGCGGCGGGCGCGGGTGGCCTTGTGTTCGGCGCACTCCTCGACGCATTTCTGCCGTCGGGCATCTCCCTCGAAGAACGCATCGCGGCGGGCAAGCTGCGCAACCAGGACTTCATGAAACAGCGGACCATACAGGCCGAGGGCGTCGTCAGCGGTACGCTCAACGTGCTGCGCAAGATGTTCGAGGGCGGACAGCTCACGATGGCCCTTGCCAACGACCAGATCAACAACATGACGTCGCAGTTCGAACAGCTTCCGTTCAGCGTCGCCGGGTTCACCCTGTGGAAGCCGTTTGGCACGTTCGCGGAGTGGGTGACAGACCTGCGGAGTAAGATCGCCATGTCGCTGGCCGAAGGAGAGCTGATGTTCCGGCGCGGCGGTGTGGTAACGAGTCCGTTCCGCGGCATGGTGTCTATGGCCGAGGACGAACCCGAGATCGTGGCCCCCCTGTCGCGCCTGGGTGAAGTGGTGGACCAGCTCGCGTCTGCGGGCGGCGGCGCGGGCACGACGGTCAACCTGACCATACAGACGCTCGACATAGACCGGAACGCACCCGACATCATCCGGTTCGTCAGAGAGGATCTTATGCCGATCATTCGCGATGAGACGCACGACGGCACGCCCCTCGCTTTCGAGCAGGGCATCGAGGAGGACCTGTAATGCCTGCGACCCTGACGGGTATCAAGCCCCGTTTCCTCTATGACACGTCGGTGTTCGACGGAGCCACGGTGACGACCAACAGCGACACCACGGACCTGCCGGCGACCAACCTTCAAAACGCCATCGTGCGGCGACCCTGGCGCACCGCAGGCACGACGCAGATGGCGTGGGCCGTCTACGACCTCGGCACGGCCACCGCCGTCGACATGATCGCCGTGTTCGGCCACAACCTGACCAGCGTGGCCCTCCTGACGATACAGGGGAACGCATCTGACAGCTGGGGGTCGCCCTCGCTCAACGTGGGCCTCACCATACCGGCCAACGCGGACAGCGTGCTGTTCGAGAAGGCCGTGTCCTTCGCCACCGGCACGTACCGGTACTGGCGGCTGGCTGTCCAGGGTGCGAATGACGGTACCTATTGGGAGGTGGGCCGCCTGATGGCAGGCCAGTACTTCGAGCCTACCGTACCGCAAGACCTGCGGGCACAGCGCAGCATAGAGGACCCGTCGATCACGGACCGCGCCGACGGGATGCAGACCTACAGCCGAGAGGTGGACCAGTTCTACGTGTACCGCATCAACCAGACCAACCTGTCCCAGGGGGACCGCGACTCGTGGCTGGCCATGTTTCAGAACAGGGGGACACGCCTCCCCATGGCGATCGCGTTCGACCCGACCAATGACCATAGATTCAACAGGGACACGATATACGGTAAGATAGCAAGCCCGTTGAAGGAAAGCCTCATACAACTCGAATACGGCACCCTACGAATGAATTTCGCGGAGCAATGGTAATGGCCCTCGACACCACAGCTGTCAGTCTCAAGACGCACGTCCTCGTCACGATCAAACTGACGGGCAAGACCTTGCGCATCGCAGAACGGCACGTCACGCTGGACGACGGCTTCCCGTATGACGGGCGGCTCGACATCAAATCGACCGCCGACCTCCAGCAGTTTCAATCGACCTACCAGCCCATCCCGCGTGTGAGTTCGTTCACCCTCAAACTCGACAACCGGGACCAGGGGCTGAGCGACGACCTGGACAACTACATCTGGGGCAACAGGGACGTCGAGATACGGGCGGGTGAAGGCACGACGGTGGACGATTACTCCTTGATATTCACCGGCTTCATCGAGTTCCCCACCGGCATCAGCCGGTCCGAGGACTACGTGTGGGTCCGCGTCGTCAACGCGATGTCGCGCGACAACACCAAGTTTCCCACGGGGCAGTACACAGAGGATGACTTCCCCGACATCGACCCGTTCCACGCGGGCCGTGTGGTGCCCATCCTGTACGGCGACTTCACGGACAGCCCGACGAACACCACGCCCTGCACCTGCATAGACACGACCACCAACCTGTTCGAGTGCTCCGGATCGAGCATCGTGTCCGTGGGCCAGGTGTTTCACAACGGCGTGGCCGTGGCCCACAGCCTGGTGTCCACGGCTCCGCAGGGGCGGTTCACCATCACGACCTATACGGCGTCGTCCGACATCGTGACGGCACGCATCGCGGGCAAGACCGGATCGGGCGTCGATCTGCCCGGCTCCTTCTCGGACGCGATGACGCATCCCGTCGATCAGCTCTATGACATGATGAACGTGGAGGCCGCCATACCCGCGGCCCGCATCGACCTTCAGAGTTTCATAGACACCAAGAACGTGGACACCACGCTCAAAGGACGCCGGTTCCTGGACGAGTCGAAAAACATCATGGCGTGGGCCGCAGAGGTCGCCAACGAGTTCAGCTACGACCTGTACGTGACGGGCGGGTGCTATACGCTGGCCTTCCGCGAACCCGCCGCACCGTCGGGCACGCTCCTGCGGCAGGAGGACATGGTGGGCGGCTTCACTCAGCACGACGACCCCAACCGCCAGTTCGCCAACCGCATCAAAGCCCGGTACAACTACGACCCGGCCCACCTGTCGTTCAACGGGTCCTTCACCGTGGACGGGACGACCAGCCAGACAGACTACGATGTGATCACGGGCCGCACCGTCCGGTATTACTGGCAGTATGACACGTCGAAAGCCGAGAACCAGGCGCGGCGTGAACTGCTCATCAACAAGCGGGTCACGTCGCTGGTGACCGCCGAGTTCAAACACCGGGCCATGCTCCTGGAGTTGACGGACAGCGTGGTGTTCGACAGGGCCCACTTCTCGGAGGTGCCGATGCTGGTGCGCGGGGTGGACCGCGACTGGAACCGGCTGCGGTCACGCCTGACCCTGTGGAACGTGCCTTCCTTCGCGGACACGGCGCGGTGGAGCGCGGACAGTGAGTTCTCATACTTCGCCAACACGATACCCAAGCAGCAGGAGTTGGGCTTTTGGGCGGACGAGATCGGAACCGTCGGCCTGACGCACACGATCCTCGACACGTTCACAGGTTCACCAGGTACGGCCATCGATGGTCGCCTGATGGACAGGGGCGGCACCTGGAAACAGATTTCGGCGCAGGGTGCGGCCACGCCCGACTTCCAGATCGTGGGCAACAACATTTGTTCCGGCATCATACCGTTCAGCGCGAACACGACGGCGGGCGCCATCGTTCTGTCGTCCGTCCTCGTGGGTGAAGTGGTCTGCACATTCCCGGTGCTGAACGACTCGGGCGTGCCCGCCTCCGGACTGCTCATACGGTGGGTCAGTCCGAGCCAACACTGGCGCGTCCAGATAGAGGACGCCTCCTCCAGTTTCTACATGATCAAGTTCGCCAACGGCCTTCAGGTCTCTGTGGGCGTGACCAACACGATGAACGTGAACGCGGGCGACTCGATCCTGGTGACGTGCCTCATGACGGCCACGGGCGTCAGTGCCAAGGCGCACAACCTGAACGACGGCTCCAGCGCGGAGGTGGCGGAGCAGGCGGACACGACGGACAGCAAGTGGCACGGCATCTATCATCAGGCCCGATCCGGCTCGGGCGACATAGGATTCAATGACTTCAAGGTTATACCGGGCGCGAGTGGCCTAGGACAATCATACTGGTATTGAGGAGGATTTCGTATGGCATGGGCAGAAGTGACGGTGGGCGACGCGATCAAAGCGTCGGACCTCAACAACCTGATCACGGCACTCGAAAACATGTTGTTGAGTACGGGGTATCTGGACACGTCGAACAAACCAGCGGCCACCGGGTCATCAGGCACGGCGGGTCACATCACGTATGGCGATGATGCCGGTACGTCCTATATCTATGTCTGTACGGCAACCGACACCTGGAAGCGGGTGGCACTGGCCACGTGGTGATGCGTCATGAAACGGACACGAATACTCGTCTCCCCAAACATGAGTCCCCGGTACCCGGCCAACACGAAGGTCCAGGCTCCGCAGCCGAGAGAAACCGTTGTCGCGGAGCTGGTGTTCGACGCGGAACCCGTCGCGCCCCGCAGGTGGTATCGGCGGTGGTGGTGGTGGGCGATCACGGGTGGCGGTGGTGGCCTGGGGTATCTACTGTACAACCTGATATTTTGAGAGGCGGACCATGAACCGACGAGGACCGAGAGTTTTATACAACACCGAGTATGCCGGCATGATACGCCCCGCCTTTGGCACGTACCCGGTCACGCAGTTGCGCAACCCTGGTCAAGCTTCACCCTTCGATCCGCGTGACTTCGGAACGACGGAGGACAACCTGATCCTCTTCTTGAAGTGCGGTGACAACAACCAGTGGAGCGACGAAGAACGGACGAACCCGGCGACGGACGACGGCAACTGGGTATACACTATCGAGAACCTGAATCAGGTGTCGCCCGACCCGCTTGTTTACGGTGAGGCCATCAGTGATGCGACACGCGCCCGGTATTACATCGATGCCTACAGCAGCGGCTATCCGGCGTGGTACTTCGACGGGGTGGGCGACATTATACGGTGGCTGAACGTCAGCCTGGCCTTCGAGGACATGAACGACAACGGGGCCACCGTCATCTTCGTGTTCAACAGCGTCACGCAGTACAGCACCTACGGCGTGGGCGGGCTGTCCTCGATACCGAACAAAGATCAGTACGGCGCGGGCGTGTGGCACGATCCCGACGGCAACCTTCAACTCAACAGTCTCGACTCGGAGAGCGAACCGGGCCTGGCGAACGTGTCTCGGTGGAACCCCGAAGTCGGCGAGTACGATTACATCGACACGGACGGCCCGCATTACGCCGCAGTCACGCTCGACAACAAAACAAACAAGTGGCACCACACGTACAGCTACAACGACAAGCAGCTCGTGGGTACGCAGGCCGCCAACAACATGGCGATCGCGGAGAACTGGTCGACGTTCACCATCGGCGCGGTATCGTGGCAGGAGGGCACGAACTATGGTGAAGGCTATGTGCACGCCGTATTGGTGTATGACGAAGCCCTGGCCGCAGCGACCATCGTGAATCTTATTAACACGATGAAACGAGAATGGTACCCGTAAAAGGAGTATATTATGCCGCCGCCAGTTGACAACGTATTCTATTTCATCATCGTGCCCGTGGCCCACCGATACACCATCATCGAGCAGGGTCCGTTCATCGCCGTGTTCGGTCCCAAGAAATCAGAGGAGTGGTACGATGAGTATATGCAGTGTGAACTGGTGGGTGCTGCTGATGCGGTGGACGCGGCGGCGACCCACGTATGTGACGCCGGTGGAACGACGCGGGGCAAGTTCAACGCCCTGAACGGCGTGGTGGGCGCGTTCCCAGGCACGGTCTTTTTCGAGTATGACCCTGACACGCCGGGCGCGATACAGTCCCTACTGACGGCGCAGGGTCTGAAGAAGCGCATCGTTCAACCCCCACCGTGAGGTGAATCATGGCCCCGATCAAAAGCACGATCATATCACCGGGCCGCGCCGGAATGGTGCAGCCCGCCTTGAACACGATCCGGACGCCGGGTGAAGGCAGCGTGTCCGCGGGCGCACCGGAACCAGAGGAACAGACCTATTACTTCACGCCTGTATTACTCGCGTTGATGGTGGCCGACTAAACATAGAGGTGCATGATGGCCGTAGCAAAGCAGGTACAATTCACGGACGGCTCTACACTGTGGGTGCAGTTCGCCAGCGGTACGGGCGACGCTGAGGGCGACCCCCTGATACTGGTGACGGACCGCGCCTCGGAAACGACCCTGGCCTTGATCGACGCCGCCGTGGGTGACGTCGATGATGCGGCGATAACCTCCGACTCGGACGGGACGCTCACCGGGTTCCTGCGCGGCCTGGTCAAGTGGGCCTATGAGCGCATGCCCGCCTCGCTCGGACAGAAAACCAAAGCCGCCTCCTTCCCCGTCACCCTGGCCAGCAATGAAGATACCGTCACGGTGTCCGGTACGGTGACGGCCAACGCCGGGTCGGGCAACTTTGCGACGACGGTGGCGAACGGGGCGAACGTCCCGTTGGGTTCCACCGCAGATGCGGCGGTAATCACGGACACCACCGGAACCGTGTCGGGCAAACTACGCGGTCTGGTCAAGTGGGCGTTCGAGCGTATGCCCGCCAGCCTGGGACAAAAAACGAAGTCGGCGTCGCTGCCCGTCACGCTCGCCTCCGATGAAGATACCGTCAACACGGCGGCGACGGCCACGGAGGTGCACGGCCAGAACGTGGGCGGTGAAGCGATCGTCAAAGAGGTCACGCTGACCCTCGACACGTCGGCCTACGCGGATGGGGATGTGCTGGCGGACACGCAGGAGGTCGCCAACGCGATCCGCGTCAACAACGGGACCGGGATGCTGCACAGCATCGTCCTGCTCGACAAGGACGATCAGGGCGAGGCCCTCGACATCGTGATCCTGAAAACCAACGTGTCGATAGGTACGGAGAACTCGGCGGTGTCGATCACGGATGCCAACGCGGACGAGATACAGGGCATCATAGAGATACAGACCGGCGACTATGTGGACCTGGTGGGTTCGCAGCTCGTCACCAAGCAGGGGCTGGCCATCTGCGTGCAGGCCGACACGTCGGCCACCAGCCTGTGGGTCGCCGCGATCAGCCGGGGCACGGGTACCTACACCGCCTCGGGCATCACCCTCAAACTCGGATTCCTCCAGAACTGAGAAACGGCCATGTCACTCATACTCCCGACAGTCTTCGGACGGGCGGTGCAGACGGCTCCGCGATGGCGCACCATTCTGTTCGATGATTTCACAGTCACTTCGGATATAGCTATCACATCGCGGTTGCCGAACAAGAGCGTGTTCGGTACGAATTGGACGGAGTTATGGCGCGATGCTCAAATCTTGGCTACCAATGACTATGCAGAGGTTGACCCTTCATCGGCCATTGGAGAAGCGCAATACAATGCCCTCGACGTCGGCGAGGAAAATATGTTGCGCGTGACGGCGCGCGTGGGGTTGTTTGATGCGAGTGACGATCAGGGATGTTCTGTGGCTGTATCGTTGCGAGAAAACGGTAGTTACGAAGGCTGGTCATTGTGGTTGGCCTCTGATGCTTACCCTGACATCGGTGGTTATATGATCTTGTATCAGATGACCGACCTGGGGGCCACATTCACGCCGAGGGCATCGGTTGAGATACCGGGTGTCGTGGGAAACAACGAGTGGCATAATATCCGGTTGATCGCAGTGAACGATACACTGATCGGGGTTCATTTTCAAACCGGTTCCGTCATCAGTTACACGTCGAATTTTCATAGGGGGGAAACGCAGGTCGGTATACTTGGCGTCGATCTCGACGGCGCGGCGTGGACACCGATCCCCCGGTGGGATAATTTCAGGGTGGAGGTGTTGCGCTGATGCCCAAGAAACCAAAGAAATATGAACGCATGCCCCTGCTCATTGAAACGAAGTGGGACCGCGACAAGCTGCCCCACGGGTTCTGTCAGATACCGCGCATCATGAAGAAATACCAGGTCCGCCGTTATGAAGACAAGAGCAAAGTGGACATCGTACCTGGCGTCACGGTGTCCGATGTTCTGGTGGAATTCATCGACAAGAAAAATGAAGATGACGCCAAAAACGACCCTGATTTCAAGGTCAAATGAGAAGGTGATGGTAATGAACCGCGAATGTTCAGACAACTATGTGGACATGCTGTTCATCGAAGACTCCCCGGTATTGGGCAAGATGCTGACCATGCGGTTTGAGATCATGACGGAGGGCGTGGTACAGTGTCATTCACGCGGCACGCTCGAAGACGCGTTCCTGTTTCTACTCGACCATGAAGCGGCGGCGATCGTTCTCGACCTGAATCTGGAAACCTCGAAGGGTGCGGACACGCTCAAAGAGGTCGAAGGTTTTCTGGCACGCCAGAACATGACGGATGTACCGGTGATCATCTTCACGGGCAGCACCAATGAAACCGTGTTGCGCCAGGTGCGGCAGCGACGGCCCGTGTTCATCAAGGGCGACGACGCGGAGCTGAACGGGCTGACGGAGGCTGTATACCAGGCGTTGGGTACGCATCTCAAAAAGGCCACGAAGGGTTTGACGAATGACGACATCACGCTGGCCGAACTCAACGTCAGATTGGGAGCCTAATGACCGAGGACAAACACCTCACGATCACCGGAGCCGAAAGCAACGGAGACCGCATCTCGCTGGAGGATACGGTTCGCATACAGGCGTTGCTCACCAAGCTGATCGGCGACACGGAGAAGAACTGCCAGGCGGTGATCGCGCTCGACAGGCTCATCAACGGGCGCAAGGACGACATGGAAACCGCGTCGCCGCCTCTGAAGGCTCTGGTCAACAATCATCAGCGCGTGTGTGAGGAGCTGAATGACCACCACATTCTATCCCGCGTGGACACGATGTGGGCACGCCACGAGAAGGAACAGAACGGCAAGGGCGTGTCCCACAAGTTCCTCTGGACGACGCTCGGCGGTACGGTGGGCATCCTGGTCGTCGTGTTCGGGTTGCTGTATAACGGCCTGTCGAGCAAGGTGGACGGCGTGGACAAAGAGGTGGAACGCCGGGCCTTCATCATCGAGAGCAACACCACGATGAACGCGGAGCAGAAAGAGGACATCAAGAAATTGCAGGGTGATCTCGAAACTACGCGGCAGCACTTCCGGGACCACGAGACAGACAACAGCCACAACAGATCGAGGTGACACATGGGCTTTCCGAATCCGCTGAAACTGATCGCAAAGGTAGGGTCCCTCATTCCCGGCCCTATCGGTGCGGTGGTCAATACGTTCCTCAATAAAGAAGGGGTCGCCCTCGATCCCGAACAGCGTGCCGCACTTGAAATGAAGATCAAAGAGCAGGTGATGGCAACGATGGACGAGGCGGGCCAGGCCGACGCGGACTGGCGTGACTTCATGCTCGCTTATGAAGGGGCGGCAGACGATCAGCACGTCGCCATAAAACTGCTGCGGGGATCGGTCCGTCCTATCATAACCTACGCGGTCATCATCGAGCTGTTCATTCTGCTGAACGGGTGGACGTCGATCACGATTGACAATGTGCCGGCGCAATTCTGGACCGTCGTACAGATGGTCCTCGGTTTTTGGTTCGGCGGCCGTATGCTCGAAGGGGTGATACAGTCCGTCAAGCAGGGGAGGAAAACCTGATGCCGTACAGTGAACGAACCAGGCGGATCATGCACGTCGTGATACCGGGGGCCATCATCATCATCGCGGGCCTGGCCTTCGCCTTCATGATCCTCGGGATAGGCGGTGAGTGACGTGGCCTATGAGATGCAGGTGCTGTTCGTGATCATCGCCCTCGTCGTGCTGTGGTGCGGCCTGGGTGACGGGTGGCTGGCCCGCATGCCGGGCGGCTATTGGTGGACGGAGCACGCCCACCTGGTGGTCCTCTGTCTGCTGCCCCTGTCGTGGGGCTGGTGGGTCGTGCCCTTTTGGGCGTTCGGCGTGTACGCCTATGCCGACGATTTCTACCAGCACCGGAGGCGCATCCGGCCCGGTGAGGAAAACTACCGTTCGCCCCTCCACCTGTGGGCGTGGTATACGCTGCGGCTGGACAAGGTGTACGAGTGGCTGGGCATAGACCGATAGGGGGCCGTCGATGAACCGGATGGTGTCGCGCGGCCTCATCAGCGATCGCAACAAAGCAACGATACTGAAATTTGAACGCATACGGAGGATGGGCCTGATGTCATTCAGTGATTTCGACCTGGCGCGTGGCGCCGATGAAAATGTGGGCCTGGACGGTAAGTTCGGGTATTTCGGAGCCGTCACCACGGGGGGCGACGACATCTGGACGCTCGGCGGCGCATACTCCGGACATATCACGGCGGGCGCGTCGATAGAGGCCATCAGCGACGACGGCAACGACGACGACGGCGGATCCGGCTGTCAGATCATCACGGTGCAGGGACTCGCGCCCGTCACCCTGGCCGAGATCAGCGCGGACATCAACATGAACGGCACGGACCCCACGGCCTACGCGAACAAGCAGTTTTTCCGCGTCAACCGGTTCTTCCCGAAGGACGGCGGCGTGGGCACCTACCACGGCAACAATGCGGGCAACATCTGGGTGCGGACGGCTGCTGGCATCACCCTCTCCTACATGGAGGCCGGCTTGGGCCAGACGGAGCAGTCGCATTTCTGCGTGCCTGCGGGCAAGCGGGCCTACCTGGACAACCTGGAAGCGTATGTGGAAACGACCAAGGCGGCGGAGCTGCGCCTATGGCAGTCCCGGAATGCCGACGACGTGACCACGCCGTTCAGCCCGAAGCGGCTGGTGCGCCGGTTCACGGGTCTCACCGACTACACGCCCCACGACCTGCACCAGTTGGAGATCGAGGAAAAGACGGACGTGTGGTTGGAGGGCATATCATCAGCGGGTACGGCGGCGGTGGCGACGGTGCTCGATTATAAGTTGAGCAACATTTAAATGAAGGAGGCGTTCGTGGACATCGTGATCATCATTCTATACTTCTATTTCTGGAGCGTGGTGGGTCTGCTGATACACCTGTTTAAGTCGATCAGCGTACGGCGCGGCTACATCAAGGACTACGGCCTGCGGCGGTATCTGGCGGACCACGCCTATGCGCTGGCGGCCACGCTCCTGTTCCTGCTGGTGGCGGCGCAGCAACACGCTACGGGCGTGCCCGACATATTGGGCAAGGTACTCGTCATCAACGACACCACCAAGGAGTTCCAGTACGCGGTGATCGGCTTTTTCTCTATGACCATCTTGAAGTGGATAACAGAGGTGGGCAAGACGCGGCTGGAGCGTTTCATCAAGAGTGTTCCCCAAAAATCCTGATTTAATCGAGAAGGGGCCATAAATGCGTTCTAACGGCATTTGGCCCCTCAGGTATATAATCACATAGCCACGCGTCCGTTTCTGCTGTAGCGATAGGAAAGCGTGGCCGCAATCCTACCTTCCGTCCTCCCCCTCCTCGAACTTGCGCGACTTCACGATCTCAGCGATGGCCCGTTCATCCGCCTTGGACCGCCACGCCAGATAGGTCTGCTCGTCCGACAGGTGTTCCCGCAGTTGCTTGATGGCGCTGGCCTGGCCCTCCCGTATGTTGCGCGCCTCCTTGCTCTCGGCAGACCGCACCATCCGCTTGTATTGCTCCTCCAGCTCGGACAGATACCGCATGAAATGATTCCAGCTCGCGTAATAGTGCATCAGTGTTTTCCTCCCGTCAGCCGGTCCCACTGTCTGTGGAACGCGGGTTCCCAACGCTTCTTGGTCATGACCGTGAATACGAGCAGCACCGCCAGGGCCGACAGCTTCAGCGGATGCGTCTGGTAGGCGGGGAAGCCGTAGTAGGCCGACGCCCCGCACATGGCCCCTATGATTATACACTTGATGAAGTACAACATCAAAGCCTCCGTATGTGGGACATGGCGTTCTCGACCGTCAGGATGGTGAAATCCTGGAGGCCGCTGTGCTTGCACATGTCTATGATCTGATCGTCCGGTACACCGGCGGTCATCATCTCCTCGACGGCCTCCAGCAGACCGGGCATGTTGTTCTGCAAGGTCTCATAGCTGATCCGCTCGACCTGCTCGGTCAGCGTGGGGTTCAGGATGGGCTCCGTCATGACGCCTCCTCTTTGAGGGGTACCAGGTGCGGGTAGTGCGTGATCAGGTGGCGCAGCAAGCCCTCGGCCTCCTCGCGGCTCAGCCGGTTGATCTTGAGGGCCACGTCGGTCGCCGTCCGCTTCTCGAACATGAACGTATTGGCCAGGTTGTACGCGCCCTCTATGTCCTCCAGCCAGGCCATGTAGTCCTGGTGCTCGGCGTGCTGTTGCTCGAAGGCCCGCTCGGACGCCTTCTCATTCTCCCAATGTTCGAGGATGACGTCCGCGAATCGGTCGGCCGTCTGCGCCAGCGACTCCTTCTTGCGTTCCCGGTACTGCTTGCGACTGCCGTAGTTGCCTATGGTCAGGTGGGCCGTGTTCTCATATTGGGTGCGCCAGCCCGTGCCCCGGTTGATCGGCTTGAACTCGGTCCACACCAACGTGCCGTCGATGCGGTCGACGCGGAGGGGGCTGCGCTCCACCTCATGGCCGTGTGCCTGGAGGACGTGAACCACCATGTCGACCACGCCCTTGACATAGGACCGTGCGGCGGCGTTGTTCGCGTCGCGTTCCTTCTGATCATAGATTGTCATGATGCTCTCCTCGTGCTTGGTTGTGCTATGCCGACGGTTCTTTCGAGCCGCCCCCGTTGTTTCGGGCGGGCCGCTGATCGCGGCCCCGCACACTCACACAGCTACGGATGCTCGTCGCCGGTTTCGGGTTCCGGTTCCTCTATCTCACCGACTTTGACTTCCACCGGCAGTTCGGGCGGGTTTTCGACGTCGTACTTGGCCTCAAGAAACCGGGCCAACTCGATGGCGGTGTTCACGAGGGCCATATACTTCTCGGCCTCATCGATGCTGCGTGAGCCTTGCGCCGACCAGTTGACGGCGGCGGTCCGCATCGGCTGGCCGTAGCGAATTTCACCGGGCCGGTTGACGGTGACGCGGTTAGTCCGATCATCTGTGTTCTCGATGTCGATGTGGCTGTCATACACCCGCATCGTCACGTTGTTGTCGGCGTCCTCTACGAGATGCTTGGCGAACTCATCGATGCGGTTCACCTGATTAAGATATTCAAACACCGTGGACAGTGAATCGGAGGTGTTGAAGTATTCCTCTGGTCCGACCTCTTCGTCGGTGCGGTAGGTGCTGCGGATTCTGAAACGTAACATGATTTGGTTCTCCTTGTGTCTGCTGCGTTGATTAAAGGGCTCTGAGCGTGTCGATGAAAACTTTGTGAAACAGCGGATAATTCTGGCCGGGCCGCAGTTCGTCAGCGTTGAACTCTTTCCACTTGGCTATGGCCACCTGCTTGTCGTCTGTGAAATAATAGTCGTTCCAGGCTTTGTTGTACACCGCGTACTCGGTGGTTTCTGTTTCCCGGTTGTGTGACTCGGGGCTGTAGTGAATCGTGAGTTCCTGGCGTGTCATCTGTCTGCTCCTTGTGTCGTGTGGTTTCCTCTTTGTTCTATATACAATATAACATATATTGATTACTTTGTCAAGAGGGCAAGGGCATTTTTTTTCATTTTTTTACGATTTTTTTTCAGGCAGGAAAGTGCTTTCGCACCAGGTGGGAAAATGCGTTCGCAGTCGGCGGGGGCAGTGCGAAGGCACATCAGAGGCGCGTGCGAAGGCGCTAAAACAGGCTGGTCTGCTCGGCGTCCTTGTCCTCCGGTATGTCCTCGCTCTCGAAGGTCAGCAGGGCGCGGTGATCCTCGCCCTCGATGATGATGTAGTCGTCCGACCACAGACACCGCCACTTGCCGTCTTTGAAATGATAGTGGCCGAGCCAGGAAAAGTCATTTTTCTGATATTTCTTCTTGGGCGGCGCGTCGGCGTCGATGCAGGTGATGTGTATGTGGGGCGGGCTTTCGGGCGGCTCCACATAGTACCACTCGAAGGAGCCGTCCGGCAACTCACGCCGTCGGTGCGCGTTGATGATGTCATGGTATCGCGGGCAGGTACAGTCGGCCTTGATCTCACGTACCTTGTAAGGCCCGGTGTCATAGGACGTTCGTATGATACTGCCCACCTTCAGTTCGGGCATCAGTCATTCTCCAGGTGATCGCGGGGCAACAGACTGTTCTTCTTGATGACCTCGCTCAACTTGACCATGCGCCACTTCGGTGGCACGTCGTACTCATCGGGACACACCTCTTTGCACTTGGCCACCGGCTGTCCGTTCGGAAAACCGAATGAACGGCAGTTCGGGCAGTCGTATATCTCACCCCAGTGATTCGTGCCGGTCTCGAATTCGTGGCCGCAGTTCTGACACTCATAGGGCTTGATGCTGTACTTTCCGGTCGTGGGTTTGCTCACGGTTACACCTCCCAATGACAGGCATACTTCGCCAGGAAAACGGCATAGGGCCGGTATAGGGTGGTCGCCAGTGTCCGCAGGGTACCCTTGGGTCCTGGCGCCACGCGGAACACGTTCCAGTTTCTGACGACCTGCGGAGAGCCTTTGGCCTGCTGCGCCACGTACGTGATGCGCCGTCCAGGGTACTGAAACTCGACGTATTTGCCCCCGGCGTTCTCGCCGGTTCGTTTGATCAGCTTCACCTTTGCCACAGGTTGCTCCTCTCGATTTCGTCCTCACACGGATGGCCGGGGAACAGGTTCAATCCGGTCAGACGCTCCACCGTGTTAATGGTCACGCGGTACGCCGACAGATCATCGAACACATTGCCGGGCGGCTTCTGCGGTATCACATAGGCCAGGCGTTCCAGCGTCTCAGGGTCGAAGACCACCTTGAAAAAGGCCACCGGAACCCGCACCCTGTTCTTACCTATCCGAATGACAGAACTGCCGCCGATATGCACCGGACCGGTCACGACGTGTATCGTGTCGCGGTTCACCGCCGCCTGACGCACCCGCCCCTCCAGGACGCGCCAGATGCCCCGGTTGAACTTGGGCAGTTGCGGGCTGGCGTTGGACATCAGATACCCCTGCTTCATCACGACCTCGGACCACCGCAGGTCGGCGGCGGGCACCAGGTGGCCCCTGTCGAATCCCGTGTTGCGGTAGTCGTCCGGATGTGCGGAGCCGGTCCAGATGCGCGGGTCGAACCGGAACCGCCCCTTGCGTTCCTCTGTGCCGGCGACCTCCTCGGCCGTCAGCTCGTAGACCACCCAGGCCGCTTGCTCGTTGCCCTCGTCATAGGCCAGGACGAAACCCTCATAGGTCACGACCTGGAACGTGCCGCCGTCGGGCTGGTACGCGCCGTCCTGCGGATGGGCCGGATAGGTCCAGAGAAACAGTATCGTGCCGACCAGTATGATCGCGTATATGATGAACAGGCCGGTCAGCCTGCGCCTACTCTGTGGGTGCATCAGCTTCCTCCTTGGGGTGAAAGGCGGCGTATTTCTCGTCGTACATCTCGTCGCCTATGATGTACACGCCCCACGGGTTCCACAGTACGTACTGCGGCAACTCCTTCTCCGTGGGTGCGTGGGACGCCGTGGCATACCTGTCGAACTGCTGGAACATGTCGGTGTCGTCCTCCAGCCGCCACTCGCCCCGCGTGTATTTCGTGCCGGGCGTCCACAGCCTGTGGGCTTTGGGCGTACCCGTCACCTGAAGGTCCACCTGAACGATCCGGTCACCGGCGCGACGGTAGAACTCTACGGTCGACTTGTGGCCGTAGTCCAGGCGGTAGATGAACGGCTCGATCTGCTGAACGAACTTCTCGCGCCAGTGCTTTTTCTTCATGCCCGTGATCGGCACGAAGGAGAGGAACGTGCCCCGCACCCTGACCATCGGGATCGGGTCGCTTTCGTGGACGATCGCCTTGGCCTCCTCGGGATCGTGCACCTGGAATTGTACGGTGGCGTCAGCGTGGCTGGTGTGCATGAACCCCGACGGGATGTTGGCGTCCGCGAGGTCGGGCATCGCCGCTTTCAGTTCCTCGATCAACGCCAGGGCCGCGACGAACTTCTCACGGTCCCTGGCCTGCCGTCTGTCGAACTCCTCGATTGTCGTGATGGTCATGTGGCCTCCTCAGGAAAGCATCAGCTTCGTGCCGTGGGCGTACCGGGCGATGTCGATGATGCCCGGCGCGAACTGTACGAGGTCACCGTCGTCGGTCGTCCAGATGACCCCCTTGTAATCCTCTGTGAACGTCGGAAACAGCGTGCCCTTCTCTATGCGTTGAAGGGCGTCACCCAGGTTGTTGATCGTGACGGTCGCCATGTCGTACTCTCCTTGTGTTTAGTACACCGTGATTTTGACGGTCGGGGCTTTGACTTTCGCCAGCCTGCTCGTCGTGACTGCCGGTACGGGTGACGTGCCGAACACGTAGGCGCAGCCACCGTCGATGAACACGTTGTTGATGACGCCCGCGTCACCCTCGAAGATCCGCTTGGCCACGTCGTACATCGCGTGGGCTATGCGGCGTGCCCGGCGCAGGTCGCGGAACGTCAGCTTCATCGTGACCCGGTGCTGGTGCTCTGCCGTGGGCGGTGTGTGACGCAGGTGCTCTACGCGGTCCTTCTCGAAATCCTGAACCGTGACCACCGCTGTGGGATCCTCGGACCAGATTTCGTCGGCGAACTCGCGGACGGCTTTCATGCTGTTGTGAAGCTGGCCTGCTTCGATCTGGCGTGTGCCTGATGTGTAAGTCGTTGTCGTTTCGTACCGGGCCATGATGCTCTCCTTGTGAGTGGTCGCTTTCCTCTCTGTCTATATACAATATAACATATCTATGTTACTTTGTCAAGAGGGCGACAGAAGTTTTTTGCATTTTTTTCAAACTTTTCTCACAAAGGGAAGCGGGGGCCGGGAGTGGCCCCCGCAGGTCACGCTGTCTCGGCGAATCCGACCTGGATGCTGGTGTGCACCCTGTGGCGTCCTCTGCGGACGATTTCGGATGTGACCAGGCCGTGACGTATCAGAACGCGGAGCGTCTTGTAGGGGCGTGACCCTTCCACCACGTCGGGCTGCACGCCTTCTTGTATGCGGTTCATCATCTCATGTTGCGTGATCGAGAGCTGGACGCCCCGCCGCTGTCGCGGCTTGGTTTTCCACGGCTGACTCTTGCGGTTCCAGTCGCTGCGGAACAGGGGGTTGCCCTTAACCGGCATCTTGAAATTGCGCACGTCCTCCTCGTTGAAATAATAGTCGTGCCTGTCGCCGCCGACCTGCGGTTTGAGCCACCCCTTCTTCACGTACCGGGCGATGGTCGCGGGCGTCCTATGTAGTATCTGGCACGCCTGTCGTGTCGTTATCAGCTTCATGTTGATGTCCTCTCATCTTGATGGCGCTCTGGCACGCCTGCAATGCTTCGATCAGGTGGGCCAGCATATCCGTCGGAACGGCTCCTGCCATGTTGAGCGGCCACAGCGTCACCGACGCCGACGGAGCCGTGGTGATGTCCGTCTGTGCCGGCTGCATGATGTGTACCGTGACGGATGCCGGTGATGTGCCGTGGGCGTCCACGCGGATCGTGGTGTCCCGCCCGTCCTGTAGCGCCTTGGTCACTGTGATGACGTTTTTCATATCTGCGGACCTCCGTAAAATGATAAATCTGTCTTACTTTGTCAAGCGGTTCTTGGCGGCTCGTCCTCTGTGATCTCCTCGAATTGGGCGTGGCTGATGTGCTCGAAAGCATCATAGAGGTTCAGCAACGCCTGTTCCTCGTCCTCCCCCTCGACGATCGTGCGGCACCAGTGTATCACGCCGAGCGCACCGCGTGACCGCCCGTAGAAACCGGCCCTGTATCGTTTCATATATCACCGTCCCAACCGTTGTCGATGGCCTCCCGCCTGTACTGGTTGAACAGGGGCATGCAGCACCCTGCGCCTATGTCAAGTTGGCCCGCGTCGACGAGGCCGTCATCGACCAGGCCGCAACTGTAGAACCCCGGCCTGTCACCCCGCAGGAATGAACACGGGCCACCGCCGACAGGAGCCGGTTCACCGTGACGCATACCGACCACGCAGACGGCCGTCTTGCAGCAGAGGCCGGAGCGCACACACGGGCGCCAGCGCGGTTCGTCGTCCGGGTTCAGTCGCTCCAGCTCCTCTATCATTCGGTCCTCCACCTCTGTAACACGGCGTATGTGTACTCGTCAAAATCACCGTCGCCGTGGGTGACGCGGTACGTGATCATCGGGGGCACGATCTCGAACCCGTGCTTGCCCAAGTCCTTCACCTCCGTCATGTCCACGAACTCGCGCCACCTCTCTTTGTCATCGACCACATTGCCCTCATTCGACACCCAGGTCAGTTTGCCGAAGATGTCGATGCGGACCATGGCCGTCTCGCGGCGGATGCGACCTTCCGATGTGAACTGCACTTCATGATGCTGCATCAGCTGACCTCCGTGATGCGCGGGATCGCGGCCCAAAGCTGCTGGCATATACGGTCGAACTGCGCGTGGCTTTTGATCTCGTACATACCCGCATTAAATGCGGTCTGATAGGTCTGGACGCCGGTTTCACCCGTCATGATGTTCAGCAGGTGGCGCAACAGATACGCCTCCTCGTCGTTCATGTGCAGCGTGACCTCTCCGCGTGCCATGTCATTCCTCCTTGTGTGAAAATACGAATCGCTTGATCTGATGCGGATATATACCGTACTCCTTGCAGTATTCGTACAGCGCGGCTTCCACGCTGGACGTGTCCGGATCGGTACCCACCGGCACGTCATGCTCGTCGCCGTCTTTGAGCGTCAGACGGTAGATGAACTCAGGCATCTGTCACCACCTCGAACTGATCGGGCGGGCAGACCAGCGGCAGGCTGTACGGTCCGTCCCAATCGACCCACACCTGGTTGAACTTGTCGTCACGGGCCAGCTCGACCGGCGTCACCTCCGTCACCGTACCCAACGTGCCGGGCGGCACCGGCGTCGGGTCATCGACCATCGTGATCAGCTTGATACGCGTTCCTCTTTTCAACTTCATTTCGATACCCCCTCCTCTTTGGCTCGATTCCGCTGTATCCAGCTCACGCAGTTGCCGTGTGCCCTGCGGGAATTCGACCAGTACTTCTCCAGACCGGTGGCCGTTTCTATGACGGCCCACCCGTCACGGCGTCCGCGTATTTCATAGCGGCGACGCGGACCCCCTCCTGTGCGCTCGATCTTCGGAACCGGGTACCGTCGCTCGAAATGCGGCCTGCCGCAGAACGACTCCCACTGACCACTCTTGGTCACGTTGGGGTGTACCGACAGCCCGCTCCGGACGGGAACGTGAGCCCCGCAGATCCTGCACCGCACCGCGATCTTGTTCGGGAAACAGGGCGGTGCGCCGATGTACTTGACGTCCTCACTCATGGTCATTCGCTCCTTGTGTCTGGTTGCGACGTCATCTATCTTGTAACAATATAATATCTATTGTTTATTTTGTCAAGAGGTTTTTAGTGAGGACAGCGGCCCGCCCGAGGACGAACGGGCCGCCCCACCGGAACGTGGTGTACGAGGCCGAGCGTACGAGTGTCCGGTGGTCATTCTTTGGGGTGCAGGAGCTGTCGGAATCTGTCGTAGGGAACCTTGATCGTGTACCGGCCCACCACGCCGTTCTCATAGTATTCGATCACGGTGTGGTCCGCGCTGTTCGACGCCTTGTGACCGCGTATCAACAACAGGTCATACCGGCGCGGTGCGTAGTGCTCCACGTTGTCCACGATCAGACCGAGTGTACGGGCCCACAGAATCCGGTGGCCGGTGCTGTCGGCGTACACGGCGACGGTGAGGGCATCATTGAGCTGTTCGTAGATCAGGACGGCCTCCTCCACCGACAGGTACAGCATCGAGTTGTCGGCACGCTGAACCGTGATCTTGTCTGCCCGTTCGACGGCCTGGAGGCGGGCGATCTCCGAGAAGAAAACCCACTGTATGCCGATGATGAAGATCACCACGCCGATGAACAGCAGCTTCAATTTATTCTTGCGCGTCATCGTTTTCCTTCTCTACCGCCGCCATCGCCTCCGAGTAATCCCCGCCGTTCGGGAGGGCACTCAGGTCGAGGCGGCGTTTGATCTGGTCGAGGTAGTTGCCCACCAGACGCATCGCGCCGAAGTGTTCGGGGATGAAGTCGGACGCGTTGATGTTCTCGTGGTTCATCACGCACATGGCCATCTGGAGTCCGTTGTAGAACCCGTGGGACCAGTCGGGGTTTTTGAATTGCTTTTTGAGTACCGCTTCAAATTGCTCTGCATCAGTCAAAACGAAGCCTCCGTGAAAAGCGTATACGTGAACGTGGTCCCGTGGCCGTGCTCGACCTGTCGCTGCGCCAGGCTGATGATCAGGTCGAACACGTCGGGGTCGGGAATCACCTGGCAGGCCGCAGACCACTTGCCGATCCTGACGGACCGCCGCAGTTCGGATGCCCGGTGTATATTGGCACCGATCACCGCCTTGTCCCACTCATGCATGTCGATATAGGAAACCTCCCCGGCATCAAGTCTCTGCCAGAAGTCGGGCTGCACACGCCAGAACTCTATCGGCGCGGCCTGCGTCAATGCCCGGTACTTGCCTCTGTGAAAACCGAGCTGGTACGCCGACCGATACTGGCCTGGCCGCATGATGGCCGTTCCACGCACGTTGAGGGGGTTCTGACGGTAGTACACGCCGGGGTCCGTAGTGCAGGGTGTCTGAATCATATTCCAGTCACCTGCGGCCTTCCAGACCACAAAAAACAGATCGTTGAACGTATCGGCCGTCAGGTCATTCGACCGGATGCCGCCGATGTTCAGATCGTAGTCGTCGCCCTCGAAAAAGGCATACATGGCGTTCTGGTATGCGGCCCGTATCTCGTCAAACGTCACCAGGTGCATCAGCCAGCTCCTTTCGTGGTGTCTGCCGGTGCGCTGGTCGTGTCGGGCGGCGCAGGTGCGGGTTTCGGCTTTTCAGCCCAAAACATGCCCTCGATCGTCTTGCAGCACCCCGGCTCGTTCTGCTTGTTGTAGCTGCCCCGCTTTATGATGATGAATTTCATAGGACGTTCCTTTCCACTCTGTCGGCCCGCGCCTCGTCGTCGGGATCGGGTTTCAGGCCGAGTTCTATGAACCAGTCGCAGGTGGACCCGCTGTGCTCCGTCAGGAACCGGGCCACCGCCTCCAGCTTGCGGGCCTCATGCTCGAACGTCACGCGTGCCCGTTCCAGGTGCTCCTCGTTGTGCTTGACGTCGGACGCGCAACCGGCCACCTTGTCCTTCTGCTGGTAGGCCGCCTCCTGCATGACCAGGATGACGTTCTCCTCCACCAGAGCCAGCCCCGTGATCTCGTCCTTCGGATCCTCCGCCTGTTGAGACACGACGGCCACCTCACCCGTACCCGAACACACTGAGCAGTGTACGTCACCGCCGCCGATGATACCCGTCCCCCCGCACTCCGGACACTCCGTTGTTTTCATGATGGGCACTTCTCCTTTCCCTTGACATTGACAACACTCGTCGGCGCCCGTACCGTCACAGGCCGGGCATTTGATGAACTCCAGGATGCTGGCCACGCCCTTCGAGCTGGCCCACGGTATCACGCCGCGCCCGCCGCACCAGGTACAGGCCGTCTGCCCGACCTTCCCGCCTTCATGCCCGCAGGCGGGACACGGGATGGTCTGTCCGCAGCCGTTGCAGACGTAACACCTTTCGTCCGGCTCCTCCTCATCGGTACTCCCCTTCAGTATGCCCTCACCCCGGCATTTGTAGCACGCCGTCGTCTTGCCGGGATCGAGGACGACGGGTACGCACCCCAGGCCGCGACAGAACGGACACAGGGTATCCAGGGGCGTGGCTTTCGTCGTGCGGCCCATGCCCTCACACGGCGTACAGAAAACCAGCCCGCCCTTGCCCCCGCATTTGTAGCAGACCTGCGGCGCGCCGTCGTCATCGACCTGGCCCGTACCGTCACAGTTATTGCAGACCTCGGGTATAGGCAACGTACTGCTGCACATAGGACCTCCTTTTCTGTGGGAACCCGTAAAACCCGCACACGATGATGAAGCTGATGCAGTCGAGGTTGGACGGAAAGCCGTACCAGGTGAACGGCATCAACGGCCTGATGAGAGGTTCGATACTGATGGTCACGCTGAATATGACTATCCCCAACCAGAGCAGCTTGAACAATCCGAATACCTTACTCACGAAACCCTCCCCATGCAGGCGTCATTGAAATACTTCAGGTCGTCATAGGCCAGTGGGTATTTCTCTCCGTAGTGCGCGTCCGTCATCGAGTTGATGATGAACTTGATGTCGCGCACCGACCCTATGAGGCGGCACATCGACCACGGGATGATCAGGCGGTCCGTCCGCGTGTCCTCGCCGTGCATGCCCTGTATGCCGAGCGTGGTGTGCTCGAACTGCAACGCGCTGTCGTGATCGAGGGGTACGTGCACCCACCGCACCCACTGGTCTTTGGGAGCCTCCAGGATCGGAAGGGGGCTGGCCCGCTTGTTCCAGATCGGATCGACCATGAACACGGTATGCAGGCACCGGTTCATCTGCTGGAGCAGTTCGAGGTACAGCATCTTGTGCGGCTCGAACAGGAATGACTTCGCCGGACAGCCGGGGTTGACGCGCTTGGTCTCGAAGAACTCGACCCTGCCGTTCACGATGGCCACGCCGTCCACGTCGGCGGGCCACCCGCAGTACCACGGGTGGAGGACGTGATACACGAACAGCCTGTTGTGTATCAGGCTTTCACGCTCCGCGTCGTCCAGCTTGGTCAGCACCGTTTCGAGGGCGGTAATACGCTGGTCCTCGGTGCGGTCCTTCTCCTCATGCTGTCGGGCGCCCTCCCACGGGCGCACCAGGGGCCGGTGATCTCTGGTCAGCCTGTAGGTCGTCAGAAGCTGGTCGATGGGCATTTTGTCCTCCCACCCTCCGTTCTGGTACAGGCGGCCTGTGAAGTCCTTCCGCTTCGCGTCGTACTGCGCGGCTACGACGACCTGGTTGTACTGTGACAGGGTGCGGGCCACGTGGGAATCGACCTGCATACGCCACGGCTCCGTCTTGGTGACGACGCGGAACCAGTACCGGGGCGGGCCGTCCTTCTCGTCGGGCATGTAATACCAGTTCGACGATACCAGGGACCCGTCGCCCACGGCGACGGCCAGGGACCGCAGGAACACGTCCTCGAATAGGAATGATTCGAGTCGCCGGCAGTTCTCATGCTGGAGCAGCTTGCGGGCGTCGTAGTGGCTGGCCGGGTCGAACTTGCCGTCCCTGAACTCCTGTATCACGTCACGCAGGGTATTCATCAGTCCTCCTGTGGTTTGGTTTGGCTCGCATCACTTTACTCCGCGGAACGCTGCGACGGTGCGCGTTGGTCTGCGTGGAATGTGCTTGGCATTGCGCCGCTCCGGTCCGCCGTGCTTCGGTAGACATGGCAGGGTAGGGCAGTGGTACGCGACGCGTGAGTTGACATTGGTTTGCTCCGAATGATCATCTGGTGATCGCTTTTCTCAACATCGCCATCTCGACTTCGAGCAGAATGACCTTTTCTACGAGTTTCGTTATACCCGACACCCGCATCGGTTCTCCCGGCTTCAACTCGTATTCATCTATGAAAGCATTGATCGCTCGGTAGGCGTCGGCCTCCGTGGGTTGCGTCGGACCGGACAGGACATCGAGGGCCTTGCCGGTACCGACTGTCACCGCGCCCGTGAGCAGGTTCTTCAGAAAGGCCCGGCGTTCGGTGATGTCTTCATCGGTGAACATGATCTTGCGCATTGTAGATACCTCTGCTGTGGTTCGGTCAGCCCTGGAAAGGTCATGGTTGGCCTTGGTTTGGCACGCTATACAACGGGATGGTGCGCGAAACAGTGAAACGCTCCGGTTGGCTTCGGGTAGGTATGGCGTGCCGTGAACGCTGTATGTTGTCCTCCGTTCCTCCGATGTCCGCTTCGCTTGGGATTGCTCCGCTTTGGCGTGCAAAGCGCCGCAGCACTGCGCGAGGCCGAGGCTTGGTTATCTGCGCGTTGCCGGGGGCAGCTCTGATGTGCTCAGGTGCGCGTGGTTTCACTTTGGCGTGGACAGCTCCGCAAGGCAAAGGGGAGCGGAGGTACGTTGTCATTTGCCCGGCTTCAGTATCACCGGCTCCCACCCCACGACGAGGAAACGACCGAAGGAGCCTTTCTTGGCGGGCCGGTATGCGCCGACACCCACCAGGCGGCCTGAGTCGTCGACCACCTTCTTCAACTGCTGCTCAGTGATCAGCTCGTCGTCGTACTCTACCTGGAATTTCAAACGCCACTCGTCGAAGCGCGGCCTGTAGCACCAGACCCTGCCGCCGCCTATGAACTTGTTGACGACGGTGCGCTCGTCGATGGCATACTCGGTGACGCCCAGGAACAGCTTCTCGGGCGTGATGAAGATGCAGGCCGCGGCGATCTTGGCGAGGGTGGCGCGGCCCTTGCCCTTGCTGTAGGCCCCGCCGTCGATCACGCACCGCTTCACGTTCTCTGCGGGCACGTACAGCTCCTGCGTGTCCTCGTCGCGGTAGGCGGCGTGTTCGGCCTGTTCGTCTTTGGGCAGTTTGTCGAAGTTCTCGATGGGCTGTGAGGGAAAAGCGTGCATCAGCAACCCTGGCGGCAATCCTCTGATTTCAACATCGACTTTCGCTATCATGGTGCGGTACCTCCTGGCGGTGGTTCGGTTTGGTGTGATCTGCGTTGCGCAGGATCACAGGGGTTGGCAGAACAAAGGTACGTCTGGCTTTGCTGTACATTGGTTTGCGTTGCCGTTGATCGCGACGGCAGGCCGCGCTGTGATCGTATGATTTATGTCATGTGGTCGCTCCCCCCTCTCGGACTGTGCTTTGGCAGGCGTCGGTCGGGCCAGCGTAGGCTTGCAGCGACATGGCCTGGAACGCTTTGACGTGCTCGGCAATACTCTGCTTGGATACGCAATGATTGAGTTGGCAATGAAAGGCTTCGCTCGGCTTCGCTGATCGTGGCCTTGCCGTGGCACGCCACGCAATGCGATGCGTCTGCCGTGGCACGCGACGCTTTGGTTCTCTATGCACTGGTATGGCGTACTCCGCTGTGGCTGTCGTTGGGACGCTTTGCTTTGCAGGTCTATGAATAGGTTGGCACTGCTGCGTTTCGGGGTGCAGCGCATTGTTACGCTACGCATCGTAATCCTCATGATCTTCAAGGTCTCCGAGAACCCGGCGACGCTGTTCACGGAGAATCCAGCCCTTCAACGACAGACCCTCCGGTATGGCACCCGTCGCTTTCAGCGCGTCGTATTCCTGTATCGTTTCCTTCCGGTGTATATCGGCCCACGAATCGACCGTGTGGTCCTTCGGTATCTCGCCGGCACGCTGCGCCGCCAGAAAACTCACGAAGGTGCGGACCCGGTTCGACACCTGTTCTACGGACAGGCCGGGCGGCAGGCACGTCTGCGCGCACATGTAGCCGACTTCATCATCCGCCTGAAACCGGGTCCAGCCGCTTTCCACGTTCGGGTCGCTCTGTTGCTCCCGCCCGCAGACGCCGCACCGCATCATCTCACCGGAGAACAGGCCGGTGGAGAAGGTGGGTTTCGATTTCCGTTTCTTCTTTTTCCTGCGTTTCGGCTTGATCACTATGTACTCCCGTCTGAACTGTGGTTTGCAGTACTCGGCTTTACCTCGCATATCAAGACGTCGGATCGCCAAACACCGCCCTGCTATGGCCTGCTTTGCTCGGGTTCGCCATGCTGCTCTATGCTACGCAAAGCGTCACCGCGCTATGCCCCGCAAAAGTTCACCTGGGCTGGCCTCGACCAGCATCACTGTAATCACAAGTCAATAACTTCATCCTGGGGTGTCAGGTCCTCCAGCACCACGTCGGGCGGCTGGCTGTATACCCCCTCACCCGCCGTCAGCTTCCACAGGGTGTCCTCGAAGGTCACATAGACACTTCGATTGTTGTTCACCTGGAGGGCATTGAACACCTTGCCGCATACCTGGTGAAAGTTCTTCTTGGCGGCTTCGAGCGCGTTCAGCATTTCAAAATACTCTTTGGCGAGTTCAGGAGTCAGCATCAGCCGTTGCCTCCGTGAACGGGTCGATCCTGCCGCCCGCGATCTCACGCCACCCTATGTTCTCCTTCACCGCCGCCTGTACCGTGTCATACAGCCACGACAGGATCGAATGACGATGTGCGCCCCAGAAGGCGGCCCTGTTCTTCTGGCCCTCCTCCAGACACGCCTGGCATACGCCCAACCTATGGTGGTCGGGCCGGTCGGGGTTGTCGTCCGGAAACGACAGCAAGCCCACGGACGGATCCCCGCAGCCGGTGCAGGGGCGCGTGATGATGAACTCGTACACCCTCGCCGTCAGGTCGCCTTCATAGGGTATGTCCTGAAAGGTGATGGCCTGCGCGGGTCGCGCCGGTTCCTGCTCGTCCTCACCGTCGGGTGACGTGACGTGGCTGAAGATGACGCCCGGTTCAATCTCCTCGGCCAGGGGCACGCCCTCCAGGGAGAACTGCGCGATGGCCCCGGCGACCTCCGTTCGGTATTCCTCCGGTATGCCGTGGTCCTTGTATTTCACCAGCGCATCCTTGGCCACTTCGAGGGACCGGATGAGGTGGTCCACCTGTGCGTCACGCCCACCCACCTTGTCGGCCTGCTTCGGGTCGGTGATCGGGTCGGGTGCGCCGAGCAGCCTGTGGCGGTTCCGTACGGACGTCCAGGTGCGGGAGAACCCCGCCGCCTCCAGGTTGTCCAGGAGGCCCAGGGCGTCGTTCCACGTGCCGAAGTCGTTGGCGAAGTCCACGGCCTGATACAGACTCTGGCGGTGGAGCTGCGCGTCGGCGGCGAACTGGTTGACCACGTTGTCACCGTAGGCCCCCAGGCGTCCGCCGTCCTTCCGGTACTCCAGGAGGACGGAACCGACCATCCAGTATCCTTCGACCAGCATTTCCTGTCCGTTGCGTATGCGGCGCACACCGTCGCGACACCGTTTGCACATCTCGGCCCACGCTTCTGTTTCCGTCAGTTTGGGCAGCAGTTGATCAGGAGTCGTCACTTTTTCTTTCCTTTCTGAGCGCGGCCGTTCCAGTTCTATCGTTTCAATGATCTGCTCGGTCCCTCCGGTTTGACCGAGTTTACCTTCACAGAATTGATACTTCTTGGCTTTATATCTACCGTCGATCTGCACGCTGCCTTGTCCCAGGCCGTACCGTTTACCGGTGACGCCGCAGCGTTTACACCGCATCTTGTCATAGCCGCCGGCCTCCGTGACCAGCGACGTTTTTTCCCACTCATGCGGTGTCTCGTCAGCCCCGCTGTACAGAACGATCTTGAGGGGCTTGCGTCTGTTCTCCCCTGGCCGCAGGGTTTGGTTAAAATGACTGAACATCGTCATGGCGTCCGTCGTGGCGGATTCCTGACTCGTCACCTGCATCTCCTCCTCGACGGGTGTTCCTATCGGCTTGTTGTCGTCATCAAGTTTGGTGTACGTCACCACCGCTTTCATCAGTGACTCCTCTCGATTCTATCAGGCGTATTGTGTTCATGATGATCGCGGCCAGTTGGTCATCTATCTCAAATCGCTCGAAACACTTCTCTGCCGACTTGAGGATATTCCCGTTGCGGTTGCGCAGGGCGGCGGCGCACCAGTCGCAGACCATCTCGGTCACGTCGATCAACGTCATGTCCCACACGCCGTTTTCAAAGTGCTCCGGATGATGACGCGAGTGTGCGTTGTGATGATCGATGGCGGGCCGTATGCTGGCAAGCTGTGCCCGGTATTCGGGTGAGCCGTACTCCGTGCCCTTCATCAGAGGCGTCACCCTGGCGAACGCGGACATCTCGGGTTCGAGCAGCTTGGTCGCGTCATGCGTTTCACCGCGCACGATCAGGTGGGCGATGACGTGGTTCAGCCGCTTCTGCACTTCGCGGACGTGCTGCAGGGTCTCGAAATGCACGGCCTTCTGTTCTTCAGTCATGTGACACCTCTCAAAATTCAGGCCAGATCAAGTTGTCCTCCCAGGTAGGCAAGGCCACCACGACATCGCTGCCAAGCGGTTCAGCGTACAGGCACTGAATGTAAAACCAGTTGACAGGCTTGCCCCGTTTCCAGTAATCATACTGTGCGGTCATAGCGGGTCCTATGAACACTTCACCCTGCGTCATAGTGTTTTATACCTCCCCTGTTGCGTTCGTCCGTTAGACTGCGTGTTTGGGGCCCGGTGCGCGGAGCCTGTGTCAAGCAGAACCTGTTATCGCGCACCGGGCTGACAATCCCCCGTTTGCTTCATAGGCAGCCTCCTCTCTGTCTCATAGTGCATCCGAATCAGTCGAGCAAATTCAAAGCCTGTGGCGGCACGCGGCGCAGGAACGGACGGATGCCGCAGTGGGGACACGGGTCGGAGATGAGGTCCAGCCCGCCGAACTTGCGCTGGACGGTCAGGACCGTCCCTGCCGGTACCCGTATCTGGCCCGTCTGCAAATCGCGGGTCGCCACGACGCGCCGCCCTTTAAGCTGCGCCTCCGTCATCTTGCGGTACCAGTTCGTGTTGTTCAAACCCAGAATCCTCCCTGTCGTTGTTCGGCGCGCCGCTCGGACCGCAGGAACGACTGCATCCAGGAGCCCATCCAGCACTTCTCGTTCTCACGGTTGAGCGCGTACTTGTACCGTTGGTGCAGCCGGGCGATCTCCTTCAGGTTGTCCTCGCAGATGTCCGGCCAGATGTCGAAATAAATCGTATCGTATTTGATACTTCTGTCACGGTCCCACTCGAAGATGTCCGCGCAGATGACCGTCACCGGCTTGCCGTTCGGCAGGGTGGGCTGTATCAGGTCGATCACGTCGGGCGATCGCTCCACCACGGTCACCGTGCTCACGTCGTCGTTCGACATGAGGGGATGTACGATCATGCCGAGGCCCAACCCGCCTATGAGGACGTGGCCGTTCGCGTTCAGTATGAACGTCAGGTTGGAGGACCTCTCCATCTGTGTGTCCGACATGACGAGATAACCGTCAACGATCAACTTGCAGTAGCGTCCTTCGGGCACGTGGGTGAGGCCGGGCCGGTGGGAAAGCATCGTCCGAAAGCTGTCGCCCTTGCCCACGTCATAGTGTTTGACTTTGGCGGTACCCTTTTCACCTTCCGGTACAATCGTGTGCATGTCGGGGAATCCTGTGAAGTCACGCATCGGTCCCTCCGTTTTTATAGGGCCTCCCGCACGTCGGACAGGCATTCGCTCTGTGGCCGTTGCTCTGCGTGGCCCCGGTCATCTCGTTATATATCGCCATGATCTCGGTGCGGGCGAAGCGGTGGTGTCCGCCCGGCGTATTCCAGGCTTTCATCTTACCGGCCTTCACCCAGTTCTTGACGGTCTCATAGGACACCTCGAACAGGTCGGCCACTTCACCGGACGTCATCAACGTCGATGTGGTGTCGCGTTCGCTGTTGGGGTTGGGTCTGCTGGACATCTGTTGCCTCCTTGTGGTTGGTGATTGCGGCGCCCGCCCACCGACGCCACGTAACGCGCCCTCCTATGTCCTCGTGTTGCGCGTACCCGCATCGCCCGGCTTTGTTCTCCCAGGACTGCGCCGGACTGATTGTATGTGATGCCTGCCCACCGACATCACGCAACGCGTCTCCCAAAACACTCAACCTTCTACGCGCACCCCCGTCCTGCACTGCTGCCCCGGTGGGACCGCCGCCGCGCGGTGGCGTGCCGACGAAGGTTTTGGCCGCGACGACTACGACCACACCGGGGCCGATAATCAGAAGGGCAAATCGTCATCCGCATCGAATGACTTGGGTTCCTCGTCACCGGGTTCAGCCGTGGCCGTACCCTCCGGTGTCTCGTCAACCGGGTCGGCGTCCGCCGCTTCCTTCGCGGCCTTGTCCTTCGCCTGGAAGTGGTCTATGATTTCCGATGCGTCGCCCTTCGACAGCGTGCCCGCCAGCTTCGCCTTCAGGCGTGACCGTTGTTCATCTGTGAGGTCCTTGCGGTTCGCGATCTTCTCGACCCACGCCCTCTGCTTGTCCGTGGCCGGGTCGTCGGGTTTGCGTACCGTACGGCCGTTGCTGGAGCCGCCGCGCTGTCCCGCCGTCGATGCGTCGTCATCCTCCTGCGCGATGTTGAGGATGCCGTTCATAGAATACCGTCGGGCATAGCTGATGATCTTGCCCGCCACCTGGCCGAGTGACAACGCCTCCTTGCCCTCGTCCGTCAGTTCGGGCTGAACGTGCATCACGATGCGTTCCGACAGCCACTGTCCGGACGTGTGCGACACGATCGTTTCGATGCCGGCGAAGGCCATCGGCGTGCCGTCGTGGGTGCTGATCTGCATCTCGGACACCGGGAACTGGCTGATGGCCAGCCCGTGCTTCGTCCAGATCGGACGGGCCATGTTGAGCACCTGTTCGAGATTGGCGTATTTGCCGTAGTAACTCTTTTGATCGGCGACCACGTTTTTAACCTCTGCCTGCACTGCGGTCAGCGCGGTAGACAGTTCACCGATCTCTGCGGACATGTTCATGGTCTTGCCTCCTTGTGTTCAGGACACCGTGGCGGTGTCCGGGTGGGTTCGGTTGATGAAATCGTATCATCACTATCACAAAATAATATGATTGTATTATTTTGTCAAGAGAAAAAACGCTATGAGGTTGTGTTTTATCTTGACGGATAGACCTATCAAGTTCTATTATCCTATATCAAAAGGGGGAACGCATGACATTCACGGAGTTTTGGGACGGTTTGAAATACGGCGAACGGACGGCGATGGCAGATCGCCTCGACCGCCACGTGATGTACCTGGAGGCGGTGGCCCACCGAAGAAAGCGTCCGTCCTTCGCGCTGGCGCAGGCCATCGCGGACGACACGGGGCAGCAGGTGACGCTGGACAGTTGGGGTGACATTTTGCAGTGGGTGGGAAAATAAATCTTTACAAATTGAGTATAGGATATTATATTGATTACTGTCAGGGCCGCCCTGGTCCTTGACACTCCTTGTGTTTGACACCGGGGTGGCGGACGCCATGCCGCCCCCCGGTCCGACGTCAGCATAAGGAAAAAATGTGGGGAGTGGCTTTCGTCAAGCCACCCAATTTGTTATCTTTGAATTTGAGGCTCCGGCTTGCAACCGGAGTGCCGACAGGCTGAAGCCCCGGCGCGGTGCCTGATTCACCCGCCGGGCGCGACTCACGGTCCTTGTCAGGAAGGAGCGCCGATCATGCCATCTGCTATTCAATCAGAATTTCCGCAAGATCAATTTATCAAAATTCAAGCACCCTTCGACGGGCCGCTGTTTTACTTCTGTCAAGAAGATATGACGCCGCGTTCCGCAGGAGCCGGTCACATACCGTCACATGAACAGGTGCAGTGGTTGATTGACGTTCTGGAGAGGTACCGCGCTACATTCACTGATGCTGAAATACAGGCTTTCAATGAGGGGCGTGGATATGAGCAAGTCAGATGATGATGCCACAGTTGAACTCAGTGATCATCCGATTTTCAACAGACACACGCAAATTCCCAATGAACTGATCGACCATCAAGCCGCGTTGGGTTTGCGAAATCCTGTGTTCATACTTATTATTCATTTGTTACGCTATCGCTATAAGGCTACCCGGTTGCCCTATCCGTCGATGAATACCCTGCGCAAGAAGATGGGCCTTAAAACGCTCGATTCAATAAAGGACTCGACGCATTGGCTGGAGGAAAAAAAGTATCTGGTGCGACAATATGATCGAACAAAAAATCGCTATACCTGGGACCTATCCGGTCTGTTTGAAGCCGCATTAAAACTACCGCAATATGAGCCAGATAGGGGGGGGAGGGAAAAACCACCCCCCCCTGATGATGAGGGGGGTGGGAAAAACCATCCCCTGGGGGTGGGAAAAACTACCCCCCCAGGGGGGGAGAAAAATACCCCCCCAGTAAGAAAAATAGGTGTTACCAAGAATACGAGTAATGATCTTCATTTATCGTCACCTGAAACAGATAAACAAACTACCCCACCCCTGTCACCAGAGGAGGAGCTGAAACGCATAGCCAGAATGAAAGCCCACCTGAAAGCCACGCAACCCCAAGAGGAGGAGAAAAACGAATCCTCATAAACCGAACACTCCTGGGCAGAGGAGTTACATCAATGTTGAGGGACATCATGGCGAACATCATCGTGGTAGTCGGCGTCATAGTCGCCGCCGGATCACTCGTTTTCGGCACGTTCATACTGGAGTGGACGTTGCTGCCTATAGGTATCGGCATCCTGATAGGCATGATCATGATTGTGGTCGGCTCCGCATGGGGCGGGCCGATCTACAGTCAGCACAACTACCCGCCGTGGCACAGAAAGTAAACGGCGGTATACTTTTCAGGCAGACTATGTGAGAAACGCAAGGAGGTATCGCATGACGCAGGAAATGAGCCGCTTGATACGGAAAATGTCGCCCAACAAAGGCATGACCAAGAGGCAGAAAGCGGAGCAGGTGCGCATCTCCCTCTGGCGTGGTTTTGAGATGTTCGGAGGGTATGAAACCTGGGACGACGGTTTCATTATCACGCTCTACGATGATGCCGGTGAATCAATCGGCAGTGTTCAGTCCTCGAAACTCGACGTGGCCCTGGTGCGCGCACAAGGGCTGTATGACAGGTGGAAGGCGGGACAGACATGACCGGAGAAACCAAACGCCACAACCCCGCCTATGCCTGGCACAAGCAGATCGTCATAGCCGCCCTGGAGCAGCAGGCACGCCTACCCACACCCGACTACATCGAGCAGTGCATCGACTGTGTGATCACCATGACCGAGCCGCCCTTTAACTACACGATGGCGGACATAGAGCGTCTGGTGCCCGCCGTGATCACGGCGGAACACGCCCACTCGGAGAACACCGGGTTCACGGTCCTGTTCCGCACGGAGCGCCGGCAGCCGTGGCAGCACCCGGTGGGCCGCATGCTCAGGGACGAGCGTGAGCGCGAGGAGGCGAAGCGAAAGGCGAGTGAACCGCGATTCAAGAACCTGTCCGACCTGCCGGACGAGCAGGCGGCGGCGGCGATTAAAGAGCTGGCCGACAGCTTCGGCGTCAAGGCAAAGGTGGCCGTCAGCCACGCCCCCACGACAGAACGGGCGCCCACGGACGCAGAGGTGGAGAAGGCGGACGCCGCACGCCAGAAGATCAAACAGCAGCTTGAACTGCTGACAGGAGGTACACCGTGATACCCCAGGTTAAAATAATCGGAGCTGCACCGTATAAAATCGTATTCTGCGCACAGGACCTACCGATGGTTATTATCTTTATGACCATGTTTATGCTGATCGTCCTGGCCTATGCCCGTCTGCGCGGATTCACATTCGGTATACCGGAGTTCGCGGCAGCACTGGAACGAAGGGAACGTCTTTGTGATCGAGGTACAGAAAAGTCCCGACATGTGTCCGGAGTGCGGGCACACCAGAATACTCGTCATGATCGGTGAGTCATACAATTGGGACAGCGCGACGACCTTCATCTGCGCGGACTGTCTCAGACACGCCCTCAGGATGCTGGAGGGAAAAGAGGAAAGCAGATGACCATGAATACATTAATAGGCATCACTTTATTCGTGGGTATGATTATCATCGTTGTTCTGACACTGTTTCTATCATGCAAGAAACCGGTGGGTAGTCGGGAGGCTGGCAACGTCGAAATTATCGGAACGATGCTGCTGATGTTTTTCGTATTGGTATTCATACCTATGATGTTTGCATTATTTGGAGAATGGCCTGAATAGGAGGCGACATGAGAAACCCCTTTCGTTACCGATTCAAAGTCGTACAGCGCAAGTCCCACAGTACGTTTGATCCGGTGTGGTGCGTGAAGCGGTCCCGGTTCGGCATCATCTGGTTCCTGCTCAAGAGCACGCATACCGTAGGCGGCGATACATCACGGCCCCACGACTACCACGATTTCTTTTACCCGCTCAGCAACACCTACCTCTGCGGGCATCAGGTGGAGTGGTCGTCAGAGGGCGGAGCCAAACGGTTCGCCAAAGAGATGAACGACCACAAATACCTCGGCAGCACCAGCGCCTTCACCCAAGCATCGAATTGAGGAGGACAGATGAATTTCACGCCCATCCCGCCCGACCAATATGAGCAGACGAATGTGCCCGATGCGGCCCTCATCATCGACGCCCACCTGGAGAACAGGCGCGACCCGGTGGCCGACGTACTGCGCATGACCGTGTGGTACTATTTCGGGGAGCAACGGCACTGGCTCGGCATGTGTCGTATCTTCGTGGAAACGGAGGACCGGCTGTATACCGCGATCCTGTCCCTGTCATTTACGATGAACACGATAGAGAACATAGACACCGTGGAGGCGGACCTGGCGCAGTTGCTGGAGGAGATCAGCAACGGCTGCATGTACTACCCGGCTGCCGCGCCGTTCCGGTTCAAGACGGCCTATGTCCAGCACGGCCGGTTTCATCTGCGGGAAGTGGAGATCATAGAATCAGAAATCGCAATCGAACTGCTCGGAGAGGAGAATGACGATGAGTGAGCCCGTGCGTGTCCAGAGGGAACGCGGCAAAGGCAAGAAACTGACTTCGCCCAATGAGTTGCCCGTCAAATACGTGGGCCGTCCCACGCCCTTCGGCAACCCGTTCAAAGTGGGCAAAGACCTGACGCCCGAACAGGCGGTGTACCAGTACCGCAAGTGGGTGCGCTCGAAGCACCATCAACAGGTGGCCCTGCGTGAGAAGATACGGACCGAGCTGAAGGGCGTCAATCTTGCTTGCTGGTGCAGTCTGTCCGACCCGTGTCATGCGGACGTACTGCTGGAGATCGCCAATGAGCAAGAATGAGAAGTGGATGGTGGACCTCGACTGTAGCGTCAAGAAAATCAAGTGGCCTATAGAGGTGGGCAGTCGTAGCGTGCATGACACGGAAGCGGAAGCCTACCGTGTCGCCTTGGAGTCGCTGTCCACGCGTGTTGTGGTTCACGAAAGGGCATTGAACAGTCTCAAACAACAACGCATCGACATGATGAAACTCATGTTAAACAACGGATGGTGATGATGGCCTACTTGATTCTCGATCAAGCGTTTGAGAATGAGAAGCGGCGAGCGGAGGAGCTGGTGATCGCCAAAGCGGATCAGCTGGTCACCTTCAAAGGGGTTAACCCGAAGGCGGAAAGCGACCTGGTGTACGCGATAGGCCGGTGGCGTATGATACTGGAGATCGAGAAGCTGGCCCGCCGCGTCGATGACCTCTATGACAGGAAAAAGAAGGATGAGAGTTGAATACACCCGCGAACCCAATGCCGGGTGCTACAGTACCGCGTCCGTCACGCACTGCTGCGACGACATGAAGGACGCCTGGGACGGCGGCGCGATACACTTCGGATCCGACTTTCCCAACTTCTCGGACTGTGACGTCAACATCTGGAAGTGGAACTGCTGGCCCGAAGGGGCGGGCCTTGATGAATACCCGATCCGGTTCTGCCCTTTCTGCGCGGAACCCGTCGAGGTCGTCGGCCCGGCCCGTTGTCCCGACTGCCGGGGTACCGGCAAAGACAAAGGGCCACCCCGCCCCGTGTTCCGGTACAGCGATCGTCCGTGTCCGACGTGCGGCGGATCAGGAAATACGCAATAGACCCTTGCAAGACAGCCACCCGTATGTTTATATACCTGTGAGTCCGTTCGTCCGAGAGACGACAGCTATGGCCCCCAAAAAACGGAGCACAGGTCATGCCTCAACTACCCACCGAACAGATCAAGGCGCTCGAACGTGTCGCCGCCGCCCGCAAGCGGGGCGATAGAGAAGCGGCCCGCCGTCACGCGAGAAAGGCGGAGGCCCTCACCAAAGACACGCCCACCAGCAAAGACCTACCGCCCGACATAGACATCGAGAAGATCGAGGCACAGCAACACGAACAGAAAGGAGGCGCGCATGCTGTGAAACGACGCCGACGGCGGCGGTGAACCGCGGTCAGTGGAAGGCGCGATAATTCGGGACCGGGTGTAGGTAGGACCTATCACCGCCGTCGTCAGCGTGTACGCCGTGTAGAAGTGTCAGCGTGTACGCCGTGTAGAAATGTAGACGTGTACGCCGTGTAGAAATGTAGACGTGTAGACCGTGCGGAAATGTAGACGTGTAGACCGTGTAGAAATGTACGCCGTGTGGAATTGTCGAGATGTAGACCGTGTAGAATTGTCGAGATGTAGACCGTGTAGAACAATTCACTCGTAGACCGTGTAGAAATGTCGAAGTGTAGGCACTTGACAAAATAAACTCTATTTGTTATATTGACATGAGGGAGATATGAAAGGGGGAACCTCATGTCGAATCGCAAACATCTGATCTGTCCCGATTGCGTCGGTGTCGGCACACTGCCGACCGAGGAACGGGCACAGTGTCCGCGCTGCAAAGGTGAAGGTTACGTATCGCCCGAGATGCGGAGCTGGATCACGCTTGGGTATGCACTTAGGACGGCCCGCACGGACGCGGGTATCAGCGCAGCCGACCTGTCCGTCTATCTCCGCATACCGCTCAATGACTACCTCGCGCAGGAGCGCGGCATGGCCGCGCCGGAGATCACGGTGCTGGACATTCACGCCGTGGCCCGCATACAGCGACGGCAGACGGCGGTGAAAGAAACGGCTTGACGCCTCCGCAGACGCCACGTATGTTTTCGGGCATAGCACAACCAACAGCATCTGACCGGGAGGACATCACGATGACCATCAATCACGATTACACTGCTTTCTGGTTCTCGGACGCGGACGTGCGCAGCCTGCTCGCTACGGGCAAGGCCGACAGCTCTGCCTGTCCGGAGGGCGTGTGGAAGCCGTTTCACGTGGAGGTGGGTGAAGCCGCCAAATTCGACAAACGGAAGTTCGCCCTCACCATCACCCAGGAGGACGTCGAGTACCTGCACGTCCACCGCCGCATCGACGCGAAGGAGATCGCGCATGGCAACCGCAAAAAAGAAGCAACCCTCATCGTCGACGACATCTGCGCAGAAAGAGGCACCCCCCCAGGCTGACACGGAGGTGCTGAACATCACGCGGGGCGACGACGGCAGCATCACCGTCGCTATGCCGGACATCAACGACAACCCGCTCGCCCGCTTCCGGTCCCGCATCGTGGCCACCGGATTCAAGCCCGCCAACCAGTTCACGGCCAACCCCCTGAACTGGCGTGAGCACCCGCCCGAACAGCGACAGGCCATGCAGGAGATACTGGCCATGTTCGGCTGGATCGCTGGCGTGATCGAGAACCAGCGCACGGGCAACCTGATCGACGGCCACGAACGGATATGGGACGCACTGGACCAGGACGAGCAGACCCTGGTGCCCTTCACGCTCGTCGACGTGAGCGAGGAGGAGGAAAAGCAACTGCTGGTGTTCTTCGACAAGGTGGGCGAGATGATCTACGCCAACCGGGAGAACCTGCGGCTGCTGATGGGGTCTGTCGGTGAAGAAGTGACCAACGAGAACGACGGCCTGCGCCTCCTGGCCAATATGATACAGCACCAACACCTGGAGAACGAAAAAGCCTATGAGCCGCCCGACGAATTCCCGGAACACGACGAAGAAATCGACACGGAGTACTGCTGCCCCAAGTGCGGGTACGAATGGTCCGGCAAAGCCAGTTGACAAGCCCCCCTTCGTCGTGCCCTCTATGTCAGAGATAGAAGCGACGCCGCCCAACGGGTACACCGTCGTCAGCACTTTCAGCGGTGCGGGCGGCTCCTGTCTCGGCATGCGGATGGCCGGGTTTCGTGTGGCGTGGGCCTCTGAATTCGTGGAGGCGGCCCAAGAGGTGTACCGGATGAACCACCCTATGACGCCCCTCGACCACCGCGACATACGGGAGGTCAAGGGCCAGGACATCCTCGACACGCTCGGCATCAAAGTGGGTGAACTCGATCTCCTGGAGGGGTCGCCCCCCTGCGCCTCCTTCTCGCTGGCCGGCAAGCGTGAGAAGGGGTGGGGCAAGGTGAACGCCTATTCGGACACCAAACAGCGCGTGGACGACCTGTTCCTGGAGTTCGCCCGCCTGATCAAAGAGATGCAGCCCAAGGTGTTCCTGGCCGAGAACGTGCGGGGCCTCATATCAGGTGTGTCGAAGGGCATGTTCAAGGAGTTCCTCAAGACGTTCAAAGCACTCGGCTATGACACCAAAGCGTGTCTGCTCAACGCCAAGTGGCTCGGCGTTCCGCAGAACAGGGAGCGCGTGTTCTTCATGGGCGTCCGCAACGACCTGAAGGTGCGTCCCGTTTTTCCCAAGCCCCTGCCCTATTACTACACGGTGCGGGAGGCCATACCCTGGATCGTGCGTCACAGCAAGAGCAAGTCGTCCGGACAGTGGAACACCGACGTGCCGTGCATAGAGCAGGCGCAGATGGTGCCGAGTGATCAGGAGGTCAGTTCGACGCTCCTGCAGGGCGGCAGCATGAAGGCGGCCCACTTCGCGGAGACCACGAAGGACGCGCCCGACGTGCCGGGCACCCGCCTGGTGATGGACAGCTCGGGCCAGTGGAAAACGATAGACTTCACGGACGACGCCTCCCCCTGCGTCCGCGCCAGCGGCGTGGGCCACCTGTTCGTGGTGGAGGATGAATCGGAGATCAAAGAGGGTACGGCCCTGGCCGGTGAGTGGGACAAACTCGCGCCGGGACAGAAGGGCAAGTTCCTCAACTTCATCAAGGCGCGGCCCGACCTGCCGTGTCCCACGGTGACCGCGATGGGCGGACAGCCCGCCGCCAGCGTCGCCCACCCGTACCAGCGTCGCAAATTCTCGATGGCCGAGCTGCGGCGCATCTGTGCTTTCCCTGACGACTTCAAGCTCACCGGATCCTACTCACAGCAGTGGGAACGCCTCGGACGCGCCGTCCCGCCGGTCATGATGTACCACATAGCCTCTGCCGTGCGCGATGGCGTCCTGCGGAGGATAGACCGTGGATGACGTCGCCGCCCTGTGGCGTGAAAAACTCCTCACCACGATGCAGCCCTACATCGACCTGCCCATCATGCTGTCGGGCGGCGTGGATTCGGGCACGCTCCTGTGTGCCGCCCTCGAACTCGGCGGCAGGCCACCCTGCTATTCTTTCAAGCTGACCGGACCCGACATACCGGACGTACAGGTGGCCCGTAAGATGGCCAACGACTTCGACCTTCCTTTTACCCTTATCGTCATACCCCGAAACGAAGAACAGCTCTTAAACGACATCAGAGAGGTCATCTCGCTGCTCGGCGTGTCCAAGAAGGCCAGCGTCCAGTGCAGCCAGCCCGTCATGTACATGTGCCGCCAGATGAAGGCCGACGGTTTCGACCGGGCCATCGTCGGGACGGGCGCCGTGTGTCTGGACGACAAGAAGGTGGCGATGCTGTGGGCCAAGGAGGGTGAGGAATCGGCCCGCGCCTACCGCGCGGCCAAGCTGAATGACAAGAACACGAACTGCGGCACGGGCAACATGCACCGCATGGGCCGCATCTGCGGCGTCCCGCTCGTGGAACCGTACTCGGAGGAGCCCCTGGTGAGTCACGCCCTGGCCCTCGACTATGCGGAGCTGAACAGGCCCAAGCAGAAGGGCATCGCCCTCCGCGCCTTTCCCGACTTCTGGAAACGGGGGTACTACCGTCGCAACTCGCCCCTCCAGGTGAACAGCGGCGTGCGTGAGTGGCACGACACGCTCCTGAAGTCGCCCGTCAACAACGGACACCAGGCGGTCGTCGCCATCTACAACGAGATCCGAAAAGAACTGGAGGCCAAAGGTGAACTGGCCGAACCTCTATGATATGGCCTATCTCGAAGCCGCCGAGCGGGTGTTGCGATCGCAACGGTACACGCAGGGGGCGGAACAAGCGGCTCTGGAAGCTGAATTCGTCCGGTGGCTCGGCGTGGACGATATGCACGCGGTGGCTGTCACGAACGGGACGGCGGCGTTGCAGGCCGCGCTGCTGGCCCACGGCATCCTGCCCGGTGATGAGGTGATCGTGCCGGCGCTCACGTTCACCGCCACCGGCCTGGCCGTCAAGCGCGTCGGTGCCGTACCCGTGTTCGTGGACATCGACCCGCAGACCCTCACCATCGACGTGGACCAACTCAACTATGCGGTGACGCCGCGCACAAAGGCGGTCATAGCGGTCGACCTGGACGGCCACCCGGCGCACTACGACGCACTGGAACCGTTCTGTGAAGGGCGCGGCCTGTTCCTCCTGGAGGATGCCTGTCCCGCCCACGGCTCGGTCCTCGACGGCCGCATCTGCGGGACCTTCGGTGACGCCGCCGCCTTCTCTATGAACCAGACCAAGATACACGGCGTGGGTGAGGGCGGCATGGTCGTGACGCGCCACGCACACCTGGCAGTGCGGGTACGGGCCCTCCGCGACTTCGGAGAAGTGGAGCGGCGCAAGCTGCGGGTGTCCACCCTGATGGGCGACAACTGGAAGCTGGATGAGATGGGCGCGGCCATGGCCCGCGTGAGCCTCGCCTTCCTCGAGGAGCGCATCCGGACGTGCGTGGAGAACTGCGGCGTGCTGGACGAAGCGATGAACGGGTTGCACTGGATACGACGGCCCCACATCAGGCCGGGTGCGTATGTGGTGCGCCACAAGTACCGCGCCAGAATCAACGGCAAGCGGGAAGCGATAGAGAATGAGATGACCGTGGCCGGGATACCGGTGACCGTGACGGACGTGCTGCCCCTGCCGCACCATCCGGTTTTCGAGCATGAACAGGCTGACGTGCCCCAGGCCGACCTCGCCGTGGAGAACACGGTGGTGATCGGATCACGTGAGTCACCACTGTGGGCTGTGTCCCGCGATGCCGTCGCCGTGTGGGGCGACAAGCTGCGGGGCGTTGAGACGAGGTTGTGGTCAACGATGAAAGGAGCGAACCGTTGAACCTGCGTGTACCACATACACGGGGCAGGGTGAACCGCACATTTCGCACCCGGTCCTACGCAGGACGCTGGAAATGGGCAAATCGTCAACCTGGGTGCCAGGCATCACGGATGGCCCCGCAGGAGTAGGTAACGAAAGGAAACATCTCATGAGCAATCTCACGGAAGTCAAACACGATCATCCTCGGGTGGCCATCGTCGGCGTGGGCAACTGTGCCAGCGCCCTGGTGCAGGGCACGCAATACTACGCGGACAACGACACGAAGGAAGGGCTGGTGCGCCACATGATCGGCCCCTATGCGCCGGAGCACGTCCAGTTCAGTGCGGCCTTCGACGTGGACCCGCGCAAAGTGGGTCACGACCTCGGACGCGCCATCAACCTGGGTGAGAACAACACCTGGCAGATGGTGCGCGACCCGTGGCACCGCAACGTACAGGTGGTCGAAAGCCCGGTGATGGACGGCCTGGGCAGAACCTACCGATCGGTGCTGCCCGCCCTGAACGGACGCGGGGATCGACCCACCTCCGAGGAGGACGTCGAATTCTATGCCGACATCCTGAGTGAATCGGACACCACCGTCCTGGTCAACTACCTCCCGGTGGGTTCCGAAGTCGCCACCCGCTTCTGGGCCGACGTGTGCCTGACGGCGGGCGTGGGTATGGTGAACGCGATCCCGGTGTTCATAGCGTCCGACCCGCAGTATCAAGCCGCCTTCGAGGAGCGCAACCTGCCCCTCATGGGCGACGACATCAAGAGTCAGTTCGGGGCGACGATACTGCATCGCCTTCTGGCTCGCCTCGTGGGTGCCAGGGGCTACACCCTGGACAAGACCTACCAGCTCAATTTCGGCGGCAACATGGACTTCCGCAACATGCTCGACCATGAACGCCTCGCCTCGAAAAAGAAAAGCAAGACGGGCGCGGTGCAGGCCGAGTATGACATAGAGGACGACCTGGTGCACATCTCTCCGTCCGACTATGTGCCGTGGCTCAAAGACGAGAAGTGGTGCTACATCAACATGCACCTGTCGGGATTCGGCGGCGCGCCGTCCGAGCTGGAGTTGAAGCTGAAGGTGTGGGACAGTCCCAACAGCGCGGGGTGCGTGATCGACTGCGTGCGCATCTGCCACCTGGCACTGCGGTGCGGCCTGGGCGGCACGCTCAACTACCCGTCCGCCGTGTACATGAAGTCGCCGCCCGAACAGATCGCGGACAGTCAGGCCGACATCAACCTGGATGCCTGGATAGAGGCCATGATGAACATCCTCGATCCGGTCACAAGCAACCATGAGTATGAAATCGTCGAATGACATCGCAATGAACGGCGTGATTGCCAAAGAGATACGGGAGCCCGTCAACGCAGGCCGCCCGTTCTTCGTGGGGCAGGCACCGGGGCGTGACGGAGGCCGCCCACTCCTGGGGGCGGCATACCGCCGCTTCGGCGCACCCCACGGTATGACCGTCGAAGAATTCGCAGCCGCCACGGACCGGGCCAACCTGATACCCTACTGGCCCGGCAAGTCGGGCAAAGGCGATGCCTTCCCCAAAGGCGAGGCCAGGACGGAAGCCTGTCGCCTACCTTTGCACGGACGTCACCGCGTCCTCCTGCTCGGACAGAACGTGGCGTCCTGTTTCAACATAGCGGGCGGTGACATGCTGGAGTGGTTCGTACACCCGCGCGGATTCATCTGCGCCGTCCTGCCGCACCCGTCCGGCATCAACAGGCAGTGGAACGACGCGGCCACCGTCGACCAGGTGAACGACTTCATGGCCCGCGTGTGGGACAATGCGAAGGAGAGATCATGAGTAAAGAAACCGGCACGGACCATGTGATGCCCGAGGACAAGTGGGCGTTCGACGACGAAGTGACCGACGTGTTCGATGACATGCTCGCACGCTCTATACCGCAGTATGACGTGATGCGCGAACTCACGTTTCAACTGGCCGCACACTTCCAGCAGGACAAGACGGACATCCTCGACATGGGATGCTCACGCGGGGAAGCCGTCGCCGCCCTGATCGACAAGTTCGGCGCCAGCAACCGGTTCACGGGCATCGACGTGTCGGAGCCTATGCTGAAAGCGGCCACCGACAGATTCCAGGGCTACATCAACTGCGGCGTGGTCGACATACGGCACTGTGACCTGCGTACCGACTTCCCGAACGTGTCCGCCTCCGTCGTCCTCTGCGTTCTCACGCTCCAGTTCACGCCGATAGAATACAGGCTCCGCATCATACAGGACATCTATGACCATCTCGTTCCAGGCGGGGCCCTATTACTGGTCGAGAAGGTACTTGGGGCCTCAGCCCGTATAGATACCCTGATGGTAGATGAATACCTCCTGATGAAGTCTACGCAGGGTTATTCAAGAGATGAGATAGACCGGAAGCGGCTTTCACTGGAAGGCGTACTCGTACCGGTGACGGCGCGTATGAACGAGGAATTCCTTCAGTCGGCAGGCTTCAGAGAGATCGACTGTTACTGGCGGTGGCTCAACTTCATGGGCTGGCTGGCCGTCAGGTAGACGAACACGCGGGGGATAGCACGCATGGCCAACAGCGGCGGCATCACGACAGATGAAAAAGGGCGGCGGTATTTGAACGGAGCCCCGCTGTGTACGCACGTATTTCGTAAGGGGCGACGCAAGGGCGAACCCTGTCGTCGCATAGCGGTCAAGAACAGGCCGTACTGCAAGGACCACGGCGGACGCAACCCGGTGGGTATCGACACGCCCATGTACATTCACGGCCGTCGCTCGAAATACTCGCCCGCCACCATAGCGGCCACCATCGACGAGATCATGGCCGACCCGCCACAGCGGATTCTCGACATACGGGAGGACATCGCCACGACGGAAGGCCTCCTGCGTGACGCCCTTGAAAAGCTGGAGACCGGAGAAGGGCCCAATGCCTGGAAGCAGGTGCAGACGCACTACAGGGCGATGCAGACCGCGCTACGGACGGGTGACATAGAGGGGGCGCAGCGACACCTGAATGAGATGGGCCCGCCCCTGGCCGAAGGCGCGTCGGATTCGGAGGCGCGACAGCAAGTCGCTGCACTCACACGCCAGAGCGCGGATCTGCGGGGCCGACTGTTCAACATGATGAAAGAACACGACGAGATCATCACAACCAAGCAGCTCCTCGCCTTCCTCTCCACGCAGATGGTGCGCCTCGGAGAGCGTGTGGCCGCGTTCGACTTCGGCGACGAGTTCATAGACACGGTGGGACGCGACATTGAAGAACTCCTCTCAACAACATTTAAAGACCCTGTTCCTCGACCAAGCCAGAACGGGCCTGGCGAAATTCCAGCGGCCAACAGCGGGGCCTGATGTATACCGGCGGTGGGAAGCGTCTGCCAAAGACCTGGGGCTGGACGAAGCGCCCTGGTGTGACTTCCTACTCAAATACTTCTATCCTTCGTTCATAGACGCGACGGGCCACTGCTTTGAACCCGCCGTGTTTCACCATCTGTTTTGGGCGTGGGTGTGGGACGTGCAGCGCGGAGAGCGTCCGCAGCCGCTCGTCAACTGCTGGTTCCGCGGCTCCTCGAAATCGACCAACGCCGAGATCATACCCTGTGTGTTCGGCGCGTATGACAAACGCTCCTACGGCATCTACGTGTGCAATACGCAGGCACAGGCCGATGACCACGTTCAGAACATCGCAGACAAACTCTCCTCCCGCCCCTTTGCCGACGACTACCCCGCCCTGGCGGATCGCGCCGTCGGAGCCTTCGGCCACTCGAAGGGCTGGCGCAGAAACAGGCTCCGCACCAGATCGGGCATGACGATCGATGCCCTCGGCCTCGACACGGGCCGCATCCGCGGACTCAAGATCGAGGATCAGCGTCCGGATTTCCTCGTCCTCGATGACATCGACGACATCACGGACAGTACGGGCACGATAGAGAAGAACACCGCCGTACTGACCAAGAGCATCCTGCCCGCAGGCGCGGACGACCTGGCTGTGTGCGTCATTCAGAACAAGGTGCGCGACGACGGCATCATGGGCAGCCTGGTCAACGGCAACGCGGATTATCTGCGGGACCGGTTTCTGAACGGCCCTATCCCGGCGATACAGAACTTCGAGTTCGAGCACCGGGCGAACCGCAACGTGATCGTCGCCGGCATCAGCACCTGGAGCGGCAAGTCGCTGGCCCGGTGCCAGAAGGAAATCGACGACGAAGGCATCAGCGCGTTCCTCGAGGAGAACCAGCACGCCACCGCCACGATCAAGGGCGGCATCTTCGACCTGGTGCACTACCGCCACTGCAACCCTGGTGACGTACCCACGCCAGAGTTCACGTCCGTGTGGGTCGATCCCGCCGTGTCCGATACGGACAACAGCGACGCCCACGGTGTCCAGGCGTCCTCGATGGACGCCAACGGGCTGGTGTACAAACGTCGCTCCTGGGAGCAACGGGCCACGCCGGAGCAGGCACTGATGCGGGCCATCATGTGGGCCGACGAGTTGAACGCCGACTGCGTGGGTGTCGAAACCGATCAGGGGGGCGACCTGTGGAAAGGAACCTACCGGCGCATGTGCGCCGAGCTGGGCAAACCGCGCAGGCCGTTCCGATCTGCGAAGGCGGGTTCGTCGCGGCAGAGCAAGACGGGCCGCGTGGGGCAGCAGGTGACGGACTATGAAACCGGCCTGGTGGTTCACGTCCTCGGGACGCACCACGTCCTTGAGAACGCCCTGGACCGCTTTCCCAAGCAGAAGCCGTTCGACCTGGCCGACGCGGATTACTGGTGCTGGAAGGACCTGACGCAGTTCAGGGAGTCCGAGTCGAGTTCCTACTACGAGGAAACGACGCTCGAAGACGAGCTGGACGAAATCGAGCGTCTGGAAGCGGAAGGGACGTTATAGAATGGTGATCGTGAAGGCGGGCGGGTTGATCTGCCTGATGGCGTGTTCGAGATCGCCGGGAGATGTAGAGTGACCCACGATGAATATGTCGGCACCCGTACTGTAGTAGGTCGGCGGTTCGCCCCCGTGGTCGAGATAGAGGGCAGCGATCTTGGCGTAGATGGCGGGGATCATCCCCTTGCCGTATCCTCCGCGTTTGCGTTTCAGTCTGACTGTTGTGGTCGTCATCTGTTCCTCCTTGTGTTGTATACAATATAATATCATTTATTCACATTGTCAAGAGGGTCGCCTGAAAAAAATTCATAAAAAGTTGTACGCTTTTGCGCGGCCCGTGCATATAATGAGTTCACCATGACCGTCATATTCTACTTCGTGCTTTGCGCATACATCTCATTCACGGGATTTTCCTGGTGGTGGGCCTTCAAGACAGCCAAACCCTCGAACACGACGACGGTGTTCGGCGTGACCCTGTTCTGGCACGGGGTCGTGTCTATCGTCGTGCTGTTCGCGTTCGTCATCTGGACGCTGGCCCACGCCGCCGGACACATCATGGCGCACTCGCTCATTCAAGGATGGTGATTTATGTTCGGTGAAACTCTCCTCCGCGAACACTCGCGGCTGGACGTGGACCTGCTGCGACAGTCCACCGAGGCGCAAGGCATATCGACGGGCATGACCGAGGAGGTCGCCCGCCACCCTATCCAGACGGGACCGGGCGGGGCACTCAAACCTGAAACGCTCCGCAGGCTGGCCGAGAGTTCGTCAGCGGTGCGGCCCGCCGTGGAGACCATCAAGCGCACCATCGCCTTCATGCGGTGGGACATCGTGTTGAAGGACGAGGAGGCGGAGGAAACGGACGACATCAAGGCGCGGCGCGATGAACTGCGCGCCCTGTTCAGCCAGCCCAACGTCAACCCGTTCCCGTTCTCGAACCTGCTCTCGATGGTCCTCGACGACCTGCTCATCCTGGACAAGTACACGATAGAGGTCGTCAAGAACCGGGCGGGCGACAAGGTGGTGGAGCTGTGGGAACGCGACGCGGCCACCATCACGCCCGACATCGACGAGCAGGGTGTCTGGACCGGCTTCACGCAGAAGATACCGAACAAGCTGGGGCAGACCAAAAAAGTCATTCCGTTCACGCCGGAGCAGATCATATTCTGCTCTATGTTCCCCCGCAGCAACAGACCGACCGGCACGCCCATAATAGAGACCATCATCAACGAGGTCACGTCCCTCCTGTTCATGATACAGCACATCGGCGTCACGTTCACGGAGGACGAGATACCGCCCGGCATCCTGTGGCTCGGCGACGGCATAGCGCGTGAGGTGTTCGCCCGCGTCACCGCCTCGCTCAAGCAGGGACGCCGCCGCAAATTCGAGGACCTCAAGTTCCGCGTGTACGGCGGCGGACAGCAGGCACCGAAGTGGGTCGAACTGAAACGGGCCAACCGGGACGAGCAGATGCGGGAGCTGCGCCACGACATCGAAGACATCGTGTTCATCAACTTCGGTGTGATGCCCGCCCGCATGGGCCGCACCGACCGCGTGAACCGAAGCAACATAGAACAGCAGGCCCGGTGGGAGGAATCGACCCTCATCCGACCGATCATGAAGCTGCTGGAGTTCGCCGTCACCCTGGCCGTCATAGAACGCGGCTACGGATACAACGACCTCGCCTGGCGGCTCATACCCGACCGGGAGGAGACCGAGGAGAGCCGCGCCGAAGTCGCCAACAAGATGCTCGGTCCCGACATCCCGGTGTTCACCATCAACGGCGTTCGGGCCAAGCTGTACGACGAGGAGCCGTGGGACATCATCGCCGCCAATGAGCCGTTCATCATGACACCCACCGGCCCTATGTTCCTCAAGGACATGATGCCCCTGGCCGATCAGCCGGATGACGAAGGCGACGATGACGGCGACACGGACGGCGACGACGACGACACGCAGGGACCGGACGGGGCGGGACCGGAGGAAGGACCCGACGCGGAACCGGCGGACGGCGATGCGGCGGCGAGTGTGAACGGCCGTCGTCTGCCGCCAGCGGCGGTTTCAATGTCGGTAGACGCATTTCTGGAACGGGCGCAGAGTACTCAAACGGTTGACGTATCGAACTGGCACTCGATGCAGTCTATGGCCGTTTTCGAGCAGATACGGCCTATGGTCGAGAAACAGGAGATCGAAGGCCGCCGATTCCTCACGACACTGACGGGCACGATCTTCACCGCCTATTCGCTGACCATGCTTGCCGCCTGGAACGAGGCGCGGAAGAACATAGCGGACAGCCTGGCGGCGCAGACGCAGCTGGTGGGTGACAACCTGATCATTGCCGACCCGCAGACGCGGCAGGAGGAGATGGCCCTGGTGCTGGCGGGCATGCTGACCCTGTTTCAGCAGGCCGCAGGCGAGGCGTTCTCTATGGCGGGCGTGGTGGGACGCAACGCGGCCCAATCTATAGAAGCGGGCGCGGCCCTGACGCCGCGTGACCTGGCCGACCTGGTGCGCGAACACGAACTGGACAACAGCACGTTCCTCCGCAACAGGCTCGTCCGCAAAGTGGGCACTGCCCTGTGGGCCGTATCTCGGAATACGTTCGACACGTCCGAGGCGGCGCGGGATGCGGCGCGCAAGGCGTTCGACAGCCAGGTGTACCGCCTGGACCGGTATGCCCGGCGTGTACATTCTATAGGGACGGACATATATGTGCGGGCCCTCGACCTGACGCGCAAGTACCGGTGGCGGTGGTGGGATGTGGGGGACGACGTGGAGTGTTCGGCGTGCGTGGACGCCCAGGCCCGGTCGCCCTACGCCAACCGAGGAGAGATGCCGTTCCTGCCCGGCCAGAGTCCCGAATGCAACGGCAACTGCCGGTGTGAAATCGAAGCGGAGGTCCTGCCGACCTGAAGCGGGTCGGAAAAAATAGATTGACAACGTGAGCCGCCCCGTGTATTGATTGGGGCATAAGACAACAACGAAACATCGTGCCCAGCGCACTTCTCGTTTGAGAGGTGCGCTTTTTGCGTTTGGAGCGCAGATCAACATGAAAGATGCACCCGACAAAATCGCCGTCATCGAATGGCCCGACGTCCGGACAAGCGGCCTGGGTGACAAGCAAAAGGTGGCAGAGCATGAAGCGACGCATCGTAAATCTCGACGGCGCACCCGTAAGGTTCGAGGCGCCCGCTATGATCACGCGGGCCTGGATCGACAAAGAGGACGGGACGCGGAAGGTTGAGATGCTGGCGTCGGGCACCAAGATCGACGCCTATGACGACCGGTTCTCGCCTGACGCGGTTCGCGCGATGGCCAGTGATTTCATAGGCAAGGATTTCCTGCCCGACCACCGCGCCGAGTGGGACGAAATCCTGGGGACCATCGTGGACGGACGCGTGGACGATCAGGTGCAGTACTTCGCCACGGCGCAGCTCGATCCTATGGGGGCCGAAGCGGAGCAGAAAGTGGACGCCCTGTTTTCGATGGTGCAGGCGGGCAAGCGTGTGGGCGTGAGCATCGCGGGCTGGATCAAGCGTGTGATGTTCGAGGAGGACGAGGAAACGGGCAAGGAGATCCGCGTGATCGACAGCCTGGACCCCGACCACATCGCGGTGACGCGCAGGCCGGCCTATGAGGACGCCATGATCACGGGCCTGGTGCGCAGCATGAACGAGAAGGACAACGCCGCCCTCATCAATAAGATACTGGCCGACGCGCCCGTGGAGGACGAAGCCACATCCGAACCGGAGCATACCCGCGATACCGACGTGACCGACCCACCGCCCACCGACAACGTGACCTTCACCGGAACAGTATCATCGACGCTGCGCGAGCTGGTGCGTGAGGTGCTGGCTGAAGTCACCGTTGAAGGCGAGGTCGAAGGCGACGGCACCGGTGAGGTGCTGCCCGAGTTCGATCCGGACGTGGAACGTGAGGCCGGGCCCGCCGATGCCGCCGACGAGCTGCGCGAGTTGATCAGGCGCGTGTTCGGCAAGCGTGACGGGGTGGAGACCGATCTGAGGGACGACTATCAAGAGCTGGTGGCGGCACGTGGAGCACTACGCACCGCGCCGGAGTTCACTGACATCGAGCCTACGCTCATCAAGTGGCTTGCTCACGTGGAGCAGGCCGATATAACCGAGGACGAGTTGGAGTGCGCCGCAGACCTCATGTTGGCCGGTGACCTTCCAGACTGCCTCAAAACAGAGGAGAACGACATGACTCCCGAACAACTCGAAGCACTGCTGACCCGCATCAATCAGCAGAATTCCGAGACGATCGCGGCGTCCGTTGCTGCGGCGGTCCAGCCCATCACCGAAGGTATGGCGGCCATCCTGCAGAAGCAGGAGGAGATCGACCAGAAGGCCGACGGCGCGGTGGAAGCGGCACAGGCGGCACAGCAGAGGGCGGACAGCGTGGCGGACGAGCCCGACCGTCAGGGTGCGTCCACAGCGCGGACGATGCCCGACGGCTCCCCTATACCGGAGGACCTGATCGACCCGTTCGCCCAGGTCGCCCGTGATGCGAAGTCGCCGGAATTTGACGAAGCGTGCCGGAAGGATCCGCACGGCATGTTGCGCAACGTACTCACGGCCCTCTCGGATTCTTCGGGGTTCTGCTATCTGGCAGACCGGCTTCGTGAGGAAGGCAAGACCTCTCCGCTCGGCAATCTGGCGGAGGGCGTGACGGCGTGGGCACCGAACTCTCACATACCCCCGGCGGCGTAACCGGGCACAGGGACCGCTGCTGACTCTCGTCCCGCAATAGAGGACTGGAAGCAGTGCATCACTTCAACGAAAGGACGAACCATGTTTTTCAATGATCCTCAAGACCAGATGGCGATACGCCGTTCCCTGGATGTCCAGCGCGCCCTTGCTTCGAGTGGTGCGGGGGCCGTTCTGGTGCAGCCCGTGGTCGATCAGGTCATCGCCAATCTGGTGACGTATGACAACCCGCTCCGCGCCAACCTCCCAAGACGGCCTGGTTCTGGCCAGGCGTGGTTGCTCAATCGCCGGAGCGCACCGGGCACGACACCGGCCTCCTGGGTTGCCGACACGGACACCCTCGTGGAGGACAACGGGACCTACGCCCGTTCGACGTTCACCTACCGCACGCTGGCTGCACGCGGGAAGGTGACACGACTCCTGCAAGCCACCGGACGGACCTACATGGACATCCTGGCCGAGGAGATGGAGTACCGCGCCGAAGATTTGGGCAACACGGAAGACCAGGCGTGGCTCATCGGCAACAACACGGACGACAGCAACCAGCCCGACGGCTTGTGTGTTTTGATCGCCGCCGCGACGTGCGTGCTCACCACGACAGCCACAGCAGGTGAAGCGCCGACGCTGGAGGAGATCGACGAGACCATCGACGCGTGCCGGTACAACCCGAACATGATCATCTGTTCGAAGCGTACCCGCCGTCAGATGCAGACCATCCTGCGTGCCAACCAGATCATCGTCGAGGAAGTGGAAGTGAACGGCGGGTTCCGGTTGATGTCCTACAACGGCATACCGATCTTCGTGTCCAGCAACATGACGGACACCAAGACGTTCGACGGCTCGGTTATCAGCGCGGAGACGGGCGGCTCGATTTCGGAGCTGTACGTGGTGGACACGGCGCGCACCTGGATCGGCGAGTTGACACCGCTGACGATGGCACCGCTGGCCCGCACATCTTCTCAGTTCGACCAGTTCGATCTGTACGAGGACGTGGTGATGGTGGTCCGCGATGCTGCCGCGAACGCGAAACTCATCGGCCTCGCTCCGTAACCAAGACGGTCACGCCGTCCTGACTGATGGGACGGGCGGCGTCCCGTCACCTACTTGACGAAAGGAGCGATGTAATGCCAAAGGTAACACTCAGAAATCTGACGCAGATGCAGCAGAACCACATCTCGGGCATCAACAGCGCGTTGCAGGAGATCGACTTCGGTAAGGCCGTCGCCGACATGGCCACGGGTACCGATTCGCTCGATCCCACTGTGGAACGTATACGCGCCCTGTACGGGAACGTGGGTCTGTCGCTGACCGTCGGTAACAGCACGCTGGCCGTGGTCAACGCGGGTGCGACCATGTTCCTCAACGTCGGCGGCACGAACGCCTTCGGCTCTGACGGCGTGAACACGTTCATCGTGGTCGGTGGACAGACGTATGTGTTCAACCTGACCGCCACGGGTTCCACGATCGGCGTCAATTAAAGATCGCCCGCATCGTGCAGCATAGAAGGATGATCGCACATGAACACTCCCAAATTTCTCGACAAGCTCAAACAAACCGTGACGGGCGCAACCGACGAGGATGTTGACGTCCTCGCCGCCGACCCGACCATCGGGGCGGACACCCCGGCGGCGGAGCCGGAGGAGGAGGTGGCGCGTGAAGACGGCGTGACCCTGCTCCGCGTGCCCGAACATAATCGACAGGCGTACATCACGGCGCGGCGCGTGCCCACCTACGGAGAGATCGTTCAGATCGACGCCGAAGGTGTGGCCCGTTGCCACACCGTGCCTGCCGTCACGGCCCTGTTGCACCGGGGATTCAAACGTATACACGCGGAGGACGCGTAATGCCTGGAGCCGTAGACATAACCTTTCCACGCGATGCAAATGGGGAGCCTATCCCCATCCTGCCGCATGACTTTAATTCGGTTCAGAACGGCCTCGGGCAGCTCGCGGGCGAATGTCTGTCGGTGGCCGCGGACGGCGTATATCGCATCGTGGCCGACACGGACCTGATGTACAGCTACGGAGACACCACGGTGGCCGCGCTCACCATCGACAATGCGCCTGGCGCCAAGACCATCAGACTGCCGGCCAACCAGATCGAATACATCTGGATGAAGACGGGGCAGACCACCATCGCCTATGCGTCGCCGTGGGCCGACGGCGGGTGCGTGTCCCTGATCCGGATGCGATAAAGGCCACAGGAGGAACCGATGTCCGTCGTGGCCATCACCGTGCTGCAAGAATACCTGCGCATCGACCTGACCGACACCAGCCAGAACAGCCTGCTCGGACAGCTGCAAGTGGACGCCGTGGGTATGATCGAAGGATTCCTCGGCCGTCAGCTGGAGCAGACGACGACCCACGAGCAGTTCGACATCGACGACGAGCAGGACACGATCTGGCTCAAGAACTTTCCCATACAGTCTATCGCCGCCCTCACGAACGACGGCTCCCTGGTCGCCAACGCCGACTACAAGGTGTACTCGGACGAAGGCATGATCAAGCTGGCCGACCGCATCAGCCTCCTGACGCGGCGCGGAGAGCTGACGCCGTTTTTCGATGAAGGCAAGAAAAGCGTGGAGATCACCTATGTGGGCGGGTTCACCACCGTACCCGCAGACATACAGAGCGTGATCAAGCGTACCGTGGCCCGCATGTTCAACACGGGCGACAAGCAGGGGTTCAAGTCCGAGGACATCGGCGAGTACGAATATACGCTGGCCGACGGCGGGAAGGACCACGGGTTCTCTCAGAACGACCTGGCCGTACTCCAGAAGTACAAGCCCGTCCTGTTTTTGGAAGGCTATTGACATCGCTTGCTGCTGCCGCAGCGACCCGCAGACGTGAGGCGTCTGCGCGAGTGAGGAACCCGGCGTATACTGGGGAACGCCGGGTTTTCTCATGCCGTCAGACGCGGCGCAGGGGCATGATATACGCATCCCGCCCCTGGGCCACCCACCTGCTGATACCCACCGTCGGATCCTCCGGTAAGAAAATCTGTACCTTCCGTTCTACGCCCTTCAGACAGGACAGCACATAATCAGCCGAGAGAAACAGGGACAGGTCGGCGGTATGCCCGGCGGCGTACATCTCGATCCGGCCTGACATGAACACATCATGATGTTCCGCGTCGATGTGCATCAGGCTGATGTCACATTCACGGACACCCCGGTTGGCATTGGGAATGTGCATCAGCATCCCGTAGGTCGGGTATTTGGTGGCTGACGATTTATACAGGGCCACGATAGCCGACGCCACCTGGCGCAGCCGCGCCGCCTCGATCTCCCAATACCGGTCAGCCTGCATGTTCGGTATGACCTTCTCCGTATCAGGAAATCGCTCAGTCATGTGTACCTTACGAATAGGGCCGGGTTCACCAGTACCGTAGTTCGGTGCTATCTGGAACTGCGCGGTAGGGCCGTGTACCGGATCGGTCATAAAGGCAAAAGCAACGCGATCACTCTTGGCTGTTTTCTGCTTGAGGATGGCACCGTCGATCACCCAGGCCATGTCCTCGCCTTCCTTAAGGGCGACACCGTTGACCTGACAGACACGGGCGGTATAGATGCTGATGACGTGGCCGTTGGTGACGCGGAATTCCAGGTCACCCGTTTGCTCTGTTACCTGGATATGACACATGCCGAGACGCGTTGCGTCCTTACTGATGGCCCACTGCAATGCCCTCTTGATGTCGTTGAATTCATCGCCGGCAAGCTGATAGGTGCGGTTCATAGATTGATTCCTCCGATAACAGGGTTTAAATGAAGTCTAACGGACGCCGGGCCGTCAGGTATATACTCACACGTCTGACGGCCCGTTCTGCGCCTACGTGCCCGTCTATGACGTCACAGATTTGAGATCGTCCTTCACGATCTCCTCATCGTAGTACACCCGCACGTTCTCCAGGTGCGGCCAGATGTCCTCGTATACCGCCAGGGGCACTTTCCACTCAGGGTCCAGGGTGACGCAGAAATAGTGCTGCTTCCGGTGTCTGTTCAGCCACGCCACGATATGCGCCGGTTTGGTGGACCGGTACAGGCGGGTCGTCCTGTTCCTGCCGGGCCTCGACTTGATGGCCTTGCCGTAGGACCGTATGTGAAACACCGGCCCCCGAAACCTGTTCGTAAAGTCGCCGTTGTTCTGGTAGGACACGATCAGGCCGGGAAATATCTTGAGGTGGTCGGTCAGGTTCATTCGTTCACCTCCGAGTTGACGCGTCTGCGGGCCTCCAGCACCTGGAGGCAGGACAGGCAGGTGACGTCGCCTTCATTGATGGTGTAGGCGCTCACCTCCGTCAGCCGCTCCCCGCAGAGCGTGTGCTTGTGGTTCTCGGTGTAGTGCATCATGCGGTATCCTCCCGTGGTTTGAAGCGTTTGATGTGCATGCGCCCGTTGGGAAAAACAGCCCACAGTTCCGGCTGTCCGCGCCGGGCCATCCTGTCGAATATGTAATGCACGATGGCCGTGTCCTTTGCCCGTCGCCGGGCCGACCCGAAGGCCGAGCCTTTGTCGCGCATGAATTCGATCACGCCGTCCGTGTCGTTGCCGATCTCGAAACGTGACGCCGGTGTGCTGATACGGTCCGTCATGTGTCCTCCCTGTGCTTATGACTGTCGCCGGGCCATCTCTCTGGCGGCTTGCTCGTCGCCCTGCGCGGCGTGGTGTTTCAGTTGAAAGAAAGTGGCGACGGCGTAATCGGTTATGGGCCGTGATGCCTCTGCCTCCAGCTTGCGGACGTATGCCTGCTCTGCGGCCTGCCGTTTAGCGGATAGCTGATTCGGGCGTGTCATCATGCGCTCCTCGTGTTCGTGTAAATCAACCTCTGGTTGCCTATGCCGACCACCTGACTGGTGGCCCCCGTCGTGTCGGGCGGGCCGGTTGCCCGGCCCCGCACACTCAGCTCAGTTCTTCAAGTATGATCATCTTGGCGACGTTGAGGCGTTGCCGGGCCAGCTCGCGCTGGTCGAGTACGATCAGCTCCTGAACGTCGGACAGCAACGAAACCAGCGTCATGCGCTGTGCGCCTTTCAACTCGTCGTCCGTCGGCTCGTCGCCACCCGTATAGCAACGGTCCTCGACATCGGCGTTGAACTGATTCAGGACGTCCTCTTTGGTCGTGCCGTAGCAGGCAAGCTGCATCGCGTGTTGTTCTTCCGGTGTCCGTGGCATCTTAATTCTCCTTGTGCTTGGGGGGATAGAGACCGAACTGCAACAACCGTCGGGCCTCCTGTACTGCTATGTCGATGATCTGTGTGCGGACGTTGCGGCTCGGCCAGGGGCAGCAGTCGTCGTCGGTGTCGATACCTTTGAGCCGAAGGTGCAACTCGATGGCCGCGTCGATGATGCCGTTCTGATCGCGCAGTTGCTTGGGCGTCCCGCCCTCGGACGTCACCTTGAGGGCGAAGTCGATGAAGTCGGTGGCGATCTTGTAGGCTATGATCTGCTTGTCGAGGCTCTTGATTTGAACGGTGGCTTTCATCGTAGGCTCCTGGTTGTCTGTCCGCTTTCCTCTCTGTCTATATACAATATAATATATTTGTATCACATTGTCAATAGGGCAACGGAAGAAAATTGAAAATAATTCAGAAAAAGTGATAAAAACCGGCGTGCCTCCAGGAACGCACTTGACATAATGATATATGAGTATTATCTTGTTTGTATCGGCAATCACCATTCAACCACAAGGAGGTACCG
>Ga0180438_10000346_pt1 | contig 91725 bp, 75 predicted proteins | sample SS_ome_12_FD_132455 | JGI IMG/M metagenome (GOLD analysis project Ga0180438, IMG submission 132455) | Hypersaline lake sediment archaeal communities from the Salton Sea, California, USA - SS_3_D_2 metaG | ecosystem: Environmental > Aquatic > Non-marine Saline and Alkaline > Hypersaline >... | reverse complement strand
TTCAGTTTTAGAAAAATGTATCATGCAGTTCATGTTTCACTCGCCCGTCCGGTGTCCTTAGGGCCACCTCCCTGAGGCTCGTTCAATCATGAACTGCATTTTACTTGCAAAAACTGAATAGTTCCCTGAATCTAACTTGACAGCAGTAATTCATTATGCTATAAATTAAATATGCAAAATACATGGAAAAAGAAATTCGTCATTGTTGGCCTGATTATCTTATTTAGTGCAGTCATTCTATTCAGTGAAATATTTCAGGATGAACCTGTTGTTGATAAAACACCTTTTATATTTTTCTTCATCGCATATGTAACGCTTTTTCCATTAATTATCACCCATGAGAGACCCCGCTTTAGCCGGTGCGTATATCAATATAACCGCCGCGCTCCTCCATTGAATTAAATCTCAAAGGTAAAAGTTAAGGCTGAGATTAAGGTTAAGGAGAAGAAATCTCTTAAACTGAGTTCTTAAACGTTTCACTCAACCTTCTTTCCCGAAAATTATCCCCTCAACCTTAGCCTGAGCTCACCAAATTATTCTAAAAAGGAGGATGAAATGAATATAACATATAAACGGGGACTCAAACCCTATCGACAGTTGGTAACAAAAATCAATGAACACCGATCCCGGCTGGAGACAGCCGCAGACCAGCAATTAAAACATATGTCGGCTGATTTAATAAAGCAGGCACGAGACGGCATCTCATTTGACGATTTACTGGTGAAAGCTTTTTCATTAGCATGTGAAGTTAGCCGCCGGGTATTGAATTTACGGCCTTTTGATTGCCAGGTAGTGGCTGCCATTGCCATGCATCAAGGGAACCTGGTGGAAATGCAAACCGGCGAGGGTAAAACATTGGCTGCGGTACTACCTGCCTATTTGAACAGTCTCAATGGTAAGGGAGTTCACCTCCTGACTTTCAATGATTACCTGGCTCGCAGAGATGCGAGGTGGATGGGACCGATTTATCAATTTCTCGGCCTCTCTGTTGCCTTTGTGCAGGAAGGGATGCGTATTGAGGAAAGACAACAGGCGTATGCTTCCGATATTACCTATGTAACCGCAAAGGAGGCGGGTTTTGATTTCCTGCGGGACCAGCGGTGCATGCGGAAAGAAGACCTGGTCCATCGCCCCTTCTATTTTGCCATTGTTGATGAAGCCGACTCTATTCTTATTGATGAAGCACGGATTCCATTGGTCATTGCCGGAGAGGTGTCGCCGCCCAAGGCAAATCCTTATGACCTGGCAAGGTTGGTACGCTGCCTCGATAAAAAGACGGATTATTACTACGATGAGTATTCCCGTGATGTGAATTTCACTGACACTGGTCTCGATCGATTGGAGAACCACCTGGGATGCGGAAACCTTCACGATCTTGAAAACAACGATTTGTTGGCGGCACTTAACCTGGCGCTTCAGGCAGAATTACTGCTGCATCGGAATATTGATTATATTATCCGTGATGGTAAAGTGGAACTGGTGGATGAGTTTACTGGCCGGGTGGCGGACAACCGCCGTTGGCCTTACGGCCTTCAAACGGCAATTGAAGCTAAAGAAGAACTGGAGATTCAACCGGAGGGTAAAATCCTGGGTTCTATCACCCTTCAGCACTTTTTAAAATTATATCCCAAAATTGCGGGTATGACAGCCACAGCCAAACCATCAGAGGAGGAATTGTTCACATTTTACGGGTTAAAAGTAGTGGTCATTCCCCCCAACCGGCCCTGTATTCGGATGGATTACCCGGATATTGTATTTACTCACAAAGAGGCCAAAACAAAGGCACTGATCCGGGAGATTGCAAAGGTTCATGCTCTTGGCCGCCCCATCCTGGTGGGCACATCCAGTGTGGAGGAATCGGAACGGTTGGCCCGGAGGCTTCGACAGGCAGGTATAGAATGTGATGTATTGAATGCCAAGAACGATGAAGCAGAGGCAGCAATTGTGGCAGAAGCAGGAGCATTCAATGCCGTGACCATCTCCACCAACATGGCGGGTCGCGGTACGGATATCCGACTGGGAGGAAAGAACCAGGAGACCCGCGATGAAGTGGTGGACCTGGGTGGGTTGTATGTGATCGGTACCAACCGACATGAGAGCCGCCGCATCGACCTCCAACTGCGGGGCCGGGCAGCGCGTCAGGGGGACCCGGGCGCGTCACGATTCTTCATCAGCCTGGAAGACGATCTGATGGTGCGATACAAACTAAATGAACTGATCCCGGCCAAACACCTTCCCCCTAAACAAGATACTCCTATCGAAAACCCTATCGTGGCGCGGGAAATCGCAAGAGCACAGCGGATCATTGAGGGTCAAAACGTTGAAATTCGAAAAACCCTTCACAACTATTCCTTTATTGTTGAAGAACAGCGCAAAATTCTTCACCAATGGCGCAGCGACGTTCTGCTGGACAAGGAACCATTAACCCTCCTGGCCACTGCTTCACCTGACCGATACGGCCAACAACTTGCCGCTGTGGGTGAAACCACATTAAAGCAGGTGGAAAAACAGGCGACCCTCTTCCATATCGATCAGTGCTGGACCGAACACCTGGCTTATATCGCCCACATCCGGGAGGGTATTCACTTGTTGGGCTTCGCCGGGAAAATCCCCTCCTTTGAATTTCAAAAAATGGTTATTAAGGCGTTCGATGACATGCAAAGGAAAATCGATGAAAAAATAATAAAAACTTTCAACACTGTCACTATAACTGAAATGGGTATCCATGCGGAACAGGAAGGTCTTATAGGACCCTCATCCACCTGGACATACCTCATCAATGATAACCCTTTTGGAAATCAATGGCAATTACAACGTTTGTTGATGGGTAGTAATGCCTTTGCTTTTGGTGCTTCCCTATTCCTTTTGCCGTTTATTCCTTTTATTCTTGTGAGAAAGGTATTACAACGATTTTCTAAGAAAAGAAAGAGGCGTTAGCTTTATGGTTTAATTGAACCTATTTCTTTTTTTTCTTGCTTATATAATGAATGGAAACGATTATGATGATGCCAAATAATATGAGCAAGGCTCCGATGATTATTCCATTCGTGCCTAAGTTTCCGGAAACAAGTTTCGAAAACCCTTCGAGCATTCTATCCCCTCCTTTCTCTATATAATTTTAATTTTAATGTTATGTTTTGAATACGTTTCCTCTGTAGGAATATCAATAAAAACAGGGAGTTTTAATTTACTTAAATAGGCTTCATAAAAAAGCTTTCCATCGATGAATACCTGCAGAAGATGAAGAGATTTGATTTTCTCTTTTATTGAAGGATTGAATTGAATTTCAACTTGCTTATTATTATCGATTAAATAGAGTGTTCTTTCCACTGAGAGAGCGTTCAATTCGATCTGGCTGCTGTTCCTGATTAATTCATATTGTTGTTCTTTTTGTTTATCCATTTCCTCTTCGGCATCAGCACCAATCACCCGCTCAATTTGCATTTCTCGCCAGTAGATCTCAGTTTTGTTGGAGTCGTTCTTCTCAACCTCCTTTAGAACCCCCATTGCCCTGGTAAGCAGCCTGGAAGCGATATACGCATCGGTGCGCAGTAATAAAATATCGTTATAATCCTTCATATGCTCTTTGGTTACATAGGATATCGTTTTTTTTAAATTCTCCGTATCAAGAATGACAGTATCATATTGACCGGATTTAAACTGGATCAACTGTTTGATATAGAACACCCTGAGATCCTGGTATTGAAGATCGAAATATTCTTTTTTGATTAAAAAATCATTAAAGTTTGTTAAGTCGTCCATTGTGGACAAGTCTTTGATATAAGAATGAATAAAGGTGTTTATTTCTGATCGTTGTCGACTCTCTTTTTGCCACTCTTTTTTTGCAAAAAGGAGTTTAAGAATATCTAAATTTAGATTTTTTCTTAGTTCAAAATAGGTCTTTTGCTTCAATTTATTGTTCTGGTTTCTGAAATAATAACTTGCTATAGGTGTTTGTCTATTCAGGTGGTTAACCAATGTTTTCAATTTTTCCAGGAGATCGACCGGATGTTCTTCCAGGTATGTGTGATACTGATTTTGTATTTTAGCAAGAATATATGATGCATATTTTGATAGAAAATCGTGCCGCGCCTCCATATCCATTTCAAGATGAAGCAATTTTTCTGCTGCAACCAGGTAATATCGTGGCTCTTTTTTTAATGCTTCTTTAAAGAAATCAACATCTTTGGAATAGAGTAACCAGATTTCCAGGAGAGAGTTAATATCCTCTTTTTTGATTTTTTTTATTGATTTTCTCAGGAGATCACCGCAAAAGGTTTTATCTTCCTTTTGCAAAAAGGGCCACATTGAAAGCAGCACTTTCATGGTATCCATACTCACCCCGATATTACTTCCCCTTATTTGGGCAGCTCGTTTAAGAGCTACCATGGCCTGCTCAAAACTAGTATGATCTTTTATGTTTCGAAAAAGGTACGCTTTCCCCAGGTAGAGATGTGCATTGTAATCGAGCATATTGCTGCCGATTGATTTTTTAAAATAAGAGATGCTTTTTTCCAGTACCTGGGAATCCGGGGATTGTTGATTTTTCTTTAGAAGAACAAAACCATATTCAAGGAGAGGTTTAGCATCAATAGGGAGAAAATGGCTGCTTAACTTTAGAAATTTGATGTTTTTGAAATCGGGTGTATTTTTTCCAATGACGAGAAATGTGTGGGAGAGAAACTGCAACCCAAAAAAGAGGATCGATGCAATCAAGAACATCCTGATTATTATCTTATCTCTTTTGAAATCTCTATTTTTCACTTTTAAAAAACTCTGGCTTTTTACACTATCGTTCATTCTAAAAACTCTCTCTTATATGTGACCAGTTTAATACCCAGTACCAGGACCAGCATAAACACAAAAACATTGGAAGGGATATGGAGCGAAAAATCAAAAATAGAGTGGAAGGACGCAGCAAAAAGGCTGGTAATAATACCGATGCCGATCATTTTTATCTCAGGGTGCCTTCGGATCATCCACATCTTAACAATGGAATAAATCACCATTCCAATTAAAAGAAAAAAAAGTACACTTCCCATAATACCGCCCTCTGCTACTGCCTCAAGGTAATCGTTATGGGCATGGGTTGACCATTTACCCCCTTCATCAATGTCATAGAGGAAATAGGTATAACGATAAGTCCCGAATCCGCTCCCAAAGATGGGGAAATCCTGGACCATGGAAATGGTGGCCGGCCATCTTAAAAACCGACCGGCATTTTCAATCCTGGTACTTAAAAATTTGTTCATTGTGTTTTGTATTCCTATAAAAAGAGTTACGGCTGTTATCCCTATAAAGAAAAATTTCAGTTTTCTCCGAACGGCTTTTGATCGTTTCAGATAAAAGGAAAACTGGAAAAAAATCAAAAAGGAGAACACCATTGTCAAAATCCCGGAGCGTGATCCGGTAAGTATAATACCGGTTCCCAGGAGAACTGAGCCAGCAAAGTAACCAATCACATTCTTGTTTTCATCCAAGGCGGAGAGGAATTTTTCTCTCAGGCTTTGGCCAGTTTCAAAAAATTGAAGCTTGAGAAAGAAAAGTGCCAGAAACAATGGAAGTATCATCTCCAGGTAAAAGGCAAAATGATTGGAGTTCCCCAGTGTACCGGTTAGAAAACCCGCTGAAACTTCACTCTTATCAACTTCATGAAAAAAGAGAAAAAAGAGTTTGTTTCCCTGCAGGTATTTTACCAGTCCCAGGATGACCTGGAAGACTGAAGAAAGAATGAGGGTTTTTACGATAGAAATAATTTCTTTCTTTTCAAATTTTGTATTTATCATGACCCAAAAAAATATGACAAAAACCAAAAATTTAAAAACAAAAACCATTGTCTCAAAAGGAACCATTGAGATGGGAAAAAAGCCAGGAACGTGGTCTTTCAATTGGGTAAGATTGTGTACAGTCCTGGGAGAAAAAATCTTAAGCAAAAAAAGGGGCAGGGGAATCATTTGAAAGGCCAGGAATCCAAGGAATGCATAAAAAAGAAAACGGATTTTTCTTTCATACAAAACATGAGTCTCCTTTCCGGTTTGGCTCATGGCAAAAAGTGAAAAAACCAGGATAAGAATGTAAAACAGAGGTGAAAATACTCTGCCGACGCATCCAAACGGTAATGGAGATAAAAAAATAAATAGCTGCAGGAATATAATAATGGGTCTGTCTCTCATTTGAAAACGTATCGTAATGGATTTATCTCTCATTTAAATACACGGGTGATAAAATCAAAAAAAGATTTTTTATTGCCCGGCTCTATCATTGGCCCTATATCAGGAGGGGCACTGTTGCTTACGATAGCCAGGGGAATTTTTTCTACCATCATATCAATTTTCTCTTTTTCAATGCCGCGCAGTTTTTTGTAAACAAAGGATAAACCAGGAACCAGGAACTCCTGGTGGTGACTGTCTGAGGCAATGATATAGACCAGGTTGTGCTTTAATAGTTCCACGGATGCGGAATAGGCGGAAAGACCATAGTCCCCCCTGAGACTGCCGGCATCAATCTGTGTTAAGGCTCCAGCCTGGAGCAATTGATAGAGAAGATGGGGGTTTTGTTGAAATGCTAGATTTCTCTCAGGATGGCATATGATGGGGATAAAACCGTCAGTCACCAGCTCAAAGATATACTCTTCGCTGCCCGGGAATACGATGTCCGCGGGGAATTCCAGGAGAAAGTAGTTGCTGTAGTTAATGGTTAGAGCACTCCAATAGGTCTTAAGTTTTTCTCTTAAATCAGAGACAAAAAAGACTTCTGCCCCCGGCATGATTTCTATTTCTATATGGTGGTCTTCTGCACTTTTTTTTAATTCCATAAATTTGTGGTGCAAATGCTCAATGTGTTTAACCCGGCTGCTTTGACCGAAAATATGGGGGGTTGCGACGATAGCTTTTACCCCATCCTCCCAGGCAATTTTCAACATCTCTAATGACTCTTTCATTGACGAAGAGCCGTCATCAACAGCAGGAATAATATGAGAGTGGATGTCTATCATTTCTCATTTCAAACTTTCGTGTTCCTATTCTGATTCCTTTTCTTTGTATTTGTATGTATAGCTATAATAGGAATAATCGTACCCATACTCTTTCCGTTTTTCAGCGGCCCTGTTCAAAACCACGCCCAGGGTGCGGATATTGAACCTATCCAGCTCTTCTTTAGCCTTTTCAAGTTTATTTCGATGCGTTTTACCGGCCCAGGCTACCAGCAGCATGCCATCGGCATGCTTTCCTAAGAGTATCGGGTCCACAATGCCTACTAAAGGCGGGGTATCAATGAAAATAAAATCCACTTTTTCCATAAGTTTCTCTAATACAACGGGCATCACTTCAGAATCGATCAATTCAGCAGGATTTGGGGGCAAAGGCCCGGAAGGAACCACAAAAAGGTTGGGGATATGGGTTTTTTTAAAGATTTCAGGAAATTTGGCTCTTCCCACAAGAAAAGAGGAGAGACCTGGAGTATTCTTTATATTAAAAATTTTATGCATCCTGGGTTTGCGCATATCACCGTCAATAATCAGGACTTTTTTCCGCAATTGGGAAAAAGAGATGGCCAGGTTGACTGTGGTTACGGTTTTCCCCTCTTGAGGCAGCGCACTGGTAATACTGATTATTTTTGGTGGTTTCTTTGGGATGGAGAGCAGTATGGATGTGCGAATGGTGCGGTAATTTTCCGCAAAAGGAGATTCAGGCTCTACAAAATTAATCAGTTCAATATTCCTATTTTTTGGAGGTTTTGAAGAATCTTTTCTCCCCTTTTTATCTTTTCCATAATTATAACTATAATGGGAATAGTAGTAAGTGGAGACAGCCTTCGCTTTTGTAGAAGGGATAACCCCCAATGCTGGAATTCCCAGCATCGTTTTCACCTCGTCAGGACTCTTTATGGTTCTGTCCAGGTAATCCACAAAGAATATCAATCCGAATCCCAGGAAAAGTCCCAGGAACAGAGCCATTACCAGGGTCTTTTTTTTGCCTGAGTTGATGGGGCCCCGGGGAACTTCAGCCTTATCGATCACTTTTATGTTACTGGTTTGTATTCCCTCCAGCCGGGATGATAACACGGATTCATTCTGCTTTCGTACCAGGTAGTTCAGCAAGGAACGCATGTTCGTGACCTCAATACTCAGGCTTTTATAGTAGATGGCATCGGTATTGCTGTTGATCATCGCGCCTTTCTGCTGGTCCAGTAGATTCAGCAACCGCTCTTCCTTTGTCTTAGCAGATTGGAATTCGCTTTTGGCCTCCTTAAAGGCCTTTTGCGCGATATCGGCTGTTTCCTTCTGGATGCGCTGCTGCAGTGTCTCCATCTGGGATCTCAACTGCCTCATTTCAGGGTAAGAGGCTTTAAAAATCTGGGATTTCTTTTTATATTCCGATTCGAGGGAAGAGTACGTATTTTTAAGACTATTAATCAACGGGTCTTTTTTTACCTGGGGTAAATTTTCGTAACTCATTCCCTTTAATTCCTCGTAAATCGCCTCCTTATTGATCCTGTTAATCTGGGCGTCGGTATAGGCTTTATTCAAATCAGAGAACTTTTCCACAACAGTGCTGTCTTCCCTGGAGATGAAGAACAAATCTTTGCGCTTACCGTATGCCTGCATCTCCTCTTCCTTTTGAGTGAGACTTTGCCGCAGTTTTGTGATCTGCCTGGCAATATATTCCGCTGCCAGTTTGGAGGATTGGGATTTTATATCCAGGTTAAATTCAATAAATTTCATAAAAAGAAGATTGACGAGCTCAGCCGCAGCCTGGGGATTGGTGGATTGGTAACTGACCTGTACGAGCTGCGTATATTCCAGGGGCTCAACAAAAGGCCCTTGCATGGTGAAGCCAGGTCCATTCTTTCCGGGTAAGTTCCCCATGGAGGTGGAGTTGAATTCTTCCATTACAGATTTAGCCAGGGACCGGCTCTGGAGTATTTTGATCTGGGTATTAAAATACTCATTCCGGTACCCATAAAAAGTGGGTCTATTGTCGAACATGACGATGTTTTTCTCTGGCTCAATCATTAAAAGTCCAGTCGCTTGATATATAGGCGTTCTGGTTGAAACCTTTACATATGCGGCCGCGACCAAAAAGAGGGTAATTATTATCACAATATGGAGCCTGGGTTTGATAATTTTCCAGTATTTTTCGATATGGATCTTTTCATCCATCATCAAGGGCTCATTCATATTACTGTTACTATTAATATTCATTTTGTCTCCTACAAAACCATAAAACTACAAAACGCTTTCAGGGACATGAACGATGTCGTTATTTTTTAATATAAAATCAGGGTTTTTCCCTTTAAGAATTTTTTTAACATTCACTCTTGTTTTAACATCATTTCCATCTATTCTGCGAGTAATGGTAACGGCAGATTTGCGGGCGCGTTCTGCAAAGCCTCCGGCCTGGGCAATGATTTTGAGAAGGGTAATGGGACCATTTTTTTTTACTTTCAGATGCCCCGGATTTCTAACCTGCCCAAAAACATAAATATCAAGGTATCGTTCACCCGGTACATTGATGATATCTCCGGCTTGCACGGGAATATTCATCCTGGGATTTCCTTTGAGCATCAGTTCATCGAGATTTATCACCAGGGAACTGCTTTTACCACTTTTATACTGGCGGATAATGATAATGCGATCGGACGCGGTTTCGCTCAGTCCACCGGCTGTGGAAAGCATCTGCAGGAGTGTTTGTCTGCCGATCAACTCATAACTCCCGGGTTTTTCCACTTCCCCGATAATGGAAACCATCTTGCTCTGGTACTCTTTGATAAAAACAGTGACCTGGGCATTTTTCAGGTATTTCTTCTCAAGGAGGGCTGCCAGTTTCTTTTCCACCTGGAAACGGGTCAACCCGCCCACATCTACACTTCCCAGCAAGGGGAGGGTGATTGTTCCATCCTCTGAAATCCTGACGGTGATATTTAATTCCGGAACCTCAAAGACACTTATGGTAATCAAATCCTTTGGGCCGACATTATAGGTGTAATCTTTGGTTTCATTTTCTTGAGAAAAGGCAAACCCCATTATCGTGGAACCAGAAAAAGAAAGGGAAAGAATTAAAAAAATAAGTAAAATCAAAATAAATGTTTTAGAATTCATGAATAAAATAACCTCCGATAAAATCATGACTCCGGGAAAAATCCAGCACAGTGGAGTTCGAACGATACATATTGTATTCCAGACCAATTCCCATGTTTTTAAAGACTTTTAAACCAACGGAAAAAGTGGAAATATAAAAGTCATCCTGCCTGGTGTTATCTCCATTGGATAAAGACACATTTAAATTCTCATAGGATAATTTGCCGAATCGATACTGGTATCCTATTTTTATTCGTTTGGTTAAGTAGTATTCAACACCGGCTCCCGCAGATTTTTCATTGTACCGTTGGTCTTCTCCCCAGAATGAGTAGAAGTTGTCTACAAGGTATTGAAGATGGAACTTGAACCTTCTGAACAGTTCTATGGAAACCTTACCGGAGCCAAAGGGAATTGTATAATTTTTAGAGAAAACGCTGCGTGCATTAAACACTTTTAATCCAAATTGCAAAGAGCCTTTAATACTACTGATCTCGGGAAATTCAATCCCTAAAGAGAGTTGACCGCCGATCCCATTCCTAATGATTTCATAATCAAACGTATGTTCAAAATATTCATAGTTTAAAAATAGGCGGGTTTGAGTAAAAATGATTTTATTTAAATTGATTCCTGCCCTGAGTTCTTTTTGGTTTAAAAAGCGTTTCAGGTTATAATTCCCAAGGTAATGCTCATCGTCATATACCATTTTTCGCTGCTTAAAGTAGAAATTAATAAAAAAGTTTTCATGCCTGCCGTAATCCAAAGAGAGGAGATGTTCGTTTGTGCGCGTCCTGACATGGGCGCCAAATTCCGATGTGGGTCTTACCCTGATATAATCGTCACTAAACTGGTATTTCAAGTTAATCCTTCCCAAATAGGTATATAAAGCAGCTTTTAATCGATTATTAAAGGCTCGTTGATCTTTATTCTCTGCATAGAATGAGTAATAAGGGTCTTCGGTAATTGTTAGAATAAAGCGGTTCCCCAGGATAGATGAGACTTTCAGGCTAAGGCCCAGATTTGCGGTCCAGTCAGGCTCTTCCAGCTCCTGGTATGAATAAATATTTGATGAATAACCAAGATTATCTAAGGTGATAGTGGGAGTGATATAAAAAAAAGCTGCCTTTTTCCACGCCCCTTCAACGATTTGTTTCTTTATTTTAAAAAAATCATCGCCCCATATAAATAGACTTCCAGATCCCAAAAAGCATAAGAAAAAAATGATAAGCCGATGTAGTCTATCTTTTTTCATATAAATATTATATTAGATTATGGGGTATTTTTCAAATCCCTTCCTCTTTTATCTTTATTTAATCTCTATCTAAATCGGAATGTAAATCTGAATATGAATATATGTTATAGTTGTGTTGGGCTCTGTTCTGGTTCCTCCTTTATTTTTTTCCCGATGGCGAGTCCTATGGTGGTTCCGGAAATAATTGTCGCCAGGCAGCAAGGCCGAAGAAGAAAAAATAACAATCCCACGACGGATTTTTTTAATGAAAAAGAGATGGTGGTGGTTTTCTCTTCTACTATTTTAATTAAAAAATCGACCGTTTTGAGTTTATATATTTTATTTTTTGCCAATATAGTGACTATATAATCGCCTGCCGGAACATCGAGTACCTCGTAGTCTCCGGTGGAGTCCGTCACATTGGATCTAAACACCTGTCGATTCTTAACACCTTGCAGCACCACCTGGGCACCCCAGAGAGGGGTTTTGTCATCCGATTTATAGATAAAACCTCTTAAGTGGCCATTATTCTTCGTATTCGGCTCGTAAGTGTCGGTAAAACTTGCTATTGGCAGCGTAAAAAACAGGAACATCGTCAGGGTGAATAAAACGCCTGTCTTCTTATATATATACACCGATCTATTTCGCATCGAACCTCCTACTCATCAATATATTATATATTTTTTCTTTTGTCAATAAAAAAATTCTTTTGCCGCTTATTAGAGATGATAGCCGATAATGGCTGCAGCAGCCGCAGCAATGATTGCCCATATAATACAGGGGTTAATAATAAACAGGAAGAATCCTTTGTGTTTTTTCAACGCGAATGAGATATTTGTGGTTTTCCCTTCGGCGACTTTAATTAAAAAATCGATTTTTTTAACTTTATAGTCTTTATCTTTTCGCAATATAAGGATCATATAATCGCCTGCTGGAACATCGCGCACCTCATAGTCGCCAATGGTATCTGTGACATTGGACTCAAATACTTGCCCGGTCTCAACATTCTTCAATAGAACCTGGACACCCCACAGAGGGGTTTTGCCATCTTTTTTATAGATGAAACCTTTTATATGACCAACCCCCGGAGTTTCCTCAGCAACAGCAATACCTGGTGAGGGAAACAAAAGTAGTACAAATAAAGAGAGTGTAAACAACGTAATCGCATGTGTGTTTTTTAATATTTTTTTTCTCACTTACGCCTCCTTTTCAGAGAGAAAGAGACAAAATTTGTTTCTCCAGCGATCACTTCAAAGAAAAAGTCGACTCTCTTTATTTTATAGTGTTTATTATTCAGCATAATTTTTCCCTTGTAATGGCCTTCAGGTATATTTTCTAATTTGTATTCGCCTGATACATCTGTGACATTGGATTTGAATGCATTACCTGTTTTTTTACCCCTTACAAATTCTTCTAATATAAGCTGTGCGTTTCTGAGCGGCGTTTTCCCATCCGATTCATAAATGAAGCCTGTTATATGACCCACATCCTGTGCGTCCTGAGTATTGGGCTCGGAAGTATCGGCAAGACTTACCGTTGGCAGCATAAAAAATAGAAACACCGCCAGGGGACATAAAATCCATATGTTTTTACTTATGTAAAACGGTTTTTTTCTCATTAATCCTCCTTATGCGTTAAATATATTATATCTATTTTTTTTTGTCAATGGTTCCGTTTTTCTCCTGTGTTTTTGTCTTTTTAATCATTTCGTCCAGTTTGGACTTGGTTGCCTGATCGCTTATTTTTTGATAAAACTTCTGGCTTTGCTCCTTATTCTCCAAATAATGGTAAGACAGCGTCAGGTAATAGTAGAGATTTTCCCGCAAAGAAGGATCAATCGTAATAAGCATGGCTGTTAGTACAACTTTATTTAAGCTTTCGATGCAGGCCTTATATTTCTTTTTATTAAATTTAAGGATTCCATTGATGTAAAAAATCCTGGTATCATTTTCATCTATCTTTTCAAGTCTTTTTATATTGTTTTTAACAGCATTGAAATTGTTATCTTCCAGTTTTTGCAGGGTGTTCCAGAACAGCCATTCAAAGTTGTAATTTTTTATCCAGGCATCGGGTTCTTTTATCCCCTCTCTTATGAAAAGAGTCGATTGCAGGACTTTGGCATCGGTTTTTATGGATGGAGGTATGGAGAATGCTTTCAAATCGTTGATATCAACATGAAGTTCAGGCCCCATATTTTTTATAATTTTAAGTGCTTCGTCCAGTTTTCCCAGTTTAAGAAAAGCCAGGGAATAAAAAAAATAGAGCTCCTTTAAAATCTCTTTCTCATCCAGAAGACCAAATTCGGCAATTCTAAAACTCTCGACGGCATCCTGGTATTTACCTTCGGCCAAAAAGGTTTTGCCCTCCTGGAGCAATTTTTTATAAAAGGGGTCTGCAGCAGCAGACAAATAAGAGCCCCCTGCACAAAAGAAAAATATAGACATTAAAATCAAAACTAAAGTTGGTTGTATTTTCACATATTTCATCATTTTTTCCAGATTTAAGAGTTTAATATATGTTTATTTCAAAGTCAAGTCAACTAACTCCTCTTACAAATAATGAACACCGAATGTTGAATGTCGAATATCGAAGGGAAAAACCTTTAAAACCTCCTTTACTTCATCATTATTTGTTCGATATTCGTTATTCGATATTCGTTTTTCCTTACCTGCTTTTTGCTTTATGAAATAGGATGTTATTTAAGGCTTTAAAAAGATAGATCATGTCTGTCCGAAACGGGTGGTTTTTATATTTCTTCAAATAATTTTTCTCCGATTCCCACACCTCCTCGATCGATTTGGGCATATCTGCATAGTAGGGGGGAATCAATCCTGGTTTATGTTGGATTCTCTCCTTTTTCAAATCCTCAGGATACGTATCAAAAAACATTTCACTCAATGGCCTTATTCCCACCAGCTTCACATCCCTTTTGAGCCAATTAATCAACATGGGGAGCTCATCGATCCATAATCTTCTAAAAATCCTCCCCCATGCGGTAATTCGAAAATCATCTTTAATCTTTCCTTTTTCATCCAATAGGTTTTTAGTGTAAATGTATTTATGGATATATTCCGAATAAGGGTGCATGGTGCGCATTTTGTATATATAGATTATTTTACCCTTCATTCCCACTCTCTTTTGTTTAAACAAGAGTCCATAAGAGGGATTGGTATCATTCGCAGGTTCATTGACCTTTTGTACAATAAAGTAGACAAAATTATCCACACTTTCCAATGAGACGATTTCAAATCCGCAGAAATATAGACGGCCAAGGGCCTCTGCCATAGAAAAAACCCGGCTCCATCCCTTAGTCACTGCAAAATAGATCTTTTTCAAAAAGGGTAATTTGGGGAATACCCGCCTCCATATAAAATCAAGAAAATAAAAGATATTGGCGAGAAGATGGGGGTAATTGTTTATGAAATAGATAAATCGCCTTTCACAGGGTTCAAATTTACCAACAAAAATAGCCTGGTTTTTTATCTTTTGATTGACTTCTATCAGGTATCGATTGACCCTGCGGAAATTGTTCAGGGGATGGAGATTCATAAAAAATTCCAATGAATGGGGCGGTAAAATTTCAACATGGTAAGGATTACCGGAGTCAATCACCTCTGTTTTTAAAATATTGATGGTCTCAAGGTCAACCATCCGGTCAACAAATTGAAATGTCTCTGAAAATCGTTTTAGATAGACGTACTTTAATTTTTCACGGACAAGATGAGAAGAGGAGTTTTTCTTCCCTATGCGGATTTTTTTTCTTTTTCCCTTTTCTTTTTCCACCATATCCTGCATCATTCTGTTCATGCGCGAGGAAATGAGTGGAGCAGCAAAGGGTCTTATTTCTGGTATATCAATCTTTTTACGGAGATTATTCAGGTAATATAAGGATATCACCACCATCTCAAAACATGCATATATCCCGAGGGAACCGAACACGAGGAGGCGTGAAAATCCTGTTCTGAAACCAAAAATAAAAACAGAGGCAATGGAGAGTGTGATAAAATTCGATTTTACAAAAGGATAAATCATCCGAAAATATTTTTTTTCCTCCGGCACCTGGAATTTGTGTACGATCAAGCCGGTAAAAATCCACAGGAAATAAATTAACAGCAGTACTTCTTCGTAATTCTCTTGGATTTTAATGGTTCCTATTTTGAAAAAATGAACAACAAAAAAACTGACGGTTATCAATAAAAATTCCAGCAGAAAGAATGCGGCAGAAAATCCCCTCTTTATTTTCGCTTTACGATCCCTGGCTCTAAACAGGGGAAAAAAGTTGCCGGACAATAATAGAATCTCCAGAAGCAGAAAGATACCCAGGGAACCAAAAACAATGAACCTGGATAGGTTATACCAGTTTAAGCCATAGATAAAAAGAGATAACATGCCAATAAAAAACAGGGCAGAGGAGAAAAAGGGTTCCAACCGCACCATATACCCGCCTATATTTTCATTCTCATCTTTTTTTAGTTTTTTTGTCAAAAGGCCGGAGATCAGCCAGCAGGAGAAATAGAGGGGAAGAAACTTGATATAAGTACCTTCAAAATGTAAATGCCCTCTTTTTATAAAATAGGCCGCTGCAAAGGCAATTAAAAGCAGCAAGAAATCAATAAAAATCTTTAGCTTGTTATATCGCTGCTCTCTGGGCTTTTCAAAGTTATTTATGGTTTCCATATCTCTCAGCTCTTCTTAGTTACTAATTCTTTTTCTTCCAATTGGGATCAAGGTTAGAATCGATGAAAATATTATATTCATGGACTTCATGTCTGTTAAACTTATATCCATCAGGTAACACTCACCATTAACCTCCAATATAAGGTTATTATCTTTTCTCCTATTTGTCAAGTTAAAAATAATCACGCGCTCTACTTAATAGATATCTTAAATCTCTTATATTTATATTCGCAAGATCATTTTTAAGGGTGTATTTAATCTTTAAGATTCCTCCGCGTCTCTTTACCTTTTTTTTTTCTTTTCCAGGCACGCCCGGTATCCTTATGGTTGTATTTCTATATTTTGAAACTTGATAAGCATCTTTATGAATTAATTTATGTTTTATAAGTGTATTATAAAGATCAGAGCCCGGGATAGGTGAAACAAATCCCCAGGAGATATTTCTCAGTAACTTTTTTTTCAAAAGTGATTCGGCAAAGGAAAGGGTGTTATTAACTTCTTCAAGTGTTTCAAATTGAGGTTGCCCGTTTTTTTCCCAGGCATTAAACATCATAAAGAATCCAAATGTTCGGATTTTATATTTTTTTAGATACGTTAAACACCTGGTAACTTCATCAATGGTGATGGATTTATTGATACCTTTCAGCACTCTTTCATTTGCACTTTCAATGCCAAGATTAACAGACCAGCAGTTAATATCATTCAGAAGGCTGCATAATTCCTCATCGATCGGTGCTGCGCGTAGTAATGTTCTAAAAAAAAGATCCGTTAACCGCAAGTTTTTAATTGCCTGGCAAACGTCTTTCGCCCATTTTAAATTTGGATTAAATTCATCGCATATGAGATCAATTTCCCGATAACCTTTTGAATATATGAGTTTAACCTCTTCAGCTATATTTTCAGGGGAACGAAGTCTCAGCCATGGTATATTATGTTTCCATATTGGATTTGAGCAGAAATTACAATTAAACGGGCACCCCCTGGAAACGATGATACTCCATTGGGGGTTTCCTTTGCTGATAGAATGCCCGGTATATTTTTTTTCCTGGCATAAATCCCAATCGGGAAATGGTAATGTATCTAAATTTTCTATTAATTTTCTCTTCTGAGTAATTACAATTTCCCCATCGCTTCCTTTATAGGCAATGCCGGGAATATCCCGGTAATTTTTTTTATTGAGAAATATCGTATTTAGTAGTTCTGCAAATGTTTCCTCTCCTTCACCTAGAACACAGAAGTCTGCCCCGATATGAAGGCATTCCCCCGGGAAGATTGTGGGGTGAGCGCCTCCTGCAATTATTTTTAAAGTCTCAAATTCCTCCCTGACTTTTTTGATCGTTATAAGGGATTTTTCTTTTATGAAAGAGGCAAAAGAAATTCCATAGACATGAGGCTGAATTTTTCTGATACGATCGATATGCCCGTCTAAGGTTAGAAAGGATTCTAAATAATATATTTCAATATTGTCAACCTTTTTTTTAATATATGCAGAGAGATATAGAACACCAAAACTGGGGAAAGAGGCCCGTTGTCTTTGGTTTTTAACTACCGGAGGATCAGAAAGGATAATTTTAAATTTTCCCATTATCATTATCAATCGATGCGCTCTTCATTTAAATTTCCTCTTCGTTTAATTATAGAAATCTTCCCATTTTTTAGCAACGAGCAAAACCAGCAACAAAATATTTGCCCAATTATATTCTTGATCTCCCATTCTTTCGACCTATCAACTTATATCCTTTTCATCCGCCCATCTCCTAATCCTTTCAAGTATTTCTGATAACAAATCTTTTTATCATATTTTTTAAATTTTGACCAATTAATTCTTTAGCCCAGAATGCAAAATTATCATGCCACCGATGTGGATGGATATTTATCATAACGTTGTCAGGTAAATTGTTATTTCTAAATGCAAAAATTATCTCATCTGTTTTTTTAAAATTAAAATTAAATTTTGATATTACTTTGTCTCTTATACTAACATTAACCTTTTCTCCATTCCATCTTCTTCCCGTATCAGTAAAATAGGCCACCTGGTTATAATCAATATCAAGAAATGGCTCGCCAATAATTCCAAACTCATGATAATCAAATGTATCCCATAATTTCTTGCTGTCCCATTTTGATAAAGGAGAACCATGCATACAAATAGTATTAACTTCTGCAATCTTACGAAACTCACTTAATTCATTTTTAAATAATTCAATTCCTTTTTTCATATCTCCATTCGCTTTTGATACGACTTCATAATGATAACCGATCTCATGTCCTAAACTTGAAATTTCTTTTATTATCTTGGGATAAAATATTCTCCTCTTATAGCGAAAATAGAACGTCGATTTTATACCCAGACTGTGTTCCAATCGAGCAATTTTTAATGAATTCTTTACCATCCGATCGACATCATGTCTTAGAATAACGATTTTATGATTAACATTACTTCTAAGGTATTCAGAGAGTGTTCTAGTTTTATAATCCTTTTCCAGGACGACTGAATAGAGTTTTTTTAATTTGGTTAAAGTAAAATCCGGTTCCATATGCTTATAATCAAGGGGCAACTGAAAATAGCACTGTTCCCCTGGCACTTACTTGATTCTAAGTTGGTAGTCCGGGTTGGCTTTCATGATACTTACACTTTCCGGGTAATTTTCAACGAACCAACACATAAACTTTGTTACATCAATTTTATCAGCCAGCATTCTTTTTCGGCGTTCTTGATGGACCTGTCTCAATCCCGGATTATTAATTAATTCCCGTGTCTTTTCCAGTACTCCGGTGGAATTTCTAAAGCTATATAGTAAGCCGTACGTTTCCTGTTCTTCTAAGGTTCCTGCTGTAATACTATTAACATATATCGCCGGTGTACCCAGCATGGCACATTCCGATGCCATAGTCGCACCTTCACCCACAAAAAGCGCTGCAAATGCCAAAACATCATGTATTCTTTCCGGGGGAATTTTTATTTGAAATTGCTTTAAAGAGATGGGCAAATCGCACTCGGCTGACACAAAAACTTCAGCATATTGTGATAATTCATGCACTATTTCAGTTTTCATTTTTGGAGTAAAACCCGATTGCCCAACGTCATGACTCGCACTCCAGGAGACGAACCTTACAATTACAAATGGTGCCTCTTTTTTACGTTTCAAAATATCCAATATCGTATCATCGGGCTGAAAATAATCGGGGTGAAGATAGGCTAACTCATGGTAGCCTTTATAACGAATTTGTTTTTCTCCTAATTCTTTGTGGAAAGCAGTAGATACAAGGATAATTTTTGAGAATGGTTTATACAGCCTGATTTGTTCCATATTCCCGGTATCCTCAAAGGTAATATGTGGTTTTCTTATTATCCAGGCAACCTGGGCTGCATACATGGACCCTGCACTTAACAAAATATCAGGTTTGAATTTTAAAGTTATTTTAAGAAGCAAGAAATCAAATTTAATTAATCCCCATATTTTCCCGGCTATTTTTTTATAGGTTTTTCCGAATACGAAAAAATCAAACCTGTATGCTCTTAACAATTGAATTGTGACCTCTTTGTCCCTGGAAGTAAACAAAACCGAATGGCCTTTTTTTTGCATAATCCAGGCAAAATGTTTGAACAAGTGTACATGGGCAGGATGCCCGATGTCAATTAAAATGTTCATTTCTTTAATGCCCCTAAAATCTTCAGGCCAAATCTTCCGGCTATATACAAAGGTTTATTATTTATTCTCTCAAAACGTCCATATTTAACACGTTTTCCCCCAAATTTCGATTTAAATTCTCTAACACTGTAATCCTGGTCTGGCTTTCCAGCTCCCATAAAATCAAAATACTTCAATCCATTCTTTAAAGCATAATCGATGGGTGCCCAGGTCGCCAGCACACTGGGATAAACCCCTTTATACCTGCCATCCATTCCACAGATATACCATTCATAGATTGTTTTTCCCCTTGTGATCGGACACATGATCCCACCAATTATTTCCTTGTTATACTCTACAAGAAAGTATTTACCTATTTTCTCCTTACGGCTCATCTGGTAAAAGGTTTTAAAAAAAGACCAGTCCGGTAAAGGACGTCTAACTTTAGTTCTATATAAATTTTTCAAAATATGATAAAAATTTTTTACCTGTTCAAGTTCTACCGACTCGAGTATCTTTGCTCCTGATTGTAAACTTTTTCTCACCTGGCGCCGTTTGCTTCTGCTGATTCTTTTCTCAGTCTCTAAACGAGTGGAAGTGCCAACGATATAATTCAAGTGCTCCAGGTACTTGAAATCAAATTTCTTAAATACGACTTCATAAGATTTAACATCAAAAAAATTCCTGAATTGAATATAAATTGATTTGAACTTTACAATCTTAATTAATCCTGATAAAAGTTTCTCCAGGATTACTAACCTATCTGTTAGATCATTAACTTTTATCAAGGGACCACCAAAAATGATTGTTCTTGAGCTGAAATATCCCGGTATACCTTTCGACTCTTTTTGGATGACTGCCTGCAGGATACCGGCTGCATTCATACTTTTATTTACGGCAGCTAAAAAAACAGGTTCATAATTATTGGTTCCCTGGAAGAGGTCAAATGTCTCAGGGCTTTGAAAGACATTACCCTGTGGATGGTTAAAAACAAATTCCGACCATTCTTTTCGATCAATTTTTCTTACTAATCTATATTCTTCCATTTTTTTTACAATAATTACTTTTATCTCTTTCCATTTATTTTATTTGTGTCAATCTGTGGAATCTGTGGGATATTTATCTATTTCCTCCACGGGCTTTCTCGTAAATTTTTATAATCTTTTTTGCTATCACATTACTATCCAGGTGACTGATATGCTCCCTGCCATTTGTTCGTTTCCCAAAAGCTAGAGCCATTTTCAATTTCTCTGCCACATCCCCTGGCTCGAAAGTTGTGATATAGCATCCATCAGTTTTGCCAATCACCTCTCTCACATCCCCCACATCAGTAGACACAATTGGTAGATTACATGCCATGGCCTCCTTGACAACATTGGGAGAGCCTTCCCACAACGATGTCAATAAAAGTACATCAGCAGCATAATAATAATAGGGGATGAGTTTATAGTTAACACCAGAGACTATATTCAATTCAACATTCGGGTCATTAATCAATTGGAAGGCTTGTTCGGCTAAATGATAATTTTTTTCCCTTCTGTCCGGATTGGCTACAAAAATGATATGTTTTTTTTTGTTAAAACCTATCTTTTGTCTAGCCTTGTCTTTATCTATTGGTTGAAACACCTCAAAATTCACTCCATTGGGAATCACCAGGGATCGACTTAATATTTTAGATACTTTCATACGCTCTGCTTTGACAATCACAGCCCGCCAACAAAACCTGGAAAAAAAACTGATTATGAATTTCATTATTGTTTTAGCCTGGGTATCACTTCCCATCAGAGAAGCAACCACCGGACTACCACCAGCCAGGGAAGCCACTATCGCCGATAATGAGTAATGGGCGTGAATTAAATCGAAGGTATTCAATTTCAAAAACCTTCTCAACCGGAGAATATTTTGAAAGTAACCCACCAGTCCCCTGCCTATAACATAGAAGAATTCAACCTTAATCCCTATTCTTCTAATTGATTCCCCCTGATTTCGAACGATGGGAGAATCCTCGAATTTTTTATTGCCGCTACTGACAAAAAGAACTTTCATTTATTTCCAATGTAATATCTGACTATTATTTTTTATAGTATAATTTATGATATATTCTTCTGGAAAGTTTTTCAAAAATTGGAATATATATTTCTGGATCGGTATGTTTGATATATTTTTCAAATTCAGTAATATTCAGCTTAAAATCCTTGAGTAAAGATTCCAGTTCAATCGGAGGAATGTTATGTTTTAATTTTTCTTTTTCTATTTTTAAGGCATCTGCTCTGAAAATCAGTCCCTGTCGGATCAAGCCACTGTTATGAAATGTATGAGGGGTAATTCCAGGAATTTTCAAGGTATCTATGTAAAAGGGGATACTATGAAGGGCACAATCAAAATGTTCAAAGGTGTCATCCGGGTTCTGCCAGTTCATCTCTTTTTTGATAATTTCAATAATTTCAGGATAGGGGTGGTAAATATAATCATATATCCCAATACTCTGAGGAAAGAATCGCATCAATAATGTGCGCGGTAGTTGTAAAATATAGGCAATTTTATAGATCTCAAATCCCAGCCTGGCTTTTCCGAGATAGTGAAACCTGTGTTGGTTTTCGGTAACCCTTAGAACTCTTTTAAAGAAAAAAGGAGAGTTGGAATTGGAAATTCCGGTTATTTGAGATACATATTGGACTCGTTTCCCGGATCCTTTGATTATGAGAGGTATTTTAAAACGTTTGACGCCAGTTTCGATGCTAAAATTGATGCATCGCATGCAGGCATTACAGAATTCGCCTGTTTGTGTAAAAAATATTTTGAAAAGTCTAGCGGTATCTTCATGATTCATTCGATAAACTAGATGATCAACTTTAGTGCTGTTTAATGCCCGGTTTATATTTTGTTTTGCTCTCTCACTCATATATCCATTTTCAAAGGTAACCGCCAGGCATTTTAATCCGTACACCCTGGTACATAAATACAAAACATAAGTGCTATCTTTACCACCGCTTAAAGGTATTAAGCAATCATAAGGTCGTTTTAGCTTTCTGGCTGTTTCCAGAAGTCTGGTAAATTCAACTTTCTTTCTTTCCTTTACTAAATTCCAGTCACTGAAACTCTTCTCATATTGAAGGCAAAAATTACAAACTCCGTCATCATCGAATTGAATGCCCGGAACCGTTTCAGGTAAAATACATCTTGTGCATCTAATCATTTTTCGCTCATGAAAAAGTATTATTTTTATGATCCTTATTTCTTGTTATTTAAGATTTCAATGACATGATTCAGCCGTAAATCATAAGAGTTGTTGATGTTAAAATTTCCAGGCTCAAATATCCATTCTGAATCCCCTGGAATATATCGTCCTGGTTTTCCATCTATGATCATCTGGTGAGGATTTTTCGACCCCCAAAAACACTGCATCTCATTAACTAAAAAATTCCCGAGTTCCGGTTCAAAAATATCGATGGCCTGGCTTAAAAAACCACCTATCTCTGTCACTTTCTTTACAAAATCCAGGAGTTCTTTTGGGGGACTGTCCCAGCTAACCTGAGATGTGCCGCTTTTTATTTCACCCCTTGTTGCCAATTTTTTGTGTCCGAAAAATGAATCACCGATGCGCACACACCGCCACTCAAAATCGCATTTTATATATTCCTGGAAAATAACAAACCATCTCTGGGGATCGGTGATAGAGGATGCTCTTTTATTTTTCATGTACTTTACAAATCCTGGAATATTTTTCAAGCGATTTAATGTTCGTTTCCCGAAATCTCCTTTTCTCACATTCGGTCCCCATTTCCTGGTAATTCCTTTATTTGAAAACGCGGTATCGATGTATTTTTCTACATCTCTTTGTTTTCTCAAGATTCGTACACCTGTTCCGGAGGCTCCGATTGCTGTCTTGGCAACCATTGGCAGCCGGCATTGGCGGGAAAAATCCATTGCTTCATTTTTATGATAAAAAATCCGGGTCCAGGGGTGGGGGATTTGGTTGGCCTCTAACCAGTAAGAAAGCATTCTCTTGTTTTCATAAATGAGAATCTCTTCATACGTGGGGTATATTTTCTTTCCCAAAACGTGATTTAGAATATAAATCCGCTCATCATACAATTGTTTAAAAAAACTGACTGCACCGGGAGGGCGGGCCAATAACATATCAAATTCTTCTGCAAGACTATTTTCCAGCCAATCGGATTTGGTTATATTGATGACCTTATATCTCACTTGATCCTTCATCTGTTCACAGGCCTTTATCCAGTCTAAATGATCCTGTTCATTCTCATTTCTCAGGATAGCAAAATAATAACTCATATTGACCTTAACTCCGCTTCGCTCCACAATCGGAACGATGGAATAATTTTAAAAACCATATTGCTAACAACAGCGAATTCATGGTAGATAAAAATTGAATAATTTGCTAAAAAAGATTGGGTTTGTAAATTTACGCCAATATTTTTCGTTAGTTTTGTGGTCATTGTTTTTGAATCGGTTTAATATATCTTCTACATTCATAAAATTCCTTATTATCTCAGAGCTACGTATGATCTTTAATTGATTGCCAACATAACGCTTCATCCAATCATCGAGGGAAAAATTAACAGGATATTGATGCCCTGTAAAGGTTTTCCTTATCAATCTTTTTGCTAAAAATATCAGTCTATTATCTTCTACAAATTCTTTTGGTGTGTAGTACCCTTGCCTGGCTAACGGGATACTTGCCAATCGAGGGAATAATTGATAAATAAGGTGGCAATATAATTCATGACTATGAATACGTTTTATATAATTTCCAAATAGAACATTCGAATACATAAAATTATATTTTGAGCCAAATATTAATCGAAGAAAATCGACATCAAGGTAAACCGGTACCGGGTACCTTTTGTAGTTACCGAATAAATTCATATCCTGGGCATGATAGAGACCGGCAGCCACTAAAAAAGTGAGAAAAAACTCATTCATTCTATGTTCGATCCCGGAGAATTTTTGATTTGATAAGATATTTGCAATCTTATCGACGTCTATGTTATCCACCTTTAAAAAATTCTTATCAAGATAACGAATGATGAGTCCTTTTCTCTTTAACCTCCTATTTATCCAATCTTTCGTAAAACCAGTCATTATTATCCCATCATAGAAAAAATTTCTTATCAGTTCCCCTCCCATATAACCACCAAAAAGAATTTCATTATCCGGTTCATTAGAACTTGTGTTTGCCACAGCAAAAAGCCTGTGAGCACGGTGAATATGCGCGATAGAATTTCCCTTATCGACAATTTCATCCGCAAGGTTAGCAAACCATTTAACCGATGGTTTTACAAAATGATTCTTGTAATTTAATCCACAGGCGTGAGCAACTTTTTTAGCAGTAATAACATCCCCGGAAAAAGGGTTGCCATAGGAGAATGTACCAGGCTTAATACCTAAGTGCAATAAAGCGGCAAGTATTGTTCTGCTGTCTAAGCCTCCGGTTAGAGTTAATGAAATTTTACCAGGATTTAAATAATCAATATATGATTTTATGATCTTTATAAACGTTTCGGAAAAACTATTATAAGAGATTTTTTTGATTTTTTGACTCAATAATTTTTCACAATTCCAGTATGAATCAACCGTTATTTTCCCATTAAAACATATTTTTGAAGAGGGTTTCGAGTAAAAAACATCTTTTAAAAATGTAAGGCCGTCGATAAATTGATTCATTAACGTATAAATTGCCAAATTTTCATAATTAACTTTACAGGATATGTTATCGGATAACAACTTGAAGCGGTTTGAAAAAATAAAACAACTACCTTCAACATAATAAAAGAATTTCTTAATCCCAATTCTATCGTTAAAAATAAAAAATTCATTGCCTTTTATTATTATAACCACAAAATTACCCTTGATATAATTTATAAGTCCCAGGCGATATCTCAAATAAAGTTCTTTTATGAATGGTCCGGGGGTATAACTGGAAAACTCCTTCGCACAATCCAACCGGGGGAGCACATACCCATCGATTATTACAGAAATTTTATCGCCTTTGAAATCGAAAAAATAAATGCCATCGCCTTTGTGATAAAGTCTGAATTGCCTGTTTTTTAAAATTAATTCGAATCCGGCTATCTCAACAAGCTCATTACTTGTGATTACCCATTCACACATTTTATCTCCATCTCCAGGATTTACACGATGGTTCATCCTTTTTTCACAAAATCACGAAATGAATATTTCAACTTTTTTAAATTTTTTAAGGAAGAGAGTTGAATAAAGGGGTTCCTGTAATAACCAAAAAAGTATTCGATCAAACGATCAAAAAAAGCCTCCTTTATTCTTATAATCCAATCAAATAGCTTAAATTTATGTTTTAGCTTCATCAGGTAAAATTTATAGGAGAGGTTTCTCCTTATATTTTTTTCCGTTAAAACGACTCTATTACCGATTAATTCTTTGGTTGGAATTAAGCCGGTGATTTGTTTCACTTCATTCAAATGAACGATCATGCTTTGCTTTGTTTTTAATTTGAGACTCCTTAATTTCCCTTCAAAAATAAAATCTCCAAAACATAAAGAACCCAAACTATAAAATATTAAGCCATCCTTATATTTTTCAAACGGTTGCAATGTATGGGGATGATGTCCCATAATCACATCAATCCCGGCGTCGATTAATTTATGACCGGCCAAACGCTGGTATTTCGTTGGATAAAAACTGTAATCCATCCCCCAATGTATTGATAATATTATCAAGTCACATTTATTTCTAATATCCCCGATCTCTTTACTGATTTTTTCCTCATCAAAATAGTTAATCAATGTATCCGAACTTTCCGGAATCATAGGGTGAGTATCTTTATGAACATAAGCAAGAAAGCCCATCCGTTTATGGTTCTTTTCTAAAATAACAGGCTCTAAATGAGCTTTCTTGTATCCTGCTCCGGTGAATTTTACACCTGATTTTTCCAACCATTTAATTGTATTTTTTATACCGCTTTTATTTCCATCAAATATATGATTATTGGCCAGAGATACGGCTGTAAGATTTAAACCTGAAAGCGTTTGATCGTAAACATTTTCAGTAGAATATAGAATTACGCCTTTGCTCTCTTTCAATTTATTTGGCCCTCTGTTGCCTTGAAGAGGGGTTTCCAAGTTTGCAAACACCAGGTCGGATTTTTGTAAGATTTTTTTTACTTCATTAAACCGTTCCTTATTTTCCCCCGGTTGAGAAACAAATAGCCCATTCAGTGCTATATCACCCAGCAACGATATAATTAAATGGTTACTATTCATTTGAGTATTTTTTTATATAAATCGAGATAACGATTCGCCATTTTTTGGGAATCAAACTCATTTATTATTCTTTCTCTTCCGGCCTCTCCCATTTCTCTTCTTTTTTTTGTGTCATTCAGCAATAAATGAATCTTTTCTGTTAATTCATCGACTGCGAAAGGATTGATAATATAACCGGTTTCATTGTCTACCACGATTTCTTTGTTACCACCGCTGTCAGTGGCAATTACCGGTTTGCCTAAAGCCATATACTCCATAATCGAGTTGGATATCCCCTCTGCATGCCCTTTAGTATTGCTGCACAGAATCCCTATGTTAAATGTATTAATAATCGATTCAACATCGGGTCGATGTCCCAAAAATTTTATGAAATCAACAAATTTAGAGTTAATTGTTTGTCTCATTTTTTCCAGTTTGGGCCCGGACCCGACACATAAAAAAGTCACATCTTTTCTTTTTTCTAAAACAGAACCGGCAGCATTTAGGTAGGTTTGATAATCCTTGGAATCAAGAAAATTAGCAACCATACCAACTACAAATTTTGTTTTAATAGAAAAAATTTTTTTTATTTCATCTGAGCACGATATATTTTTTAATCTTGAAAAATCAAAACCATTATAAATACAGTAATTTTTTTCCGATGGTTTTAGATGATGGCTTTTTAGACCTGCCGATGAGTTTGTTACATTCACATTTGCAAACCGCAGTATAAATTTTGACACAATCCATAACTTGCTGAACGGTTTTACCGGAACAGCATATCTTATCGAACCATTGACCCATTTAATCCCCAGTAATTTAGCAGTAGGTAAAACGTACAATGACGCCATTGCACCCCATGAATGAATAATATTAGGTTTCAATTTTTTACAGATATTAAACAGTTCGTAAAAAATAGTGATTTTTTTTTTACTTTTGCAAGATAAAAATTTTATTTCTACACTTAAATTGAAAATTTCCTTAAAATGAAAATTTTCACTCAATAGTATTAACACAGCTTTAATATCCTTCTCTATTGATATCCCTTTGAGCAATTCCACCAATTGACGCTCTTTACCGCCAGCCTGGAGAGAGTCTATTATAAAACAAACTTTCATCTGGACTTTCTATCAAGATCGATTAAATAATTTGATAATTTTCTATAAGTTGCTACCATTGAGTATTTCGTTGATACAAATTTAATACACTCTTCACTCATTTTTTTTCTTAAATTGGGATCAGTTAGAATTCGTACAGCATATTCTGCCATTTCTGAATTACTATCGGTTATAAATCCATGAATTCCGCTTTTCATTTCAATGCAATTCAATGCATTATGAGTCCCAATAACCGGTACTCCCAGCGCCATAACTTCGATGATTCGGGTTCTGAATCCCCCTCCACTTCTTAAAGGTAAAATTAAGAGAGCATTCTTTGATATCACATTGGTTAGGTCCATAACAAAACCATGTATGAAAATATTTTTCTCATTATGTAAAGCTTTGATTTCTTTTGGAGGCTTTGAACCCACTACATTTAATTGTAGTTTGGGTTTAAATTTTTTAATTTTGGGTAAAATTTCATTATATAAAATCCAGAAAGCCTCTTGATTCTGGAAGGAAGACATAGAGCCATAAAAAAGTATAGAATTTTTTTCATAACCCCTTACTCCAAATTGGAGGAATTTAGATAAATCCTGCCCAATAGGTACTTTAATATGAGCCTTATCTGAAAAATTTTCTCTAAAAAATTGGGAATCGAATTCCGAAACCGATATAATTAAATCATTAAGTCCAGTATACTTTAATTCCAATGCTCTATATTTTTGAATTTTTTTATATTCTGATTCCCATTTTCCTCTTGATTTTAACTCAAGCTCATATTTTTTGAAATTAACATCTATTGTATCCAACACAAAATAAGGCTTATACAACATACGATTATAAAAAGAGCATGAATACCAGAATTCACAAATAATAATATCATACCTTTTTGAATTGGCTACTTTTGCAATTCTCTTTTGTAAACTTAAAATTGAAAAATAAAAAAAATCATTGGGGATTAAATTGAGTTTAACGATACCAAATTTAATTCTATAATAAATTCTTTTAAAATAATTTTGTTTATTGGGTGCTAAGATAGGGTAATATTCATTACAAATGTCCTTTATTTTCCCAACATATTCGGGGAATAAGTGAGACCTGTCAGGTATCCTGGCAATCACATCAACATCGTGATCTTGAGATAAACCTTTTATAATATTTATCATTCTAATTTGAGAACCCATTGTTATCGGATAAATAGGACCGGGGCAGACAACTAAAACCTTCTTTTTATGCATTACAGAGTTTTTTATAAATACTTATAAATTTTTTTGCGATATTCGGCCAATGAAAGATTTCCTTCGCCATCTCTCTATCCATTTTCCTGATTTTGATTTTTCCGTTTAAAATCTCAATGAACTTTTCTTTCCATTGCTTGTAGTCATACTTGTCAACCAAAATTCCGGCATTATGCTGCTCCAAAACATCATCAACTCCGCCAACTTTTGTACATATCATGGGAATCCCACAGGCAATTGCCTTTATGACTGAAACCGGTCCACCTTCTGAAGTGGAAGCTGAAATAAAAAAATCAGTCGTTTGATATAAATCAAGTAAATTTTCATCCAACAGATATTCTAAAAAAAAGATCTTATGCTTTTTTGACAAATCACCAGCGATATTCCTGAGATAATTTTCGTATTTAGCTTCACCATGTCCGGCGATCAACAATTTAAAATCGTAGTTTCTCTCCTTATCAATTTCAGTTAATATCTTAATAATTTGATCAATTTGTTTAAGTCTATTAAATCTTGATGTCATTGAAAATATTAATGTTCCATCTTTTATATTGAATTTTTTTTTTAACTCATTTGAATTTCCAGGGATCCAAAAATTAAAATCACACCCCATAAAAATTCTCTCAATCCCAATATTATTGTATTTTAACAGAGATGAACAGCTTTGAGAATTATTATAAACAAAGTATACTTTTTTGTTTTTTAACCAACAAAAATGTTGTTTCAAATATGATATATTTGCGAATATATTGGATCTCAATCTTTTCATTTCCATATCTGGAGTGGTTATTTTACTATGAAATTCAATCACTTTTGGTATTCTAAAAAATCTTTTTTGAATTTTATTATTGAGCCAACAACCAGGGGTATTTAAATGAAGTATCAAATTTCTTGATTGTAGTTCTTCAAGAGATTCTAACATCTTTTGAGATGAAACTGTATTGATGGTCTTTATACCAAGAATTATTTTTATAGTATTTGCAGGAAAGGATTTATGAAGTAATCCATTCACAAATCTGTAACCATAGATTCTATCTGCTCTTAGATCCGGCTGCCATACTTCATAATCAAATTCATCTGTGATTTTAAGAATTTCATTACCAAGCAGATCAGGCCAATCATATCCCCAAATTCCTACCCAAGAACCATCTGGGGTATTCCAGTTAATTGATGGTTTGTTCCCTTTATACAAACCATAGGCAGGTGAATGGGGGATAATATTTACAACTTTGATTTTAGTCATTACTATTGAAATCAGTTTGTTTATCACACAATTAGGAAATCAGCGGTTTGCAGAAATTCTTGAACATAATGCTTATTTATTTATCTGAGTATCAATGATGATCGAATGAGTAAATTTAACAACATCATTATCTTTTTCAAATAAATATCTTCCGAATATTATATTAAAAATTCGAGTCTTATACCTTAAATCAGGTATATTTCCTTTAATTTTCAAAATTCTGAAACCAGCAGCCTTTAATAATTCAACCAGGTATGGCATATATATGATTTGCCAATGAATTCTCTCAGTATTCACATGGTAACCCGCTAATCTTCCATTTCTTAAAAAAAGTAAGCGACCTGCTATGCTGTGAATATTGGGAATTGACAAAATTAAATGACCGCCATTCTTTAATATCCTCCCTGATTCTTTTAAAAAGTGAGTAATTCCATTTAAATACTGTAATCCTTCACAGTTGATTACATAGTTAAAAGAATTATCCAAGTAGGGCATTGAGCCGTTCAGGTCAATTTGTCTAAAATCGATTTTATTTTTGTCGCCCATGAAATAATCATTAAGGTCACAGGCCGAAACCTTATAACCTTTAAACAGTAGTACCTGGGAAATCATCCCCCTGCCACAGCAGGCATCCAATATTTGCTGATTTTCACCGGAAATACTTTTGATTATTTCAGCCCAACAGTAGAAGAGGGGGAATCTACGATCTCTTTTTTTAAAGGGGATGTTTACCATCCTTCCCATTTCGTGGAACGGTGGTTCATAGGTGATTCCATTGACGGTGCCATTCCAGGGAACCTTTTTTAATTGATCGATCGTCAACGTGTCCATATATAATTTTTACCCTCCTACGTAAAATTTAAATCGGTAGGTCTGATTCAGCATCAGTTTGCCGATCGCAATGCGGTTTTTACAACAGGCAATGTTCCTGTCCGGTTTGATAATATGTACAGGGGAGGCATTCACTTTCATCCCCAGGTTTTCCATTGAAGTATTGTTTCCGTTATATACCCGGGCTTCATATATTTGAGGCTTTCCTCGCTTCACCTGTATATGTACCTGGCAGGCCGTGGTTTTCTTGAAATGCTCCCATATTTCCGATATTGTGGCCACCCATATATGTGTTTTATTTGCGCCTTCTTTTAACAACGTAAGCAGTTTTTCAAAATTTTCCACCTCTTCTCTGTAAAACACGTTATTGGGGTGCATCCATATATTAAGCGCACACTCCTTTTCCACGAATCCATTTATTTTAGCCCTCAGGAACTCGAATTCCGGGATTCCAGGGTTAAAATTTATTTCCGACATGTAAAATAGGTTTGAATTTTCATATGGTATAAACCCGGTGTTACAGGATTTTCCAATACGGCTGATGCAGCGGGTCACCAACTCAATACCATTTTGCTCCAGCAGCCGGAGTACCGGGCCGGATAAATTAATATCCCTGGAGGGCTGCCCTCCAATTTTGAGTCCCGGGTGTGCTTTTAATCCTAAATTGTAATAATATCTATACGTATCCCCCGAATAGGGAAAGGCCAGGATAGTGGCACTCTTGAATCCGTTTTTTAGGGCGGCTGACTGCCAGTCTGATATATCGGTGCGGATGTTCTTTATGGATTCAAGGGCCATAAAGGGATGGGAAAAGGTATGACATTGGATGTCTTCTCCCATTGATCGGAGTTTTTCTGCTTGATCACCCATATACCAGTAGGGATACTTCTTATAATCTCCATAGGGCTCCTCTGAAAAGGTTGGGATATCCCGCCTCCACGTCATTGAATTTGGAAATCCTGCCTCTCGTGTAGCATAAGGTAGGGTCTGGTTGATGCGGAAGGCACCCCGGGTTTTATTCCCTTTGAGTAAAACGTGGCCTGTGGAAAACCAGGTCCCATGGATACGGTATTTTTGAAAAATCCCAATAATATTCTCTGCGCCGAATCGATTGGCGTAACCTCTGCCGTAAATACCGGACAGATCTCTATGTGTTTTCCTCATGGCATGATACGTCCGCAGCAGCCTCTTCTTGAAAAGAGAATAAAAACCAGGATTACCGGAAACAGCAGAGGTTTCATAATCAAAAGAGATGGCCACAGCTGATCTGTAAAACCCCGAATAAGGTGTTATAGATATTTTAATTTCTTTCTGGGGATTCATAAAATCTTTTCCTTTATTATTCTTTGACCTGATTCCTAATTTCTGATTTTACATAAACTGCCATTTTCTTAAAGTTAAGCAATTCCCGCAGCATGAGCCAGTCTTTTCGATGAATCAATTTGAAAGCCATAGCCAGGCCCCAGTACCCGGAAAAATAGAGCACGGCAAAAAGCATTTTCAGATACATCTGGAACAGGAATTCCTGGTAAATCCAGAAAGCGATTATTGAAAAAACAGTTCCGAATACCAGGAGCCGCAACCCGGGAAGCACATCTATTTTTTTTATCTTAACCCGAACAAAAAAGATAAAGAGGCCCCCCAGGAACATATTGGATATCAGCAGGGAAGCTGCCAGTCCGGTACTACCCAGGTTCAAAAGTCCCGGGGAGACCAAAAAAAAGGTCAGGGACAAAAAAAGCAAAAGATTGACGATATACAATTTTGCTACCAGTTTGAACATTCCATTTCCCGTCAATGCGTTTCCATAAGATATAATAAAGGTAAATACGAATGCGGAAATGTTTATAATGGACAGAACAGGGATGGTTTTGATATATTCCTTTCCCAGCACTGTATTCACAATTACATCAGAATAGATGGACAGGGCCATGGCCACAGGGAATATGAATGATAAAGAAAATTTTTCATATTTTTTAATAATAGAATTAATTCTATTAAAATCATTTTGAGAAAATGCTTTAGAAAAGGTTGGGAATAACAGTAAACCGACAGATGATCCAATCATCAGTATAAGACCACCTATTCTAAAACCAGCCACATAATAACCGACCTCTGCAGAATTGGTTAAATATTGGAGGAAAACTTTGTCTACATATTTAGTAAAAGAATCAACAATATTAGTAATTAGAACCGGGAATGATATCAAAAAATAGAGCTTTGCTAAATCTCTATCGAATTTTCCAACAATATAATTCTTGAAAAGGATGATATAAACAGGCGTAATTACAATAACAGCTATCAGTTTAGAGAAAGCGATAGCTAAAGCCCTGTATCCTAATAGGACAACGATCAGCCTGAGTGACTGAAATATTAACAGCTCTATAAAAGCAGGAATATCCTGCTTTGCCTGCTCGGTTTTTGACATAAAACTCGCCTTAAAAACATAAAGAACTCGACTTAAAGTGACTGCAATCAATGTAACAATGATAACCTGTTCGTGAACAGGGCTTTCAAATTGATAATAAAAGATATATTTTTGAGACAAAAAGAAACCCAGCACAACAATAAAAAAAACACCGACAAGAAATGCCTGAATTCGTATAAAGGTGCCGTTGCATGCCGCCTCATCCTTGCCTTCTGAAACCAATTTTATATGTGCTGATCCTACTCCAAAATCTGAGATAAAGATAAACATTGAAACAAAGGCTGTACCAAAGGCAACGGTTCCCAGTACTGTAGCACCTGCAATCCTTGCCACAACAATAGTTACTGCAACCTGGATAAATTGCATAAAGATTTTTGAAGAGTAGCTGAAAATTAATTTCTGTGCTAACATCTACTTCTCCGGCTCAATCCGCTTAATAAATTTTGCCGGAACCCCACCAACAAACGAATAAGGTTTCACATCCTTTGTTACTGCACTGTTAGGGGCAATGATCGAATGATGACCGACCGTCACACCTGGATAAATAGTACAATTACAACCGATATAAACATTATCTTCTATAATTATCGGGGCAGTGGGCCGATATTTTCTGTCTTTTTCTTTTAAAGGGATATTATTTAAACACATTTGGGCGGAAGAGTGAGTCCACAAACCAGTGGAGGGGCCTGCGATGTGTACATAGTCACCTACTGTAATGGAGTCACTAAAATCTAAAATATTATTCAGGCCCACATAAGATTCTTTCCCTATGATAATTTCGCCTTCTCCATACCCGGTGCAAATCACCCTGGCTTCAATACAGGAATTTTCTTTAACGGTAATGTTTGAAATGACCGCATGATTCCCCACGCTGACATTGGTTTCAAGCACAACCTTCTTACCCAATTTGCAAAAATCCTCCAACCGGTTTTTCCCTTTTAAAACAGCATCGCTGGCGATGTAACATTCCCGACCGATATAATTGTCTTTCCTGAGTTTAAATCTCCTTATGGATTGGAGAACAAACTCTTTTAATAAATATTTATAGTAACCTAAAACCATTTTGCCAATCGGGTGATTATTCGAAACGCAGCCGGCCTTCTTGAAATATAATAAAAAGGGGCCACCCATTTAGAAAAGCCATACTTAAATCTATCGATATGGGGCTGCTTCTTTTCATCAACATAACAAAGATCATAAAATTTTGATCCATTTAATTTAGACCATTTAATCGCTTCCCATTGAAGTAACTCACTTTGCCCAAGATTATATCTGTTTGGGGAGCTTGCACCCTGCCAATACACACTAAAAATCCTATTTCTCACAATAATAACTCCTGATAAACCGGCTCCATTTCTTGAGGCTATCATACATACAGCTTTATTAGATTTGAAATATTTTTTTAATATCTCAACATAGAATTCTTTGGGATTAATTTTAATTCCAACACGTTTATTTGTCTCTGTCATCATTTTATAATATTCTTCCATACCCCTATAATCTAAAAAATTAATTTTTATATTATTATTTAATGCTTTTCTTATCATATTTCGACGTTTGGAATCGATCGAATATTTCCAGATGTAATCCAATTCATCTTCCAGATCAATTAAAAGAGTTTTAAAAGTTTTACTAAAATCTCTTTCGCGAAATTCATTGTCATAGTCCGGTCCGGTCCAATAGGTTAGATTTTTTAAACCCCTAATTCTTGAGAATGATTTTTCACATTTTGGTTTTATCTCTTCTGTAAAAAGCCAACCGCCATAAACAACTTCCGAATGTCGTGGAGCTGAATATAAACAATTTTTAATTCTATGGATCGGGCAAACGCCTAAAACCCTGTTCTTTTCCATTATAATCCAATAAAAAAAAACTGTTTTAAAATATTTACTTACAATATTATTCCAATCCACTTCATGAAATATAGTAGAATATTTATGTTCTTCGATGATCTTATTTATTTGCAGATCAATTTCAAGGCTCGTATTGTATTTATAGTTAATCCTTTTCTTCATCGATCCAAAGATATCTTAATTTTCTCGGTACACGATTTGAAGATGGATTTTTCTATTTCTATGTTAAACAATCCCTGCTGACCCGGAGTTTCAGCGGGTTCACCGTTTACGTAATTCCTAATAAAGGATTCTATCGAACTAAAAAACGTATACTCATAACCCCTGGAATAAACACCTCTTTTATAATCCATGTCGACCTTTTTTATTTTTTTTCTACTGAAAAAAGTTAAATTTCCTGTTGTATCAAACATGTTAATACCGTTCAGTGTGATGGCTCCACCTTCAAATACAGCCTCAATGGAAAGAACAAATGAATTTAAATTATAAAAATAGGACGAATTAACAACACCCACAGCACCTGTTTCAAATTCACATGTAACCGAGGCATTAATAGAAGGCACATATAGAATGTCTTTATCATACAATGACCAATCTGTATTACCAAATATCCTTATTGCGTCATCATTCTTAAATGTGCCGGAAATGGTCTTTATCTTTCCTCCCAAGTAGGATAAAAGATCAATGGCATGAGCATAACTCATGGCATGGACATTGATATTGAAAAATGATAGCCCTCCCAAAGCTTTCTGTTCTATTACTTCTTTTATTTTTTGAATACCTGGCATAAATCTATAATTATAATTAACTGCTAAAATTCGGTTAAACCGGTTTGCAGTTTCAACCATCTCTTTTGCATGAGAATATCGAGTGGCCATCAATTTTTCACAAAAAACGTCAACTCTATTTTTTAACAAATATATTGCCGGTTCATAATGGGCCCACTCTCTTGAACAGATGGCAACAATATCAGGTTTGCCATGTCTAACTAACTCTTCAACAGATGAATAAGCCTTGCAACCAAATCTTTTGGCAAATTTGTCACTCTTTTCCCGATCGATATCAAAGTCTCCGATAATTTCTGTATTATTTAGCCTCTGGAATCCCGGTGCATGCATTTCAAAACCAGCCCAACCGCAGCCAACTATTCCAATTCGATAAATTTTCTGCGGATTTTTAACAATTATTACACTTTTTGGCTTTGAATGAAAAACTTTATATTTCTTTAATCTATATGCTTTATGCCATTTTCCATCGTAAACATAATCCGGTAATGTTTTCAATATTATAGGTTTAAATTTCTTCAAAAATAAAAAGACCTTTTCGTGTCTTTTAATTTCTGATTTAGGGTTATTTTTAAACCTTTCAAAAAACTGGTATAACTGATGCGATTCTATTTTTAATTTTAATGGTATTTTATCATTATGAAATAAAGAACAGCAATATTTATCTGCAAATTGCAGCTCTTCAAATTTTTTCTTTTCGGAAAAGTCATGGTATTCCAATTCAAAAATAAAATAGCCATGATACTTCTTTTCCTTGATAACTTTAAAAAATTCAATAAAATCCCCATGCCCTTTCCCGGGAGTAAACGAGATATCATTTCCAATTGCATCTCTAAGATGTATATGATTAATTTTGTCAATACCGATCTTATTAATACCATCTACAATTGAATTTCTTTCCCCTTTGATAACATGACTGGTATCAAAGGTACACCTAATTTGCTCGCAATCGAGTTTCTCATGGAAATTTTTTGCTTCATCTATGGTTTCGGTCAACGTACCCACATGAGGTGTTTCGACCGAAATATAAATATTTCCCTCATTCGCCTTTTTTGATATTTCAAGTATATATTTTTTTACACATTCTACGTTTTCAAGCCATTTATCCGAATCCACTTTTATTCCTGTTGGCAGGGTAATTAAAGGTGCATTTAAAAGATTTGCTATCTGTATACATCTATTTATAAAAAATGACACCTTTTCAGGATCATCTCTATTATAATAACCGGGAAATATATTTAAACTGGCCACTTTAAGCTCATACTTTTCTATTAATTCTTTTAATTTTTTATCATCCTCACAATTTGTATTAAGAGGAGAATAGTGAGGGCAAAATTCTGGTGGAACAATCGATAAATCAATGATTTTAAACCGCGATTTTCCGATCCTGTCCAGGGCATTTTCCAGGCTCAGTTCCCTGAATAATAAGGTCGATAGCCCAAATCTTTCTTGTTTTAGAATCACAACTTATCCCCCGGAAGTATCTAATCTTAAACTTTTATTGAGTAAATGATTGGAAAAATCATTGAATTTTTGCACTCTCAAACCAGACTTTGTTCATCGTTATTTCCGTATAGGCCAACAACATCGTGATAAGGCAAATAGCACCATAGCCAAAAGAGAAAAAATCATAAACAACAAAAAATTGAATTAACAAGGCCAGCCAAACAAAATGAAGAACCCACATATATTTAACCTGGGTTCTTTTTATAACAAAACGTATTTTTTTCATGGCAGTAAAAAAAAGTGATGTAAATAGTAAAGCACCGAATATACCAAACCGCACAATATTATTTAGGAATCCACTAATATCATTGGAAATTTTTGTGTAATCAGCTCTAAAGCCCATACCAAAAAAGAAATGTTCACGGGCATTTCTTCCTACCTGCTTAAAATCGACTATCCTGGAATATACCGACTCATAATCACCAAAAACAACATCCGGAATAGTGGCATATCTATTCATTACATTTTCCTGGATATAATCGATATCTACAACATTCAAAATGTTTAAAGAAATAAGAATAACAAAGCAAATGATTAGAGTATAAAAGATTCTCTTTTTTATTGTTTTTATAAATATTGATGAAAACACAAAAATGATTACTATATTAATCAGCCACTGTCTTGTAGAAGACAACAAAATACTTATTGTAAAAATAGCTAAAAATAAATTATTGAGTTTTATTTTAAAGCTGGATGGGTCTGATAGAATATACACTAAAGCAAAATATACTATTAAAAAAGAAGTGGGAAAGCTTCTAATGATATCAGTTCCAATGAATGTCACAACATAATCTTTACCAGTGATAAATGTAAGAAAGTATTTTTTTGTTATTAATGCAAAAATCTGATCAATAACACCTAAAATGGCAAAAGCAAAGCATATTTTTATGAAAATATTCAATTCCCCCTTTTTTTGTAAAAATGCTGCGAAAATAAAATAAGAGGATAAAAATATATAGCTTCGCATGGAACGTATAGAAGTAGTAGTGTTGCTACCGTCAAAAAATGAAAGGAAAAAAAAGATCCCGACCAGTATAAATAACATAATAATATTTTTCTTAAATAAATAATTCTTTTTGATTTTAAATGCTTTTATTAATAAAATGAGTCCTAAAATATCAAATATTCCAAAAGAAGCCCCTGGACCTAAAGAAAAAATGGGAAGATCAGAACTTTTGAAAAGATAAATCGGATTCATAAGTAATGCTGAATAAAATCCGGCTAATATCCCATATCGCTTTGAGGTATATGCATAAATAAAAAAAATAATAAAGTAAATTCTTGCAAAAGATTGAGGAAGGAAATAAACTGCAATAATAGCACTTCCAAAAATTCCCAAAGCATGTAAATATCTACTTCTAGGTATGGATAAATTATGGTTTTGAGATGAATTGGGATAATGATTATTCATTTTTTGGTTTTGCTCCAATTTTATTTCGGAGATAATGTAAAAGGTTGAAGAGTCCAAAAAAACTTATGATAAAATAATAAGGGAGTATAATCAGCCGATACCTTTCCTGGACATAAGTCAACGCATGCATCAGGGTATGTCCAGCCAACATTACAAATAACATAATCAAAAACCAGTTTTTTCTTTTGAAAGAGTAAACAACGCCGATTACAAAAAAGGGGAGTAAAATTCCAATATGCAAAATTCCGTCCAGGTTATGTTGAAGAGACCATGGGCCCCGAATAGATTTTCTATAAATGAGTGGAGGCATATAATAATCAAAATTGTAAAATCTCCAGAATTCTGCAGCTTTAGCAATTCTACCAATGAACTTATGTTCAAAATAATATTCATCCCTTTTCATTAAACGATCATATACATTTTTATCAAGAGTACCATCTTTAATTCTTTTTAAAAGATTCGCTTTGCTTCTAATTTCTCCCTTTGTCCCTGCCCAATGATGAAGTGTTTTTTGATATGCTTTTTTATTAAAAAATTTTGTAAAAACTTCACACCTGAATTTTGATATAAACATCCATTCATCAAATACCCGGTATTGCCGATATACCCATGGAAAAATCACTACTGCAACCACAATTAAGCTTATGATATTTCGTTTTATTTTTTCGGTCAGCCGGATTGAGGGGATCAACATAAATAAAAGCCAAAGCAACCCGATATGGGCCATATATCTCATGTCCGTCAGCAATATAATGGCTGATAACAAAGAAAAAAAGGCGAGGTTTTTGTAATCTTTTACTAGACAATATTTAAAGGCGAAATAAAATAAAAGCGTTACAAAATAGAATACCCATATATCCCGGTTAGGATTCCAGGTATAGGAGTAATACCGGTAGGAGGTCAAGGTCCAGAAGACCACCAGGAAAGCAAAAAATTTCGAGCCGAATTCCAACGAAAAGTTATACAGCAGGAGTAATATAAAGGCAAACAGCAGGACCTGAATAATTCCCAGGGTTATCCGGTCATTCCCAGGCAGCATGCAGATAAAACCGATTATAATATTATGCATAGGCTCTAATTGACCAAACTCTGGGGAATCTATAATGTATGACGGATTCCTCCCAATTTGTTTGGCATGAATCCAGTACTCTTTCGCATCTCCACCTAAATCCTCCCTAAAATATCTTTCAAAAAATAAAAAGCTTATTAAAACTGCTATTAGAAATATTAATATATATACTTTGTATTTTACAGGAATGATCTTAAATTTATTCAACATTTTAAATCCTTAAGAATTTAAATTAAAATTCTTACATACTTCTCTGATACATTATTATTTTTAATTTGATTTAAAAATTTATAAAAATTTAATCTGGCATTTCAATGAATTTTGTTTCATTTCATTTTCTTTTTTCTTAATCTAAGATAATTTTCAAATTGGACCAATGCTCCCCCTGTAATTATAAGAATAATTGTCATACTAAAATCCAATAAAGAAAAAGATATTGCTGTTTCTCCATCTACACCGAATGAGCTTAACAATACTGTATAGGTTCCCTCCCGAACCCCGATACCAGAAATAGAAATTGGAAACATTATTATGAAATTAGTGACAACAATTATACTAGCAATCTTCAAGAAATCCATCTTGATATTCAAAACCGATCCTATATATAACTTTGCTCCAATTGAAACTGAGTAAAATAGAATTGTTAACAACAATAAAAAAGTAACATTTAAAAAACTATTTTGAAAATATTTAACCATATTTTTGAATCTATTTTTAATTCCTTCCCATTTTGAAGAAAGAAAATTTTTAAATAAAAAAAAAATACCAATAATAAAAATCAGAGCAAGAGGAATCATTATTTCTATTTTTTTTATAAAAGAACTACTAAGATAGATTTTTTCTTTTAAATAGAACAAAGAGAGGATAAACAAAACAAATGAAACAAAGAAACCAAAGAATCTTGCTAAAAAAATTGCACTAAAAATTTCCAGATACTTACGATATTTCTTCCCAAAATAAGAGACATAATAAGTATCTCTTCCTATTGTTGACGGGAAGATTTGACCATAGAATAATCCTGCTAATATCCTTTTATATAGGCTCAAAATATTTTCATTTATTCCAAATATTTTAAAGGATTTTTTCATAATAATGGCATTAATAAGAGTTTGAAAAAATGCAAAGAACCAGATTATCCCGATTTGATAGATAGATAAAATAAAAATATTTGTAAATATTTTCTTTAAATCATATTGCAAAAATAGATATAATAATATTGATAATCCAATAAAAATCTTAAGATATATTAGTTTATTTTTCAGCTTCAATTTCAATTTAGAATCTCTTTATTAATGAATAAACTATTGCAATAAAAAGAAACTTGAATTTATAATAATTAAAAATGATTTTGACAAATAAGTTGTTTTCCTCAAAGTTATCTAAATATTTTCCCTGATATTCTGAAAAAAATTTTTTATAAAGGTCAATTATATCAAAAACAGATAACATAGCTGCTTTCTTGGAATTATTGATCTCATCTAGTTGGTGAATATGGAATTTGGCATAGGAAATGGTATTGAAATTTTTAATCAATTTCATTGACAAAGTTGAGGGAGCATATGTCAAAGGTCCTTTATATGAATTCCCAGAACAATGATAAAGAATACGTCGATTCATACTCTTGACCAACCTCCTAATTTTTTTAGATCTATATAATAAAATTGGCTTAAAATAAGCAGATGCCTTTTTCCTATGTAACTGGAAAGTATAACCATGAAAATCAAAATAAATTTTCGGTTTGATTTTTTTTATAAATTTCCACAAATAATAGGCTTCAGGAGTGGTTTTTTTATCTTTTTCATCAAATTTCCAATACATATTAACTTCATTGGCGTTACATCCATTGAATCCATGGACAAAACCATCAGGATTAACAATTGGAATAATATAAAAAACAAAATCACAATATTTAGCTAGATCTTTTTTTTTTGAAAAAAATTCCATAACAGACTCAGTAGCTATAGTATCCTGTTCTGGAAAGTGGAAACCAGATGTTATTAGAATTGGAATTTTTTTAGGGTATTTCTCCTTTCCCAAGTTATCATATTTATAACAAACAAGGTCTCTACCTTCAACTGTTTTCCCAATTATTTTCTTTTCTGCATTTCCTAAATCGGAAAGTCTGTTAAATCTTTGTGATAAATACTCATACTCACGAAAAAAAAAATTTGCAATATAAATTGTTTTTTTCGGAGGTATTTTAATTTTGATGTAATATTTTTCATAGGTATCTGTTTTGGATATTCCATTAAATAATCTATAATTATTCCTCTGTTTAAACGAATAATAAATCATTGGCGATATATTTGGTAATTCAGATTCCTCAGTGCAGTTAATAAATAACGATATTTCCTTATATGTATTAGATTTGTTAGAGATACCAAAAGCAAAATGCCAATTATAATTATGGCATAGATTATCAACACAAGTTATGCTTTCCTTCCTGAATTTCGCAAATACTTTATTATCATCTATAATTGTATCACCTATATTTGAACCAGAATAATCCTTTATTATTTTTAGCATTATCTTTGTTTCAATGTTTAACGATCTTGGTTCACCATTAATTGTACAACTTGTGTTCCTAAAAATTTTTTGAATCGAATTTTAGACCAAAGAAAATTTTTTAAAAAAAATATTGATAAATTTGGTTTAATTGGAGGCAATAGAAAGTGATCTAATATCTCAAAATTTTTTGAATTAAGATATTCAGAAAATTCATTCACATTCCATTCTCTTACATGTTCACTATTGGGTGAATAGTTACAGTTTTTCCCACGCAAGACATTTCTTTCAGGTGTAGAAATAACAACATAAGTCATTGGATTGCTAAACTTTTTAATCAATTCTATTAATAAATCTGGATCATTAAGATGCTCAATTACATCAACACAAATTATCATATCGAATTTCTTACCCTCAATTTTATCCCACGTAGACTTATTTTCAATATCAAAACTTAGGAATTTCCCAAAATTATAATTATTCTTACAATATTTAATAGCATTATCAGCATCTATAGCATAAATTTCCGGGACTAAATCCTTAAAAAAATATGACAATTTTATACCTGCTCCACATCCGATATCTAAAAGATTCTTAATCCTATTTTCTAATAGGACTGATTGTGCAAATTGATAAACATAGTAATTGGAATATAAATTTCTTTTTATTCTTTTCGAATTCCAATATTTTCCATCAATATTTATTTTATTAATCTTTTTGTTCTCAATATAGGATGATTTTACACAATACTTTAATGTTTTACCCATTTCCTAAAAACACTCCTCCATCATATATTTTTAAAGGTAAATTGCTAATCTTATCTTTATAAAACATCTTATATAAGTTGTATTCTTTAATTAATCATTATTGAATTTTAAATAATGATCTCTCTAATTGGGATTCCTTTTCTTAAAATTCAATGATCTTAAAATTTCATCATATTTACATCTCATAATATCAAAACTAAAATTCTTTTCAAAATATTCTTTTGCTTTTCGGCTTAATTCTTCAACCAGATCCGGGTGAGCTTTCAAATATAGAATCGCATCCGCAAAAAAGCGGGGATCGGCCTTTGCAAAAAATGCAATGTCTTCATTTAGAATATTCCTGTGAATAGGGGCATCCGTTACCAGGATACATTTCCCGTGATTCATATAGTCATAAATTTTCATTGGGATTTCATTCTTGCCATAAATTCGGGGAGAGACAACAATTGTCGCTTTTTTATAGAACCCTTCGAGTTCATGGGGTTGTTTTCGTCTATAAAGACGGACACATTTTTTAATACCGTACTTCTTTATAAGATCTTTGTGATATAAAATTTCGCTGTCGCTAACACCGATCAGTACAAATTCAATCTTTTCATCTTTTAAAATAGCGGCAGTTCTATAAATGAGCTCTAAGTTTTGTACTTCAACAAAGGTCCCAGTATAAAGAATAATCATTTTAACACCCGATTTTGTAAAACCACTTATTTTCTTGCTAAAGGTAGAATTAGCAATGACGACTATTAAAGAGGAATCAATACCTTTTTCAACCAATCGTTTTTTGAGATTATCGGTAACTACTATAATTTTATCATAAAACTTAAGTGGAAAAACTTCAAGTTTAGAGATAAAATTATACAATTTTCGACTATTAGAAATATTCCACTTTGATAGTTCTTCCTCGATATTCCCATGAATTGTCGAAACAAAGCTAGCTTTAATAAAAGGTTTTACCATTATTGTAAATAATGACACAGTACCATGTGCAATAACTACATCATATTTATTTTTTGTGACAAGATAAAAGAAATTAAAAAAAAGAAAAAAGTCATATACAATTTTTTTTAGGAGCTCACCAGGTTGAATAAACCTAAACAATTTCTTTTTGGGAAACCTATAGATTGTTAAATTTTTATCAGAAATATTCTCACCGTGTGGGTAAGTGGCAATATCGAGTGTATGCCCCATCTTTAATAATGCTTTAATACGATAAAATGAATTTAATGGGCTTCCAGAGGAACGATAAAAAGCGAAGGGTAGCACTACTAATATTTTCATAGGAAATATTTTTAAATCTTTTTGTTAAAAAAACATTTTAACAATTCTTTTTTATGACCACGTAGTGAATATCTCCAGTAGGAACATAAAAGGTAATATTTTTAAAAAATTTATATTTAAAAATATTTAAAACAAGCTTTGGAATCAAAAAAGGAAAAATCCTTTTTATCTTATAAAGTAAGAACCCAAAATTTGTCCATTTTCCTTTATTAAACCATTTACAGATTTTCAATTTCAATTTATTCTCAAATAAAAATCTTATGGTATTTCTACTAAAAAAAGAAAGATGCTCAGGAGGGGTCATAAAAGCCCAATACTTGCCCGCTATTTTTGCCGTAATCGCACTGGTATTTGGTGTAGATACAAATATATACCCCCCGGGTTTCAAACAATCCGCCAGTTTCCTGCATACCTCAAGAGGATCCCAGATATGCTCGATGACATCCCACAATACGATACCGTCGAAAAAATTCGTAGGATACCTGGGGGGTTCCTTTTCAAATTCGCCTGAAGACAATTTGGCATCAATCTCCGGGTTTTTTCTTCTGGCTTGATTAACAGCAAAATCGGACAAATCGAAACCCCACATATCAAACCTTTTTTTTGTATACGAAATAAAATCCCCGGTGGCACAACCGAAATCTAAAACCTTTGAATGTTCATCAACGATGAATTCTTTAATTAACTTTAATCTTCTTTGATTTTCCTTTTTCAAGGTGAATATGTCCTTGTATTTAAAATGAGTAAAATAACTTTCCGAGTAAATCGAATCCAATTTTCCCTTACCGGGCTTTTTTGCCACCTGTAAAAAGCCGCAGTCGTTACATTTCAATAATTTTTCACCCCTGGCGTAAAACCTTAATTTAAGATTAAAACTGCTGCATAGTCGACAGTTGCTTATCTCTGCACTATCCATTACTTTTCTCTATAAATTTTTTAGAAAGATTTTTAAAAAATCCCTGTTATTTACTTGAAGTTCAAATATTTTCGCATTTCGCTGACCTGGTCGACCACCAATCCAAAGAAAAAAATCAGGATTCCCGAAAGAATAATTAAAACGGATGCAGGTAAAAGTTTAATTCCGGGGGCCAGGATTATCCCATAAATAATTTCATAAATAATCCCCAGTAGTAAAGTGAAAAAACTAGCCGGTAAGAAAACTTTTAAGGGATTAAAAAGAACAATGAGCCTGAGTATTAAAAGTAAAACGCCTGGACCATGTTTCAATTGTTTTACAGTGCTTTTCCCAATCCGCTTATTTGCATTTATCGGAAAATAACCCACATTATATCCCATGTTCATAAAAGCAATGGTGGCGGTGGTGGAAAATGAGAATCCATCGGGGAACAAATGTATCAAAGATTTGATTATGTCTTTTTTAACCAGGCGAAATCCAGAATTGAGGTCCGGGATTTTTCTCCCGGTCAAATAATTGGCAACTTTGGATAAAATCCACTTTCCCGGCTTTCGAATCCAATCTTTGTGTGAATCCTTTCCCCGTTCACCCACAAGCATATCGTAATTTTTAAAATTGTTTAAAAGTTTTTCTATTTCTTCCGGATTATGTTGACCATCACCATCAAAAAATACAACAAGGTCTCCTTTTGCTTTTCGAATACCGGTTTTCAGGGCAGAGCCATACCCTCTATTATAAGGATGATTAATTACATTTATCCCTTTAATGTTTTCTATAATATCCCTTGTGTTATCTGTGGAGCCATCATTGACAACAATAATTTCCCAACCCCTTTTTTGATTGACAAGCAAAAGTTTATCCAATGTGCTCCGGATACCATCTTCTTCGTTATAAGCAGGTATAACAATTGAGACTCTATTATCTCTCATTGTATTCTCTTTTTAAATTATTTTTTTATTAATTTGAATTTTTAAAGAAGGATCATATATATCTATTTTATATTTTATATAAAATGCCTCAGGGTAAATTTTTTATTTTTAATTCCCCACCATATGCCTGAAAAGAAGCCTGCCCAGATTTTGAAAGCCTTTTTTAACTCATTTTTTTTTATTAATACCTTTAATGAACTCTTAAAAACATCTCTTCTTAAATGAAGCCAGAAATATCTTCGAAAGAACTCAGGAGATTTATGTTTTAATACTACAAGCATTGGATTTCTTGCATCATAAAAGGCTTTTTTTGGAGAAGTCTTACCAATAGTCATGCTATCTTTGTGCCAAATTTTAGCAAAAGGAGTGAACACAATCCGATATCCTATTTTCTTCGCTCTTGCCTGCCAATCATATTCTTCACATTGCAAAAAGTATGTTGTATCATACCCTCCGATTTCTTTATACAGTTTTCTTCTTACTAACGTAAAAATATCATCAGCAAAAAACCTTTCACTAATTTCATCATATTGCCCTTTATCTTCTTCCCGCACTCCTAAATCCCCACCATTCCAACGAATCGGGTGTTCCTTTTTACCAACCGTTTGTAAGACATTTGGATGATCATAATAATAGACTTTTCCGGTCACAAACCCAATGGTTTCATCCCTTTCAGCTACTTTTACCAGTTCAGAGATTACTCTCTTATCAGCTTTTACATCATTGTTTGAAATTAATACATAATCGGCATTTTTGTTGTTAAAGGCATATTCAAGCCCAACATTAAATCCTCCGGAATAGCCAAGATTTTTTTCGTTTTGAAGAACAATCACTTCCGGAAATTCGTTTTTAACATATTTAACAGAATCATCGGTAGAGCCATTATCTATCATTACTACCTCAAAATTTGGATAGTCATTTTTTAGATAAGAGGTTAAACATTCATCTAAGAGATATTTGCCATTCCAGTTTAAAGTTATTACAAAAACTTTTGGGCGTTGCATTTTTTTATTTTTTATAAAATTTTTTAATCGTATTTATTATTAAATCAATTTCATCTTTTAAAAGTCCAGGAAAAAGAGGCAGTAACAAGACTCTTTTCCAGACCGATTCAGTAACGGGTAGATTCCGGTAATAGGGTTTATACATTTCAAAAAGATGGTTTGGATAATAATGAACCCCTGTTGAAATCCCATTTTCCCTTAAATGATTCTGCAGCTCATCTCTGTATTTTGTTTTAATCATATAATTGTGATAAGATGGTCTCATATAATCTTTTAAAGGAGGAAGTTCAATATCTCCGATTCCCTTCAGATTTTCTGAATAATAATCCGACCATTTTTTCCTTTGTTCATTCATCCATTCCAGTTTTTCAAACTGAGCCAGTCCTATTGCAGCCGTTATATCGTTCATATGGTATTTAAATCCCGGTTCAACCACATCGTAAAACCATGAATACTGTCCAATATTTCGATTAAATGTATCCTTTGTGATTCCCATCCACCGTAAGTTTTTCAACCGCTCATACCAATTCTCATCATATGTTACAATCATTCCACCGTCAGCCGTGGCAAGGTTTTTTACCGCATGAAAGCTAAAACATCCTAAATCACCGATAGAGCCCAGTTTTTTTCCTTTATATTCACCGCCAAAAGCATGTGCACAATCTTCCACCACCAAAAGATTATACTCTTTTGCAACAGCCATAATCTTATCCATATCACATGCCCTGCCGCCGTAATGGACCACCTGTATTGCTTTTGTGTTACCTGTAATCAGTTCTTCGATCTTATCAGCATCGATGTTTAATGTATCCGGTTCAATGTCACAAAAAACAGGAATACCGCCGCAGTAAAGAATGGCATGGTTGGAAGATACAAAAGTCATTGAGGGAGTAATCACTTCTTTATTCTTTATATCCAGGCATTTAAACGCAAGATGAAGCGCAGCCGTGGCAGAATTTAATCCCAATGCATATTTTGCTCCTATATAGTCTGCACATTTTTTCTCAAACTCTTGCGTTTTGGGACCAAGTCCCCACCAACCAGAATCCAATACTTCCTTTAGATATTCAATCTCTTTGCCGGTGGTGTAAGGTCTAAATACTGGAATCATCTTTTTCCTCTAGAATCTAATTTAAATTTACATTGCATAGAAATGATTAAGCACCAATAATTGAGAGGAAAAAATTCATGCTCCCTCTTTTTTTAAGCTGTGCTTTTCTCTCCAATCCAGGTATTTCCAATATAATTGCTGCAAACCATAAAAGGCTATAATAATAATAAATGCATCAATCGGTATTCTATATCTATTTCTTACATGCGCCAAAAAAACATGGATACAGGTATGGATGATAATTATACACAAAACAAAGATGCTGTATCTATTAGTATTTTTGAGCACAAAAAAAATTCCAATTATAAAAAAGGGTAAAAGCATACCATACGTTAGTCCCACAGATAAATTATGCTTTAATGACCAGGAGGGGCCTTCAAAACGATAACCGTGCCCAACAAAACCACCTTTAAATCGAAAAGGTCTCCAGAATTCTTTAAACTCGGCAAACCATCTTTCATATTTATTGAATCGATGGGGAATATAACCCAATTTTATTGCCTTTTTTAGCTTACCTAAATATTTAATATCATATTGTACATCTTTTCCTTCCAATAAAGATTTCGTGATTTTATCGTAAAGTACTAATTTATCAATTTTTTCCTTTTCCAATTTATCTGCTTCTTCTGTATATCCAAAATATTTATCAGTGATCCAGGCGGTTCTTTCTGTTAGAATAACAATTCTTCCATAAACATGATAATTTCTTATAAGCCAGGGGATCATAAGAAATATTACCATAACAAAAAAAACAAGAACTTTTTTTAAACCAATTTTCCATGAGTGATTATCCAGTAATAAAAAACCCAAACAAAATATAATAAAATATACAAAAAACCTCTCATCCATATGAATAAGAAAAACAAATAAGAGAGAAAATAAAATAAATTTTTTTGTGATTTTATTTTGTTTTGTAATTTTAATAAAAATGAAAATAATTAAAGCAAATAAAAATGCCACCCAAACTTCTTTAAGTATTCGGGGAATATATCGAATATGCAAAACATAAAATATACCCCAGATTGATGCAAATAGTCCAACATTTTTATCAAAGAGTTCTTTTCCTAGATAAAAAATTAAAATGCATAATGATGAACTTACTAATGCATTTAGGATAACAAGAGGAATATAACTCTTTCCAAATATTAAAAACATAAAAGCTATAACTATGGGAAATCCTGGTCCACTATGGGCAGACAAATTTGAGATATCCGGAACGAATATACCTTGATCTAAAATATGTTCTGCATATTCAATATAATCCCAATCATCACACCATATTGATGTACCTTGCATTTTATAAGTAATAAGTCCAAAAGCCAATCTTATAATAAAAGAAAATACAAATATAAAAAATAAAAGCTTTTTTGTCGAAATTTTGTTGTAATTCATTTTATTAAAAACTCAAGGATTTTTAAATGTCTTCATCTTTTTTGCTGGGATACCAGCCACCATTGTATATGGTTCAACATCTTTTGTAACTACAGAACCTGCAGCAATAATCGCACCTTCTCCAATTTTTACTCCTCCCAATATAATTGCACCTACTCCAATTGTTGCATTTTTACCAATATATGTATCCTCTACGATATATCCTAAATCATTAACATTGTCGCCTTTACGATAATTTGTATAATCCCTTTTATGTACAATAATCTGTACGGCATTTGAAATTATACATCCGTTCTCAAGATGAATTTTTTCAGGATATACACTATCAAGAATCACCTCCTGATCTATAGAAATATTCTTCCCAACTTTTACACCCCGTAATCTGTGCAATAATGGTCTTAATAATCTGACGCTTAAAGGAGCAGGTATTAAAATAACGGAATTTTTAGCTAATTTTTGTAATATTTCATTTTTCCATAAACGTAATGCCTTATATGTTAATTTCAGAAAGCCATGTTTCCCATATTTTTGGGGAGACAAATAAATTCCACATTTTTTTAATAATTTATATGTTTTACTCGTTTTGGTCATATACACATCTCACTTAATTTGTTCATGGGGCAATATAAATTTTCAAAATATTCTAAAAGTTTCTTTAATTTTTTTAATGTCTTATCTCCCTTATTTATCCAATAAAAAGGTCTGTATTTAAAATTTTGGAGAGGAAATCTTTCATTTGAAATGTCCAGAGGATGAATATAAAACATCGTAGAACCAGTTCTCAATGTCTGTTTTAATAGTCGTTTAAAATAGTGGTATCCAAAAAATCTGAAAAAAAATGCTCCGCCTCCTGGCAATGCAATATTACCAATTTTGAGATAAGGCCATGGTATTTCAAAAAAATCGTCTTCTGCTTTAGATAATTCACCTTTATTATTCATTCGAAAACAATTTCTGGAAATATTTTTAATTTTCAGATTTGATTTATTATAAATACTATTATATGCAATAGATGAATCATATTTGAATGCATTCTTTTTTAATAATGGAATCATCCATTCTGCAAAATAAGCGCCTGGAGCTCTGTATCCGATTATTTCTCTTTCAAAATACTTTTCTAATATCTCTTTTGCCTCTAAAAGTTCAATCTCCCAATTCTCTTTTGACTGTGTTAATTGTTTTGTTTTTGTATCAAACGGTATGGTGTGATGTAAACTATGATGAGCAATTTCATGCTCTGATTCTTTTAATTTTCTCATTAATATGGGATAACGTTCAACCATATCCGCTATTATAAAAAAAGTGGCTTTTATCCCTTTGCTGTCAAGTAGATTAAGCATTTTTACTGCAGGGTCAGTAATATAATCAAATCTTCCTTTCCAATTTTTAAAAAAAGCATCCGTATTGTTATATCTTGAAAAACTGGCACCCGATACCAAAGGCGTATGGTACCAATCATCAAGATCAACAGAAAAAGCAATTTTATTCATTTTTTGTTATTTTTCTTTTAAGTAACAAGGCAATTAGAAAAATTGAGAATTCTCCGATTAGAAACCAGACACGGCTGATCACAGAAATTGTAGTTGCTTCAAATAGATTTAATCCTATGGCAGTTAAGTAACTTACAATAATGCCCTCCCTTATCCCCAAACCTCCGGGAGCTATAACCATAATAATACCCAGGGTTCCCGCAAGAGGAAAAACAAATAATATTAATAAATTTAGATCATTAGTCATGCTAGCATAAAAGAAAAAAAATCCGATAGAATATAACAACCAATATAATGTAAAAACGGGTAATATTCGAAGAACTTTACTAATTGAAAAATAAGGAATATTGATTTTCTTTTTTAGTACTTTTTTCAATAAACCTTGAACAAAAATATGGGTTTTATTTGAAAAAACAACTAAAGTTAAAAAAATCCATAAAAATAAAACAAAAAGTCCAAATAAAAAAGTAATTTTTAAAAATATTAACCCAAAAGCCCCTAAAAGCAATCCAATCCATAAAGAAATAAACTGGGCATTGAAAGAAATAGTAAGAATTGAATCTGTAGGGTAGTCATAATATTTTACTATATAACCTGCTTTTCCTAATAACATCCACAATTTCCCGGGAATATATTTCCCAAAAATAGATAAACCAAATGATTTAATTGAATCATTATAACTAATTTTAAAATTAAATTCACCAAGAATTATTTTCCAGGTCATTCCATGTAAAATAAAACCACATATTAGTAATACTAACGATAAAATAAAATACTGAATATTAACTATTTTAGGCAAACCCAGATATTTATATCTTATAAGAGTAATTATTAAAAAAATAATTGAAACATATATGAAATAATTAAAATACTTTTTCATTTTTATAAATTTTTATAATCAAATCCTGTATAAGGTGCTTTTTTTCTTATAACTTTACATGGATTCCCAGCTGAAATAGAATTAGAAGGAATGTTTTTTGATACTACTGAATTAGCTCCGATTATCACATTATCTCCAATTTTAACACCAGGCAATATCACCGAATTCATTCCTATCCAAACATTGTCTCCAATAATTATTGGGTCTGCCATTACCCATTCGTCATAATCATTTAATTTGTGATTAGAACTAATAAGTCCCACATTAGGCCCCATTCTTAAATTATGCCCTATTTTTATACCACATCTTCCTTGAATATAACACCCTGAATTTCTACCAGGAGCTGCATTATTCCCAACACTGATTCTTTTTCTATATAAAATACGAGATGTGAAATGTACAGGCCAAGGAACTCTTCCATTAATTCTGAGTATTTTTTGGGGGAAAAAATAATATAATAATCGAAAATTATCAATACCTTTGGCTTTAGGATAAAAAAATCTAACCCAGAAAAAAAACTTATCAAATTTTTCTAAGGTTTTAATTAACTTAGACTTATGAACTGTATGCTTTCTGGAATTTAATTTATTTTTATTTGTATAATCTTTCATTATCTTGAATATCCATCCACATGGCAAATAAAATTGATTGAAAACAAGATATCGCCAAAAAAATAAAAATCATTAAATAACTATTACTAATTTTTTCCCCCTGTATTAAAAAACTTTTTATTAAAAAATACAAATATCTTAAATTTATTACTCCAAGCAATAAACCTAAATGATATAAAATAAATAAAGGATGGAAATCTCTAAACAGGTATTTAATCCACATTCTTTTGAAAAAAGCCTTAATTAATAACCAGGATATTTTGGGTATAACCATAAATATTTTCATCTTTGAGCTTTCTCCAATATCATAAACTGGTTTTATTTCTATTTCTTTAATCGTACAAAAAGCAATATTTAATTTGACCAGCATATCATTGGGCATGCCATATTTCTTATATATTCGATGTAAATGAATAGAATTCAAGGCTTTATTAGATATAGCCGTATAACCGGTTTGAGTATCCGAAACATGCCAGTAACCCGAGGCTATTTTGGTTAATATTGATAGTATGGAGTTTCCAAAGAACCGCATTTTTGGAATTACCAGCCATGAGCTGCGGTGGATAAGCCGGTTGCCTTTTACATAATCGACCCCTTCTTCAATAACAGGTTTACAAATAGATTCAAGTTCCGCCGGGTCCATCTGACCATCCCCGGCCATAACTGCTGTGCAATCGATGCCATGATCTTTACACCATTTGTAGCCCCTGGCAATAGCCGCACCTACCCCGGAATTTTTAAAATGGTTAATCAGGATTATCCTCTCTGTTTCGGGATTTTCATTAACAATTTCAGAAGGCACAAAGTGTTTGATCTCCTCTTTAATCCTGGATCGCAGCAAACTTTCTGCCCTGTTGTAATTATTTGGTTGAATTGCATGCAGGATGCTTTTAATTTTAATGGTTTTCTTCTTATCATCCTTAATATACTTTTTAACAATATCTGGTGTTCTATCTTTTGAGTTGTCGTTTACTACAATAATGCGGTCTACGAAATCAGGCATGGTTTCGATGACCATTCCGATTTGTTCTTCTTCGTTATAGGCGGGAACGACTACAGCTATGGTTTTTTTATTCAACATACTTTAATTTACCCTCACAATGTTCTTTAAACACCAACTTCAGAACTTAATAATTTCTCCGGTTATTTCTTTCCTTTTGATTTTTTTCAATAAATATACAAATAAAATCCCAGTCACCAGCCCCAGGCTTTTATAGATAAAATCTATTATATTAAATGTGCGCCCGGGGATCAGTTCCTGGTAAACCTCAATAAGAAATGCGGCAGCCATCCCTAAAACAACATACCAGGATATATGCTTAAATTTTAATTTTGCGTTATCATTCATCCTCATGAAGATAAAAAGTAAGGAAAGGATAAAGAATTCCAGGAAGTGAATCAAATAATCGATCCTTATTTTCATTTCCGCACCAGGACCAGGTACTTTGATTTTTGGCCCTGGCAAATGGGGGATGGAAGAAGAGATTATTATTAATAAAGACCAGAAAAAAAACAATAATCGAAAATATCGAAATTTGTGCATACTATCCATAATCATGTGTTTATTAGCAACGAACAAAAACAAACAAAACCGAACAATAAAACAATATAAGAAATATTGAATAATGAACACATAATGTCGAATATCGAATGTCGAAGGGAATGTAGAAGTAAGGAATTCATGTTAAATTATTTTGTGCTTTTTTGATACATATACCGCCATCCCATCATTAGCTTCTATCTCTTTTCCTATTCTAAGATTAAATTCCTTCAATTCTTCGTCAAATTCAGGTAAAAGTATGATCTCAGCATCGATGGGGATTTTTTTTCCATTTTTTTATGTTTGAATAAATAACGACTGAATTCTGTACTGAGCTCAATATCACGTTCTATCATTTCTTTTTCTTTATTCATCCCTTTTCTCTAAAAACTCCTTTTTAGCAATATTAAGTAGTTCACGAGAAAGTTTAATTATGAATTCTGCATCTCTGACTTCAAGTTGAGTGCGAGGTTTATAACGTGCTTTTGCTCGTAAATCCAGTCCTAGATTTAGATTTCGTCCCAAATGTTCCTGTACTTTTCCGGTTAAAACGAACAGTCTACCAAATTGACCAACAATTCCACCATGTGAAGAGGCAAGTGGATTTTCTGTATTAATAATCAATGCCTTTGCTAAAAGTTCACAAGCATTATATCCGCTGTCAATTGATAGACGTAGTTTATTTTCTTTAAGTGCATCTATTGAATACCCAAGATATTCTTCAGCTAAATCGATATATTCTTTAAAATCTAATTCCCATTCAGTACCAGATAAGGTTGTAAAAACAGGTCTTCCAAATTTAAGAACCTCCCAAAGAAAGGGAGAGTGCCCTAAAGACTTTTCAAATTCTTCCTTTGACATAGTGGTCGTTTCAATCAGGTTCCCTCCTTCGCAAGCGATTTTAAAACTTATCTCACTGGCGACCTCAAGAAGGCTATGTTCATCAATATTTGAATATACAACTAAAATATCTATATCACTTTCCAATGTCTCTATCCCTTTGGCTGTACTTCCAAATATATACACACCCAATATTTTATCACTAAAATATTTTCTTAATTCTGATACAAAATAATCGACTACATCTCCTTTTTTTTTACCGTCTCTGAATTTCATAGTTTTCACCAAATAACATAAGAAACCACAGTTTACGCAGATGACACAGATAAAATAAACCAAAAATCAGTGAAATCTGTGTAATCTGTGGGCCTTTAATCTTAACCTCATCCGTGACCTATATTCTCGGACAATTTCCTGAATGCCTGATCATCTTGTTCACAGCTTCCTTTGAAACTTTTTCTTTTTCTTCTCATTTCCTCACTTCACAGCCCTGACAAGATCTCTCAATCCTTCCTCGAACCGGGTGGTTACTCTAAATCCTAGTTTTTCCTTAGCCCTGGAGATATCGGCCAGGGAGTGTTTTACATCGCCGGGGCGCTCCTCTTCAAACAAAGGTTCTATTGCCGTACCCAGGATGCAATTGAGAGCATCTACAAACTGCAGCAAGGTGAAGCTTTCGCCGCAGGCAATGTTAAACACCTCACCGGACACTCCCTCTGCAGTACATGATAATAAATTAGCAGCAACAATGTTGGACACATGGGTGAAATCCCGGGATTGGGTACCGTCTCCATAAATAAAAGGCCTTTTGCCTTCGGACATCAGGCGAATAAATTTTGGGATCACCGCACTGTACTGCGAGGTAGGATCCTGATTGGGCCCGAACACATTAAAATAGCGGAGACAGACCGTCTCAAGACCGTATATCTTTGTAAAAATCTGACAGTAGCGTTCACCTGTATATTTAGACAAGGCATAAGGGGAGAGAGGGAGGACCGGCATATCTTCCGTTTTTGGCAATGTTTCATTATCTCCGTAGATAGAGGAGGAAGAGGCATATATCACACGCTTTACTCCGAATTCTTTCGCTGCTTCCAGGATATTCAACGTCCCCAGTATATTCACATCATTGGTGGTCAGAGGGTCGTGTACGGAGCGGGGAACAGACGGTAGGGCTCCCTGGTGCAGGATGTAGTTCATGTCCTTCACTGCGGTACGTACCGTATGAAAACTGCGCAAATCTCCTTCGATTAATTCAAAATTTGGGATCTCTTTAAATTCAAAAAGGTTCTCCCGTTTACCAGTGGAAAAATTATCCAGCACCCGCACCCGCTCTTCTCTTTGCAGCAGTTCTTTGACAATATCGGAGCCGATAAATCCAGCGCCTCCAGTTACAAGATAAGCGTCCATTTTTTTTTATTCGATATTCTTATTTTCCCTTCATTCACAGCACAACAAATATGCTCCCGCCCTTAACCCCTTCCCAGGGTTTTGGCAAAAAATTGAACATGTCATGTTTCAATATTGTAAAGTCTATTTGAATTCCCAACTAATCACTATTCTAACTATCCTACTACCTAACTTTACAGGTATTATTTATTGCATAAATTATTTTTTTTGTCAAGAGGCCCCAGAAATCCACTACCTGATTATAAAGGCCTGGTGAAGGGCCTCGTTGCGATAGTGGTATTACGAGTTGCGGGGAGAGTTTTTTTAGGCTTGTCATTTGCCTTCGGCGTCATTTGTTCGCTCCGCTCACGTCAGGGGGACTTTTGAGAGCCTGACACCTTTTTTAATGGCGTATTGATCGAAATTATTTCACAACCGTTGTTCAAGATTAAAATCCCTCCATATTTCCATTTAGGGCCTGATTTTTTGCGTAGGAGGGGGTCAACCACCCGTAGGAGCAGGTCAGGGACCCGTAGGAGGGGGTCAACCACCCGTAGGAGCGGGTCAGGGACCCGTAGGAAAAGGGTCAACCACCCGTAGGAAAAGGGTCAACCACCCGTAGGAAGGGGGCCAAAGACCCGTAGGAAGGGGTCAACCACCCGTAGGAAGTGTGTCAAAGACCCGTAGGAAGAGGTCAACCACCCGTAGGAAAAGTGGGCAAATGGTGTCGAGAAGGGTGAACATCCTAATAGGAAGCGCAAAAAAGTCTGAACCAGGATTTACAGGATTAATAGATTACCAGGATTTTGGTGTTTTTCACCCTATTTTTCTTTTTAGCATTCGATATTCTTGATTCCTTTTCTATGTCTCTCATGCTTCGTAGCGGAGCCAAGTACTCTTTGGTTATAGATAAAATATTCATTTGTGTGTATAATTAGGATATGATTTCCTGGATCTCTTACTTAAAAGATGCTCTTGCTCGAAAACCACCAGAGGACCCCCTTGCTCAACAAAAAGAGAAGACCCGTATAAAAACCCGGCTAAAAAACCTGGTGCCCTTTGTAAAAATACACTGGCGCAAGGGCTTGTTGGGTGCAATTCTTATCTTGCTTACATCTCTGTTGGGTATCCCTATCCCACTCATTACCCGTTACCTGGTCGATAAGGTCATCCTCGATAAGCAGTTGGTTTTACTGGCCGGGGCAGTTCTTCTGTTGGCAGGACTCAAATTGGCCAGCACACTGGCAGGTGCTTTGCAGAAATTCTATTTCACCCGCTTCGAACAGGAAGTCCTGCTGGACATCCAGCACGAATTGCTGGATCGAACCCTCCGCTTTCCCAAAACCTTCTTCGATTCCAGGGAGATTGGCTACCTGATGTCACGCCTGTTGGGGGATGTTAATGGGCTGCGCTGGTTTTTCTCCAGTACCCTGGTCTATATCCTCAGCTCGTTCCTCCGCTTTTGGGGAGGCGTTGCGCTGCTCTTTTACCTGAAGTGGCAGTTGGCAATCGTGGTTCTCTTCATCCTACCTGGCCTGGTGCTGTGTGTTCGTTTTTTTGGACGAAAGATTCGCATCCTGGGTCACCAGAGTATGGAGCAGCAAGCCAATGTCACCCGCACCCTGCAGGAATCCCTCTCTGCTGCATCGCTTATTAAAGCCTTTTCATCGGAAAAACGCACGGTAAGACGGTTGATGTCGGAACTGCGGACTGCTTTTCAAATCGGGATGGAGCGGGTCACCATTAACTCTGCTGCTGATCTGGCCATTGGACTGATGCCTGAGATCTCCCGGCTGGTGGTTATGGCAGCAGGCGCCTACTGGGTGATCCAGGGACAGTGGACATTGGGATCCTTACTGGCCTTCCAGGCCTATATCGGATATGTATACGGCCCTGCCCAATTCCTGGCAACTGCCAATCTGCATCTTCAAAATGCCCTGGCTGCCCTGGAACGGGTCTCTGCCCTCTTTGAGATTGTCCCTGAAGAGAACCCGGACACAGGGAAATGTGTGGACCACCTTTCAGGGGAGATTCAATTTGATAATGTCTCTTTCTCTTATAATGGCCGGGATATGATACTGGAAAATGTATGTTTTCATGCTGCTCCAGGTGAGTGGATCGCTATTGTGGGACCCAGCGGGGTTGGTAAAACCACTTTATTGAGTCTCATACTGGGATTCTACAAACCCTGCCGCGGCCAAATCCGTTTTGATGGCCTTCCGCTATCAGAATACCGATTAAGTTCCTTGCGCAAACGCATTGGCTACGTGTCACAAAACCCGCTGCTGCTTGCTGGTACGATTATGGATAACCTGCTCTACGGTAACGAGGATGCCAGCGAAGAACGAGTGATACAAGTGGCAAAGGCAGCAGGGATTTACGATTTTATCAACAGCCTGCCCAGGGGTTTCCAGGAAGAGCTGGGGGAACGGGGCATTAATCTCTCTGAAGGGCAAAGACAGCGCCTGGCCCTTGCCAGGGCACTGATTAAGGAACCTGATATCCTGATCCTGGACGAGCCCACATCAGCCCTGGACAGCGTGGTAGAACGCTCTATATTCGATGCCCTGCCTGTTTTGGTACAAGGAAAAACCCTCTTTGTGGTGGCGCAGCGACTATCCACCATAAAAAATGCAAAACGCATCCTATTGTTAAATGAAAAGCGATTGATTGCTGTGGGAACTCACCAGGAATTACTGGGAAAAAATTCCTACTACCGATCCCTGGTTACTAATCAAACATTCAATGCTTCTGATAATGAGAGACATCAGATTTGAAAAAGAGCTTAAATATCAAAAAAGAGGAAAAGAGAGGGGATGAAAGGAATATGAAAAAAAAGGGGGAAGAAATTCCCGGTCTGAGCCCTGAAATGGAAGTTGTCTTCTGGTCCATTGGAGTAAAAGAAAACCGCGAAACTGCCATTGCGAAAATATTAAAAAAAGATATCAACTGGTTAAAAGTAAAAAAAATTGCTTTGCTTCACAATGTGCTACCTTTACTATATAATCCTTTAAAAAACCTGGAAGAATCCCTGGTGCCGCAGGAGGAGATGACCCAAATAAAGTCCTCCTACCGGAGCATTGCTTTGAAGAATCTAAGACAGGCTCAAAATTTGCACCGGGTCATAGAGCTTCTGTCTACAAATGGGATCGCGGTTATTGCCTTCAAAGGCCCTGCCCTGTCCGTTCAGGCGTATGGCGACCTCTCTCTCCGCAACTTCTGCGACCTGGATTTACTGATTAAAACAAAGGACTTTAACAAAATTTATGAAGTAATAACGGCTGCCGGTTTTCACAGCAATTTTCCTCTTACGAACAGGATGAAACGATACTGGATGGTGTTTCGGAGGGATTTCGATTTCAGTGACGGCACAAACATCCTTGACTTTCACCATCAAATAACCCAGGGACCCAGGAGAATCAGTTTAAAAGAAAAAATCTGGCAAGACCAATGCACTGTGGATCTTCTTTCCCGGGAGATACCGGTTCTTTCACCGGAACATTCACTCCTCAGTATTTGCATCCACGGCACCAAGGATCGGTGGAAAACCTTAAGAGTTACGGCTGACATTGCTCATCTTATTTCCCGCCATCCCGGTCTTAACTGGAAAACCCTGGTTTCAGATGCAGGGGAGATCGGGTGTTTGCGCATGCTTTGCGTAGGGCTTCAAATATCCCGGCAGGTGTGCGGATTGGAACTGCCTGATGGAATCCTGGAACTTGTTCGAAAAGACCGGAAAACCAGGAAGTTGGCCTCTAGATATTTGCATCAGCTTTTAATCATTGAACGTACGGGGAAGACAGGTAAGTTATACGACACCCTGGCTTTAATTAAGTCTATGGATTCTTTTGGTCCCAGGATTAATTACCTGTGCCATTTTGCCTTTACTCCAACCCCTATGGATTGGAAGTTTATAAATTTACCTGAATTTTTATATCCTCTTTATTACCTGATCCGGCCTTTCCGGCTGCTTGTCAAATTGATTTCCAGGCCCTTCCCATCTCTGTTTTTTAGCAACGAACAAAAACAAACAAACCAACGCCAAAACACTAAAGGAGATATTGAATGATGAACACCGAATGTCGAATATCGAAGGTCGAAGGGAAAAAACCTTTTATACCTCCTTTAATTCATCATTCCTTGTTCGATATTCACAACTCCTCTTTCCCCTCACTTCATCATTCGTTATTCGATATTCAATCTTCTGTAAATAGATAGGATGAAACGAAGAATGGCTTTCAGCCCGCGACGTATCTTTAAATAGAAAATATACCCTTTAAAATAACGTTTCGCAAGAAAGCGATGGCGGAAGCGGTCCGGCCAAAATATTGCCTTGCCCTTGCGTTCAACCGTTGTCACTACCCCGAGAATATTTTCCTCCGGGATATGGGAATCGATGACTCGCAAATTGTCACCTTTAATGAAAAAAGAGTGTTCTCTTTTCCGTACCACACGATGGAGGATCAAACGATTGGTGTGCGGGTGGCGAAAGGCCACCACTTCACCGACGAATGGAGGAATCCCTTTCAAAGGGGAAACCGTGACCATATCATTATTGCGAATGCACGGCCTCATACTGGAACCTGTGGCTTTGAAACGGAATGCTGCACCCTTTTCATGAACAGTGCGAAGCAGTTCCATCATATCTGGGCCGGAAATGGAAACCTCTTCTCTTTCCTTTTTATTTTTCATTGTTCATTGCCAATCGATTCTAACACATTTTTTTTATACAATCAAAGACTCTGAAGAAATGGCAGATGTATTTACGTTAACCCAATAGTGTAAAAAAGGGGCTATCGGAGCGTTCTTCCTTCTCACTACTCCAGTACTCCACCATTCCATCACTCCAATGGGAAGATGTAAACTGTAAACCAAAGTTGCTATTGTAAACAAAAGTTGCACCTATTGTGCTTGTTCTATAAAGGAAATCAGTATCGAAACGACCATCAAAGGCAGGTATTTGGCGTCAGGCAATAATAACCAATTTGGCATGAAAATTGCCTGTTTTAAATTTAGACAAAATGACGATACATGGCGGTTAATATGACAGCTCGGAACAGAAAAGAAGAATCTTTATTGATTTTTGAAAGAGACTATGGTATGATTACAAAAAGAAAATGGTTTTAGTTTCTTTAAGAGAAGAATCTGCCAGTATAGGACAGAAATGAGGTATTGGTGAAGTAGGAGGATTTTAGTATTGAAGCATGAATGATGAAGTGAAAGAACGACAAAACGTTGCAGGGATGGCAGCCACTCCCGTACGATTATTGGTGAGAACAGCATTTTTTACCATCATCTATACCTATGTCGATTCGCTGTCCACGAAGTGGCGTTCCGAGCACATAGGAAGTTATTACCAATACGAGAGGTAAAGGAGGTAGAATAAATGAGAAGAAAAAAGATGTGCTCCAGGATATTTTCAGGATTGTCCAATGCATTTATATTTATATTTATATTTTTTTTACTGGTGGCAGCATGGGGCAATACAAAGGCCTATGCCCAGGCACCGACCCTGGATGGTCAGCTGGACAGTGTCTATTTTAGCCACGGTTATTCTATTGATTACGATGGTTTTTATCCCGGGGCCAATGCAACCCTTTATGTCATAGATAACACCAGCATAGATGCCAACAACATCTGGGTCGCCTGGGTTATTTCCAAAGATTTTAACGACAACAGCTATGGCAACAATAGGCACAGTTCATGGCCCAGTGGTCACGAGTTTGACGACCTGCTGGAAAGCGACTTGCAGCGTCTGGACCTGGAGAACTCGTGTGGGGAGTTGGTGCTGGACGCTACCATGGACTATATCGATGGACCACCTTACCATGCGGCCTACCCCACGATATCTGGCTTCGATGCAGACATGGACTCTACGGAATCCATCAAGAACTACATCAACGGTGGCGATTGGACTGATATGGCCTATAAAACGTCGCTGATTTCCAACCTCAATGACTTTGGTTACTGCACCGGTGTTGAAACGTGCAGCTGTGGTGGTACCGATTTGATGAATGACTCTCCTGCCTGGTCGGATGAGCCCAACTATATCCCGGCGGCCTCTTGCAGCAACTGGGAGTATGACCTGATCTGGGAACTGCGTATTGACCGCACCGTGTTCCAGACTGCTACTTGCCCCTCCGGCACCCTCCTGGGGGTTGCCACCAACCCTGTTGAGCTGCATGCTTCACCCAGTAAGGAACAGGTAAGCCCGGTTACACTCATTAAAGCCTCCAGTATTATCGGAGATTATGTCTGGCTGGATGTAGACCGGGACGGCGTACAGGATGTGGGAGAGCCAGGCATCCCCAATGTGACATTGGACCTTTACACTGATCCCAATGGCGACGGCGACCCTTCAGACGGCTCGGTTATCTATACCGCCACCACTGATGCTTTTGGCCGCTATTTGTTCCCAAACCTGGGATCGGGCAACTATGTGGTGGATGTGACTGATACAAATGGCAAATTGACCGGATACTCGCTGACCACGGGCAGCACTGATCCGCATGGTCCCATTAGCCTGGGACGCAACGATGAATACCTCGACGCTGACTTTGGTTATGCGCCTACTGACACCACCAAAGCCATCATCGGTGACTTTGTCTGGTCTGATGCTGACAACGACGGTATCCAGGACCCTGGCGAACCAGGCATCGGGGGTGTGACGATAAATCTGCTGGCAGATTACGACGGGGATGGGAACTTTACCGATGTGGTGACAAGCACCACCACGGCAGCCGATGGTTCCTACCTCTTTACGGGCGTGGACCCCGGTGACTATAAGGTAGATGTCACTGACACTGGTGGTGTGCTGAGCGGCTATACCCTTACCCTTGGTCCCCACAGCAGTAAAGACCCCTCGACGCAGATTCACGTTGATGCGGGCGATGCCTACCTTAACGCTGACTTTGGGTACTACAAGTCTGGCTTGGGTACGATTGGCAACCAGATCTGGCACGACCTGGACGGCGACGGTGTTTACGAACCCGGCGATGGCGAACCCGGTTTTGCCAACGTTACCGTCGACCTGATCCTGGATGTGGATGGCGACGGTGTGTGGGACCCGGGCTCGCCCATCATCTCATCAATGACCGCTATTGACGGTTCATATCTGTTCACCGGTCTCAACCTGGACGATGGAGGCGGCGACGGCGATGCCGATTACCTGGTTCGGGTGACTGACTTGAACAATGTACTGCGCCGCTACCGCAAGACCACCGGTCCCAGCCCTGGCTCAGATAACAACAGCCAGGCCAATCCCTATGCCGTGGCTATCTCTTCTGCCTCTCCTAACAACACCACCGCTGATTTTGGTTACTGGTTTGACCAGGCGGAAGGAATGGTGGGGGACCGGGTATGGTACGACCTGGACGGCGACGGAGTTCAGGATACTGGGGAAGAGGGCATCGCAGGAGTGACAGTTGAAATCTGGATTATGAAGAAGACAGGAGGAACATGGAATCCGGATCAAATGATAGGCGAGGTTGTTACAGATGTGAATGGCAATTACTATTTTCCGAACCTGGCAGTCAGCAACCAAGGAAATAGATACCAGACCCGGATAGTCGCCAGTAACTTTGCTTCGGGCGGCCCCCTCGAGGGGTACACCGGTACCAACCAACCTGATAACTGGGACGAATCTGAGATATTAACAACTAACGGCCAAAAGGTAGACCTCACACTGGACTTTGGCTATTACAGAAGCGGCACGACCTATTCCATCGGCGATTTTGTATGGTATGATGCCGATGGTGACGGGGTACAGGATGGCGGCTCTGAAATTGGGTTCGAGAATGTGACCCTGGCCCTGTACGAAGACACCAATGGAAATGGTGTCATTGACGATGGTGAACCGCTTCTGGCCACTGATACGACCGATTCCAATGGTAACTACCTCTTTAGCGGCCTCTCCAATGGCGATTATCTGGTGAAGGTCACGGATGAAAACAATATTTTAACCGGCTACCAACAGACCTACGGTAACCACCCCTGGCCCGTGACCATAAGCGGGGCAAGCATCGATATTATTGACTTTGGCTATAACCGACCGTCTCCGACCCTGGCTGTTATTTCATCTTTCCAGGCTTACAGCGACGGCGGCCCAGTGGTGGTGCATTGGGAAACAGCATCAGAGATTGGAACAGCAGGTTTTTATCTCCTGCGAAAAGATGATTCGGACGGAAAATATAAACAGGTGAATGAAACCTTTTTGCCCGGTCTTCTCCATTCACCCCAGGGTGGTATCTATCGCTTCGTGGATAATGGTGCCTTTTACGGTGAAACCTACACCTATAAACTGGTGGAAATAGAGTCTGAGGGCGGAAAGCGCATCCATGGACCCTTCACAGTAATTGTAGGCACACGTATACCACGGATAGACGATTCCAGGCCTCTCTTAGAACCCATGGACGGCATCTACAGCAAACAGCCTCATGGGATATCTTCTAAAAGAAAAACCAGACTTCAGGCAAGGCAGCTGTCACTGAACACAGCCAGGGTTCTAAAAAAATCACGAATTGGAGATGAAGCCAAGATTATTGTCAAGGAGAAGGGGCTCTACTACCTGGATGCAGCAGTCATTGCCGAGGTCCTGGGGATGTCTTCAGGACAGGTTACACAGAGAATAAAAAACCATCATTTCCTCCTGACCAACCAGGGTCAAGAGGTGGCTTATATTCCTGCCGAAGGGGATGCCGGTCTCTACTTCTACGGGGATGGCATAAACAGCCTCTACACCGATGAGAACATCTATTGGCTGGAAAAGGGCAAAGGCTTAAACATGGGATCTGTTTATGGTGGATTGCCTTCACCCACCAGTGGAAATGAGACCTTTGCCAATACCCTTCATATAGAAGAAGATCATTATGCCCTGACAGCACTATACAGGGATCCCGAGACTGACTACTGGCTCTGGGACTATATTACAGCCGGCCAGGTTGGCAAGACCTTCACATTTTACGCCCATGGCGCAGCTGAAGGGGGATCTGCCAACATTACTGTCCATCTCAAAGGAGCCACAAACGCCCCGGTCAGTCCTGACCAACATGCGAAGGTGAGTTTGAACGGATCGTTGATTGGTGAAAGCGAATGGAATGGGACGAACGATCATACATTTACCATCTCCATTAGCCAGTCATTACTTATAGATGGGGAAAACACAATTGAAGTGGCCGGTATTCTGAATAACGGAGTGCCTTACAGTATCTTTTATGTGGACTCCTTTGATTTGAGCTACCACAGGCACTATCGGGCCGTAAACAACAGGCTTCTGTGCCGGGGTGACCAGAATCCGGTGATTACCATTGACGGCTTCACCGATCCGAACATTATGGTGTTTGAGGTGACCGATCCCCTGCAGCCAAAGCTTGTCACCGGCACCTTCATAGATACAGGTTCATCCTATCGAGTGAGTTTTATCCCATCTTCCTCGGAAAGTCGGTACCTGGCCCTGAACGCTTATGGACAACATGCACCGGTTTCTGTTTTTGCCAATAAATCCTCCGATTTGAAGAAGAACCAAAACTCAGCAGACTATGTTGTGATTGCTCCTGAAGGATTGGAAGATGCTGTTCAGGGTCTCACATCCCTTCGTGAGAGAAAAGGACTTGAGACCATGGTGGTGGAGCTTGAAGATATCTATGATGAGTTCAACTATGGGATTTCAAATCCCCATGCCATTAAAGCGTTTCTTTCGTATGCGTATCACAACTGGAGAGGAAATGGCCCTGAATATGTGGTTCTGGCTGGAGAGGGTACTTACGACTACAAAGATAACCTGGGATACGAAGGAAACCTGGTACCGCCTATTTTGATGAAGACCCCCCACGGATTATTCGCCTCAGACAACCATTTTGCCGACGTTGTTGGTGAGGATGGTGTCCCTGAAATTGCTATTGGAAGGCTGCCGGTGGTGACCGAGGAAGAGCTTCAAACACTTATCGATAAAATATCTGACTATGAGAATGCAAGCGGTGTGTGGACAAGTCGGGTTATGATGCTGGCGGATGACCCGGACGGTGGTGGGAACTTTCCGGCAGACAGTGACATCCTGGCAAACCTGTTTCCCGGGTACACCATCGATAAAATCTACCTGCCGGATTACCCGACAGTGGATGAAGCCCGGCAGGAAGTATTGAATGGTTTCAACACCGGTGCTTTGCTGGTCAACTATATCGGGCATGCGGGTATAACCAAGCTTGCCACTGAGGGACTGCTGAGGACGGAGGATGTTTCCTCTTTGCAGAATGGAGATAAGCTTCCTGTTTTGACTGCGATGACCTGTGTGGTCGGACGATTTGCCCTCCCGGGCTATGATACATTAAGCGAGGAATTGCTGCTGAAAAATAATGGCGGAGTCGTGGCTGTGTGGGCACCTACAGGCGCATCTCTCAACTCCCTGGCTTTTATGCTGGCAGAGGAGTTTTTCAAGGTTGCCTTCCAGGAACAGGAAAAAATCATCGGGAAGGCATTGGTAAGAGCAATGGCAAACTATGCTTCCATAGGCGGTCAAACATATATGCTGAACATATACACCCTGCTGGGAGATCCAGCATTGGAGATCAAATAATAAATAGCAAATGAATTTAAGTTCGATATATCGGAAGAAAGAGGATATTGTGACGCGCCAAATTGCTGATGAAACACTGCTTGTTCCTATTCGCAGCAACCTGGTTGATATGCAGCGAATCTTTGCTTTAAATACAGTGGCTGAGTACATCTGGCAGCAGTTGGATGGAAAACGAAACCTCAAAGAGATACACAATGGAATTTTAACCCATTTCAAAGTGGAAAAAGACCAAGCCAGTTCAGATATAATGGAATTCATTTCTCAACTTATGGAAGCAGGCATAGTCGAGGAGGTGGAATAGATATGGACATGAACTGCGCTCAAACCTCCTGGCCAACGAATGAAGAATATTTGCGAGAGTTAAATAAAAAGGTCGCCAAACGCCGCGTTCCTCTCTCCGGGAATTTTGCCCTGACTCATCGGTGTAACTTGAAATGTGTCCATTGTTATCTTGGAGAGCAAACCGACACCGGCAAAAACCTGGAAAAAGAGCTGAATACCTCTCAATGGAAGCATTTAATCGATGAGATTACCAGAGCCGGATGCCTCTATCTTCTCATTACAGGAGGTGAACCTCTCCTAAGGGAAGATTTTAATGAAATTTACCGCCATGCCAAGACCAATGGACTCCTGGTTACACTCTTCACCAATGGAACCCTAATCACCGAAAAGACTCTCGCGCTTTTTGATGAGCTCCCCCCCAGGATGGTTGAGGTCACTCTTTATGGTGCAACGCAGGGGACTTATGAAAGAATTACCGGGGTTAGCGGTTCTTTTAAGAAATGCATGAAAGGGATAAGAAGGCTTAAAGATCACCAGATAAACGTAAAGCTAAAAACCATTCTTATGACAATCAATTCCCATGAATTCGCTGGAATAGAAAAAGTTGCAAAGGAATATGGTATAAAATTTCGTTTTGATGCATCTATATTCCCGTGTATTGATGGTGATAGATCTCCAATCGAACTAAGAATAAATGCTGAGGATGCTGTTGAAAAAGAATTCTCAGATGAAAACCGGTTGCAAGAGTGGAAAGATTTTTTCGTTAGAATGAGAGACCTTCCGGGTTCGGATAAACTTTATCAATGCGGAGCGGGTCTCACCCACTTCCATATCGACCCCTATGGCAACCTTCAACCCTGCCTGATGGTTACAAACGTAAAATATAATATCATTAAAACGAATTCAAATAACAACATCCGTTTTTTAACAGGTTGGAAAGAGATCATACCTCGCATCAGGGAAGAAAAACTCGAACCCGGCAATCTTTGTCAACATTGCAAAAAAAGGTCACTGTGCAATTTTTGCCCGGCCTTTTTTAAGCTGGAAAACGGCGCAGAAGACATTTATTCCGAGTATCTCTGTACCATGGGCCATTTGCGTTTTGAGAAAATAAATGGGATTCTTTAATACATTAGGAGGAGATCACAGTGAAATCGAAGCAAAAGATCATTAAGAGCAAGGGCAAAAAAGCATATGAAAAACCGTATCTCAGGATAATCGAGATGTCCTCTGAAGAAGTTCTAGCTGTTGGTTGTAAGCTAGCCGATGGGGGGTTCGATGTTGCGGCAACGCCCTGTATAGCTAATTTTTGTACAGAAGCAGGATCATAACGAATCGAAAAATTATATAATTATAGTGCTTTAATATTTATTATATTATATAGAATATAGATTTGGGTTTCATGGCAGATTTAATTCATATGGAAATCGGAGATGTGTGTTTTTCCATTCGCGCAAAAAGCAAAATATCAAATATACTTCATGCGCATGAGCCAGCCTATCAATCGTTTTTTAGAAAAGCAAATAAGAGCTCGAATCCAGAAACCATCAAAATCAACGTTCACCTTGAATGGGGAATTATGCCCAACATTGAGGCATTGCCAAAAATCTTTGACAGTGGTCACTCCTGGGTGATGTATCAGGATGGTGAAGTTTATTGGATCACACGCAAGCCACCCATTGATGAAATTCCCTTGTGGATGGTACGATTTGATCGTGACATAACAGAAGCCACTGTTTACTGCGGCAAGAAACTCATCAGTGAGAGAGACGGAAAGAGAGTGGTCTCAAATCCTGTCCGTTATCCACTGGATCAACTTTTGCTTATGTATATCCTGGCGCAAAACAAAGGGGCATTGGTCCATGCTGCAGGAATGAATATCAATGGAAAGGGCCTCATATTCCCTGGAAAATCCGGTGCAGGAAAAAGTACACTGGCACGGCAATTTTCTTATCAAAAGGACCCGGGGAAAGTGGTATTCAGTGACGATCGGATGGTGGTCAGAAAGGTTGAAGGAACCTTTAAGGCTTATGGAACTCCCTGGCCAGGTGAAGGGGGAATAGCACTGAATAAAAGCATGCCCCTTTCCGGCATTCTTTTTCTCCATCATGCAGCGCATGGCACGCGCAATAGAATAAAAAAAATCAAACCGCAAGAAGCCCTGGAAAAGCTTTTGCCTGTTACATCCATCCCCTGGTATGATCGGGAAGTTATGCCCAAAGTCCTCCAGTTCTGTGACGATTTGGTTTCCAATGTCCCTTGTTTTGATCTTCATTTTACACCCGGTATTGAAGTGGTGAAATTCCTGGAAGAATTTAATATTTCTAGCGAAGAGTAGAAATAGAATTACAAGTATTGCCAGTCGGTCTCTTGACTGGACATTCAGAAAATGGTAGAGTTTGGCCAGAGCCTATCCGAAAAGGTCGGGTGAACACGAGGTTCACCCCTACCTTAAGCCGTAAAGGCTTTGTAGGGGCTCGGTCTGAATTTTGTATTCGCCTTTATTACCCGTTCGCCCCTTTTCAGGCGTTTTCGGATAGGCTCTAGCCAGCGGATTGAATAATGAAATACCTATTTGATATTGGACACCCTGCCGAATATCACTGTTTTAAACATGTGATTCGGAAGTTAATTCAAAGGAATCATAAAGTCGTTATCACCGCGAGGGATAAGGATGTGACGTTATATCTTTTGAAACAATTTGGGGTGCCATATTTCTCCACAGGAAAAAATCTTCCTTCGAAATTTGGTAAAATTTACTCATTATTAAGAAACGATTATAGGATTCATCGAGTGGTAAAAGAAGTTAACCCGGATATCATTATCAACTTTTTTTCACCCTTTGCCGCACATGTTGGACAACTTCTGGGAAAACCTGTGATCGGATTTCATGATACAGAAAAGGCAAATATTAGTATATTGCTTTCAAAACCCTTTACCGACATTATTGTCGTACCGGAATGCTATAAAAGAAAATTACCGGATAAAAAAAGAATTGTGTTCAAGGGCGTTTTTGAATTGGCTTATCTTCATCCAACGTATTTTACCCCTGATGTGACTGTTTTGGATTTACTTAAACTGAAAAAAGGAGAAACGTATGTTCTTATTCGATTTGTATCCCACCATGCACTGCATGATATTAGAAATAAAGGAATCAGTTTAGAAAATAAGCGGAAGGCGGTGGAGGCGTTTAAAAATGTTGCAAAGGTATTTATTTCATCTGAAGAGAGGCTGCCCATTGATCTTAAGAAGTATGAGATTAGAATTCCTCCTGAAAAGATGCATGATGTGCTCTTTTATGCAGACCTTATTTATGGAGAGAGTGCAACAATGGCATCAGAAGGTGCCGTCCTTGGAACGCCTTCCATTTTTGTTGACAGGATAGGACGCGGTTATACCAATGAACTGGAACATAAATACGGATTGGTGTTTAATTTTTCAAATGATTTAATAGACCAGGAAAGATCTATAGCAAAGGGAGTTGAATTATTAAAAACTCAAAATAGAAAGAAACACTGGCAAACAAAACGAGCGGAGTTACTTTCAGATAGTATTGATATAACTGCTTTTATGGTATGGCTTATGGAAAAGTATCCTCACAGTGTTGATATCATAAAAAAAAATCCTGATTATCAATTAAATTTTAAATAAACTCGTGAACGCCCTCTCATGTGATTTTCGATTTTTAGTATACTTAGACCTCTATTTCTTTTTTTATGATCATGGCTTTATCTTCTTCATCCGGGTTTACTCGGTAAATGACTCTTTTCCCGTTTGCAATAAGGCTCCTTGCCTGGAGAAAGTTTTTATATTCCGATTTTACCCCACATACTTTTACAATCACAGCATTCGCAATAGAAGCACCGCGAACATAAATTTTCTTGTCTCTTGTATATTTCTCTTCTATGGTTTCTTTTTTGAAAGGTGAAAATGTTGGCGAAAATATGACCCGCGCCTTATGCTGCTTCATGAATATAAAACCTTCATCATGAAACACATCGGCACAAATTAAAACACCAAAATTCATCCCATATGCTGAAAAAATCTTGTATGAATCTCCAGGGGTGACTTTCCCTTCTTCTGCCACAAACAGATTTTTTTTCCTATAAAACCCCAGTTGTCTTCCATTATCATATACAAAACAGGTATTATACAATTTATTACCTTCGAATTCAGGCATTGTACCACCAATAACCACAGTTTTGATTGTTCTTGATAAACTCTCTATCTTTTGTTTCTGTTTTACCTGGTTCTCATAGGTTTGTTCGTGGTCGTCAACGGTCCGGTCTACAAAAAAATATTCAGGAAAGCAAATAAAATGAGGTGAATATTTTCCCATTTCATCAATATCTTGTTCCGATATGTTTATGCCCAGGGGTTTCTGGTATAATATGACTCGAATTTTTTTCATGGCTGTTTCTTTTCCCCGTTTGACAGCACGTCTAATGCAGTCAGTGCATAAATGGATGTGCATGTTAAGATGTTGTTAACACTGACATACTCATCAGGGCCATGGGAGACCGATAAAAGACCGGGCCCGTAAGCAAAGGCTGGCATTCCCTTTTTAGCATAGAAACGTGTTTCCAGGAGTCCTGGACACATTTCAAATTTCGGGCGCTTGCCTGTTATGGCCATGATGTTCCCTGCCAGGATTTGCGCGATTGGATGATCTTTTGAAACCCCCACGGATTCTCCTTGCTGCAAGACCTCAATTTCCATATCAATTCCATTCTTCTTCAACTCCTCCAATAAAGTTAAAAGTCTCTGTTTCTCGATTTCGAGGTCCTCTTCCGGGTTTATTCGGCGATCGATAGTGAAAGAACACTCTCCTGGAACAGTATTAAAATTGCTGCCTCCTATGGTTTGCCCACCCATCATCAGGATCGAATGCCTGGCCTGGTCGGGTTTTAGGTTATAATTTGTCGTTCTCGATTCCACCTCTTTTTTTAGTTTGAGCAATTCACCTACAACAACATGCATGTTTTCAAAGGCATTAATACCCTGAAAATGGAGGCACACATGGGCTGGTTTACCTTTTATAGTAATTCGAAGAGAAATAGCGCCGCGGTTTGCATTCCATATAACACCGCTCGTTGGCTCCGGCAAGAGCATACCAATACCGTCCTTACCAAGTACACCAATATCGGCAAGATATTTCGCTCCCCTCACGCCTCCTGTCTCTTCATCCGGTACAATGGTCAAACCGATTCTACCATTAAGGTCTATACCGGAGGTTTTTATTGCTTTAACAGCATAGATCATAGCGGCAATACCGCTCTTCATATCAGACGAGCCGCGTCCATAAAGATTCCCGTTTTTTACAACAGGATGGAATTGCCCTTCTTCGGACGCAGGTACCACATCATAATGGCCGTGAAAATATAACGTATTTTTACCCGTCCCAAAAGAGCTTAGAATACAATACCGGGGATGCGTTTCGGCCTTACCGTCTGGAACTGGATTCGGAACTTCGATTACCTCGTGACCCAATCCAATCTCCGAGAGTTTGTTTTTTATCTTTTCAACACACAGTCTATAATACGCACCCGGTGGATTCTCCGTAGCAACGGCTATCAGTTCTTTCGTAAACTCCAGGATTTCTTTTTCATCTTTTGCGACTGCGTCCAATATCTTAGCCCTGATAATTTCTTTCATGGTTCATCTACCTCTGGTCTTTTTTTGCCTCCGGGGGGGCAGAACCTTTTTGAAAAAAGGTTCCGACACCTCCAAAAACTTTTGTTCAAGGCCCTTCGGGCCTATTATTTTTTTTTAATTTACTTTTTTTGATAAAATAATCAACCGTTTACTTTTAACCGAATATGGATTTGAAAGATAATCTCCCCATACCTGTTTGATCTCAAATCCATTTCTTATTAGCATGCGCTTTATTTCAGGGAAACTATATAACCTTATATTGTAACCGGTAGTTGCCTCTATTTTGCCATTTTTTATTAACTGCGCCTTGAAAATTTCCCGCTCGTTTATTATATCATAGCTACTTTCACATAAATAATAACAGTTGTCACCCATTTCTTTCCAATATGTCTCTTTTTTAAATACATCGTTAAACACAAAGAAAAATTTATTCTCATAATCCAACAAAAACAGACCATTTTTTTTCAATACTTTATTAATTTCCTTCAAGACTTTTTCATTTTCATCATCACTATCAAAAAAACCAAAAGAGGTAAATAGATTAATAACAGCATCAAAGCAATCTTCAAAGGATAAATTTCGCATATCTCCTTTGAAATAATCAATATTAGACGCTGAAAATTTACTTTTAGCAATTTTTAAATAGTCATCTGATAAATCCACTCCTGTCATTTTATAATCGCCGGCTTTTGAAAGTGAATAAGTATGTCTCCCGTATCCACAGCAAAGATCCAGGATTTTTGAGTGTGGGGGAAGTTTTAAGACCTGTCTAACGAAGGTGGTTTCCAAATCGGTTTGCTCCGGGGAAGGGAATCCGACAACCTCGATAAAATCATTTGTATACAATTGTCTAAACCACTCCATCGATACGATTACCTCCGATTGAATACTGATAAATAATAGTATATCAAACGCTTAAAATATACTCGAAAGAGGTCTATGGCTGCTGTGCGTTATCCTTTACAATACCTTTTTAATCGCTTCTGCCAATCGCTTTATCCCCTCATCAATCTGCTCGATAGAGGGAAACGAATAGTTCAACCTCATGGTGTTACCACCTGAAAAATCGCAGTGAAAGGGTCGACCTATGACATAAGCCACATTTTGTTCGATAGCAGTCATAAATATCTCTTTGGTATCGATTCTTTCAGGCAATGTAATCCATAAGAACATTCCTCCTGTGGGTTTGGACCAGGAAACCTTCTCTTTTGGCATGTATTTTTCCAGGGCATTCAACATCGCTGCTGATTTTGGTCTATAACATTCGATTGCTTTCTCAATGGTCTCCTTCATCTTGCCCTGTTTGATATAAGAAGCAAGGATAAGCTGACTAAACGATGGTGTACAAAGGTCAACCGATTGTTTGAGCATGATAATCTTATCAATCAAAGATGGCTCTCCAACAATCCATCCCATTCTCATACCGGGAAAGAGCACCTTTGAAAAAGTTTTCAGCATGATAACCCCTTTCCCTTCTGCAATCGTCCAGAGACTCGGCAGTACCTCACCTGTAAAACTTAGTTCGCGATAGGGAGAATCCTCTACAATTGGAATCCCCTTTTCATGTCCGATTTTTATAAGTTTTTTTCTGCGTTCAAGAGTCATTGTAATGCCAGAAGGATTCTGAAAATCCGGGATGGCATAAATGAAACGTGGTTTTTTACCCTCTTTTTCCAGTTCATCCAGGACGTTTAACAGATACTCGATATTCATCCCGTCATTGCCCAAAGGGATACCTCGCATATCTGCACCGCAGCGGCGAAAAGCCTGGATCCCCCCAAGATAAGAAGGTAATTCCATTATGATCGGCGCACCCTCATCCAGGAATAACAACGATAAAAGATCAAGACCCTGCTGCGATGAGGATGTTATACATAACTGCTCCTGCGACGTGATATCACCAAACTCCTTCATATGATCAACAAGGACCTCGAGCATTTCAGGTTCTCCTGGTGTCGGCCCATATTGAAGTGCTAAATAACCTTTCTTCTCTAAAACCTCCCCGGTAATTTTTGCGATATCTTGAAGAGGAAAAAGCGACGTGTCTGGTAAACCCCCGCCAAAAGAAATGACTCCCTCCTTCCGGGTCCATTTTAGGATTTCCCTGATCTCGGATCTAACAATACGGTTCGAAGTTTTAGAAAACACATATGTCATGTCTGACCTCCTTGATTAAATAAATCACTTAAGTTTCTCAACAATAAATAAAATCCTTCATATTGTTATTGTAAATTGCCTGAATCGTTTTGTCAACCCCATCGACCTTCAGCAATGGGTATAACCTGTCCACCCACAGCAATCGTAATGTGACCCTCTTGCTCACTGGCACGCAAATATAAAAGCGATGGCCTTCCGATCTCATATCCCTGGCCCACTCGTATATCTATCGTACTGGACTGAAAATAGCGATTTTTTATAAGATAACCTGCCAGACAACCGTTACCACTACCGGTTGCCGGATCCTCAGGAATCCCATAGTAATCGACAAATACCCGCACGCCAAGATCATGTTGTTCTGTGTAACCCCCAGGGCAGAAGACTAAAATTATTTTGGCCCATGATTTATCAATGAGTTTCATATAGTGCTCTTTCTCCACCGACGCACGTTTTAAGGCATCCAGTGTCTTTAAAGGAACAATAATACAGGGCAGGCCGGTGGATACCTGTTCAACTGGCCAGCGAGTATCAATATCATCTTCTTTTAGACTTAGAACCCGGGCCATAAGTCCAACATCAGGAGTCTCCCCAAATGTTGGCTCCATCTGCTCCATCCACAGTGTGTTGCCGCCTCTCTCCTTGCCAGGAAATGAAACGGGTATTTGACCGACCTTGAGATTTAAGACGACCTTTTCTACAGGTTGTTGAATGATATGTTTTTGAATAATAAATGCCGTGCCCAATGTTGGGTGACCTGCAAAATCGAGTTCCTTTCCAGGGGTGAAAATGCGCACATCATATCCCCCATTTTGTTGTTTGTCGGACAGGATAAATGTCGTTTCTGAGAAATTTATTTCCCGTGCAATTTGCTGCATCTCTTCATCCCCCAGAGAATCGCAATCCATGAGAGTGGCCAGTTGATTACCCGAATACTTTCTTTCACCAAAAACATCAGTAATAAAAAATTTTGGTTTATCATTCATTGTTCCTACTCCTATGATCATTTAACTCATTTTAATATTAATTTTATAAACGTATCGGCCTAATATCAACAACCAATTTTAATAAAAATCAAGCAGACCAATTTGATGATTTTTTGTTTTCAACGAAAATACCTGAATGAGGGAACAGGTGATGCCAGTTCCAAACAGCCCTCCCGGGGGAAAAAGGTGCCATGCAACAAAAAGCGTAGTGTTACCTCTGAGGGAGGTGGCGCACTTTTTGCCCATCACTGTTTATCGTTTTCCCTGTTTTTTTCTCCGTTTTTAATGGTTTATGGTTATCTTTTACTCATAAAACATCATTATCCGTGTGATATACTTCCTGGGATTTCCTCGAAATATCATGCCCGGCCCTTTCAGGTACTGTTCCCTGGTGGGAAGCAGCAGCTTAAGATTGTGTTCCCTGCAATATTCGTATATTTTTCGATAACTACGATGTAATTCTTCATAAGGTCCTCGATGAATCAGCGTTACCGCTTTCCCCCCTCTTATTTCCCGGCAATCGATGCCCTCAATATCAATATCAATTTTCTTTTTCACCTCGATGCACGCTTCGATATCTGCCCCCTCTTCTTTGTATTCACCGTCATAATAAAGGGTAAAAGGTTTACCCCTGGCATAACGGCCAAAGGCTTTAAAAAGAGTTCCGAATTTATATCCCACTTCAGGATATTTACCCTTAAAACGAATACCCGCTATCAACATACCAGGAATGATTTCTTTTTCAACATCAGGCGAAGGACTGGTATGCTCATGACCCATTTGCTCTTCCTTATTCCTTTGCATAAATAAAGATAAATTCTGCTTCATCTCCATGTGCTGCCGAAGGGTATCTTCAATCGCTTGCAATTTTTTCTCCACATGGAGAGCCACCTGCGTGTCATCGCTGCATTCCTGCACAATTTCTTTGATCTCATGCAGAGAAAATCCCATCTCCTTTAATCGTTTAATAACCAGGGCTTTTTCCACCGCACTGCTGCGATAATATCGGTATTTAGAATCGTAATCAATGCGATCCGGGATTAATATGCCTTTTTCATGGTAAAGCCTGAGCGCTTTAATTGTCAACTGCGTCACCCGCGAAAACTCGCCAATCGACAACATGACCTTTCTCCTTTTAAATATTAGCCACTAAGACACAAAGACACCAAGATTTTTTATAAAAATATTTTTCTTTGGGCCTTCGTGTCTTTGTGACTATTTTTTTATTCATTCCTTCCTGATCGGCTGGCGGAGGATGGTTCGCATTTTTTCCGGTTTGTTTCGCCTGGGATCGCCCAGGTAAATTTCATGATGCTGACCGTTAAAGGTATACCCTTTACCCTGGAAGAAGGCGTGCAGCTTCGCAATGGTAGGACCTTCATCAGCATAGGGCCCGATGTGCATGATCTGAGCACTAAGCCCTTCTTCGTAGATCTCAAAATTGGCCTGGTCCAGGAAAGTGGGATTTTTCTTCTCTTCCAGATTTCTCCTGGCCTTTTCAAACACCTCCCGCGTTACCCGGTCCGGCATCAAGATCATTAAGGTCCATTTCCATTCGTGTTTCCTTCCTTCGGCAAATGCAGTAATATCATCCGCACACCACAGCCCGGATAACGGGGGCACGGTAAAATCAAAAGGATCTTTTTTGTCCAGCTTGAGCATGAATTTAATGGTATAGGAAAGCCCGTAAAGCACCTGGATTTTCTCCTGGAAATCTTTGGACGTATTGGGGTCACCCTGGCCGTCCATCATGATGTACTTAAAAGCCGGTACCTCAATGATTTCAGGTTCTTTTGCCGAAGGGGAAAACAGGGATTTGTACTCCTTTTTAAAATCAAGTTTGTGTGTTTTTGTTTTTGCTGTCATTTTTTTCCTCCTAAATATATCATAAACCTGGTTTCATTTTCAAGTTGTATGTTATCATCATGTACCTCCTGATTTTGTTTTTTGTGTTTCGTATGAATTATAAAAGTCTCCCCCAGGGGTAGAGTCAAGCGTTTTTTTTTAAAAATTTTAAAAAAATTTTTCGCCTGATATCTTATTACCTTATTAAAACCTTTTTAAACGTAAATACGTTAAATAATGTATAAAAAATAATTAAAAGTAAGTGAACATGAAAAGAAAGAGCGTTTTACTATTGACTGTACTGGTTGGAATCTTCATAATTATTGGTACAGGGCTGGCGGTTCATCAGTCGGTTCAGAAAAAATACAAATCCCTGGAACCAAAGGTGGACCAATTATTTTCCGAATGGAACAAACCCGATTCACCCGGATGCGCCCTGGCAATCATCAACGATGGAAAGATTATCTACAAAAAAGGGTATGGAATCGCCGACCTGGAACACGATATCCCTATCACACCCGAAACCGTCTTCTATATCGGTTCCACCTCCAAACAATTTGTGGCCATGTGCATATTACTCCTGGAAGAGCAAGGTAAATTATCCCTGGAAGACGATATCCGGAAATACCTTCCCGAATTTCCCGAATACGACAAGCCCATTACCATAAAACAATTGATCCACCATACCAGCGGCATCCGCGATTACCTGAGCTTGTGGTACCTGTCCGGTAAAAGTTACCTGGACCATATGCCTGAAGATGGCGTATATGAAATGATCTGCCGTCAGAAAGAATTGAATTTCTCACCCGGGGAGCGGCACCTGTACAGCAATTCCTGCTATTTCTTACTGGCCCTTATCGTTAAAAAAGCGTCGGGCCAATCATTAAAAGAATTCGCCCAAAAAAATATATTTAACGTATTGGGTATGAAAAACAGTCATTTCCACGACGACAACACCCATATCATTAAGAACCGCGCCTTCAGTTACAATCTGAATGAAAAAGGTGAATTTGCAAATTTGATCATGCGCTTCGCCCTGGTAGGGTCCGGAGGACTCTACACCACGGTTGAAGACCTGTTCCTCTGGAACCAAAATTTCTACCACAACAAACTGGGTAAATCCGGTCAACAACTGATCGAAAAAATGCATGAGAATGGGAAACTCAACAACGAACAGGAGATTGATTACGCTTTTGCCCTTGTTAACGGTACTTACAAAGGCTTGAAAACGGTTCAACACAGTGGAGGACTGGCCGGTTACCGGGCCCAGTTAATCCGGTTCCCGGAACAGAATTTTTCCATCGTTTTATTGAGTAACCTGGGAACGTTCAATCCAAATCCTTTGGTCTACAAGATTGCCGATCTTTACCTTGCCGATCCATTTAAAACGGTTAAGACCAAATTAAAGAAGAAAAAAACACCACCGAAGCGAAAAACCATTTCTCTTGCCCCGGCTGCTTTAGATAAGTATATTGGCAAATATAAATTTGAACAAGGCTTTATTGCCACCATCTCAAAAGGGGATAACAAACTGATGGCCCAGACCACGGGACATCGAAAAACGGAAATCTTCCCGGAATCCGAAACAAAATTCTTCCTGAAAGAGGGAGATATACAGTTGTCATTTCAAAAGGAGGTTGATGGCCGTTTCAATCAACTCACCCTTCACATCAGGGGATGGGATTCAATAGGCAAACGAATCGAGAGCGTTACACTGACTGATGAACAGTTAAAAGAGTACGTCGGTGACTATTACAGCGATGAACTGCAAACCGCGTATAATATTTACTTTAAGGACCGAAAACCCTTTGTCAAGATACCCAATTATCCTGAAGTGGAACTGAAAATTGCAGGGAAAGATGTCTTTGACGGACGGTTTATCATATCATTCCAACGCAGCGAAGCGGATAAGATCAGAGGGTTTTTATTGGACGGTGGAAGGGTAAAACGGCTGAGATTTGCGAAGCGATAAAACTCATTTGCTAAATTCGTTGATTTATGGTATGTTTGTTTTTAAATCGGTCTGTCTGGCATATTGAAAGCATAGAAAAAGGAGGTCTCATGAAAAAAGTTGTTATTCAAAATTACATCCGAATATTAATCTTATTACTTTTATCTTCGACATCAATACAGACGCAGTCAGCAGATGGGCTTTTGGTAGATAAGAATGCAGCCCCTTTCTTTCTTGGTGAACTTTCCGGTGAACGGGCAATGGATTACATCCACAAAATTTCCCGGTTTCATCGAATTCGTGGAGGCGGGGCAGGGTCTGGTTATGATAGAGCCGTCGATTTTGTGGTTAACGAGCTTAAACGCATTGGTATGGACGATATCAAAGTAGAACGGTTTCCATCCGACGGTTTTACCACCTACCTTGGCTGGCCCTCTCCCGTGGGTTGGCGCGTAAGATCAGCAAAGCTCTGGATAGTAGAACCCGAATGGGAACTTATTGCCGATTTTTCTCACCAGGCTGTCTCTTTAATGCCCTACAGCAGCGGTGCCTCAGACCAGGCTGAAGTGGTATACGTGGGTGAAGGTAAATCCGACAAGGATTATGACGGAACCGATGTGAAGGGGAAAATAGTATTTGCCACCGGCGGAAACGGGGAAATGGTTCATAAGAAAGCCGTACTGGAACGGAAAGCTGTGGGTGTTGTTGTTGGCCCTTCAAACCGAGAAGATCGAATGGAATATGCCGACCTGGTGGAGATGTACCGGCTGAGTCCCACAGGCGAAGAGCGCGTCCATACCAAATGGGGGTTTGCATTGTCACGGCGCCAGGCCAATCATTTGTTGAACCTGATCCAGGGAAAGGAAAAAGTTGTGATGAAAGCCGAAGTAGACGCAGACCTATTTGATGGAGAAATGCCGGTAATCTCGGCTGCTGTAAAAGGCACTCGGTTCCCGGACCAGGAAATTATCCTGATGGGTCACCTGGACCATTATAAACCCGGTGCCAATGATAATGCTTCCGGTTCTGCTGGCATGATGGAAATTGCCCGAACCTTAATCACACTGATTAAAGAAGGAAAAATCAAACCTCCTGCCCGGACGATTCGATTTCTCTGGCTGCCGGAATTACACGGGGCCATGGCTTATGTTTCTAAATTTACAGATATTGGGAAGCGTGGGTTGGCCGGTATCAACCTGGATATGATCGGTGAAGATTATGAAAAATGCCGTTCTCTTTTATACGCCACAACGCCGCCTTATTCAGCCCCGGGTTATATCGGCGTGGTCATCGAAGATGCGCTAAAATGGGTAGACACTCTGCAAATTCATTCGCCGCGTGGTTCATTTAACCGTTTTAATTTCAGGAATGTCGGTTATTGGGGAGGTAGTGACCATGCTGTTTTTTGTGACCCCACCATTGGCGTTCCCTCGGTTATGATCGGCCATGCCGATGTATTTCACCATTCTTCGTACGATACCCCGGATAAATGTGATCCCACTGAATTAAAACGGGTAATGGCGGCAGCTTCCATGGCCGCCTGGGTAATCGCTAATGCAACGGACCAATGGGCAGTGAAAATTGCCTCTACCGTCCATCGGAAATGGCTGAACCGATTGCATAAAAGAACAACTCAAAGCATGGACTGGCTAATCGATAATTCCGAAATTGAAGATTTTTCCAAACGGGCGGAATATATTCATCGTAAAATTCTCGACTACTCCCGGGTAATCGAAATTGTGGAAAAGAAGGCTCTTGAAGAGGTAAAAAAACTTTGCCAGGGGAACGGGAGTTATCAGTTTATTAATCGTTTATCCCAATCAACCGCAAATCATTTGAAGCTGGATAATCGCAGCCTGACCGATTTTTATCGTATTCTGTGTAAGCGGAAAAAGATAACCGCACCAAAGCCTGCATTGACTCCCCAGGAAAAATACGCGCAGTCGATCATACCAAAGCGTCTACGGCGGGGTCCTTTACCGTATCGTTTTCTCCAGCGTCAATTGGGTGACGATTATGAATGGTATACAAAAAACCAGGATAAAATCGGGGAAGAAGGTCGTAATAAATCGTATGAGGTGCTAAATCTATCCGATGGAACACATAACGCGCTTTTTATCCGGGATGTGATTAGTGTGGAGTTTGGTGAAGCCGATATCGAATATGTACTACACCTGTTAGAGGATTTAAAAAAATTAGGCGTGATAGAGCTTAAAAATACACCTTTAGGCAAAGATAAAGGATTTTAAAATCATAAAAATAAGGAGCCATTTCCGTTCCAAAATAAAAACAGCTTAAATAAAGGGAAAACGTAATGGTTTAAAGATTATTTCTATCATTTATGGATAATTTATTGTTTCAGTATTGATAAAATCTAAGGTTGAAAGATTAACTTTTTCGAACGATTAGAACCGCTTTTATTAATACCCTGCAAAAGCGTGCAAAAAAGACAAGCTTTTGAGATGATGTCACTAACGTGGGAAAAAGATTTGCCATGCAAGAGGGTTGGGGGTACTATCCCCTTTTATTAATACCCTAAAAAAACGTATAAAAAAAACAAACTTTTTCGTTGTTACCCATCTTGTCAACTGGTTGGGTGGCATCTTGGGTTGCGGGTGCCACCCGCCTTTTGAAAAAGCTCCGCAAAACTTTTGTTTAATTCCCATACCGATACCTGAGGCTTTGAAACCTGTTCGGCCCAGGGTTCGGTATTTTTTATTTTTTGGAAACAGTCACCCAAAGGGGACTCCTTTTAATCTTTGTTCCAACCATTCTTTATCCGGTGTGTAAATATGGCTCCATTTGGGTCTGATCTTTTCATTGATGGCCAATAAACAATGGAATTTGAGGAATGCGATTTTTGCTCCTTTCAGTGTCTTATAATTCTCATCTGTTACTATTTCACCATCTCGATTAACCACTAACCTGTAGATTTCTTCCTCAAAAGTGATAAATACGTATTCCAACGAGTAATGAATTGAATTAGTCAAAAGAATTATTTTCGCTTCATTTTTTTCTTCTATTCTTGTCTCTATTTGAATACCAATAGTATGAGCATTTTTTTTATACATTAGGACCTCCTATATATATATTTTTAAATTCTTACAATACCTTTTCGTATCCTAAGCAAAAAAAATTGCCAGGTCAGAAACGGCCTTTTATTTATACACAATCCATTTATAATATCAATTTGAATCGGAATCGTCCCATCTTATAAGGTGATACATTTTTTAGCCCCCCGATTCTATTTTTCTATTTTCGACTTCCCTTATTTTATCAATTAGGAGGATAAGGAGCACAATCTTTTTTGTCAATCTCATAGACTCTAATACATTAATTCATTTTCCCCATAGATACAACTTTAGTTCTAAAAAAATAAAAACTGTAAAGACGTATACGATAAATTACAATCCGTTAATAGGCTAAAAATAGAACTTTTGTTGTATTTATGAGGGATAACATTACAACCAAAAATAGAACTTTTGGCCGATTGACATCAACAAAAGAAGCGATAAAATGATAAGCATGTTTTATTTCTGCATTTGGATACGATTAGGAAAGTTAAAATATATATCCATTCTTTCTATGAACTATGTTTACCCCCTGATTTCAAATTTTTTGGTTATTTCAGCAAACCATTAAGGAGGTTTCTATGAATAAATTTTTTGCATTTATCACGCTGTTTCTCACACTTTCCCTTGTATTTGCATTTGCCGGAATTAACGAACCGGCTAAGGGTAAACCAGGGAAACCCTTTCCAGTCCGTCAGGCTTTCATGGAAAAATCACCGGGAAGCTTTGATGCTGCTGAGTATTCGAGAATTCAGCAGGAGACGTTTGACTGGCTTATGAGTGAATCCGTTCCCCTATCACCCGATACAATCATCTCCATTCATGTATCTAAAGAAGACCTGGATGGTATTGAGAATTACGAATGTGAGAACTGTGTAGGCATCAGGTCAGCAGCCAGAAAAGTACGAATTGGTTTGGTCAAGCCAGTGGGAGTCGCTGTGGGTTTTACCAGGTTGGCCCTGGCTTCCTTTTCCAGTTCAGCCTGGTTTCAATCCCATGGCATGATGCAGGCTGCGCCGGACGGAGGATTTGTCTGGACTGCAGCCGCAGAGTCGAAAAATGCCACCGCCCTTCGTTTACATTTCACCAATTTCTCCCTTCCCCCTAATGCTGAGCTCTATATCTACAACATGAATGGAGAGGCATTCGGTCCCTATACTGGCTTTGGCCCCAAAAATGACGGTGATTTCTGGAGCCATACAGTCACCGGTCCGATCGCCTATGTGCAGTTGCGTCATTTTGGTCCACCCTCTGAGAGCGATCTCCAGACCACCCATTTTACCATCGCAGACATCGGATACCTGGGTGAGAAATTCCTTCTGCCCTTCATGCAGCAGGTCGAGGAATACACCGGGGATATCAGCAGGGTCATGGAGCACTGTCCCGATAATAAGCCCTGTGTGGAGGATGCGTCCTGCTATTCCGGTGGTGCCATTAACGATGCCAAATATGGGGTAGCTTATATCCAGTGGGTTTCCGGTGCCTGGATTTATTACTGTTCCGGCGGCCTCCTGGCCGATAATGTCCCTGAAACGCAGACCCCTTACTTCCTGACCGCCCACCACTGTCTCAGTAGGGCCAAACAGGCCAGCGCCCTTGAATGTTACTGGCAGTATTGGACCGCATCCTGCCATGGTGCCTGTTATGATCCGGTGGGAGCTGTCCCCAGGACCCTGGGTTCTGATGTGATCAGTTCCAGTAAAACGGGTGATTACACATTGTTAAGACTGTGGGAGGACCCCCCGTCGGGCAGTGTATTCCTGGGTTGGACCAATGCCCCGGTGGCTTTTCTTGGCGGTACTGAAATGTTCCGCATCAGCCATCCATCCGGGATGCCCCAGGCTTATTCCAAACATGTTGTAGATGCTGATGTTCCGCCTTGCGGCAGTTTGCCCAGAGGTAACTTCATTTACAGCCGGGATATCATCGGTGCCACAGAGGGTGGAAGCAGTGGCTCACCCGTGATGAATTTAAGCGGCCAGGTGGTGGGTCAGCTTTACGGCGCCTGTGGATCCAACCTGGGCGATGTGTGTGATTTTGAGAACAATGCCACCGTTGATGGTGCCTTTGCTGCCTATTACTCAGAGGTTAAACAGTGGCTCGATCCTGACGACCACCTTTGCAAAATGCATGTGCATGCCATTGATCTGAGTATAAGGAAAAGAGGAAAAAAAATAGATATAATTGCAGATGTAACAATCGTGGATGAAAGTCTCAACCCAGTGGCCGACGCTGAAGTCACCGTCACTTTCTCAGGTGATGTAAGCGGTACCTCAACCGCAGCCACCGACATCAGCGGTGTGGCTACCTTCAGAATTAACGTTACCGGAATCGTCTCCAACTTCACGCTCTGCGTGGTCAACGTGGTTCACGCTTCCTGCACCTATGACCCCGGCGCTAATGTCGAAACCTGTGTTACCTATTAATCGGCTGCAAGTTTAATCACATTCATTTGTGCGATCGGCTGTGAGCTTATTTTTTTTTTTCAATTCTTCTGAACATTTGATGGTTTTTTCCAAAATCACCCTGACCTTTGGCAGCGGTTTTACCCTGGCAAAGAACTGATAGGAGAAGAGTCGTTTTAAGAAGAAGATGGCCAACCTGTTCATCCTCAACAAGGTCCTTGATATCATGTTGTTGCCAAGAGCCTTTGGGAAGGGAGCTGGTATACCTATTATCCTTTCAATTATAAATCCCCCCTGCTTCAAAAGTCTGCGAAAGGAAGCGTATGTAAAGAGCCTGATGTGGGTTTTGTCAAGGATTCCTGCCTTCCCATAGTTAAAGCGACCAAACAGAAGCATGAGACGAATCGGTAGGAATGCGACATTTGGCACACTGATAAGAATTTCTGTATCCTGCCGAGATTTCTCTCGAAGACGAAGCAAGAAGCTTTCAGGGTCCTTGAGATGCTCGATTATATCCAGCAGGAGTATGACATCCATGGATGAGGTCTGATCAGGCAGTTGAGAGTTGTCCAGGTTGATCTGAAAGAATTCTTGGTATACTTCTGGATTTTTTGGTTTAACCACATCAATACCATAAACACTGCAGGATTTTTTGTTTTTTAAGGTTTGAGCAAAGGTAGAGAAGGGACCGCATCCGATATCAAGAACGTTACTACCTCCCTTAATTGTATTAATTGCAAGGAAGTGGGGGGAGAAAAAATCTGTCTTTGTTGTATATAAACTTTCATCTTCTCTTATATCGTACTGCAACTGGTAAAAAATACCTCTTTTGTGAAGTTTATACGCAATGGTAGTGAATATGACATTAAGTGCATATCTGATTCCATTGACATGACAGATTTCATCGCCATAATAAGTAGGGATAGGCAGCTCAAGAATACGCATGTCAGCGGCTAGAAGCTGGATAATGATCTGGGTGTCGAAGTGGAAATCATTACTATTAAACTCAAACGGTATTGCCCTGAGGGCTGAAACAGAGTAGGACCGATACCCACTATGAAACTCGGTAAGCGAAGTGCCAAGGAAGAAGTTCTGTATTCCTGTCAGTATCTTGTTACCGACAAATTTATATAGAGGCATCCCACCCTTTAAGGCTTCCCCTTTTTTCATCATTCGACTGCCAAAGACCGCATCCGCCTTCCCTTTTATAATTGGCTCAATAAGGCTGTGGATGCACTCAGGCGCATATTGACCGTCTCCATGCAGCAGAACAACGGCTTCATATCCCCTGTCAATTGCATACGTGTACCCCAACTTCTGATTACCACCGTAACCCTGGTTGACCGAATTGCGAAGTGGGGTAAACCTGCAGCGGGAATCGAGTTGTTTAAATTTTAATGCCTGTTCAAAGGTGGTATCTTCTGAGGCATCATCGATAACAAGGATCTCAACATCAAATACTTCCGGATCCAATGAGATTCTGCTCAACACATTATCAATAGTGGTTTCAGCATTGTAAGCAACGATAAAAATAAGGATTTTGTTCTTCATCTTTAATCGTTAATCATTCTGTCCGATTTTTAATTTTCCCTATGTATTTACATGTATTAAGATTATAGATATATAGAGATCCTTCCTGGTGAGAAGGGATCATACTTTTAAGATATTCAAAAAGTTTTTTCTCCTCTTCCTGGGATAATCGTTTGTAACCCTGGAGCCTTTTAAATTCTGCCAGGTTGAATATGATGATGGTGTATCCATCGGCCTTGATATTCCCAACAAACTCCATAACCGTCTCACTATTATTTAGATACTTTTTAAATATACAGTAGTCATGAGCGGACGACGTCATATAAGGTTTACGTAGATAAAAGCCTCTGGCCTCCCCGCCGATCAATACCTTTATACCCGGCTCATCCATATGGTTTACTGTTAAAAATGCCTTGTAAGTAGGAAAAGAACGGGCGATATACTCATCTGTTGTATACTTGTTAAAGTAGACAAGACGCGCAGCATTGATACTCTCAAGTATGGCAAGTCCTAACGTGAAGTTAATAAACACAATGATAGTGAATATTATTTTTAATATTTTTCTATTCATCCGCTCATAAGAGATCGTGGCAAATATGGAGAGTAATGGAAACACAACATAGATATACCTGATGGCCTCCCCAAAAAAAGGGCCTAAAACCAGAAGCAGCAGAGCAAAGAAAAGAAGATATTTCCCTGCTAATTTCTTCATCTGGACAAGAAACGGCAGAAAGATGAGAAATATTGGGCCAACCACCCCCCCTGCACCGTTGACTTTAAAGGAGATACGAATGGGGAGAGTGAAAAAATCAGCGATTGAATGGTATTGAGTGCCGACTTCGTGTCTGACCATACTGTATTTTACAGGGTCCCAGAATTCACTGGTAAAGATATGGGAAAAAAAAGGGAAAAATGGATTACCACAAATGATAAGATTTTTAACCATCAGGGGAAGGAGAACCAGGAAAATAATTCCCCCCATTATCAGATGCCTTTTCAAGGCAATATACCGGGTTTTTATCATCATCAGTACGAGAAATATGATCAGTGCAAGGCCGGAAAAATTCTTTATTCCAATGGAAAATCCCCAATATAGGGCTGATAGCGGATATCGTTTGTCATAATAGGCCTTAGCCGCTGCAAATATGAATAGGGCCGAGATAAGATCAGATTTTATGGTTGTCAATAAGAAGAGACTGATAGGGAGGCTTACAATAATCAGGAGCAAGATGGTTCTCCTGGTCACCTTTAACGTCGTTGTACTGAAGTCAACGATTGAAAGGAAAAAAACAGTTCCTATAAGAAAGTGAAAAATTCGGGGTACCTGGAGGCCCAAAAAAACCGCAGGAATTAAGGAGAGTTCATAATAAATGGACATATTGGAATACATGAGTTGAGGTGCTGCAATAAAACCACTGTTCTGAAGGTAGAGATTTGGTATTCCCAGGTGATAGACAAGGGTGTCATAATAGATGGAAGGGAGTGATGCATAAATCAGGGGAAATAAAAAAATCAGGAACTCGATGGGGCTTCTTTGGGTAAATGTCTTTATTGAGTTGAAGAGGTGTTCTCTTTTGGGGTGTTTTATCGTAATGGCTAAAAGAATCAATGGTATCAGAAGGTAGATGATTAAGCTTACCGTATTCAAAAGCTTAAGAGATGAGATCACAAAAAAATAGAAGCTGGAGAAGACCATGCCTGTGGTCATATATTCCATCAGGGTACTTTTTCGGGGCAATATAAAGAAGCCTATTATAACGAGTGCAGCAATCAGGTAAAGGGCTTTGAGAAAAGGGATGAGGATATTGATTAAATAGTTATCAACCGTATAATTCAGGGTTAAAAAAACAGCCCCTACCATGAGTATCCAGTTAAAAAGTTCTCTTTTGTTCTGTTTTATAGATTTTGTTGGTTTTAGTATATTCATTATCGATTCACGACTCGATACAATAAACTTTTATGGAGTTTAATAGCGCTTTCCTGGCACATCTCATGGCAGCAGTAGCAGCGGATGCACTTTTTGTCGTTTATATAAGCATAATTGCCATTGCTACCAATCACAGTGACCGCCTTCATTGGGCAGGCTTCGGTGCACACGCCGCAAGCAATACATTTTTCTCTTACCACCAGCGGCTTAAGGGACATCCCGGTCTTAACAAGAGGCATTAACGCTTTCTGCCACCAGGGCACTCTCCCTATACCGGTACCCTCAAAAATAGTAGGAGGAAACTTGTAGTCAGGAATACGTACATCCGATATATTCGCGCCTATGACCTGGACATCTTTGAGGGAGCTAGGATAAAGGCCGCGTTTCTCGGCTTCCATCAATACAGGATTATTCTCTCGTTTCAGTCCCATTATTTCACCAGCCACCACATCCAGGGCCAATGGGCTTCTGGCAGCCATGAGTAATCCCACATGCCGCGGTTCACCTGCAGCGCCAGGTCCCTCGCCCTCCAGTCCGGTTACTGCATCCATAATAGATATCCTGGGAGAAACATACTCAGCCAGATCAAGAAGCATACTTGCAAAACGGCTTTTGTCAAACAATTTTGCATGATACCCTGGTTTAGTAAGACCTGGGATAACGCCAAAGTTGTTTTTGACCGCCCCTGTCATATGCATAAAGAGGTGGGTCTTTAATTTGCACAGATTAAACACACCGTCAGCCTCAAGTACAGGAGTAATAACCTCGAAGCGTTTGATTAATTTCCCTTCTGGGAAAGAAACGATATCATACGTTGGATCGGAGTTAATCGCTATGCCTTCCTCTTCAGCCACCCTGTCTATCCCACACGTCCGGTAGGTTTTATCCAGGGTTTTTTTATTATATGCATAGCCAGAACCGGGGCTGTCGGCAATAATAGGAATGGCTCCTTGTTTTTTCACCAATCGTGCCACAGCCGCCACTACCGTGGGATGAGTGGTCACAGCTTTCTCTGGTTTGACAGATTGGAGAAGATTTAGTTTCAACACGATCTTCTCATTTGGTTTGGCAAAAGTGCCCATCCCGTTCATCATTCCCAACAATTCGGTTAGCTTATCTTCAACCGCTTCATAGCCGTGACATCTAACGATAAAAACCTTATTGTCATTATCCATTTTTACTCCGTTCGTATTCGTATTCGCAATTTTCCGTGTTTCATAATTTTAATATATTATAAAATTTTCAAATTTACAAGCATCAGGCGATTTTTCTCCCGGATTTTTATATCTCTGCCTGAAAATTTAGGACTCCCTCGCCAAGAGGTTGCCTCCGGAGGCATAAGTTTATATAAAACCCAGAACCTCTAAAATGGGAGACAGGAAAGAAAAAATCTGGTATAATGCTCCATAATAAAAAATATCATGATAAAAGTATGCAGTCTTTCCAGTGGTTCAAACGGAAACGTTTTCTTTATAAGAACAGGTGCCGACTGTTTTTTAGTGGATGCGGGGATCAGTTGTAAGCAGATATGCCTGCGCTTGCAGCAGATTCAAAGCCATATCTCTGATATCAAAGGGATTTTTATCACCCACGAGCATTCGGATCATATCCGGGGTCTTGATGTACTTTTGAGGAAATTCCCGGTCCCGGTTTACATCACAGAAAAAACCTATAACACACTGCCCTTTGTCATCGAAGATAAATACCTCAATCTTATCAATTCCGATGATCGACTCACCTTTAATGAGACAGTGATTCAACCCTTGCCCAAAAGCCATGACGCGGTAGAACCGATGCTGTTTAGCTTTTATTACAGGGATAGGAAAATCAGTGTGGTAACCGATGCCGGGTATGGGTGTGACAATGTAGCGGAAGCCATCCGGGATGCCAATATCGTATTCCTTGAATCAAATTATGATGAAGAAATGCTGCAAACCGGGTTCTATCCCGAGTATTTAAAAAGACGTATATCCGGGCAGTACGGTCACCTGTCCAATAGCCTGGCAGGTTCCTTAATTCTTGATCATGCCTCCCCAAACCTTGAATACGTCTTTTTATCCCATCTTTCAGAGAACAACAATACACCCAGTCTGGCCTTGCAAACCTTTCAGTCCATTGTACAGGAGCGAGACGATTTACAGGCCCTTAATACCCTCCTTACCTCCCGCTATGAGGTCTCTGAAGTGGTTGAGATTCAATCTTAGTACCTTCTAAGTGAAATTTTGCCAGTAAATGGCAGAAAATGAAAAACTCGAAATTCGAAGCACGAAGCACGAAACAAATTCAAATTACCAAAATATGAATGACCAAAACAAAGGGACATCTTTAAGACTATTGATTGAAAGTCTTCTTTTAGCCTCAAAAGGTATTGTTT